>Ga0208975_1000635_pt1 | contig 16386 bp, 23 predicted proteins | sample GreLakmeER78MSRF_FD_187700 | JGI IMG/M metagenome (GOLD analysis project Ga0208975, IMG submission 187700) | Freshwater lentic microbial communities from great Laurentian Lakes, MI, USA - Great Lakes metaG ER78MSRF (SPAdes) | ecosystem: Environmental > Aquatic > Freshwater > Lake | place: Great... | reverse complement strand
GCAATTGGTTATATCAAAGGTACATGCAATGTAGTTCCCATGGTTAAACCAAATGCATTTGCCGCAAGTTATGCCGCAGACCGGTTAAAAGAGTTAAAACTAGCTTGACCTTTAAGTCAGATTAGTTTATAATACACACATACATAAAGGAATGACATGAACTCTCATCTTACCAGTGAACTGGCTGTACAGGCTGTTGAAAATAGATACGATTTGGTATTAATTGCCAGTCGTAGAACACGAGAACTACGCAATGGCCACATGCCACTTGTTCCACGTAGAGTAACTGATTTATCAACAGCATTGGCTGAGATTGAAGCCGGACTCATTGGCCGGGACTATCTTAGTAAAGTGTACACACCAGAATCAAAAAAATCAAATCGCAGATAATTACATACAAGGGCATATGAAAAACTTCATACTAGGCTGTATTTTTGGCATTGTTATATCTACAATTGGCTTTACTGGTGTGGCCGCATTGGCTGACAAAAGCATCAACTCATTTAAACAAATTATTACCACACAGGCCGTAGAATGATTGACATGCTCGATGACAAATTTGTAGGATTAAAATTGGCCGCAGATTGGATTCGTGACTTAGAGTCAAGCGACAGTCGTATTCACAAAGAAACTGTGATTGAAAAAGCTCTCATGGCTGCAAAACTTGGCAGTTCAAGTGCACAATGTTTTTTGTTTAACTGCTATCAAACCTACAATCCCTATTATACCTTTAATGTAAAACAAGTGCCTGAGACTCAGGGTCTTGTTGATCAAGAAAACCCCTGGCCAGAGTTTTGGGCCTTGCTGGAAGAACTGCGCACCCGGAGCATCACCGGGAATCGTGCAAAAGATAAAATCCAACAACTAAGTGAAAGATTTGACAGCAAAGAATGGAACATGGTTTGCCGCAGGGTGATCATCAAGGACCTTCGCTGTGGCATCAGTGAGAAAACATTAAACAAGGTCTTGGGAAAGACCGAGTGGAAAATTCCTGTGTTTACTGTGCAATTGGCACAAGACAGCACAGACCAGCCCAAGAAGCTTCGTGGCACCAAACGACTGGAAGTCAAACTAGATGGTGTGCGAGTAATTGCAGTCATTAGTGGCAGTAGCATCACACTATACAGTCGCAATGGCAAGGTGTTTGAAAACTTTCCACAGATTGAAGATGCTATTCGTGAGAATCGACAAGCATTCCAATACGGCCAAGGACTCGGTGGCAACTTTGTATTAGATGGCGAGATTGTGGGTGAAAATTTCCAACAGCTCATGAAGCAAGCACATCGTAAAAGTGATGTTGAAACTGCAGGTATGGTATATCATATCTTTGATATTATTCCATTAGACGCTCTCAAAGAAGGTCACTGTAATTTACAACAATATAAACGCATTGAATGGCTAGACCGTGCCAAAGATACATTACAAACGTTGACTGATTGTTTGCGTATTATGAATGGGCTTGATGTTGACCTTGACACCGCAGAAGGTCATGATATCATGCGCAGGTTTGCCGAAGACTCAGTGGCACAAGGCTTTGAAGGAATCATGATCAAGTCAATGGATGCGCCCTACGAGTGCAAGCGCAGTGACTTTTGGATGAAATGGAAGCCTACAATTTCAGTTGACTTAAACATTGTAGACTTGGAAGAAGGTACCGGCCGTAATCAGGGTCGACTTGGTGCAATTGTTTGTGAAGGAGAAGATAATGGACGTGTTATTCGTGTTAATGTTGGTAGTGGGTTTAGTGACGCTCTTCGTGATGAGTATTGGACCAATCGGAATGACTTACTTGGTCACTTGGTTGAAGTCCAAGCGGATGCAGTCACACAAAATCAAGACGGAAGCTACAGTCTCCGATTCCCAAGATTCCTGAGATTCCGTGATTTCAATGCAGGAGACAAAATTTAATGGCAAACGGGAATTTTATAGTATCTGGTTGCAGTTACTCTGTAGGATCTAGCAGTGTCACTGAAGCTCGAAAAAATCCCACTACCTGGAATCATTTACTTTTAAAAAAATATAATCCTGCAATATTTGCAAATCTGTCTATACCTGGTGCTGGCAATATTGCAATTACATCAAATCTAATTTTATTTTTAGAAAATAACAAACACATTGTCCCAGATCATACTGCTATTATTTTAAATCTAACCGAATTAGATCGGATGGATCTACCCTGCGCTGTGGACCATCCTAACGCTAATCGTTTTTTTTCTTGGGCTGATTCTTTGAACTGCAATTGGTTAACTGAAGGTGCGTTCACTGTCAATAAATCCCCGTTTAATCAAGCACTACAAAAAAATATTGGGTATGACCAAATTGTTATGTTTAGTTGCCTGTCTGTGTTAAAATGTTTTGGTTATCTTGAATCAAGAGGATTTGATTATCGATTCATGCTTATGCTAGATTCTGTGTACACAGAATCACCACAGTGGTTTCAAGAAGCATTAGATCAGAGAATTAAGAAATGGATTCAAATTCGCGAATATCGCGGAATGCAAGATTACGGTCGAGCTAATAAATTGTTACACACAGACAACTATCATTTATCTCTAGATGGTAACCAGCATATTGCAAACATCATTGATGACATTGAATATTTAAAGGGATTTTTATAATAAATACAACCATGTTCTTAAGTTATTTGACTTTGGTGGTGGCCCTCACATTGAGTACTATTGCCGCTTGGTATAGCATTCTTGGCCTTATAGCCATATTCGCCGCTGCCGTTGTGCCTATTGTTATCATGGGTACTGCATTAGAAGTTGCCAAAATAACTGTCACAGTGTGGTTGCACGAATACTGGACACGCAGCCGATTCATAATGAAATGTTATTTGGTGCCAGCCGTGGTCATGTTGATGATTATTACCAGCATGGGTATCTTTGGTTTCCTATCAAAAGCACACATGGATCAAAGCCTGGTGAGTGGTGATGTGCAAAGTAAGATTGCAGTATATGATGAAAAGATTAAAACAGCCAAGGACAATATAGATGCAAATCGTAAGGCGCTTAAACAAATGGACGAGGCAGTTGACCAAGTCATGGGCCGCAGTACATCAGAAACGGGTGCAGATAAAGCCGTGGCTCTCCGTAGGGCTCAACAAAAGGAACGTGGGCGTCTCCTTGCTGAAATCCAAGCTGAGCAGAAAACAGTTAGCATACTTGCTGAACAGCGAGCGCCGATTGCCGCCGAAGTTAGAAAGGTCGAAGCCGAAGTTGGGCCAATAAAATACATTGCCGCATTGATCTATGGCGACAACCCAGATAATAATCTATTAGAGGCCGCAGTTCGTTGGGTAATTATTATTCTTGTTATTGTGTTTGACCCACTGGCCATCATGATGGTATTGGCCAGTACTGAAAGTTTAAAGTGGGAAAGAGAAGGCCGTCAAAAACCTGACTACGAGCCCGATGATGGCCCGTTAACTGAAGAACAAATCAACCAAATAAAAGCAACTGTCAAACAGTCCAACGACCCAAGTTTCCCGGGATGGATGTACAACACCACTGCCGCATATCCCGCTACAGAAGAAGAAGTTGAAGAATTACGCAACGAATTTGATCGTAGCCGACACGCATACCTAGATAAACCATTTGTGCATTTTACAAATTTAAAACCCATGGTTGCACCTAGTGACATTGATGATGACGAACATCATGATGAAAATTTTAAACAAGCTATTAAAAAGTGGAAGGAAGAGAATCCCAATGACACTATCAAGAACCAACGTAGACTGTTAGAGTTGGGTGCAATCTCTCAACTACCCTGGTTGACTTTGGCAAAGGCCGATAATGCACTACCAGGGACAACAGTAGAAACATCTTTTGGTAGTTCGTTCCCAACAAGTCCCATCAAGGGGCAAATGTTTTTACGTATTGATTCGTATCCAAATCAATTATATAAGTTCAATGGAAGTCGGTGGATAGGAGTTGACAAATCGTTGTCGGACCTGTATACTTACGATGAAGCGTACATGGATTATCTAATTGCAAAAATAGCCAGTGGCGAATATGATGCTGAATTATTAACTGACAACGAACGTGATCAGTTAGCAATTCGGTTAAAACAAACAAACTCCTAGGGATATTAATGACAAGTGAACAAATTGAGACCTGCAGTTTTTGTGGGAAGCACAAAGACGACGTTAGAAAACTCATTGTTGGAAACGCAGTGGCCATTTGTGACGGTTGCGTAACCCTTTGCGATGGGTTGCTTGGCGACGAAGTTGATTCAGAATTAAAAGAACTTAAAAAAAGCAGTATTAATCCAATTGAACTTAAAGGTTTTTTAGATCAATATGTGATTGGACAAAACAGTGCCAAACTTATACTCAGTGTTGCAATCACCAATCACTATAAACGAATACAAAACCCTCAGAAAGACATTGAGATTGAAAAAACCAACATCCTAATGCTTGGCCCCACTGGTACAGGTAAAACTTTGTTGGCCAAGACTGTGGCAAAGTATTTAGACGTGCCGTTTGCCATTGCCGATGCTACTAGTATTACAGAAGCTGGATATGTTGGCGACGATGTTGAAAGTCTAATTTCTAGATTATATCAAGCAGCCAAAGGTGATGTTGAACGTACTGAACGTGGCATTATTTTTATTGATGAGATTGATAAAATTGCACGTAAAAGTGAAAGTGCAAGTATCACTCGCGATGTCAGCGGAGAAGGTGTACAACAAGCTCTGTTGAAGATGGTGGAAGGAACAAAATGTAGGGTGCCAGTCATGGGTGGCCGCAAGCATCCGACGGGAGACATGGTAGAAATTGACACCAGCAATATTTTATTCATTGCCGGCGGAGCATTTGTGGGTATTGACGACATCATTAACAACAGGGTCAATGGATCAAGCATGGGATTCAGTGCCAGCTTTGTTGGGCAATCTAATACTACCCTGGCAGACACAGTTCCTGATGATTTGATCAAGTTTGGTATGATTCCTGAATTTGTTGGTCGCTTTGCTGGCTGGGTACATCTGGATCCATTGGAACTTGAAGATATGGTTACTATATTAACCGATGTTAAAAATAGTTTGCTTAAACAATATGGTTGGTTATTTTCTGTAGATCAAGTCAAGTTGGATTTTTCAGCCGAAGCTATTCTTGCATTGGCTCAACGTGCATTAGATTCTGGAGTCGGGGCACGTGGGTTGCACAGAGAATTAAATCGTGTGTTGCTACCGCACATGTATAACTTAACTAAATATCATGATACGGGCATTAGTCAAGTCACCATTGATGCAGAATTAGTAGATGTCCCAAAAGCACTATTATAGGAGAAAGATTTCGTGGAACTTAGAGGTAGATCAGTTTTAGTCACTGACGGTAACGTAGATAAAGCATTGCGAAAATTTAAAAAGAAAATTGCCGAATCGGGAATTTTAGTAGAAGTTCGTGAGCGCGGAGAATATGTTAAACCCACTACTCAACGAAAACTTAAAAAAGCCGCCGCAAAATCACGCTGGCGCAGACACATGGCATCTCAATCATTGCCACCCAAAAACTATTGATTTAATTCAATAAATCTGTTATAATAAATACTTGTACACAAATGCCTTAATTGGGTTTGTGTATTAACGACAGGCTTTTGCTGTCAACTTTAGTCTGTCATTCTTGCTTACATAAAGGAGAATATAATGAGCAAAATTATCGGTATTGACCTTGGAACCACCAATAGCTGTGTGGCCGTAGTAGAAAATGGATCTGCAAAGATCATTGAAAACTCTGAAGGTGCACGTACTACACCTAGTATCATTGCCTACGCCAACAACGAAGTACTTGTTGGTGCTAGCGCAAAACGTCAAGCAGTGACAAACCCCAAAAACACAATTTATGCGGCCAAGCGTTTGATTGGACGTAAGTTTGAAGAACAAGCTGTGCAAAAAGACATTGACTTGATGCCTTACACCATCATCAAAGCCGACAACGGTGATGCTTGGGTTGAAGCCAACAATGAAAAACTAGCACCACCGCAAATCTCAGCAGAAGTCTTGCGTAAGATGAAAAAGACTGCTGAAGATTATCTTGGTGAAGAAGTTACTCAAGCAGTTATTACAGTTCCTGCTTACTTTAATGACAGTCAACGCCAAGCTACCAAAGATGCTGGCCGCATTGCTGGCCTGGAAGTATTGCGTATTATCAACGAACCAACAGCGGCTGCGCTAGCTTATGGTGTTGATAAAGATGAGCATCGTGACCGTAAGATTGCGGTGTATGACTTAGGTGGTGGTACGTTTGACGTAAGCATTATTGAAATTGCCAACATTGATGGCGAGAAACAATTCGAAGTGCTGAGCACAAATGGTGATACATTCTTAGGTGGTGAAGATTTTGACCAACGCATCATGGATTACTTGGTTGACGAGTTTAAGAAAGAAAATGCTGTTGATCTTAAGAAAGACATGCTGGCTCTACAGCGTTTGAAAGAAGCCGCCGAAAAAGCCAAGATTGAATTGTCTAGCAGTGCCAGTACCAGCGTTAACTTGCCCTACATTACAGCAGACGCAAGTGGTCCTAAACACATGAATGTTACTATTAGTCGTAGTAAGTTGGAACAACTTGTTGACGAGCTAATTCAGCGTAGCATTGGTCCTTGCAAAACTGCTATTAAAGATGCAGGCGTAAACATTGCAGATATTGACGAAGTTATCCTTGTTGGTGGTATGACTCGTATGCCTAAGGTACAAGAAACTGTTGAAAAGTTATTCGGTAAAGCACCACGCAAAGATGTCAACCCCGATGAAGCAGTTGCCGCCGGTGCCGCAATTCAAGGTGCTGTGCTAGGTGGTGACCGCAAAGATGTATTGTTATTGGACGTTACTCCCTTGAGCCTGGGTATTGAAACTATGGGCGGTGTGATGACCAAGTTGATCACCAAGAACACAACCATTCCCACAAAACACAGCCAAACTTTCTCCACAGCCGATGACAACCAACCTGCTGTGACAATCAAAGTATTCCAGGGCGAACGTGAACTTGCACAGTATAACAAACTCCTAGGCGAGTTCAACTTGGAAGGTATCCCACCAGCACGTCGTGGAACACCGCAGATTGAAGTCACACTAGATGTTGATGCCAACGGTATTTTAAATGTTAGTGCCAAGGATAAAAATACTGGCAAAGAAAACAAGATTACCATCAAGGCCAGTTCAGGCCTTAGCGAAGAAGAAATTCAACGCATGGTGACCGATGCTGAGGTAAATGCCGAAGCAGATAAGAAACAACGTGAGTTGATTGAAGCTCGCAACCAAGCCGAGTCCCAGTTGCATTCATTGCGCAATGACATGAAAGAAGTGGAAAGTGCTTTGACTGAAGAACAACGAACCAACATCAACACTGCCTTTGAAAGATTAGAAGCCGAAATCAAACTTGATTCCCCGGCTACTATCCAGAAACTAGTTGAAGAAATGTTTGAAGCTTGCAAACCAATCTTCGAAGCAAAACTTAAATCAGAAGAAACCGCGCCTGAGGATGTGGTGGTGGACGCTGAAGTAAAGGATGCCAAATAACTAGACCAACATGATATTATCATGTATAATAAACTTGTAAGTGCACAATAACGTGGCTTACAAATGTCATAACTTGCTTAATTAAGGAGAACTAAAATGACACGTATTACATCTTTTGACCTAGCACCTTTTTATCGTAACAGTATTGGGTTGGATCGTTTGTTTGATCGTATTCAGAATCAATTTGAACATGCATCTACAACAAATTACCCACCACACGATATTGTCCGCATTGACGATGATCTTTATGAAATTCGCATTGCGGTTGCTGGATTCCAGCAAGGCGAGATTGATGTTCGTCACGAAAACGGCCAGCTAATTATTGCTGGTGAACAAACAAAAGAACGACCCATTGGCGAGTATTTGCATCACGGTATTTCAAATCGTAGTTTTGTGCGTAATTTTACATTAGCAGACTATGTGGAAGTTGGTGAAGCAACCATGAAGGACGGTATTTTAAGCATTAAATTAGAGCGCAAAATCCCCGAACACATGAAGCCAAAGTCAATCGAAATCGCTTACACAAATTAATTAAAAAGAGTAAATATTGTGGGGGGTAGCCCCCACAATAAAGGTATATCAACAATGACGCAAATTGCAACTAGTACCAATACAAAAATTCAAATAAACAGTGAGATCAAAGAACCCCCATTGTTTAAAGTGATTTATATCAACGATGAACTAACCACTGTTGAATTTGTTATTGAAAGTCTAATAGAATTCTTTGAATATTCGGTGGAATCAGCTGAACAAATCACCGTTGGCATTCACACCAGTGGATCAGCAGTTGTGGCAGTTTTGCCTTACGAAATTGCTGAGCAAAAAGGAATAGAAGTCACAGTCAGTGCACGTCAACGAAACTTTCCTTTACAAATTAAACTAGAACCAAATGGATAACCTGTGAATATTATTATTGGCATTGAAAACATTGCTCCAAAATTAAAAGAAAATCATATTGTTTTACCTTTAGATACTTTTTTAACAGAACAACCTAATACTACCATTACTGCTTATTGTGTAGTCGAAAACATACCCATTGACGAACTTCCTAGCGCCGAACACAATCAAAAACTACACACAGAATTGTTGGATTTTTATGCTCAATGCCGATGGCAAGACTGTTATATATTACTTGACGAATTAGCCGGCTGTTGGGGTAAAGAAGTTGATTCGTTTTATACAAATTTAAGAGCTAGAATTAAAGTTCTTGAAGATGGCAATGTACCAGAAAATTGGACACCTTTTTTAAAGCGTCAGTCTAACACACCGTAATCACAATAACATGGGTAATAAACCAAAAGTATTTGTAAGATACCCAGTGGGTGCATCTGGATATTTCGTATCAACATTGATCCTGGCATTGACTGCAAGAGTTAGGTTAATAAACAGTAAGTTGGGGCATTCTAACGGGTACATTTTGTTTCAGAATAACAATTTCCTTGAACAATATAGTGATACACAGTTTATACATCATTCTTTTAATGTACGGCCTGATTCGGAAATCACACCGGCAACATTGACTGAAGCTACCACGTATTTTTCCAACAAGTTTAAGTTCAAAAAAACAAAATATCCAATACATGTGATACCAACTCATGCAAGATGCCCCGGTGGATTGTTACAAGCATTTGATAATTCATATCTAATCAATATTATTGTCGAGGCAGATGATCTTGAGCAAATTTCTTATAACTGGGTAATCAAAGCGTTGTTAAAATATGATGAGCGTGTCCACTGGGACGTAATTGAATCATATATTAAACGTATACAACTAATGTATCCAACTAAATTACAAGATGTAACGGTTGACACAATCGATCGCACAGATATACGATTCTTAACGTATTTGGCCAGATTTGGATTTGATGAGATTCAACTTACTGCGCATAACCAGACACCAATAATGTCAGATGCTTACAGTATCAATTTTGCAGACATTGTTAATAAGAATATAATAAATCAGTTAGATGAGATTGCAGATCATATCGGGGTAACAATCACCGACGAGAATCGTGAAAATGCCATAAACATTATCAATCAATATGCCGATGCTCAGGACAAAATTAATTGGAAATTTAGTTTAAACGACTATTGAATTTAGGAAGTGCAATGATTAGAAAAATAATGTTGGCACTAACTTGTGTGATCGCAATCAATGCAGAATCCGTGTCTTTGATGACTGCAAAAAGCTGGTCAGTGGCTGATGCAAACGGTAAGGTGTTGCACAGCAACAATGCTGGTGAATTGCGTAGCATTGCCAGCATCAGCAAGTTGATGACGGTTATGATAGTTCTTGACGCACAACAAGACCTTGACGATTATTTTAAACCCTACACTCGTCGAGAACTCATACAGTTGGCATTGATTAAAAGTGATAATGTAGCCGCGCAGACATTGTGTAATAATTATCCAGGTGGCAGAAACCATTGTGTAAACGCCATGAATCAAAAAGCCAAAGATCTGGGTATGCCGGAAACCAAGTTTATTGAACCCACTGGACTCAGCGTTATGAATATTAGCACAGCAGCCGAATTGGTAAAATTAGTGTCGGCCTCGGCTAATTATCCAGAAATTGTTGAAGCTAGTCATACAGCACAGGGCAAGATTAAAACAAAAACATCCTGGCAGATATTTAATAATACCAATCCCATGGTTAACAAGTACAATTTTATTGTCAGCAAGACTGGGTATATACGGGCCAGCGGTGGCTGCATTGTTATGATGCTAGATACTGCGCAAGGCAGAAGGATTATAGTGCTGTTGGGCAGTCAGAGTACACACACTCGTATACCCGAAGCTGAAATGATTGCTAAATTATTTTAATTGATCTAGCACAAGAAAAAGTCTGGGATTTTACCCCCAGACTTTGTCATATTTTTTCATCGCAATTTGTCTAGCTAGCCATAATCTAAACTTTACATAGTCTGATAGTTCGTCTTCGACTAACTGACCAAATTCTGCACTTCGTCGATTACGACCATACGTGACCTCGTCATTAAATTCAAAGTCACTGCCCTCTAGATCCTTGGGATTACTTCTTAGCTGACTCTTTCTTGTCGTCTTTCTTGGCTGGCTCACTTTTGGCAGGCGTTGCTGCCGGAGTAGCGGCAGTTGCTGGAGTGGCCGGCTTGGCTGGGGCTGTGACAGCAGGCTTGGCATCAGCTTTCTTTTCTTCTTTCTTAGCAGGTTCTGCGGCGAAAGCGGTGGCAGCAAACATAGTTGCGATTAAAGTTGCAATCAATTTCATTTTAAAGTTTCCTATTAGGTTATGTAGAAATTTATATCCTACATATATATAACGCCATAGCCAATGTGTTTGTTGACACAAAAAGGTAACATTATTTTATTTTTTTAAATATTTTTTGGTAGTCACTCAAATAAGTTCGAGTATGGTGTTTGAGCCAGACTCTGGCCAAATCATTATCTGCGTATATTTTGCGCCAGTATCTTACGTTTCTCCCCGATGCTTGCTGGTTGCATATTTCCAGTGCCCGGCTTAAATTTGATTTGTATTCGTTGACTACCATGTCATGAAATTCCCTACTGTGAAATCGGTGTTGATTAAATTTGGCAATTTTGTGCAGATTATTGTACAATGTTTCTTTGTCAGGGTGATTGGCTATTTCCTGCATGGTATTCATTATTGCTTGCAGGCGCAACACAGGATCTTCAATCTTGTCGTAACTTTCATCAATATATTCACCAAATGTTTTAAACCCGTAGTCGCGTAGATATTGCAAGGATCCATGTGTGCCAGCTAGGATAAAAGGTTTTCCGCAGGCAATGGGACGCAGTATTTTTTCAGTTAGCTGAATTCTTGGATCATCAAACAATGTTTCTAGCACAACATCTATGGCTGCTTGTTGATATTCTAGACTACTGTATGTTGCACTGGCATGCGACAGTGCAGTATTAACAACCAGATTAGATTCTAGTTCTGTGTTAGATGTTTGAAATGCTGAATTTACATACTGATGATTGGTATAATGCTTTCCGTTATCTTCGGTGGCAAACTTGGCAATGCAGTATTTGTTTAACTGCTGGTCAACTAATAAATCAAAAAACTTTAACCTGTATTCTCTTGTGCCAGACCAGGCACGGCCATAAACAACAAAGTCAAATTCAAATTGATTGGTATAACACAGTTCAGGGTCAACAGCGGCGTACCGGTACCAGTCTTGTGCAATTAACGCATGACTCCAAAAGTAAACCCCAATAAAGTTGTTGTTCTCGTATTTTTCAAGTTCGGGTGATCTCTTTTCAGAATGCGCTAGTAGTACATTATCGTAGATACTGTTAAACACTGGTTTTATCACAGCTTTGAGATTGCCCCGTCCAACATAGTCAATTAATTCGTCTGGCCAATAAGGCAACCCAGTTCCCTCTTCGTGTACATGGTTATCAATTACCCATTCTTTTATTTCAGAGTAATGATCCCAGAATAAAGGTTCTTGATCATAAAAAATAATATTTGGCGTAGTGACTTGCTTAAAATAACTGTTGAATGTATAATAAGCATGTAACGGCTGGCAATTGCTGAGATTTTTTGACCCAGCTGGAATAAAGCGATAAATTAATAGATTACAGTGACTCACAGAGTCTAGAAAATTATACAATTGATCAAAAGGAATCATTAGATGAAAAAAATAGGTTTTATTGGCTTGGGCAAACTTGGCCTTGATTGCGCAGAAGTATTTGCGGAACACCACACAGTTTTTGGTTATGATATTTACCCACGCCACAGTGACTCGGTTAAAGTTTGTGACATTTCAGATGTTGTAGAAAACAGCGAGTGGATTTTTATTGCAGTGCCAACACCGCACGTTGAAGGTTACGATGGATCGGTGCCCAGTAGTCATATGCCGCCGCAAGATTTTGGACACGAAGCAGTGATTGATGCAATTAATAAAGTTAATCAATACGCAACAACTAGCAAAAAGGTTGTGCTAATATCAACAGTGTTGCCAGGCACAACACGCAAGTATTTTTATTCTTTGTTAGATAAACAACATCAGTTTTTATATAATCCTTACTTAATTGCCATGGGCAGTGTCAAGTGGGACATGGTGAATCCTGAGATGGTAATGATAGGCACCGAGGATGGCGATCAAACCGCATTGGCTGGTGAGCTCATTGAAATTTATAAGACATTAATGCAAAATGATCCACGTTATGTGGTTGGTACCTGGGATGAGTGCGAAGCAATTAAAATCTTTTATAATACGTTCATCAGCGCCAAGGTTGGTCTTGCTAACATGATACAAGACTTTGCACTAAAGATTGGTAACATCAATGTTGATGTTGTTACCGATGCGTTGGCTAATTCAACCATGCGTATCATGGGACCCAAATACATGACTGCTGGCATGGGCGATGCCGGTGCTTGTCACCCACGTGACAACATTGCCCTGCGTTGGCTTGCTGACGAATACGATATTGGCTACGACATGTTTGATACAATCATGCATGCTCGTGAGATTCAAGCAAAGAATCTAGCATTGTTTTTAGTCAAGCAAGCAAAAGAATCTAAACTGCCAATTGTAATACACGGCAAGGCCTACAAACCAGATGTGCCATATTGTATTGGTAGTTACAGCACCTTGGTTGGGCACTATGTTAACGAAGCTGGATTAAGTGTGGTCTATGTAGATCCATTAGCAGACAATCAGGATAACGTGGTAACTGATATAGCTGGTCCTGCTGTGATTCTCATGGCACATAACCGACAAATTACTTACGGATACACCGGCGAGTCTGCGGCGGATGTCAACTACTTTAAATTTAAATACGGAAGTGTTATAGTTGACCCGTGGCGCAAAATTCCAAAGCAGCCGCAAATGACAGTAATTCATTATGGCAACACTCGACAAGGTTAAATGGCAACGATTTCACCTTGACCCAGGGTGGAGCAACAAGCATCAGGATCTTGTTTACACCAATGAGCAATTTAACGATACAACAAGTTTAGCTGAGTGGAAATCATTGGGGTATACACAGACACAGTTCACCGGGGATATGTATGACATGCGTAATCTAGAACCGGACTGGATGGCCAGGATCAAGCATCACTTTAAGTGGCAACATTTTTCCTGGAGTGTGTACCGTATGGGTCCAGGTACAGCTTTACCCGAGCACAGTGACACCTACGATAGGTTTAGAAAAATATACAATGTTGTTGATCCTACAAAAATATATCGAGCAGTAATCTTTTTAGAAGATTGGCAACAAGGGCACTACTTTGACATTGACGGCACACCCATCTCACAGTGGCATGCTGGTGATGGAGTTTGGTGGAATTGGGATACCAAACACACCGCAGCCAACGTTGGAAAAACCAATAGATACACACTACAAATAACAGGACTACAAAATGACAATATCATCGTTTAACGAATGGGGTCAACTCAGAGAAATAGTAGTAGGCTCAGCAACAAATGCCAACTGGCCTACAACAGATCCAGTATTCACAGCACAGAAAACATCCTGGACAGAAACTCCAATCCCGCAAGGCCCAGTTCCGCAATGGATCATTGACGAAACCAACGAAGACCTGGATGTGTTGGCAAATACATTAAAGCAAGCTGGTGTAATTGTGCACAGACCCAATGACTTTGATTTTGTTACCTGGGACGGAATGTACAATTACTGTCCTCGTGATAGATTTTTAGTAGCCGGCACAAAAATTGTTGATCCGGCAATGATGTACCCAAGTCGAGATATTGAAGTGCTGTCTTATAATGATATTTTGTCACAGGCAACGGAACTCATTTATATGCCTAGAGAACAGGGTATGACCCTGGATGCCGCAAATGTTTGCAGACTTGGCGACACCTGGCTGTATCTAGAAAGTAGTAGTGGCAATAAAAAGGCCTATGAATGGCTGTGTGCACGATTTCCTGAAATTAAAATTGAACTCTGTAATTTCTATTCTGGAGTACACATTGACAGTACTATTATTCCCTTGCGTGAAGGATATGCTGTAGTAAACGGCAGTAGAGTTAATCCATCAAACTTGCCAGCGGCACTTAAAGATTGGACCATCATGTATGTGCAAAACGTATTTGAACAAAGTTTTTATCAGTACCCTTACGCTAGCAAGTGGATAGGTATCAATATGTTAAGTATTGATTCACAGACTGTGATTGTTGATCAAAATCAACCAATTATTATTAAGGGGCTTGAAATGGCTGGCTTTACTGTTGTGCCGTTAGAACTCAGGCATAGTCGTACACTGGGTGGCGGATTCCATTGCGTCACACTTGATTTGCATAGAGATTGAAAACTGTAACCATCTATCATAAATCTGCCAATGAGATCACCGAAATTGTCAGAGAGCTTAAACATGATCATGGCATGCTGCCAGGCCGTGAATTTGATTTTGCTTATCATCCGGGACGCTGGGATGAAATGACGGGTGACGTGCCAAAGAAAACTGTGTTTACTTTTTACAACGAAACATTTGCCACTTGGTTTGCATTAAAAACACAATGATTGCTGTAAAGTCTAATCCAAAGTTTTTCTGTACAGGTTACCCTGGACATAATAACTTGATAATGATTTCTAATCCTGTGTGGTGGACTGACCATGAAAAGTCAATACTAGATTGGTTGGACTTAAATATTTCAACAGGACGATTGGTGTACTGTGGAGGATTTGTGTTGGAATTTAAATCCGCACAAGATCAAACATTGTTCTGTTTAAGGTGGCAGTAGCATGGAATTAATTACTATCAGTTTTAACATTCGTACTCCGGCCCAAATTGAGGAAATCCAAATTTGGTTGCAAGAAAATGCCCAAGGCACATATGAATGGCGATATGTGCCTGGCCAACCTGCTCGAAAGATAGAATTTCAACTTGAAGAAGACGCCATTACATTTGCTCTAAAATGGAGTTGAGTGTATAATTAGACGCATATGGTGATGCGTCCAAATTATGTTCTTAACTATCACGACCCACGTGGCTGGGAGGCCACCAATCCGGGCTGGTATGAACATCTTATAGTGTTCAATAATTATACCAACAACCAATTTCTTAAAAAATGTCACACTGTGATCAAGTGGATCTACGACAATGTTGAGGCGCCGGAAAAACATGCACGTTGGATCTATGATGAACGTTGCTTGCGTGTAAGGTTTAGACACCAACGGGACAGTGTGTGGTTTGCATTGAGGTGGGCATGAAAGTAAAAAAATTAGACAAACGCAACAACGGGTACAGGCAGTTCAAGTACTACATAAAGCCAACATCTCATGGAATGCACGAAGTTCGAGCCTGGTGTTGGGAAACCTGGGGTAGTAGTAAAGAGCTCAATGAATGGCTAAGAGACGATGCGTCATTGGCTGTGAGTCCGTTTCACCAAACACATTGTTTTAATGAACACTGGTGCTGGCAAAACGATCAATACTATTGTAGAATTTACCTACGCACCGATGAAGAGCTTACCTTTTTTCAATTGAAATGGCAATGACCAGATATGCTTGACCTAAAACAAATATTAGCATATAATGGGGACATGAAAACACGCGAACAAGTCATCACTGGCATGTGCTATACATACCGGCATGATTTTGGGTTAACACGTCAACCCGAAGATGCACCTTGGATCTCGGGCATGACTGATCTAGAACGTCGTGGACTGTGGCTGACCATGGCACAGATCTTTGACAATGATATCATGCCCATGCTTGAAGAAGCCGGTGTTAAAATAGAAAGAACTGACAATGGAACGTAGGCATCTCCGTACGATTAAATGGGCACAGCCTTATGCCACTGATTACCAACGTCCGTACTTGAAACACTTGCAACAAGAGTTAGAACAATTAATTGAAGTCTTGCTTGAAGTAGATAATTTTTCTGAAGCCCAACAT
>Ga0208975_1000634_pt1 | contig 16426 bp, 25 predicted proteins | sample GreLakmeER78MSRF_FD_187700 | JGI IMG/M metagenome (GOLD analysis project Ga0208975, IMG submission 187700) | Freshwater lentic microbial communities from great Laurentian Lakes, MI, USA - Great Lakes metaG ER78MSRF (SPAdes) | ecosystem: Environmental > Aquatic > Freshwater > Lake | place: Great... | reverse complement strand
ATGAAGTAATATACTTATCAACCAATTTTACAAGTCTATATTCTGAAATAATATAATCCATAATTTATAAATACCAATAAAATAAAAAAACCACTCTATATCAGGAGGGGTTCTATTCAACACCTTTAATTCCAATATCAGGAAATCTCTTCCTTAAATAATCATCCAATAAATCATTGGTAATATCACCAAACATCGTATTCAAAAAAAGCTCCATTGAATAACTCCCATAATAAAAACGACCCTTTATCAAATCCCCAAATGATTCCCCAACACGACTTCTAAACTCATTAGTCTTGGGGTTATATTTCAAATCAAAATTTGATTCCATATACTTCTCAAAAATATCCTCCAACCTACTCTCTCTTATAATGTATTTCATAACTTTTTCTTTTGATGGGGTTATATCCAATAATTCTCCACAGCAACTATTTTCACCTTAGGAAACCTTCTTCTTATATAATCAAACATTAACTTATCCGCATTATCCCCAAACATCGAATCCAAGATTCCCCTATCTATAGTATCCGAATAGTAAAAAACTTTTTCAAATACGTCCCCAAAATCTTCTCCATCTCGTGTTTTAAATGATTTAAGACGTTTGTCAAGGGGATAATTAATTAATACCAATCCATATTGTGAGTCGATATACTTTTCAAAAAGGTCCTCCAACCTACCTTCACTTATAATGTATTTCATAATAATAAATATCCATGAAATAAAAAAACCCCTACCTAAATGGTGGGGGTCATGTTACAATAAACTCTCAGGGGGAGAATTACCAATTCCCCTAATTCCTACTTCAGGAAACTTATTCCTCAAATAAATCAACAATAACTTATTGGTATCCTCCCCAAAAATTGATTTCAACAAATCCTCTTCTGACTCGTATGCGTAAAAAAACCTCTGTTCCCACAAATCCCCAAATATAACCCCCCACCTTACTTTTACCCTAAACTCTCGAGCTTCGGAATAATAACGCAAATCATAGGTCGATTCCATGTACTTATCAAAAATATCCTGCAACCTACTCTCACTTATAATATACTTCATAATCATAAATATATATAAAACAAATTAAGGATTATGGATAACTATCGTTTTCTATTCCCTCAATTTCTACATTAGGAAATTTTTTTCTTAAATAATTCACCATTAACCTATTTGTAATTGGTCCAAACATTGATTTCAACAAATTCTCCTCAAAACTATTTCCATAGTAAAACCTTTGTTGCCATAAATCCCCAAATATATTACCTAACCTTTCTTTAACCCTAAACTCTCCAGTAGCATAGTAATAATGTAAATCATAGGTTGATTCCATGTACCTTTCAAAAATGTCATCCAACCTACTCTCACTTATAATATACTTCATAATCATAAATACCTATAAATAAAAAAAACCCCTCTATATCAGGAGGAGTTGATTATTATCTTCTTAACCAATATAAAATAAATGCCAAGGTTCCTCATTTCTCAACACACCTGGATTTGGATAACTTACTTTGAATCCATAATTTCCAACATTTTCCGCAACCCACTTTTTTACATCAGGGTTTGAGTTCCACCAAGTTGGTTCAACACTTAATATATCAAATGCTTTACCTGTATGATGTTGACTAAATCCAGGTAGTGTAACGTTTTTTTGACGATTTGAAACTCCTCCTTGAGCAACAACGTGTCTACCAAAAACTTCTAATTGTTTCAAATAACCTCTATAACCTGAAATTACCCCCAAATTTCTTGTTTTGGGAAATAACTGATGAATTTTGGCAACCAATTTATTGATTTGCTGCCTTGCTTGAGGATTTTCACTACCATTGTCAGGATAATAATTACCTTCTTGACTCAACTCAGATTGTATATTTGAATCTTCTATTTTAACGTTGTAAGTCTGTTCTAATTTTTTAATAGCCGACTGAATTTCAATAGGTAATTTTAACAATAAAGACTGTTCATTTATTACTCGTTTAACCAATCTCACCAAATCCGATTCCGTTAGTCTTAATATCTTTTTCATAGTTATAAATACCCCAAAAAAGGTCATTTTTTTTCCCAAAAATTTTTTTGCGCAATATAGGGGATTATCCCCCCAAAAATGACATTCTGACAGGAGGGGAGGGGGGATACGGGGGGTAGGGTACCCCATATGGGGGGGTATCCCCCATGCCAGAGGGGAGGTGTTAGGTATATTTATTTATCCCCCGCCCCCTATGACTTATCCACAACTTATCAATGTGGATAACTTGTGGAGGTAAACAGAATAATATATTGTGGATAAGTGGTATGACAGGCGGACAGTAATCAAAACCACGTAGGGGTAACCGAAGAATGTTCTGTATGTGTAGTACAATTAGTTCTTGGATTTGTATGCTCTACTTAACATAATCCAGATTATATAACATACTTCTATAACTCCCCCAACCTTTTATTGTATTATGTGGGGAATATTTAGAGTCATCTAAACAATTTAGTTACAACATAAAGTCGGGGGGACCTTCCCTACGATTCATAGTGAAGGTTCCCGTGTCAACCCCACGGCCACCAGGAATCTTATACTCTCGGGGAACAGATGGGTTGTCCATAACATCTATGATTGCCCCCTTCATTTTTCGTCTGATTGAACTCCACTCCTCATATGTCATGTCAGTTAAAAGGTGGGGGTGTGAGATGTCAACGTATTGCCCATCCTTAATCAATCTGTCAAACATATCCTTAACCTCATAATTGTATTTCTTCGCAAATTCATATGGGTCAATATCGAAGTTTAAAAAAATTAGATTGAACCTCTCCAAATCCTCCCGTCTAACAAACACATCCTTAATCCATGGGAACCTTTGCTTCAATACACGTTTGATTAACTTGAATGTATATACGTCATAAAGTTCCTCAGGGGATAATCGATGAGTCACGTAACTTTTGTCACTTGTCCAAGAGGGGGGAATTGATTCAGGCATTGTATTATTGTTTATTATAAATACTTATTCCCCGCCATTTATCATCTTCTGACATACCTCCACAATTTGCTTGGGGGTAATGTCATAGTCAGACACCTCATATAGTCTCTCAATCTTTGCGTCAACACACACCCAAGCATCCATGCTCACAGGTTTATTCGTAAACCCCTTCTTTGCTTTCTCAAAATACAGAGAACCAACCTCTTCCTCGTTGAGGGAAACAATAAACCGTATTCTCCCCTCTTCCATTCTGTCCATCTTATATATAAAATCTGTCATGTTGATAAGTATAACATCGGAACATATAAAAATAAAGTTATCCACACACTGACATTATGTCTGGCGGGGTCACCATGTGGAAAACTTTTTCCATTGTGGATAACTATTATGACCAAAAAACTTGACTTTGACAAAATGTCAGGGGAGCGTTACATGGGGGATAATCCCTTTGGGGGTATTTAGTTCCCCCACTCTCTACCACATTCCCCCACTATGAGTAGTGAATTTATGGCTGGTTATGGTGTAATGACCACTTTTTCCCCTCTCACAGTATCAGGAAGACCATATTTTTACTATATACAAATCCTAGCAAAAAAAGGAATAGTAAGTGAGACCCCGCGTGAGTGAACGTAGTGAACCTTTAATCCCCCTTCAACGAACATTAGGGTATCTTAGATGACCCCTCGTATGGACCATAATATTCCCTTTCAACGGACATTTCGTAGATGGTGGTAAGAAGTGGGACGAGTGGAAGATATCTAATTATACCGCAGGTTTTCTATAATATCTTGTCGTACCCAAATTATAATATTGTGACATAATATATGTTAATTCGGAAATTATCCGAATTGTGGACATTTATGTCCCCGACCTACGGAGGTATATGTTTATTTAACATCTCACCGTCACACAATATCACCATGTCATTTGATGTCCTGTAGTTGGCGGGGGGGATATATTAGAGGTGGGGACAATTTGTCCCCATGTAAGAGTTATAATCCTCCAAATGTGTGTTAAAAAATAAGATTTGGAAGATTATACAACAAGAGAGAGAATGAGGGACAATCCACGGAACGTAGTGTAGTGGATAATGTCTGTCCCGAAATGAACGAACTTGGTGGATAATCATCACAATTATTTAATATGGTGTGAGTTTCTTTATTCTATTTATTGCTATGATAAAAGACTTACTAACAATCGTTATACCTTGTAAGAATGAAATGGAGTTAATTGATTTGACTCTGAGTTTGATTAACAAACAAGAGGACATATCAGGTACAAGAGTTATTATTGCTGATTCCTCTGATGATTCGACAAGGGACATTATATTATCAGGAGGACATGATAATTTGAACATTACTATTATTGATGGTGGATATCCGAGCGTGGCAAGAAACAAGGGTTCTGAGTTATGTACAACCCCTTATATATTATTCTTGGATGCTGATATATTCTTGATTGATAATACCACCATAAAAGAGTGTATGGATATTATACAGAAACAATCATTGGAGTTATTAACCTGTAAGTTTAGATGTGAAGGTAGGTATTCATTTGTCTTCCCCATCTTTGAATTCTTTAGAGATTTATCTGTTAGATATTCCCCTTGCGCTATTGGTGGTTTTATGTTATTTGAATTTGAGTCGTTTATGAGAGTTGGAGGGTTTGATGATGAAGATAAGTTTGCTGAGGATTTTCATCTTAGTAGTAAAATCTCCCCTAAGTTATTTAAGGTGGTGAATAAGAAGATATATACCACAGATAGAAGATTTAAGAAGAAAGGATTATTTTATATGGTTAAAGTTGCCATTCTATCCATAATGAACAAGAACAACCCCGCGTTTTTTAAGTATGACCACAACTACTGGATATAAGGTCGTGATAATGTCCGACCTCCACCTGGGAATGAAAGATTCTTCCCCTAAAAAGATATTGGAATTCTTGGATTCCATTCATACCGACCTGCTAATCCTTAATGGAGACATCATCGATATTGATGCCCTTAAACGTGGGAGCAAATGGAAAAATAAACATACAAAAGTTATCATGAAACTTCTTGATATGTCCCGTGATACAGACATAATATATATCCGAGGAAATCATGACTCAGACTTGGAAGATGTTTATGGATATAAATTTGGGAACATAAAGTTTATGGATGAATACATCTATAATCATGATGATAAAAAGATGTTGATATTCCATGGTGATAAAATTGATGTCACCGTCAAATATAAATTCCTTAGTCAGATCGGATCCATTGGTTATGACCTCGCCCTTCGACTAAACACTTTGTACAATGAATATAGAATGAGAACTGGCAAACCATATTACTCCATATCTAAATGGATTAAGAGTAACGTGAAGAATGCAATCTCCTTCATTAATGACTTTGAAATAAATGCTTGTGAGTATGCTAAATCGAAGAAATGTGATTCCGTCATATGTGGACATATTCATATCCCCGTGATTAAAAAAATCGATGGAATCGATTACTACAACTCAGGTGATTGGGTTGAAAACTTCTCCTGTCTTGTGTTGACTTCAGAGAATGAATGGAAATTAATTGAAAAGTAATCCAAGTGGAATAGACCTAAGTACAAGCCCGTTTCCGAGTAAATGTATATTTATGTTTATGAAGTATATTATATCTGAGCAAAGATTTGAAAGATTGGTAATGAGATATTTGAGTACCTTGGGACTTAGAGATGGTAATCATGATGCCGATGGATTTGATATTATGAACAACGATATTCACACAATGGCTTACCGAGGTCGTTATAAAAGATTATACGTTAGTATTGACTTAATCGCTGATATGAGATCCTTTTTTGATTTGAGTCAAAAAGAAGTTTTGAACTATGTAAAAAAGTGGTTTGAAAATGAATATGAAATAGAAGTAAACACCCTATGGTTTTTATTCCCCGATGATCCATTCACCTATTAAATCAGAATTCAGTCTTGGAAATGTCATATACATTCATTACCTTTGTGATTATGAACAAGACCTTGAGAATGAAAAGAATTATGATGTTGTATCTAAATTCGATGTACCCCGAGATATATCTATTGAAATTGGATTTCTTGGGTGATATAGTACAGACCTTTGACGAAAGTAAACAAAAGGGATGGCTCGACGACAGGGGATTAACTAGTAGTCCTGATAGTTGGTGGATGATGAGAAAGAAAGCCATATCCATGTTGGAGTTGATGTTCTCTGTGGATTATGTCACCGCTGACAGAGTATTGAATGATTGGGTGAACTGTAGACCTAAATATGAGTATGTCAGAAACTCTATGAACGAGCAAGTCCTTGTCCCCGTGAAGGAAGAATGTTATACAAAAATGTAACTGTCATATACCGGGATTGATTATCCCCCAACCCCCTTTTTTTATTTCCTTATATTTATAACTATGAAATATATAATCACTGAGAATCGACTTGATAAAATAATGACCAATTATCTTGACGCATTCTTGGCCACTAAACAAGTCTATGACTATGATGATACTGTGGTAGTCGCCGATTCAAATGCTGATGATGACGAAAATAAACATTGGGATGAATATATGTACTATGACTTTAACGAGGAGGAGTTATGGGTTAATACTTCATTTCTTGAGGAATTCAGCAGTTTGTTTGGTAAAGAGGAAAAAGAATCTATTGAGTTTATAAAAAATTGGTTTGTGAATAAACTTGGAATTGGTGAGGAGTATTAATCTGAAATAAAAATGAAATACATTATCTCCGAGAGTCGACTTAATCAAATCATGAAAAAGTTTTTGGATTCTTACTTATTGGGTAAGAATGTAATGGATAATCAAGGGGGAATCGCAGTGTATGATAATGATAATGATGAGGATTATTTACAATATTTCCCGAGAAAGGGAGAACTATTCATATCGGACTCATTCTTGGAGGAGTTCGAATTTATGTTCGGTCTTACTCGAAAGGAATCATTTAGATTCATTGTGGATTGGTTCGAAAATGAATTTCATGTGAAAGTTCGAATGGTTGAATAATTGGTTTCTACCACGCGACATATTTTTTGGCACCACGTGTATATAAAGCCACAAACTTCTCCAACAATTTCTTATCACTGTTGATAAAATTACGAAGTCCGTCTTCTAATTCTTTCATTTCTCGAACATGGGTGTCAGCATAATCCATAGGTACTACACTTATAATCCCCGAGTATATTGCTCTATCTAAGTATGTTTGAAAGTCAGGCATAAATGATGGCATGTACCAATCTGCAGCTTGAATAACTGCGTCGATAAGTTCGGGTAATCTTCTTTTTAAAAATACGGTGCTCTCATTAATTCCCTCTCCAATTAAATCAAGTTTACTTATGTAAATTTGTTTTAGTGTTTGGAGTAAATCCCTATCGTCATTAATTATTCTTGATAAAATTATTTCGAGTTTCTTTAATTCATCATGGGTCAAATCATAAGCCCCTATCACGTCTCTAACTGAACCAAATATTGCCCTGTCTAAAAAATTCCTGAAATCCATTTCGGAATATTCTCTGTCACCCCTAACATAAATTGCTTCGGCAATATCAATGATTGCTCTGACGAACTCAGGTATTCTCCTTAACAAATATGGGTTCATTGAAGCTTCATTAATCCCCATTACTTCCTTGATTCTATTTATGTCTTCTTGTAAATTCATTTGGTAATAACATTAACCTATATTTGATATATAATGATCATAAATGTCATTATAAATTCCTTCATTGTTTTTAATATACTCAAAAATTTGTGGCTCTAACTTATCACGAAGTTCAAGTTGGTTATGGTATTCCCCTCCTATTTCATCGTGAACAAAATCTCTTGTTGCTGAGAATACAACCCTTCTTAGAAAATGGTCAAAGTCATCGAATGCTCTCGGTGATAACCAATCGTAAGAATGTTCAATGTAATCGTATAATACATCCAGTCTTCTTTTAACAAAAACTATTTCATTGGATTCATTTAATCTGTTCACTTTTTCAAAGGAACTACTCTCAGGGTCACCCCAACCACCTTCTCGGAAGAAGTATTTATGAATGTCGTCATATAATTCTTTATTGTTTTTTATATAATACAACACTTTTGGTTCCAAGTCATCCATCATACTTGCCATATCATCAAAATCTTCAGAATCAAAATAATCCATGGCAAGATCTCTTGTTGTATCGAATGCAACTCTCTTTAAAAAATCATCAAAGTTGTTGAATCTACTTGCCGCCAATTGGGAATAAGAACGTATGTACTTGTTTGTATCATCCAATCTTCTCTTGATAGGAACCATGTAATTGGCTTCATCGATTCTCGAATCTAATTGTCTATTCCAATATCCTTTGATTTGGTTATATAGTCTCTCTTTACTACGTAATATCTGAAGAGCAATTGGAAGTAACTCAGCGATTTCTTCATTAGTTACAAGAATATTATTATAACCAAAGAAAGCGTCTAATGCATGTCTTAAAATATCCTCAACATATTCTTCAAAAGTATTCGATTCTTGAACCTCTGCCCAATCAAAAGAATTAAGTACATCTTCGAGAAATTCGTGCTGTCTTCTTATAAAAAAAAGATTTCGATTTTCGTTAATCCCCATCACTTCTTTAATCCGATTTATATCTTCCCGTAGATTCATATTAATAAATATCTGTGTAAAGAAAAACCCCCACCTTTTGGGTGAGGGTTAAAGTTCTTTAAGCCAAATTTTTATCTCCCGAAGAACTTGTTTGTTGGAGCGCTAATTGGTTTATTCTACCTAATACTTGATTTATTTCAGGAAATCCCTTCGATGCCCAACAACTTAACAACCAATCAATATCTGTATGTTCTTTTTGTCCCATTAAGTAGGGTTTAATCATTTCGAAAGTAATTTTGTCATTTGGCCTCAAATTAAACAACGATCGGATTGACATAATATTCGACATTTTTTCGGTGTGTTTACAACTATACCCTGGATTTAGTTTTGCAAGGTTATAAAAAGTTCGTAAATATTTTTCATCCACACCAAGATTTTGTGAAGTTTGTTTTATGTTTTTGATACTTGCGTCAGTTTGTCCTGTTGAACTTGTGGTATTATTAACATATGTCCCAAAGACATCTTCAATTTTAATGTTTGGATTCAAAGGTTTTGTATAGTATAACAAATGTTGAATCTCATGGACTAATGTATTGTATGGGGAAGGATCGTTTTGAAAACAATTTACGTTTATGATAATTGGTTCATCTCTACTAACAAAAGCATAAGCCCCATCAGTTTCATTATAATATCTTATTATTACATTATCTATTGTTTTAAGATATTTGTCAAAAATTGAATCTACCGTCGAACCCAAAATATCATATTCCAAGGTCGCATCTATTTGTTCATCTACATACATTGTAAAATCATAAAAAAATTCTTGGCCTAATCTATTTTCAGAAACTCTCACTTCTGATTGGATTCTTTTATTTTTGAGTATTTCTCGTAATTTGATAGCCTCCTCCAAATCGTACCGATCGAATTCTTGATTAATCATATCTTGAAAATTATAATACCCAGTTCTTTTATCAGAAAAAGATTTTAATAATAGTTTGAATTCATTTGTGGATAAAGTTGAGATGGCATTTAATAATTTAGTCTTATCAGTTCCTAAACGTGAAACAGCGGAGACTATTAAATCATAAGCGGTTTTGACTCTGTCAGTTCTTAACTTACTGTACATTGCCTTTTTAGCCGCAGTAATCCCCCAATTGTTTTCAAATTTCTGTCTTGTAGTTGGGTTGGAAACCCAATCCTTCATATATTTTATTGCTTTCGGTAACAACGGATCCCATTTGGATTTACAACTTGAACTGACTGAATACGTTCTCTTTTGTTCAATCAACATCACTTGCTTAATCCGATTTATATCTTCCTGTAGATTCATATTAATAAATATCTGTGTAATGAAAAACCCCCACCTTTTGGGTGAGGGTTCTTATAAGAAGTTCTTAAACGTATTATTTCTTACTCTTAACATCCTTAATTGCATTCACAGGTATAATTGTTCCCACAGGATATGTTGCTCCTACAGGTGCTTGTGTTACAGATGTTTCACCTGGACGTGCTCTAAGTGCTTTTCTCATTGGAAATGCTAACTCATTAAGTGGACCATAACATTCTGCAATTGTTACACCATTAACTTTGTTTGGTAATACCTTACATGGCATACACCACATATTACTCATTCCACCCTCAGGACCTTTTGCCACAATAAATGTTCTATTTACTGCAGGTAAATTCTTCCACGTTGGTGCTTGAGGAATACTATCATAATACCAAAAATAAGACCATACTGTCTTATCTGTACCGTCAGGTGTAACTGAAGGATTAGGAACCAAAATATTGTTTGCCACTGAAGGACCATCCATTACAGGACAAACGGCAACACCTTCTAAGAACTTTCTACCTTCAATAGTTATTACTTTTCCAGTTGGTTTTGCGGCTGATGCTCCACAGAATGCGAACTTTCCTACAACGATTGTTAATGCTTTGTCTTTGTGTTGTCTTTGGGCAAATACTGTTGTTGTTAACCCCAACACTACCAATAGTAATAATAATTTTTTCATAGTTTTGTTTTATTATAAATATCTTTGTAATTAAAAACCCCCACCGTTTGGGTGAGGGTTAATTTGTTATTCATAATTTATCACATTAAATGTCTATTATATATTGGGTTAAAAACGGAATTTTCACTAATAATTTTACCGTAAAAATATAATTCTTCATTTATTAAGTTTTGTGCAATATGCCCCATTTTAGGATAATGTTCATAAATTCTTCTTTCTATTTCATTTCCATTATAACTTTTTCTACTTGAGTGGTCTTTATTTTTAATTATTGGTGGTAATTTTAATTCAGATTCAATAAAATTTGATAAATCATGTAAATGAACTAAAGTTAAATTAGTTTTTTTAGTTAAAATGTATATATGTTTAAAAAAATTAGGTGACCAATGGTCATCGTACCCCATCAAAAATGTTCTTAATACTTCTAAAAATAAATCATCTTCAGGTTTTACATTGTGTAATTCTGACATGTACCTAAAATCATTAGATAGGGTATCAACCGCACTCAAAAAATGATCATACGGATTTCTTATGATTACCCACTTGATTTTATTAAAATCTCCATTTTCAATTAATTCTGTGGCCCCGATTTGGGGTGGCTCAATACCAAATTTGAAACCCAATTTAAATTGGTCGTTAAGATATCTAGTTCCACATTTACTGTGTGAAATTATATTTTCGTTATATATGTTATATGTACACATAATTTATATTTTTTACTATTCAAAATTAGTTTAATTGACTTATGTGTTTAAGAAACAAATCACACATCACCTGATGTCCCATTTTTCCTAAATGGAAATCATATATTTCTTGATTGGTTTCTTCTTTTATTCTAACCCCTCCATTTTTTTCAATCAGTTTAATCATGTTATCAACTTCCGATTCTATATAAATCTTTTCTCCCATAACTATTTTTGTATTATCCCTATGTTGTATTTCTTTACTATAAAGAACATATGGATCACAAGACCAATAAAATACTTTAAACCCAATTAATTCAGAAATATAATTAATCAATTCTATTCTTTGATTTATAATTTCAGTATATAGTTGAAACGTACCATTACTTGTTCTATTAAATACTATTTCATTTGATGTGTCTTCAGTAATATCTTCATCCCCATTTAAAACCGAATGATTTCTACCGAAATTCATGTTAACCCATTTTTTACTTTTACGATTAGCCCACATAAACCTTGAAAGAAATGACCATCCAATAATGACCACATCATCTTTTGAAATTGTTCTTATTTCTTCAATTATTTTATTAAATATCATGTCATTTCCCGCACCAGGAATTCCATGATTTATAAGATTCAGATTCAGTTTATTTGATAGTAATTCAAACCAAGTGTTCGGAAAACTACCACCACAAAATGTCTTATATCTTCTATATTCTTCAGTTTCTTCATGGTACGGTGAACTGAAACTACAACCAAAAATGTACAAATTATTTTTCATCTTGGATGATAGAGTTAATCACATTTTTGGCAATCACTTCATGACAATATTTTGAGGGATGTAAATCATTCAATGCTTTTTCAGGTATCTCTCCCCCAAATCCCACCTTATCATATGCAATAACAAATCTTTCTCTACAACTATTTTGTAAATCACTTATCGTTTTGTAAGTTTTACCCTCGTGTTCTAATAATATATGTCTTTTTTTATAAAAATCATCATCGAATACCACAGATGATTCATTAACCCAAAACAATACTTTAGTTTTTATACCGTTATTCTCTAAGTGTCCAAGATAATTCTTAACTTCACTATTAAAATGATTCATATGTAAATCAAGGTAATCTTGAATAGTATAATTATTCTCATCTAACCATTTAAAAAAAATATCATCAACACCATTTTTTAAAGGAAATTGTGAACCGTCTTCTAATACCTCATTAATAATAGACACATTATCAAAGTCAGGATTGGGATATACAAAATAATTTTTTTCTTTATACACAAACTTGAAGCCAGATCTATATGGTTGTGTCATTTGGAAAATAACATATTCAATATCATCAAAATAATAATTTTCCTCAGTTAACCAAGAAGCCGTTTTTATCTCATCACTTGCTGGTTCTTCATACTTATCAAATAATTTTTTTAAGAACATCAAACTGGTCACATCACTACCACCATTTGTTTTTTTACACACTTCAAAAGTGTTAAAATGATTGGCAACTATCCTTGGATACCTAATTGTGTCCTTATATTTAATCAATGCATCAGTCATTAAACTATAGTCATACACCCAAGCGTCAAATTTGGGAGTGTGGTTAAGATTAGAGTAAAAATATAATCCTTGTCCCCAAGTAAACGAACAACCCGCAAAAACTAATCCTTTCATTATATAATATTATTTTTTAATTGACTAAAATCAATAAAATCTCGTTCATTTGTTTTGTAAATATCAGTTATTTTTTTTGGCATATGCTTCTCCCAATTTTCACAAATTATATCCATTTCTTTCACGTAATATTTGTTCATGTTTTGTTTAACCCATTCTAAATATGTTAAAGTCGGTGGGTGACCGTCAATTTTGTTTGGTAAATCATCAAAATAATAATGTTGATTTTTTTTAGTATGAAATTCAACTAAACTTTCCCCTATAATCATTTCATTTATTAAATCCAAACAAATATCCACTCTTGACTTTAGGTTATTTGGTTTTTCATATTCCCCTAAGCCATCAATTTGATTGAAATTAAAAGATTTCATTAATTGATACTCACAACCTATTGAATCTAAGAGTTGTTTTGCAGATGTTATTGAAAACCAACTATTATATAAACCAAATTCTTCGCTCCATTTGTTAAAAACAAAATCCCCATATAAACTATGATTTTCATTATATATACTCCCATTAGTTTCGAAATCAGATTTTTGATTTATAAAATCAAATCTATCTATGGATGAAAACATAATTAAGACCACATCATCTTTGGTAATCTTGTTTATAGAATGACACTCATATAGATTACTTGATATAAAAAAATTGCCAGCACCTGGCTTACCCCAATTCTGAAATTCTTCGAATTGGGTCCCAATAATATCTGCCCAAGTTTGCCATTTATAATTTGTAAAACTACAACCAAAAGTAAAAAGCCTTCTCTTCATGTCTAAAAATTAAACTTTATTTGAATATTTTTCATAAAACTCAACATACGGATTGAAGTTATCATTTTCCCTTATCTTAAGAGCATGATTCTTATTATAAATTAGTTTAGGTTCTATTTTTTTATATAAATCGTAATAATTCTCATTTTTTAAATTATTAAGATTGTTAATAACACCTTTTATTCTATCACTGATATTATTTTTTGAATCGAAGTCATAATCAAATATTTCATCATATAATTCAAATCCATATTTAGTAATTTCTTTATTTTGATTTTTTGCACCATAACAAAGAAATGGATGTTTCAATAAAATTGGCCGATAAGTTTTTTCGGTTACAAACGGAATATACATGGAAGATTCACCAACTAAAGACATAAAACAATTCGGTTCGGTAATCATGTCGGTATATTCATCTTTGAATCCATATTCTTTTATTCTATAACCATCGACATTTATGTACTTTTCTGTCCAATGTTTAAAATTGAAAAAAAGATCCTCATTAATTAATATATCATTTAACCCACATTCATCTTTTTTTTGATTCCAAGAATTGATACCAAAATCAAATAAATTATTAGAGTATAAATCATCCATCATCAAACATCTATGATATCTCGATTTGTTATTTAGGTTTAAATATAATTTATTAAAACTATCTTTTATCGATAAATTTTCAACGTTCATTGGACCATCTAAACCTCTTGGTGAAAGGTATAAATCCTTTAAACCGTCATATGTATGTGATATTAAATAAGTTGGCCAATACAAAATTTTGAAATTTTTTATTGAATTTTCAAACGGTTTATATAATTCAGGGTAATGACCGCCAAGTACTAAATAAAAATTACAATTATTTTGTAATAATATATTTTCTAATTCAAAAAATTCGGGGTGAATGGCGAAATCTTTATTCGCAGTGTAACATCGACTCAACCACTCTACTGTTATCTCTGTTGTATAATTATAAATTATACACTCTGGCTTCTTTTCAAGGACTAAATCAATTATTGGTCTTAATGTTAAATCAGAATGATTTATTGTTCTATCAATAAACAAACATTTATCATTGTTGTGATGATGGTAAAAATATCCTAAATAATCTTTTGCTAACATTTTTTTTTGTTATTTTACTAATAAATCAATCAAAATATCCATCATCATATCTCTATTTTTATTTTTGAATTCAAAAAAATATTCTTTATGTTTATGAAAAAGTTTACGAATCTCTGTAGGAATATAAACATCATTTTTTAAAATTGAAATAGCATTATCTTTATTATGTTTTATTTTTTCTTTGGTTAAATCATAAAGTTCTTTAGGATTATGAGGTTTAATACTGTTAAGATTTTTAATTATTCCATCAACTCTACTTTCTAATAATAGATTAGAATCAAACTCATAATCGAATATTTCATCATATAATTCAAAACCATAATTTTTTAAATACAAATTTTGATTCGGAAATCCGTAACATAAAAATACCTGTTCACCTAAAATTGGTTTGAATGTTTTTTCACTAAAAAATAATCTTTCTGAATTAGATTCGGAAACCAAGTTTAAAAAACATTTTGAATCAAAATAAAAGTCTTCTTCATGTCCATTTATTTTCATTTTGGTTTCTTTCCAATACTTGAAAATATGATTATTTAAAATCGTATCTACTTGTCTCCAAGATATTTCTCCATATTGAAATAAATCATTTTTGAAAATCGAGTCAATTAATTTCGACCTGTGTGTGTGTGACCTGTTGTTCAAACATATAAATAACTTTTCGAATTCATTGTGGGTTTCAACATGTTTCATGTATACGTCACTATAATGTAATAATGATGTCGGCCAACCTAATATTTTAATATTATTACTTCTATCTTTATCATAAAAATTTTGTTCAGATGGTGCTCCAAATAAGGCAAAAAAAGTTATGTTTTTTTGATTTACCAATGTTAATAATTTATTGAAGCTTTTTCCCTCGTCATTAAAATGACCATCACCAGGAAAATAATGTTCTATTGGTGACCAAAAAAGAAATTCATCAATTAAATCTCTTTCAATGTCACTAATTATTTCATCCAATATATCTATTTTACTCGGTGTATAAATTTTAAAACTCATTATTTATGTTTTAGTACAGATTTATGTCAATAAATATATGTGTAATTAAAAACCCCCACCTTTTGGGTGAGGGTTAATTTGTTATTCCATCGATACTTACATCACTCTTAGGAAGTGTCCTACCAATCCTAATACTCCCAACAAAATAGGAAACCAAGTTTTATTTCCACCCATAAGAGATAAATGAATTACCGTTGCCGCACTCATGAAAGATGCAATTAAGATTGCTCCTAAAAATGAGGTCATTGGGATTAACAATAATACAACTCCTAACAATTCTCCTAAACCTGTTACAAGTCTATACTTCTCTAACTTCATAAAAGCAAAGTTTCCCACCATTTCTTGGGTCCCTATGATTTTATCGATTGCACCTTTACCTAAGATTAATGCTGTTGCGACGGACAATGCCCATCCAATGATTTGTAAAACTTCCATATTATTATTTTTGTTTAACTGTAATAGTTTATTTTGGTATTGTCAAATAAAACAATCCCTACATTAATCTTAAAAAAAATAATGCTATTGCTCCTATGACTAAGTATGTCACAAAGTTCGGGATATTGGATATGCCCCAAACAATGATGAATCCCACAATTAAAATTTTGATAAGTTGTAACATGAGTTTTTTTATT
>Ga0208975_1000633_pt1 | contig 16430 bp, 6 predicted proteins | sample GreLakmeER78MSRF_FD_187700 | JGI IMG/M metagenome (GOLD analysis project Ga0208975, IMG submission 187700) | Freshwater lentic microbial communities from great Laurentian Lakes, MI, USA - Great Lakes metaG ER78MSRF (SPAdes) | ecosystem: Environmental > Aquatic > Freshwater > Lake | place: Great... | reverse complement strand
GAACCCATACCAGATCATCAAAGAGGTCTACAAGGTTACCGGTTCACAGGCTACCAACATTGGCTGGGTAAACCTAGGAAATGGCGACTACCGCTGGTTCATCAAGTCTGAGAACGACACCCGTCAACGCTTCCTCGACAAGCGTGAGATGATGATGTTGCTTGGACAGCAGGTTTCTAACTCAGCTGGAATCAGCTCACTGGGATCTATTGCTGGCTCTGAAGGTTACTTCTCTGCTATCGCTGATCGTGGTGTTGTTGTTAACTCTGGTGCAACCACTACTGCTGCTATTGCTACACTTGACGAGCTTGATGTTCTCATCACTGCTCTTGACAAGCAAGGCTCTATGCCTGAGTACGCTATGTACGTTAACCGCCTCCAAGACCTTGCCATTGACGATATGATCGCTCAGGGTACGTCTACGGCTGCTAACATCACCGCTGGTGTTACTACTCAGTTCGGACAGTTTGCTAACGCTGCAGATATGGTGAAGCTTGGCTTCTCTTCATTTATGCGTGGCTCTTACACCTTCCACAAGCACAGCTGGAAGCTCCTCAACGATCCTACGTTGTTGGGTGCTAGCAACTTCCAAGGTGTTATGATTCCGTTGACCAACGTTGCTGATCCTCGCACTGGAGAGAAGTCTCCAGCTCTTGAGCTCAACTACAAGGCCACTAACGGTTACAACCGCGAAATGGAGCACTGGATGACAGGTTCTATCTTGGGTGTTACCAATACTAACACGGACGCTTTGCAGTTTAACTACCGCTCAGAGTTCGCACTAGTTACTCGCGCTGCTAACCAGCACGTTTTGCTCACAAAGTAATCAGTTTTAACTAGTTACGTAATGAGAGAGGGGGCTTCGGCCCCCTTTTTTATTGCCAAAAATTCGCTTTGCATAGAAGTGTAATTTTGCATAATTATTAATTATAATTCTATTTAACTATGGCACGTCCAGCAAGAGCGTCTGCAGCTCCTAAAGCAGAAGAAAGAAAGGGAAAGATTTTCTCCATCCCCAGTGGTGGCGGAATCATTTGCACAATAAAGTCAGAAGCAATCATCTATGATGCCGAGACTAATACCAACAGACAGATACGTTACTGCCCCAACGAGGCTTCTATCTTTGCCGACGAGCAGAGCAGCCTAGCTGTTCGCCGTCACGTTATCTTCGAGGGTGGACTACTCTACGCTCCCGCTAACCAGCCTAACCTGCTTAGCTTCCTAGAGCTTCACCCCGCCAACCGCGCAAACGGTGGCGGCTTGTTCGAGGAGGTAAACACCGAGCACAACGCAGAGGTTGATATCAACGTAGAGTTCCTTCTCCACGATGCCATCGGCCTGATCCGTAGCAAGTCCGTAGACGAGCTTATTCCTGTCGCTATATGGTTAGGGGTCGACACCGGTCAGAAGAACGCTGAGATCAAGCGTGAGTTGCTCCTAGAGGCTAAGGCGAATCCTAAGCGCTTCATCAGCCTGTTCGATAACCCAACAGTTACCACCAGGGCTAACGTTAAGAAAGCTGTTGACTTCCAGATGCTACTTGCCCGTGAGGATGGTATGTACTGGTTCGACAGCAACCGCTTGATTGTCGCTACACCAGTGGGTCAGGACACCATTAGTGTTATGACTCAGTTCTGTATGACTGAGAAGGGTGGAACAGCTTACGAAACTTTAAAGACAGAGTTGCAGAAGTTGGAGCAATAGCGTATATTTGCACCCTACACTGAACCTCGTTTCATAGGTTAATTGTTGATTGGTTGGAAAGGGCTCTAGAAATGGAGCCCTTTTCTTTTGTCGTACTTTTGTATGAACTACAGATATTAAGATATGGCATCAGTAAACCGCGTATATTCAGCCCTGAAAGATTTGGTCAATAAGGACCAGCGTGGCTTTGTTACGCCTGCTGTTTTCAATAACTTCGCTCAGGTGGCTCAGATGAACCTATTTAACGATATGTTCTCAAACCTTGACCGATCTAAAGTAATACGGCTACGCAACGCAGACCCCAAGTCAGAGAAGTCTACAACCAAAAGGCTAGAGGAGGATTTGTCTGTGTTTGTTAAGAGGGCAACAATAACTCAGGCAAATGCTGTCTTTGCTAAGCCAACAGATTTAGCGAGGACTATATCAGCAACATCCTCTGGCTCTATTCTTTTAGACAGGACCACTAAGATTAACATTCCCTTTGAGTACGATACCTTTAAGTTAGACTACATCTTAAGCAGCAGGCTGTCGATGCCCACCGAGAGCGCTCCTATAGCTACAATGCTAAGCGACATTGAGGTATACCCAGCCTCTATCAAGAAGATTATCTTGACCTACTACAAGCAGCCACAAGGTCTTGTGCCCTCTACGGGGGCCAAGACCACCGCTATGCCTAAATTCGGATATACGGTAGTAGCTGGCAAGGAACTGTACAGCGCTACAAACAGCGTAGACTTTGAGCTTCCGGAACACTACTTCGCTGAGATTGTCATTGAGATTGCAAAGTTGATTGGGGTAAACCTTCGCGATAGCGATGTCTATCAGTTCGCATCACAAGAAAAACAACAGCAACAATAAGCTATGGCACAGAGTTACGTAACGGTTGACCAAGTAGTAAAGGACTTTATCATTGGGGTAGAGTATGACGATTTTGCCAACAGCGCATCAGACGTTGTCATCAGGAGCCTAGCCAAGCGGGGAGTTAGGGAGATGGGCTTTGATCTTTTAAAGAGGCTAAAGGCTACCAGTCTTACCATTGATCTGTCCACTAATACCGTAGAGCTACCCTGCGACTATGTTGACCTAGTCAAGATTGGCATCGTTGGAGCCGATGGCCTTGTATATATATTCGGAGAGAATAAAAACAAGAACATACTTCCAGAGCAGCAGCCATATCAGGTTCCCGATTACCTGCTTGGATTTGATGACTTTATCTACCGCAACTATGTATACGCCACAACCAATGGCCGATTATACGGCTATGGTGGTGGCCACTACAGCGGAGAGTACAGGATAAACCTAGAGCAGAATAGGATAGAGCTTACCACTGGAACAAGTGTAGATACTGTTTACCTTGAGTACATCGGTGACGAGGCCCTAGCGGAGAACCCATCCATCCACGTATACGCAGAGCAGGCTCTTAGGTCCTATATGTACTACCACCTAGTGGAGCGCAAGAGCAATGTGCCACTAGGGGAGAAGGCTCGTGCTCGTCAGGAGTACTACACTGAAAGAAGGCTCGCCAACTCAAGACTAAAGTCATTCTCTAAGGACGAAGCACTGAAGACGATTCGAAAGAATTTCAAGCAATCGCCTAAGTATTAACAACTTATGATTGATAAACTCGTACCAAGATACCTCAACCTTGAGGATGACCAGCGCCTAGTAAAGTCTGTTGAGATGACGGACGCTCTAAACGTCCGTTTGTCTTCCGATGATGATGGTGATGGTGGCGTAATAAAAAATGCTTATGGCAATGCCGCTATATCGTTTCGCACTGGCGATGAGTTACCAGCTGGAACTAACAAGGTTATTGGTTCGGTCGCCAACAGTGATGGGGGGGAGATTTTCTTTTTTGTTTGGAACAACAACAACAACCACTCTATCTATCGATACTCCGCCTCCTCTGATGAGGCTCAGTTAGTTTACCGAGACAGTATCCTTGACTTCTCAAGCTTTTATCATATCCGAGCATCTGTTGTACGAAACTTGGCAGGAGAGACATTATTATACTTCACGGATGCCAATACTGACCCGAAGAAGATAAACGTAACACGAGCGCTCCTAGGCCTATATCCTGCCTCGTTTACCTCTGGTACTGATGCAGAGAAGCTAATCAACATAGCGGTTGCTAAACAACCGCCTATGACGCCTCCTACGTTTGCGTTCTCTACTAACGTAAACCTAAAGCAGAACAATCTATACGAGTCTACATTTCAGTTTGCTGCTCAGTATGTCTATCAAGACGGAGAGCGTTCCGCAATATCTCAGTACTCTGAATTAGCTGTTGCCCAGAATCAATTCTTTGATGGTATTATCACTGATGAGCAAAAGCTTGCTAACAACACCTTAACGGTATCCGTGCCTACATCAGTTGCTGACGTAAAGGAGATTATCGTACTTGCCCGCAATGGTAATACGGGTGCATTCTATGAGATTGGCACACTTGTAAACAGTCCATCTGTTACTTCGCAGATAATATCTTTTGACAACTCTAAGCTTTACTCTGCAGTATCTCAGGACGAGGTCAATAAGTTGTACGACAACGTACCTCAAACAGCAGAAGCTCTTGACATTGCTGGTAATCGTCTTATGATGGGTGGATACACTGAGGACTACCCTAACATACGGGCCGACGTTTCTGTTTTAACTAATTACTTTCCAGAAGTTGGTCAGTATCAGATTCCGGTAAAATATCCGCACATAACCACACCAACACTACCAGATCAGACAAAACAATTCTCCATTGACCTCTCGTCATTACCTGCAACTGTAGATCAAGACTCTATAGTTAACATATCATTTGCCTTAGATTTTGGTCAAATGGCTTTTAACCTTAGCGGTTACTACCTGCAGTGGGTTCAGAGTGATAAGATTAGTCAAGAGGAAAGTAATTATGCCGGACTTATAGCCGACCCAACTGCAAACCCAATTACTGATCTAGAAGATTACAACTATGGAGTAAAGGTTAAGTCGTCTCCACTGTCAATATCTGAAAACATTAAAGTATTAGCTGGATCTACGAAGGCTGATATTGTAAATTTAATTACTGAATTCATAGAGGGAAACTATACAACAGTATTAGACTCAGACATAACTAAATTCGAGTATGCAACTAGAATTACTGACGTACTCGAGTTAGAGGCTGTAGTAAACTCAAAGCCAGACAAATGGATGTTCTTTTCTGGTTCATCTCAAATATCAATTCAGGAGACCTCTACAACCTCTAATGAAATCATATTCTCCATCAATATTGATGCAGCTGTGCTTTCAGCAAAGGCTGGATATAATTTCAATGTTGCAAGCATTGCAGAATCAATCGTAGACTTTTCTATTGGTATTGTTTTGGGACCATTAAAGAATCTATTTACACGAGGTAAATCTTTAGGTGAAGCATTTCCCGCTGCAAATAGTCTATTTAATCAGATAGAATTCACAGACGTACCATCCGTCGTTTATCAGGGGGACGGTTCACAATATTCTAGCTTCACAGGAATTACAATATCTAACAATGTATTTGTTCCAGAGCCCACAACACCAGAATTAAAAGACTCAGACAGCGTTTTTCTTTTTGGTGATGATTCACTAGAGAACGCTGTTGAATTTGATGCGAATATATTAACGGATGGCGACATTAACGGATATGAAACGTTTAAAGCGGGAGCCACTCACTCATTTGGTCTTGTTTATTATGATAAGTTTAACCGAAATGGTGGCGTCCAGCCAATAAGTAGCTCGTATGTAGACTGGTATGGTGATAGGGTAACTGAAAATAATCTAAATGGACGAGTTGATACTGTGCTTCGAGTAAAGCATCAGGCACCGTCTTGGGCCGTTAAGTGGGCTCCTGTTTACGTCAAGCTAAATAGTATTACCCAGAAATTCCAATACTCTGTCATACGCGCATTTACTGCTACAAACCTTCAGGCTAAACCATTTGCTGGTATATCTAGTTTCGAAGATGTAACATATCTTTCTATGAGGTCGCTCGAAGGAAAGAGTGATTCCTACAAGGAGGGACTTGGTGCGAATCTAGAGTATTCATATCAGCAGGGAGACAAGCTAAGAATCGTATCATACAACAAGAAAAATGGTCAGTATCGATTCTATGTTAGCGCAACTACTGGCTCTGTTGCTGTTGGCGATATCCTCATTCAGTTTAATATCTCAGGTGTATCTACGCTTGAGGTAGTTGATGTTAATATTATATCTGGCTCTGGGACACTAACAGCAATACTGCTAAGCGGATCTGTAGTCCCAAATAATTCTGGAACGTTAATTAATGTTGCTACTGGAGTTTCAGTGACATATACTAGCAAGATAAAAATTGATCTTGTATCATATGAGCCGGAGATTAATCTAGATGTTCTTGATTATTTCGAATTTACCAATGATATCGATACCAATCCAATCCTTGACCTAACAGGCGACGAAGGCACCTTTAATACTACTGGTAAATTTATTGCTGTAAAGTCCTCTAAACTAGATGAATGGAGTAACTATAGTGTTATTGCCGGTAGTGACAACTGGGGTAACGAATGCATTATTGAGGTTTATCGTCCCAATAAGATATCACAGCAGGAAATATTTTATGAAATCGGAGAGAACTTCCCAGTTGTAAATGGAATCCACGTTGGTCAAAGAACTACAGTAAGCCCAGTTTCTGCAAATGTTGTAAGCATTGCTGACAGAAATAATCTCATTGTTTACTCGAACATTAAAGTATACAAAGGGGACGTATTGTCAGATGGTTCCGGAAACGTATTATCGGTTAAGAATGTATATCCTGAGATAAATAGTACGTATAACTATGTATTTTATGCAGCAACTGTAAGTGGGTCATTTACTGCAACAACCTATACGCTTAACCTAACCAACAGCAATGATGCTGTTGTTCAGTCCTCTAGTGGTGACTGTTACTATCGTCCACGACTAATTAAAGTGGGAACCAAAGCATACGCTAACAACTTTAATATATCATTTATCGAGGACTACTCAGTAAGCGACTTTTTCTCCTCTAAGTCTACATCTGCTGGACGTCCTCACGCTGTGCAGCCAGACGCTCAGACTGTGTTCCGTAAAGGGTCGGTAACATACTCCGACCCGTTTACCATTGACAGCAAGTACTTAGGTCTTTCTAGCTTCAACCCATCACTCGCTAACTTCTACGATTTTGACTACCAACACGGAACGATTAAACAATTAGTTGGAGATGACGACAGGGTCTACATCATTCAAGAAAGAAAGTCCGGATGGGCACCCATCGGGCGAAACATCATTGAGTCAACAGATGGCGCCCAAAGCCTAACATTGTCACGCTCTGTTGTGGGTGTACCTAACTACTATCTTGGTGACTACGGGATCAACGATAACCCAGAGTCTCTTGCTGTTGATCGCGGTAGAATCTACTTTGCCGATGTTCGAACTGGAAAGATTGTAAGAATATCTAGAGACGGCATAAGCCTCATCAGTGAGCAGTTTATGGATGCATTCTTCAAGGACAACTTCCGATTCATCACTAGTAATACCTCAAGCCAAAAAGTTATCGCAGGTATTGACATTGAGGCAGACGAATACATTGTTTCTGTTGATGCCATCAACAACGCTGAAATAACAGTAACTAACGGGGCAACCACCTTTGTCTATAACGCCCAGACCAACTCAGCGGGAAGCCAAGTAATAGTTGGTCTTGAGTTTGACGATGACGACCTGTTCACGTTCTCTACCGAGATTCGCGAGTTTGAAGACATCTGTGATGAGTTTGAGGACAGCTTAAATGCAATTGTATTCCTAGACAAAATAATTGACGGGCAGCCTGCTTACGTTGGTGAAGAATATATTGGACAGAGCGGAACCATTTATGGGGTAGCTACCAATACAAACTACGACTTCTTTGTTAGCATTTCTTTAAATATTTCCACTGGTGAGTTTTCTTTCGTCAATAACTGTGAGACTTATAGCGCATCTATTGGGTCTCCTACCAATCTAGATAACGACTTTACTGTTTCATACGATGTAAATAACAGTGTATGGAACACCTTCTACTCATACCGACCAGAGTCAATTGTCTCTGTAGACGACACGCTGTTTACCTTCTTTGCAGGCGTTATGTACAAGCACTCTGATGCTGCAAACAGAGCCACATACTACGGTAATCCATACAATGCTGTTGTAGAGGTGATTAGCAATCAGAATCCGTCTATGGTTAAGTCTTATGAATCCATCAGCCTAGAAGGAACTAACGCTTGGGCTGCTGAGGTATCAAACACAGACCAGTCTACCTCTATCCTTGCTGCTGACTTTAGCCAGCGAGAGCGTAACTTCTACGCTTATGTGCCACGTGACTCTAGCGCAAATACTGGAACAGCAACCATCACTTCCCTCAGTGGAAGCTCTGAGGTATTCGTGTTGGGCAACGTAGCAACTGGAGGCGTTAGCGGATCCACCATCACGTTCACCACTCCAGTTGGAGACGTTCCATTCCCAATGGGGGGGAGCCTATATAAGGTAAGTGGGGCAACTCTTGTTTCTTTGTCACTCACCGTTTCATCAATTAGCGGAAACAAGCAGGTTACTGCAAGTGGAAGTGTAGTTGGAGTCAATAACGGAGACACAATTGTAGTGATTGGAAACGGGGCCATTGAAGGTGATCAGATTCGAGACTACTACGCCAAGATAAGACTAACCAACACTTCAACCTCTCAGGTTGAATTGTATGCTGTCAATGCGGTGTTTGCCAAAAGTAATCTACACAACCAACTGGGACAATAATTAGTACCTTTGTAATATGCGATCAAAGAAGAGTAAAGAACCAAAAAAATATGTAGCTGGAGGACTTGTTCTAGCCGGAGCATTAGGCGCAGGCCAATCCCTTTTAGGACTAGGGCAAATGATGGCTGGTCAGGCTGCGGCAGGCAGGATTAAAGAGGCTTCAACAGCTCGCCCTTCTGAATACGCAGAGATGCTAAAGCAGGCTCGCAATGCGGAGCTAGAGCAAAAACGCCTTGAGGAGCTTAACCGATCGATAGCCACAGGAATCGCTGCCGCCCAAGGGGCTGGTGGTCGTGCTGTTATCGGAGCGTTGCCCGGTATGATTCGTGCATCAGATGCTGGTGCCTTAGATATCCTAGGTCAGCGTCAGGCTCAGACTATGGAGGCCCTAGGCTTTGCGGCGCAGGGAGCTGAGCGTGAGATTGGACGTAACATAAATCGTGAGATGATGGAGCGTGGTGCTGCTCAGGCCGCCATTGAGGGCGGCCTCCAGAACATCGCAGGTGGCGTAGGTCAGATTGGGTCTGCAGGTGTATATGGCGCTCAACTAGCATCTAAAAAACCTACTAAGATTGCTTCTGTTGCTGAGGCTCCACTTAGCGCAGAAACAATAGCTAGAAATGAAACCCTTGCCTCTTTAAGGGGAACAGTGGGTGATCGTGCTCTTATTGATCTAAACATTACTGATCTACAAGATCAATTAGATGAGCAACAAAGTCTATTTGATAGAGGCATTTTTGAAACAGCGGACGAATATATGCCTTCTATGGGGAATAAAAAACCCCGAAGGCTTGAGCAGGGTGGTATGGTTACAGGTGGTAAGTTTGACCACAAGACCAATCCAATTGATATCGTAAAGAAAGGTCAGAAGATTGGTGAGATGACAGGCGGAGAGGTCATCCTTAACCCCGCCCAACAGCAAAAGCTCAGCAAAGAAAGTGCTTACTTCCGTCAGCTGTTAAAGAAATTCAATAAGCAAAAATAATGGCTAAACTTATCCCAAGTGGCGTAATTCAGCTGCCAAACTTTGCGGAGCTTCAGTACAATCTCAATGAACGTGAGCGACAAAAGCAGCTTCAGTTCGACGATTGGTCCTCTCAGTTCACGAAGAAGTCAGGAACATATCTTGATGGGGACAGAGAGGCTGTTCAGACAGCCTATGGCGCTGTGGAAAACGCACTTAAAGATCTTGCTCGAGACCCAGACAATATAGACCTACGACGTAAGGTCCGTGAGGCTAATGCTGGATATAACGAGGTTGCAGGAACAGCACAGTTCTTAGCTGACAACTACCGCCAGCAATGGTCAGCATACAATACCAAGCCAGATCAGTTTGACTTGGGTGGGAGAAATGCTTCGGAATTATTTGATGCCGAGCGCACCACTAAACGTGATGCCAATCAGATTATGTCCCTTGCAGCTAATCCATTTACCTTGCTTCCAAGGTATAACTATGATATGCAAAGCCCAACTCAAATTGCAGATGAGGCTGCTAACAACTTCAGAAAGAATATTAATGACTATATCCTTCCCGATGGAAGGATTGACGAAGCTAAGGCTCGAGAATATATGAATAACTTTATGAGCGCTCGCTATATTGACCCAAAACAGGTAAAGAATGCTATCGTTTATGAAGGCGTTCGTGAGGGAATTATAGGTCGCAATGGAGAGATTACAAGCCGAGCTGACTTAGATATCCTCGATACTGAGCAGTTCAAGCCACAGGGTGATCGTCTTGCTAATAAGTTTTCCAATGACGCTGTTGATGCGTTTATGGCTGTTATTCCTCGTATGGGAGTCAATCCTGCTGAAATGCGTCTGCAACAGCAAAAGATTGCGCTTGAGTACGCTAAGCTAAACGACAAGCAAAGGGAGAATAAGTATTTTGGTATTGATGCAGTTCCATACACTCAAAAGGTTGGAAATAAAACAATCGGTAGTGGATTTATGGTTCCAATTGACTTTGCTCCGATTGCCTCAGCAGGGGGCAAGATTGTTCGCTTTGGTAAAATCAACGGATCCCCATATGTGATTGAGATAGTCAATGAAAAGCAAATGGTTACAAACACTGCAGGTGATGTTGTTGAAATTAATGTTCCTGTAGAGAAGGGCAGGAAGGCAAAGGATAGCGACCTATCACTACTAAGGAAAATGACAGATGGCTTGTCTGACGAGTACTATAAGATTCTTCCCTCATCACAGCGCACGGCAACCACGTCTCAATCCGCAGCACCTGCAGGTTTTAACTATAGAGCTGCAGAGGAACAACTTTTCCAACAAGAAACTGGTACAGGTGGAGAAGTTTGGTCTCCTGAAATGTTTGGAGAAAGTCAATTCTCTAAACCTAGAATACCTACCATCCCAGGCATCACCATTATCGACAAAAAGTAATTAGTATCTTTGCCATAATGAACGAAGAGCTACAATCTTTAATCGATCGCGCAATGGCCGCAGGTCGTAGTCCCGGACAAATTATTTCAGCCTTAAAGCAGAATGGCCTAGACGATGGCGGAATAATGTCTGCAGATTCCTATATTAAAAAAAAAAGTCCAAGCGATTTAAAGGGATCAAGTTCTCTATCGGATCTACGACCATCTGTATCGGAATCATTAGGTAGCGAGCGGGTACAGATAGGCTTTGATGATGCTGCTATACAGCAGAAGAAAAAGGCTATCTCAGATGATGCTGCCGCACAGGTATACACTGCTGTAGTTAAGACTAGAGGTGACCTAAACAAGATTGAAGACAAGCAGGCTTTTGCAGATGCTTATACCACATATCGGTCTATGTCCGACGACCCTATGGTGTCGTCGCTTCCTCAGAATCCAGTAGATCAAAACGGGCAGATAGACTTTGCTGTTGTTCCCACGCTGAAGAAGGGAGCAACTGAATATGTCAACGATCTAATCAAGCAAGATCAGGATCGCAAAGCAAAGCTTGGAGATAAGTTTACAATTATAGGACTAAGCGAAGCGGCAGCGGGTACAAGCGCTCTTATTGGTGGTGTCTTGAAGTTCAATGAAATGATTACTGGAAAGGACAGCGAGCTTGCTGATTTCTTTCTAGATGATGCATCAACTAGAGGTCGTGATGCTCTTATTGATTATGGCCTTACCGAAGAAGACATTAGTAAGGGTCTTATCGGCAATATATCAGAAGGAAATATCGGAACTGGGTTAGCTATATTTGGCTCCACTTTAGTTCAACAGTTACCTCAGCTTGCTGCTGTTGCTCTGACTGGTGGTGCTGGACTTCCACTGCTCGCTGCATCTGCTGCCGGTAGTGGTTATGCTTCTTTTGAAGATCGATCTGACCTAAGTGAAGGAGAGAAAGCACTTTACGGCATTGGTGTTGGGGCTGCTGAATATTTAGCAGAACGATTATTTCTTGGTGACATAAACGCAATCCGAAAGGCGCTTGGCAAAGAAGGCATAGAGGGCCTTACTAAAAAAGAGCTGGGCGATATGATGTTTGGCGCACTACCTAAAGGAGTGCGTGGAGTAATGGAAGAAGGAACAGAAGAACTTCTTACTAGTGTAGCCCAGCAGACTCTCGGAAAGATTATTGCAGGCGAGGAGTTCAACCCTATCGAGATTGCAGAAAGTGCAATCTATGGTGGAACTCTTGGTGGCAGCATTTATTTATTGAGCCGTGGTAGTGGCGCTATTGTAGATCCAGAAAATGAAGCTAAGATTCAGGACTTAAAAAAAGATTTGAATAAAACACAACAGGCAAAAAGCCGACCAGACATTGCCGAGGAAGAAAGAGAAATACTGTCTAGAAAAGAACAAGAGACTCGTCAGGCGATTAATGATTTTAAAGCGAAGGATGATAATTTAGTTGCTCGTATGAGCGAAGAAGATCGTGTGGTGCTAAAGGGTATTCAAGACGAAATTAGTTCAATAAGGAAAAAAAATACTATTGTAAAGACAGAAGAGGGTAAACAGCAACTCAAAAAAGAGTCTCTTGCCGCCATTCAAAAGTTAAACAATCTAAAGACTAAATATGATACTCAAGAAGAAGCAGGGATACCAAGTCCTATCGTCGAAGGGGAAGCCCCTATCGAAGTCAAACCTATCGAAGGAGCAGGCCAAGAAGCGATTGAAGCAGGTGGAGTTCTTCAAGTACCTGTCGAAGAAGTTGTCACCACAAAAGAAGAAGTAGGCCCTGCAGTTGAGGATATCACTTTTGCAACTGCGTTTGATTTACAGGATGAAACTGCTGAAAGAACTGTTTCAGATAAGAATGCTTGGGGAGGGTCCGGCCTTATTCGTGAGCGCGTCGAAAATGCTGGAGATATACTAAGAGAATTATCATCAAGAGGAGAAAAGCCAGACCCGGAGTATATTCAAGAAAAAATAGATAAGCTTAGGTCTTGGATTCCAGATAACGCTAGCGTGAGAAGCAACGCAATACCTAGCGATATCAAAACTATTGACGACTTCAATAATACAAATCTGAGATTTAGTAATGTGACCGACGGGTTTGAGTATTTGATGAAGTTCAATTCTGATGTGGTGAACAAGATAAGGTCAGAATATGAGGCCATTCCAACGTATACAAAAGAACAGAAGCTAGCTAAGGATTCAGTCCTTGCTCTTTTGAATCAGGACATAAGGGGCCTTGAAAAAAATCTTGATAGCCTACAGGCTGTCGTGGATACCATCGAGAAAGAAGGGAAGTTAGAAATAGTAAAATCAGTTGAGCCTCCCATTGTTGAATCATTACCACAAGAAGTGCCATCAGCTACCCAACAGCTAACCGAAGTAGAAGAAATTGTATCTCCAATAGCAGAGGTTGTAGTAGCTGAAGATGTTACCGAACAAGTTGTCGAACAAGAACCTATAAAGAATAAAAAAGGATTAAGTGGAGAGCAGGTAACTGAAGCTGTATCTGGTGCTGAAAGACTAGCTAAACGGCTAGGTCTTCCTACTAAGATAGTAGTACACAACAGCAGAAATGAATTCAATGACGCTATGGACGAGGTGTCTAAGAGTGGATCTGTTGATGCTGGTGTTGAGTCGGGTAGGTTTATCCCATCTATGAATGAGATACATCTGAACCTCGAGGATATGACCTCAGAGGTTCCCTTTCACGAGGTGTTTCACGCAGCATTTGTCAATAGGTTTGCCAAGGCTAGCCAAGCGACCAGAGAAAAGATTGCTAGTGACTTCCAATCAGGATTGCTTAGAGTGCTTCGCAGTGGAGCCGCAGAGGACCAACAACTTGCTGATGCTGTTGAAAGATTCGTACAAGGCGGTGAGTATTCAGCAAAAGAAAGTCCCGAGGAGTTTATGGCGCAGACAGCAGGATTTATTGCTACGTCAGGAAAGAAGATTAGCAAAACAACAATGGATAAGCTTATCCAATGGCTGAATAACTTTATCGGTAAGATTTCTCCATCACTTAAGGTAACAACCCGTGGTGAGTTTATCGACTTTATGAACTCATTCTCTGGCGCCTTGTTTGAGTCAGGAACCGATTCTCGTGATGTGTCTGAAGTTGTTTCCGAAATCAATGAAGCAAGTTCAAAGCAATCCGATCCGAAAGCTATAAGCGCAGCGCTAGCTATAGTAAACAATGTAAATAATAAATACCCTGAAGCCGTTGAGCAACAGGTTGTTTCTGCTGAGTTTAAAGAAGATAAGTTTGGTAAGAAGGGTACTTTATATGACGTAAAGTCTATACCATACAAACTTAGTGATGGGGCAAAAAAGTACTTTGGAGAAAATGCCGTAGAAAAACTTTCAGATAAGATTGTTTCAGACGTAAAAAAACACCAAGGAAACAAAGACATAAGTAAGGGGATTGGATGGTATTCTAATTTTAGAACTCAATTCCAAAGAAAATTCGGAGCTAGCCTTGAGTTATTTGGTCAATTGTTGGCCGCAACATCAGCTCAAACCCCTGTTGATATAAACTTCAGGCAGGCTATTGACGCTTTACGTCAATACTCAAAGGGAAGTTATGACAACCTTATAAAGGATTACAGTAAATACGTAGACTCAATAGAGAAAATGTCTCGTCAAGACATTATAGACAGCATAGAAGTAAGGACGAAAAAGAAGAAGACAAATTATACTGATTTAGATATTATTAACGAAAAGCGAAAGCTAATCAATGAATTTAAAGACGCACCTCTTCAGAGTAATGGTAAGAAGTTTAACGCTAACAGCGCTAAAGTTCTTCAGGCAATATATGGTAACTGGCTATCTCAAACTCAAGGACCTAAAACAAAGAACTTTGCCGGGAACCTAACAGGAAGGTCCTATGAGGCAACTATTGATGTTTGGGCAGCAAGATACTTACGCAGAATAATTTACAAAGACAACGTTAGTCGTTGGAGGATTCACCCAAAGCAAGAGGGGGCTGTCGAGCATACTGTTAGTGTAGACGGTGTAACTGGTGGTGATTATTTCTTCGCTGAAGAAGTAATGCGTAAGGCTGCAGAGAAACTAAATTGGAATGCTGATGATCTTCAGGCTTTTTTATGGTTTCTTGAAAAAGACATATGGAGCAGAAACAATTGGACTGGAGCAGCAGGCAGAAAGAAATCATCATTTGAGGAGGAGGCAGAAAAACTTTTAACAGAAAGGTATCAAGCTGGAGTAACGACATTCAAGGATTTTGACACATTCAACAAGGAAGAGTTTGAGGCCGCTAAAGTAGAGCTTTTAAACACCATAAGGGCTGTTGATGGATTGATAGTTGGAAGAGTTGTTGAGTCTGAGGGAGAGTACTATTCTCCATCTGGTGATGTTTACGCAGAGCCCACTTTTGACGTTGAGTTCTCCGTTGACGAGGGAACTGATGTTTCGTCTATCGAGGCAAAGGTTATAGAAATTGGAAAAAGATACAACCAAGAAGCAGTTCTGTTTAGTAAGATAACAGAGAAGAAGGAAAAGAACTCAGCTCCCATAATTGAGATTGGACTAAAGAATCCATCAAAGAATTCTAAAACTATTGAGTCAATTAAGAAAATGTTATCCGGGCTAGGTGTTCGAGGATTTACTGTGTCTAGAGATTCTCGGGGTAATATACTTGGTGTTAGAACTCAATACATTAAAGAGTTTGAAGGACAGCCAATATCTTTTGGAGAAATACTTTTTAGTAGTGCGGAAAAAGAGTTACGCAATCAGTTTGAAAAAAACAATGACATATCATACATATCTAGTAACTTTGTAGAAACTAATGTAACCTTTACAGAAAATGAAAAAGCAACAGAAATACCGAGTGACGCTAAAGCCAAAGACGATGCCGCTATCACAGGAGGACTTGAATCTTCTAGCCGAGTGGCTGGAGAACCGTCAGGCCCTTCAAGGGCCGGAGCAACCGGAGGAATAACTGAGTCATCTTCTCGTGATGTACGTGAGGAAATCCTAGATAAAGAACAGCTATCATTTAAGCAACGGGCTGTTAATACAGCCAAGACTTTTGTTTGGAGTGATACTCAGAAGCAAATTAGGGTATTTAAGGAGCGTATGAGTTCTCAGATAGCTGAGGAAGGTATTCAGATTACGAAGTTTACAAAAAGCCTCAATAAACTGCTAAAGAAAGCAGATGTTCAGACTATTAACTTGGTGGGCGATATATTTGATAAAAAACTTACCCCAGAGAATCAAATAATACTAGAGTCTAAGCCCAATGGAAGTCTAATATTTGGACAGGCAAATGCAATGCGTAACTACATTGATTCGTTTGCCGAGGACTTTGTAAACAGCCCAGAGTTTCACGCGCTGCCAAAGGAAACTGTTAAAACAATTGTTGACAACTTTGGTAAATATATGCGTGGCAGTTATCGCTTTTGGAAGGATAAGAACTTCAAGCCATCAAATGCGGCACGTCGTGACGCTATTGCTTACGAGTATGAGATATTACGCGCAAAGAACATTGGACAACTTACAAAGTTGTCTGGCCTAACCGAGAGTGAGGCTGACGATTTCTTTGAGCTGCTT
>Ga0208975_1000631_pt1 | contig 16454 bp, 28 predicted proteins | sample GreLakmeER78MSRF_FD_187700 | JGI IMG/M metagenome (GOLD analysis project Ga0208975, IMG submission 187700) | Freshwater lentic microbial communities from great Laurentian Lakes, MI, USA - Great Lakes metaG ER78MSRF (SPAdes) | ecosystem: Environmental > Aquatic > Freshwater > Lake | place: Great... | reverse complement strand
ACCTGATTACCCAGATTACGGTTTAGTTACCAAAGATATAAATGATATATTCGGAGACTATATTTAACTAAACTATTTATATATTCATTTAAAACTCATATTCATTACAAAAAAAGATATGAGATTAATCAATAAAAATTCAAGACGAGGCATAGTAAATTTATTTGCCGATTTCATCGTTTCCAAAATTGACCCAAAAGAAAAATCAATTATACAAATCACAGATTGTGAGGTATTCATGGTTCTTAATGGTCAAACCACAAGTGAAACAGAACTTAACATTGATGAGTTAAAAAATGAATTCAATGAAACCTATAAGGACATTCTTAAATCATTAGGTTTAGAACATTTCAACGTTATCAATATAATCAAATACGGTGTTGATATATTACCAATTGAAACAGGTTGGGTTGATACAAATAAAAATGTATTTGTTGAGGAGAATAAATCATTTGATGAAATTTCAATTAGTTCCGAGTTTCCCTATGGTTATAGTTTACGTACAGGTAGATCTATGGTTTACTACTCACATTATATACTTAACCAAATTTCATCAACAATAGGGTCAGAAAGTATGTATATTCATTTCTTACCTAAAGTAGATGATGAGGTTGATATTAAAGTTGTGACTACGTCAATGTATAATCCACAAACAATCAGATCACTAATTTTAGACGTATTTGACTTTGATTTAGAGGACTTCTCCAATAGAATGGAGTCTTATGACCTTACCCAAGATATATTGGATCCTGAGGGATCAAAACCATACTTGGTTCAGGATAGATTAGAGGATGTAATTATATTCTAATAAAAAACCCCTCCGTTAAAGGAAGGGTTAATGTTTTTTTATTTTAAATAATTATAAAGGAAAAATAAAACCCCATCCGTTATACCGAACACAATCAAGGTTTATTTATTCCTACAGGTGGTGGGCAATAAGCGTTTAACACTTTAAGTCCAGTCGTTGTAGTACCATCACGAAGATTAATAGTTCTTGATAAATCAGGTAAAACCTGTTTTCCTCCTTCTTTATGGTTAGCCCAATTAGCTCCTCCATTAAATTCAATTGGTGATGTATATTTTTTAGTTCTACAATTGTAAGTAATTCTGTATCCAGAACCACTTGGACCAGTTCCAACTTCAAATTCTACATCATTACCATACGGATACACTCCGTGTAAATAATGACCATCACCATTTAAAACTGCTCTAATGTAGTTACCCCACATTTTCTCAAGTGCTGCGTCATTTTCCCCTTCTCTAATTACTCTTTTAACCAATCTTGTTAAATCTGATTCTGTTAATCTTACAATTCTTCCCATAATATTTTAATTTATTAATAAATACTTCTATGTTCAAAAAAAACCCACTCTTATTAAGAAATGGGGTTTATAAATATATTATTTATTTTATCGACTTGGTACACAATCAGTTGTACAAGTATATTTTCCTTGATCACTTGTTAATACAACTGAGGTTCCTACTTGTGTTGGAACTCCACAAAATTGACCTCTAGTTTTTTGTGCGTTTGGTAAATATACTTTACCAAGTTTTGCACCTGTATCATAATTTGAAAATTCAATTTCGTTTCCATTCATCATTTTATAATCAGGGGGTGGGCCTTCCGCACCACCATAACAAGCCCAAGTGGCTCCCGGAACCATTTTAACTTCTTGTTCCATTAATAATCTACTTTCACTAATAACTCGTTTAACCAATCTTGTTAAATCTCTTTCTGTTAATCTTATTGTTCTTCTCATAATATTTTTTGTTTATTAATAAATATCACATAAAACAAAAAAACCCAAACTTATTAGGAATGGGGTTTTTTATTATCTTTCGTAAAACTCTTTGATGATTTTTACACCTTCATCAAGTTCGTCATAATCTCTTTCAGGAGCATAAAGTTCAGTTTTAGAATTTTCTTGTCCCGGTGACTCAATTAACATAAATGCCGGAACATATTCATTCTTAGTAATTGAAACAAACATATCGTATTCATCGCTATGTTCGTCAATATCTCTATCAATATAAGGTATATCTTCTTTATCCAACATTTCCTTAAGTGTTTTACAATGACCACATGATTTCATTGAAAATATGATTGCTAACTTATCCATTGATTAATTCTGTTAGGATCCCGTTTATTTGACCCTCATTCATCATACCAACTTTAGTATCAATGATGTTACCATTTTGGAACACTTTAATTGTTGGGATACTTCTTATCCCCAATGATGCCCCAAATTCTCTATTTAAATCTACATTCATTGTACACATTTCAACGTTTGATGTGTTTTGAGATGAAACTTTTTCAAATAAAGGTTTCATCATTTTGCACGGACCACACCATTCGGCCCAGAATTCTACAATAACTTTTTTACCTGAGTTAATTTTTTCTTGTAAATCTACACTACTAATTTCCATTTTTATTTAATTTTTGATAAGTTTTTAATGAAGAATGATACTTCGTTTAATTGGTCCATATCGTAATAAATTTTCATCTGATACGACATATCTGCGACCTCCATTTTAGATAAATATAAGTAAAACCCAGATTTATGTTTAAGAATTGATTCTAAATGATTAAGTTCAAATTCAAACTCAACACTATCCAAGTATTCAATTTCAAATTTCTTTTCTATTAATGTTTTAGGTGTTAATCCTATAGTACTATTAACTTTAATGATACCATATAATTTATCATGTCTTTCTTTTAAGATATCCAAAAAATCATTCTCACGTTTAAACATATTGACTATAAATTAAAAAAGTGGGGTTGTTCACCCCACGTTTCTTTTAGATCATTGACTCAGCAGTCTCCCAAAGTTTTGTGTTTATTGCGTTTACCGCCATAATATTTTTCAAACCTCTTAACCCTGTCTTACGACCACTTTGTGATTTGTACTCAACTCCACCTCGTACAAATTTCTCTTGTACTACGTTGAAAACTTTCCAAAGGTCATCTCCTTCATCTTCGTTACGGTTAGGTGTTAACAAGTTAGCTAAATCAAGTGTTGATGGTACTGAACCTGTTGCCCATCTAAGTTTAGATGCTTTTTGAACGAACTCAACTTTTTCATCCATAGTAAGTTGACGTTCCATCATTCTTCCAACAGAGTGTTGAATCATTGGTAATTTCTTTGCAAAACTTTCCGTTAACATTTTAACATCGTCAAGTTGGAAATCTTTGTGTCGGATTCGGAATTGGTCTGCTACTGACGTAGGAACCGTTAATCCGTTACTACACACCAATCTGTGAAGACCTGCACTCATTGAGAATGCCGACATACCATTGTGAGAGTTTTTGATGATTGCTTCAACCAAAGTATCACCAACAGATGGAAGTTGTCCATTACGGAACTTTACTTCGTGTAAGGCGTGGATACCACTACCATTTTGTTTAACAGATGAAATTTCCCACCCTTCTCTATCAAAGAACTCCATGATCTTGTCTGTAGGGACAAACTCATACTTGTTTGTCATTTTTGACGATGGAGATGTTGCGAAGATTGATGGTGCAGTTGACTTGATTAATTCTGGAGTATAGATCATATAATTAGTTTTTTAGATTACCTTACAAAGATAGTCAATTTTTTGGATTCTACAAGCCTTTACATAAAAAAAATCAATTAAGTATGATATCCCCAAACTTAGTCTTTTGAATAAATCCTTTAACTTTGTTTGTATAACTTAACTTTTGGTTTAATTCAGGTGATTTAAGATCAACCACAACATCAATAATTTGTTGTTTGGTTAATACAAAGTCTTCACCTTTCTCATAATTCTCAATAGATTTTTCTTTCATCTTTTGAAAAAATTCTTCTTTTTGTACCTCACCAACAAGATCCATAAAATCACCTGGATTTTTTTCAAAGAAGGTTATTAGTTGACTAATATAAATTTCTATGTCTACGTTCATCATTAAGATCTTATAGGTCCACAATGTTTCTTCAATTCAGGAGGGAAATTGATAAACCAAAATCCTTCATCTTCTGTCATGTATTCTTCTAATTTTGCGGGTATTCTCATATTAGGATTTGAATGCTCCGTTGAGAAGAAGTTCAAACAATACAATTCACCAAACGCTTCAGGAATACTTTCCAATTGTGGGTTATTAGGTAAGTTTATAAATTTTAATTTGGTACAATTTCCAATACTTTCAGGGATTGACTTAACCATATTATCAATAATCAATGTTTTTAATTCGGTTAATTTACCAATACTTTCCGGTATATCCAAGGCAATTGGAGTTTTACTTGTATTTTCCATTTGGATCATAGTTGTATTAGTTGGGATGTGTTGAAAGAAATCATCAAACCCAAATAATGCAACATACTTGGAGTTATCATCTTTTGGATATTCAAGACCAACATAACCACTACTACTAACTCCGGCTAATTGACCTGAGAATTTTTCTCTTAATTTTTTCTTATTTTCTTTCATTATAGGACTATTGATGAATGCAATATCGGCATCATTCAATTGACCTAAACTTTTTGTCATCAACCCTTGAAGTTTTCTTGCCGCATAATATTTCAAAACGCTAGGTTCAGAATCATTGATCATTTCAGCAGTCAAGTCCATTCCCAACCCTAAGTATTTGTTTTTAAGATTTTCGGTAAAGTTACGATAAATTTCATTACCATTATTTCTATATGTTAAATCAGGACTTGAAAGCTCAAGCCACATTTCGGCCGCTTGTTCACTACCAAGTTCTTTAATCGCATCTTTATTGATGGTAGTATTTTTATAGTCATTCAGTACTTTTTGTTCAGCAGCACTCAATGGATCCGCAACAAACAAATGTTCTTTACCTTTTAATTTTGGAACTTTACTTACAATTGTACTCCATTCTTCTCTCCTATGACCTGAATAACCTCCTGACATATTTTGACCATCCGCAATTCGTTTTCCGCCATAAGGCTCAACTAATATGACAACTGAATAGTTAAGGTCACCAAATGGTTTATCTTTATCAATAACATAATAAATTGTTAAGTTATTACCCAAACGATAATTGTAATACATATTACCACCACCTGATTTAGATATACACCAACTTCTTCCGTTAGCCAATTTAATACATTGTTCCTTACCACTTGGTTTGAAGATTAATAAGTTATCATCATCGTATATTGTTTCAATATCACCATAATCATCTTTCTTATCATTAATATCATCAGTTAAATCACCCATACCATCTAATGTATGTTCAAGTTCATCAAAACTCATAAACAACAATGGTGGTAAATTTGCAGGTAACCTATGATATAGATCCAAATATGTTGACACATAATAAATTAATTGTTCAGGTGTTACATTAACCTTATCATCTTTAAATTTCTTAAGTGCCGCTGATGTTAACATAGAATTAAACTTACTCTGTAAAAACTCAACCAATTTCAAATAAGGCATTTTAAGAACGTCTCTTTGATTAATAGGTAATACCGGAAACAATTCGTAAAACTTACGTAATGCCAATTTAACCGCATTTTTGTCGGCACCTTTATTGGCTTCCATATATTTTTTGAATATACTTTTTTCTTGTTTTTTAATCTCTTTTGATAAAACAATGTTCTTAACAATAGTATAAGTTAATTTGGTAATATCTCTTTGATCTTGAGGTAACCCATTTTTATATTTTTCAAATGCGTTAATAACTGCCGTAATTTGTTCTTCCGTATCTCTAGTAGTAGGTTTAAATTTGTCAATTAAAAATTTAACAACTTTTTCAGACATCGCCTCACTTACAATGCGTTTACCGTTTGTGTTTTCTTTTATGACAGATGTTAATACCTTAATTAATTCCATAATAAGTTTTTAATATAAATATTCCAATAGTATAAAAAAATGATTAGTAATTCATTATTAATAATTCCTCACCCATGTTTTGTTTTGTTCCCTTTTTTGCTGCCGCCGCTTTAGCGAACTCTTTTTTCTCCCATTTGTACTGATCTTCAGGAAACCATTCGTGTAATAATTCAAAATCATAGTACGATAAACTGAATTTACCTTCCATATTTATTAAAGATTTTGAAAGTCTTTCGTGGTCTTGACGATCAAAATCGTGATTAGAATAATAGTTTTCAGTCTTCCAATAAGGTGGATCAACATAGAAGTAAGTTGTTGGTGAATCATACTTTTCAATCACCTCAGCAAAATCCATATTCTCCACATCACTTATTCTTAAAAAATGTTCAACCCAATCAGGTTTCATTAATTTATCTCGGAATGTTAAGTATTTAGATTTGTACTTACCTTTTAAGTCAATGAAAGAACTTTTTTCAGGTTTAGATCCTGAGAAAACTTGTGTTAAAACATATGCATATTTAGCGGCAACATCATAATTACCAGGTTCTACCCTAAAATTTTCATCAAATATTTCAGCCTGAAAGCTGATAAATTGTTCTTTATATATTGATGGTGTAATTTCCACACCAAATTGTTGACATGGGATTGCGTTGATTGATTCCAATAATCTTTCAGGATTCTTAATACATTCAAATAAATTATGGTTAAGTGGGTTGAAGTCATTATACACAACTTTCTTAAGATTGGGGAACTGTTTTATGTCCATATTAAAAAAACACCAAAACATTCCTCCAAATGTTTCAACATATGTTTCCATATCTTTATCATAGAAAGGGACTATCCACTTTCCTATCTTACTCTTACCTCCGATATAACTTAACATAGATAAAATATAAGATATTTATGGTAATCAGTCAATGGAAGTTTTTTAAAAAAAAATACATATATTTTGGCAGAACCAAAAAAAACACTATCTTTGTATTGTTGATGTGGGTAACACTACTGAAAACAAGGATGTCAGTACTCCTATTTAACAATCTGAACGCCAGGTGTAGGGTGTGTCTATACGGGTTAATTACCTCAACCTAATCGGTGAAAAAAATTAAGACCTCTCATTTTTGGGGGGTCTTACTATTTATAGTAGTATGAAATTACTTAATACGATAAAAAATCTTATCCTTGAGGGAAGACAGTTATTGGACAGATATGATGTTGGTGGTATAAACGTTGACATTTTTTATAATGACCATTCAAATATAGCGATAAGTAATTCATCATATGGTAGACAATCAATTGAGGATATAAATGAATCAATTATTGACATTTTAGACATTATTGTTGAGGTATCTATAAACATACTTAATTCTACGGGTAAAATACAAGGTAAAGATCATTCTATTTTAATTAAAGACTATATGATAGGTGTTGATTACCATGTTTGGGTTACCCAATCTAAAAATGGTGATTTATTTTTAACTATTAATACATCAATTGGTCACCCAAAAAGTTTACCAATTGGTCAAAATGATAAAACAATAATTATAACTAAATCAGGAGATACTCTAATAAAAGAACAATTTAAAAATAATAACTTTACTAAAATTGTAAAAGGTGATATTATTTTATATATAATATAATTTATGGAAAAGAAAGAAGCAACACAAGTAACAGGATGTAAAAAGTGTAATCAAACAACAGGTAAAACACAAAAATTTGTTTTTATTACTGGTGGTATTATGTTTGCCCTATCAATATATGGTGCAATAGCCCTATATAAAGACATCATGTCCTTATTTTAAGGTCTTTCAAACCTAACAATCCGATTAATTAATAGATCCCCAATTTGACCTACCTTAAATCCTTTACCTTTAACCCTCAAAGGTTTTGAGGAATCAAATAATTTAGGTAATTTAATATTTAATTCACCATCAGGATGAGGTATGTTTATATCCTCCTTTATAATATCTTCATAGTTTAAATAAGAGTTATAAATTAAATGTGGTCCGTTCTTAAAGAAACCATTTTCTTCCATCAAATTAACCCTTATAACCAAATCCCCAAATCTACCATTTTTAAAATCACCCACATTTGACATTCTTATGAATTGACCATCCTCTAACCCATGAGGTATTTTAACATCCAATGTTTTCATCTCATCTTTAGTCTCCGATCCATTACATGAATAACAAGCGTTTATAGTTATTTTACCGGTACCTGAACAAGTCTCACACATCATATTAACAACTTGTATGAACATACCCGTACCCATTTGTTTCATAACACTACCAGCACCATTACAGGTAGTACATACCTTCTTCTCCCCTCCTGATCCACTACAAACATTACAACTAGTCTTTCTCTTATATGTAATTTGTTTGTTCCTACTTAAATATGAATCCAACACACCTATGTTTACCGTAATCACACTAGTGTGAGTATCTTGTCTTTGTCGTTGTTGATTGAATGAATGAAACATATCAGCAAAATTACTACCGAATGGGTTACTCCGTTGATTATCGTATTGACTTCGTTTATTTGCGTCTCCAATCGTATCATATGCCTCAGTAATCTTCTTAAACTTTTCTTCATCACCACCTTTGTCGGGATGATTTTCTTTTGCTAGGTTTCTATATACCTTCTTGATGTCTTCTTGTGTTGCTTTTTCGTCAACACCTAAAACCTCATAATAGTTATCATTATTCATTTATAAAAAAAATTTAATATACTTAATTAAAGAGTGATCAATATTATGAACTATTTAATCGTACTATTCAAAAATAAAGAAAGAAAAAAAATAATAAAGTCGTTTAAGACTTACGAGAACGCCAAAAAGTTCTACGATGGTAAAATAGTAGGTAATAAAGACATTAGATTCAACACCTTATTTGAAAATGGTAAATCCTGTTCATTTGAAATTGGTTTACTTGAAAAGAACTCTAAAAATTTTGATTCCTACTTTATTAAGGATGAACTAGGTCGTCAAATAAAAGTGGAGTTGGATAATAAGGATTACACAATACTTTCTGTTTCTGAATTATTAGTGGAGGAGTTAATTTACGACATACAAACCTCATCTAAAATTTCATTTGATAAGTTTGTTAAAAATTATCTACCTAAAGATGGGTTGAAACTTGTATCTAAAATTAACAACAAAATTGTAGTTCAAAATGACGATAAGTTTAATTGTTTCTCTTTGAAGTCTGTTAATGAATCTGGTAGGTTCCTTGACGTATTAGGTAAATTTCTACAGGATAAAAATAGAATGGATTGTATATTGGTTCCTGACTCAAGTAAGTCACAAAAGAAATACATTTATGATATTTTAGAAAAAGGGGGGATCCCTAAATCAAAGTTGTATAGGACTTACACAACATATAAAAGATAGTTATTTTAAATAATTTTTTATTAATCTTTTAATAAAACCTTCTTTTTTAATTACAATTGGTTCTTCAATAGGTTTTTCAATAGGGGTTTCTTCTTCATATGAATTTTCTAATATGAATATTACCTCAACACCTGAAAGATCAATTTTAAATTTAGTGTAGTTACTATCAATTTCTCTAAAGTTTTTTTGAACTTCTTTAAAATCAACTTCCGGTAATTCAAACACTATTGCCGTTTTACCATCGGGGAATAAAGATTGGGTGGCATCTGTAATCATTGCCAATTTTTCCATTATCCCAACAATACTTTCTTTATTCTCTTCCATAATGTCATTTTCTCAACATTGACTTTTACAATGTCTTCTTTCTTTAATTGTTTGATTTGATTGATAAATTTACTTTTATTTCTTTCAACTTCAATCTTATCTTTTTCCAATTCATTATTTAACCACTCAATTTGAGTTTCTAACTGGGTTTGTATTTTCTTCTCCATCTTCTAATTCAATTTTTTGATCGTCGGAAATTTCAAATTTTAATGCTTGTAGATTATCTAAATTTTGTTTTTCAAAAATAGATTTTAACTCATTAACTTTGGTTTGGAACAGTTTATCCTTTTCCTCTCTTTCTTTATTATATTTAATAATGTTTCTGAGATTGTTAATAATCTTCTCAACCTCTTCTTCATTAAAGGTACTAACAAATGAAAAGAATCTTTTACCTGTTTCAGTAGATTCATTTTCTAATAACGTTTCTTCATCAACAAACTTTTTTGGTATTTTCCATGTGTTAGGAAAATGTATGTCAAATGAAAGATATGTTTTCAACTTTCTTACGGATTGTAAGTATGGTGATAAAGTATTAAATTCGGTAAAAAAACTCATAAAAAATTTTGTATTGTGTAAGTTATAACATAAGACAATGAAATGCCTTGGAATAATATTTCCCTATTACTCATAACCAATCTTTCAGGTAAAGTTTGTAATAGGGAAAATATAAATTTTACAACAACTCTAAATACTGAGAGAGCTGAAAAAATGAACATAAAAAGATATAAAGTATCAATATTAGTCATTTTTCTTAGAATCTAAGATTTCACCTCTTAATGTTTGCAATAATGCTTTTAATTCTTGAGATGTTTTTCTTGCTCTTGTTCCTGCACTTTTATTTCCTGCAAAAAACTTAGTTGTGTCAGCACTTAATAGTTCAACTAGTGTTTTAATTTGTTCTAACGTTTCCATTTTTTAAATGTATTTTATTGTTTATGTAATTTAATTATACCTCACTAACTTACCTTAGTAAATACTATAGTACCAAATTTTTATCCAAACTCCTGTAAATATTAAGTATCATATCTAAATCAGATTGGGTAAATGGTTTTTCTAAGTCAAACACATCTCTAAAGAAAACATTAATAGAATCTTTAATTTTTTTATCAACTTGATTATAATATATTTCAGAAAAAAATGATTGAAAGTGATCATAATGATCTCCCCTTTTGTTGAAAGTTATGTTTTCCAAATTAAAACTATCTATTGTTTTATCCCAACACCAATCAAAGTGTTTATTCTTATCTTCTTCGGTCATCAATACTTTGGTTTCATTAAAACCGTCGTCATCACCAAGATAAGTCTCTAAAATTAATTTATGTATGGATATAGAGAAATCATAATATAATTCCATTTTCTCAGGAATGATATTGTTGATGCTAAACCAAATCTCAATATCCTCCTGTTTTAATTGTTTTGATATGTAGTTAAAAAAATTGTCCATAGATTAATACCTATGGACAATGATAATACCTAATTATGTAATTGTAAATTATTGAGTGTTTTTCTTATAAGACATTAAATCCATAATACGTGTAAAATCCTCATTGATTTTTTGTTTTTTCTTTTCATCAATAGATTCTAACTTAGCCATAATTTTATCTCCCGCATTTTCACCTGATTTATCAGTAACAATTGGTTGAGGTGATTTATTATAAGCCTTACGTTTAATTTTAGCTAATAAATTATCTTTTCTAATCTTATTTCTCTTCTCGTTATTTGGTGTCTCAACTGCGTTTGCCCATTCAGGATTATTACCCGTTCTTGAAGACCCAACTACGTTGTCAGTTACCCAATCTTCATCAGGATGGATTTCATCGTAATCTAAGTTTTCTAAACCAGCAGCAGTAAAGTTATCAATATAATCCTCAATTGCTCCTGAAGCAACATAAGCTTTTTTAGACATTTCTTCTAATTCACCATTTCCTTTTGGAAAATGTTTTGGTGACATTTCATATTTACCTTTAGATCCGTCTTTTAAATAATCTTTCATTTTTTTGGCCAAATCTTTCATATAACCTTCTTCATTTTTTTTTGACGTTTTAAATTTACCTTCTTCTTTTAAAACAATATTCTCAATCATTTCTTCAAACTGACTTTCATTAAATAAAAGTTTTTCTCTTTTACCATTTACTGCAGTTGTTAATTCATAAAACACATTTTCATTTACATCTTCTTTTTTGTCTTTTCTTAACATTTTGAAGTCCTGTGAATCTAATCTTCCATTTTTATTTTTATCTAATCTGCGTTGATTTCCGTATAATTTTTCCATTACTTCCTCAATGTCTGTATCCTCTTCTTTTCTTAACATTTTGAAATCCTCACTATCAATTTTACCATTATGGTTCTTATCAATTCTTTTTTGGTTTCCGTGTAATTTTTCCATTACTTCTGACTCGTTACTGTAACCACATGATTCACACGTTTCTCCTTCTGTCATTTCCCCACCACATGATTCGCACATTTTCCCTTCATACATATTACCACATTCCATACATTCACCTTCTGTCATTTCTCCGCCACATGATTCGCACATTTCTCCTTCCTCAACATAATCAAAAGAACTGCCAGGTTTGTTAAATTTTAATTTTTCCATCACTTCATTCGCTTTGTCCTCCAAAGTTTCATTAATAAGTTTTTGGATTTTATTTTTCAAATAATAGTTCATAGTTATTTTTATTTAATAAATATCACATTAAATTCCTTTTTGACATTTCATTGAAGATTATTTCTTTTATGAAATCTTCATGAATTTGGTATCTATCTGATAAATCGTTTATTACTTTTGAAAGAGTCTCGTTTTCAAAGATTCTAAGTGCGTTAATATCCCCCTGATTACAGTAAGGAAACTTTTTACACTTTTTCTTAACTTGAACAAACTTACCTCCAGGTATTTGTGTTTTACGTTTTGTTCCCCAATCTTTTTTGTTGGTTGATTTTGCCCATATCGAGGGTCCTGAGTATTGACCCGATGATGCCGATCCTGTGGCCTCTTTTGTTTCTCTTCTACTTGATCTGTTAGAATGTTTTTTGTCTTGACATTTACAATTTTTCATACCACAAATCTTACATACACTTTCTTTCATTTCACGACCAAATAACGGAGCAGAATAACCACCAGCACTACCTGACCCTGTCATTTCTTTTGTTTCTTCCTTATCATTAACTTTTTTTGATTTAACAAATGATAGTATTGAATTTAAGAAGTCATTAATTTCTTCGGGGTTTTTTAATAATTTTTTAATTTCTCGTCTTATTGTTGTCTTATTAGTTTTTTTTTGTTTTGCTAATTCAAAAACCAATTTTAATCCATTAGGGTCTTTTAAATAATCTTGTGGAGCATTTCTTTTTTCCCCCTCATCATTTTCTTTAACATCTCTAAGACCTTTCAAAGCATTTGATCTAGCATCAGGATTACCCGAAGTTTCGCTAGATATCATATCTTTAATTTTTGCAGTTATCTCATCCATTATGAACTTCTAAATTTAGATTCCCAGAAACTTCTTTGGTGGAACATCATTGTGAAAAATTCTCTGAATGATTTCACAACAATATCTTTAATATCACCTTCTAGTTTACCTCTTTTTATGTCTTTAGAGACTTTCTCAATTAATTTATCTTCAAATTGTTTGGCAGTAGTAGATCCCAAGAAATCTTTCATTTCTTTTTTAATTAAAGTTTCAATTTCTTTTTTATCTGTTTGTGATAATGCCATTATTGTGTTACTACTTGATAGGTTAATGCTCCAATTAAAATGCCTGAGACTATTTCTATAATTACATTCTTTCTTCTTAATTTTTTGTTATCGGTAACTAAATTTTTATTTATTTTATCAACGATATCAAATTTCTCATTTGTTTTTTGAATTATTGTATCACTCATCTTAACTTTATCTTCTAAATTCCCAATAATTCCTTGTTGAGCACCTATTTTTTTATTTAATTCAATAACTTCAGTTTCAGTTAATTTAAGTACTGCCGTTGTGGAATCTAATCTATTTAGATCCAACATAATTTGTTTACCAACACTATAAGGTAAACATATTTTAGTTGTGTCAACTTTTTTAATTTGACCAAATGATGTCAATGACACCAAAAGAAATAATACATATAATATCTTTTTCATATTTAAAATTTATATCTTAATCTTAATAAACTATCAACTTGTGTAACGTCAGCGTCTTTAATCTCTTTACCTTTTTGTTCGTAATAATTATTTACTACTTCCTTCTTAACTTTGATGTTAGATATAGTTGAATCAATTTTCTCAATTTCTTTTTTATACTCATTAATTGATTCGTCTAATTTCTTTTGACTTTCAATCAACAAATTAATGTCTTTATCTATTTGTTCTATTTTCTTTAGATCTTCTTTGGTCATACCATTTGATGATTTCATTAGATCCAATAGTAATACGTATAATACCACCACTCCAACAACAATTAAAATGTACTTGAAATTATCACTTATAAACTTTCTCATGATTCAGGTGTTTTTTTTCTTGCGGCAATAACTCTAGACCATTTAGATTTGAATTTCTCATAGTATTGTTTCAACTTATTTAAGAATTCTAAATAATCGTCATCAATCTTAGTCATCGTACCGTTTATGTATATACCATTTGTTTCTCCAATTGAATAGAAAAACTCAACATCCAATTCAGTAATCTTACCTGACCACTCAACATTGTTTGAGTATAAGTTTAATTTATTAAAGTCTACAATTTCAGATACCTCACTAACAAAATCATCCATAGTTTCTTGGAACGCCTTCTTATCGTCAGTAGTTAATTGTAAGTCAGATTTATCTTTACCATGAATAACAATAATACCACCAGATATTCTATAACCCTTTGACTTGTCAGTTTTCACAACATCATCTTCTTTATTACCATCAGTTTCCTCAGGTTCCGCAGTCTCATAGTCTTTAGTTTGATCTTCGGTTGGTCCTTCCTCACCTTGTTCCAATATTAATCCGTGATTTTTTCTGATATGGTTAATATCCTCACTGATCAAATTTTTATTTAATAATTTTTTAGATGCCTCTATTAAATTTTTTATTTCATCGTGTCTATTCATCTTCTATATTTTTTTTAAAATAATCAAAATCAAATGCCGGACTTAGATCCGTAACATCTGTGGTGTAATTGCTTCTGGTTACAATACCCTCAAATTGATTAACACCATTTACTTTAGTGTTATGTCCCACACATTTTTTACTAATGTTAAAATTTTCCATTAATTTTTTACATATTAGTATGGTACTATCAATTTGAACTTCAGTATATGGTTGCCATAAAAAGTAATCCCTCCACTTACGTTCAAAAGTCTTTCCATTATAAATATTACCAATCCAGTTAATGTATCTATTTTTTAATGGTTCTTTTTCCAACCAACCTAAATTTTCTAAAGAAACTGTTATTGATTTCTTAGATATGTTCTCATCATTTATATATTTGGAGTATTTTTTTGGTTCCAATAGTTCTATTATCTTACCATCACGAGTGATTATATAATTAGGAACTTTATTGTATTTCTTACCGTATCTATATTTTAAACTATTAATATAATCTTTTACCTCCCTTGAAGTGTGCGATAAAATAATTTGACTTTTATTTTTTTCCTCACCTTCATAGTTGAAGTCACCGAATTTTATAATGTTTTCATCACTCATCATTCTTTTTATAAACCAACCTTTTAACACCATCAGTTGTTGTCGTAGTTGTTGACTCACCAACGGTAACATTACTTTCAATTATCTCAGGTTCCCAACTTTTTTCTTCACCAATAATTAAAGATTCTCTTTGTATTATCGGAGCTTCAACAATTTTTATTACCTCAACAATTTTTTCTACTTCTTTAATAACCTCAACAGGTACCTCAACAATTTTTTCTACTTCTTTAATAACCTCAACAGGTACCTCAACAATTTTTTCTACTTCCTTAATAACCTCAACAATTTTTTCAACCACAATTGGTTCAACTTGGGGGGTGACTTGGGGGGTATGATGTGTTAAATAACTTTCAGGAACTTCAACCTCATCATGTATGGTATTGTATTCTTTTCTGTGTTTTTTAAATGCTTGGTTAGTTGCAATAACTAATGTAATCGCTAATGGATCAAATACAAAAATTAAAAGTAAAATGAAAAGGTTTGCAACTTGTTTAACATCCCAACCTGAAATCTCACTAATGTATTTAATGGATCCTAATTCACTACCTTCCAACTCCGCAGATTCCATATTAAGTATCTCAATATCTAATCTTGTAATACTATCATTCATTGCATCAATACGAGTTGATACTTTATCTCTATTTTCTGTGGTAAGTTTTAATTGATCCTCAAATGATTTACGGTTAGCGTTATTTGCTTTTGTAATAAGTTGTCCTGTGGTCTTATCTACAGATTGTGTAGTTGTATTATTAGATAAACCATCTCTTAACTTTGAAATGTCCTTATCTAATACATCTTTCTCTTTCTGTTGTTCGTTTTTTATTTCAATAAATCTTGTTTTTTTTACTTCAACATTTGCAATCTTTTTTTGATTAATCTCAAGTTTTGCAATATTTCCTTGAAATCCTGTACTTAATAACCCATATATCCCAAGTGAAGTAATCAAAGATAATGTCACAAGAGCGATTGTAAGGTATATCTTTAAGACTCCGTATGTTTCTTTCCACTTGTCGTGTAAGTATGTTGCAATTGCAATCTTAGATATCTCAAGAAATGATCCCATAATAATAACAGGTAATGCAACTCCAACAAACACCACCGATAACCCAACCACACTATAATAAGCAGCAGTGCCTGATAGACCAAGAGCACAAAATAATAAAAACCAAGGCAAAAATTTTTCTTTCATAATAAATTAACTATAACTTATAAATATAAAAGATAAAGAAAAAATAAAACCCCCACTGGTACCAATGGGG
>Ga0208975_1000628_pt1 | contig 16530 bp, 36 predicted proteins | sample GreLakmeER78MSRF_FD_187700 | JGI IMG/M metagenome (GOLD analysis project Ga0208975, IMG submission 187700) | Freshwater lentic microbial communities from great Laurentian Lakes, MI, USA - Great Lakes metaG ER78MSRF (SPAdes) | ecosystem: Environmental > Aquatic > Freshwater > Lake | place: Great... | reverse complement strand
GCCGTTTTTCTCTACTGGAAATGGACACACCTTCAACAACTGGTCAGCATAATAATTGTACTCGGTGCTCATACTGCCTCCAATACTTTAGCGGGATAACGGATCTTGCCCTCATAATCTAATTGGGATTGCTCAAACTCCGTCATATAATCGTCCGCCACAACCTCAACACCAATAATGGTCGAGGTAGCATATTCATTGGCATACTCGATTTTCTCGGCCATAGAATTCACCAAGGCCACGGCCTGCTCTGTACTACCAGTGAAATTGGTAATGAAATAATCAGAACCACCCTTAGGCTTCCAATACGGCTCTTCAACAGAACCATAATTCTCATAATCTTGGGTCATAACGTAAATCTTGCTCATATCAAACTTTCCACTTTAAACAAATAACCGTGTCTTTTGTCCACGTCCACTTTACACACACAGGTTTAGATACTGCGGCAATACAATCAACTGCATAACTCAAAGTCACCAAAACCAAAAAAATTCTCTTACTTAATTTCATATCTTTATCAACTCAACAAAACCTATTGTACAGGTTTCGGCAGAATTGTCAAGCGTAGAAAAAAGTATTACTATTTTTTAGTCAAGTATTATGTTAGTAAGTGGTTACTCACTTCTCAAGATTATCATTAACCTTCTCAAGTTCTAATACCACCAAGATAATACCAGATAATAGTGCGGTTGCATAATCACCAGTATACCAACCAACCACGACCGATAACCATAATACAATGGTAAATATTTGTCGGATTATCTCTATTGCTTTTTCCATTATACTCGTTCCTCTGCTTCATCAATCAACATATAAACCATCCGTTTATAAGCCTCTTGCTCAATGACTGATAAACCAGTATCGGCATCCATTTTCTCAATACAATCCCGAAAATCAACGGCATTAACTCTCATGCCATATTGTGATACTATAAAATTAACTTCACTCCGTGTCATATTATTCTCCATAGATATTAGACCAGCATTTTAACTTGGCGATTTTACGCTCTTTAGCATTATCCACTGATTCTTTCTGGATAATACCATTCTCAATCATTAATTCAAACATACACATTAAATCACCAATTTCTTCTTCTAAATGGTCACGGTTACTCTTACCATTGTGAATACCATCAATACCAAATCGATTAACTTTTGATATTGCTTGAATAACCTCGGCACACTCTTCCTGTGCGATTAATATAATCTCGGTTTCTTTAATATTCATTGAATTGTATCGGAGGCAGATAATCCAACATCATTAATGGCATTACTCATTAACTGGTTAAATGTATCGGCTTCGCCTAATTCCATATTCATTCGCATAATCCGTGCCAATATAACGGCAGAGATTTGTAATGGTTCTAATTCATATTGGTTCATTAACTGACCAATAATCATATCAATATCAGCGGCTAATGCTTGAACATTAGTATTATTCACAGTATTCATATTATCCTTCAATTAAACTCAATTGGACTTGGTGATTGCGAAAATTATCACATAATCCAGTGGGAATCTCTTGCTTATTCAAATGAGCCACTACTCGCATACCAGATAATCGGAGTAAAGCATCAAATACTGCGGCACGGTGGGATAATGTAGCAAATAGATTATTTGAATCTTTAATTTGCATATAAAGACCAACACCATCAATAATAACCCGCATTTTCTGCGTATTCTTCAAACCCCAAATAATCTGTCTTGTTCGCATAATAAACTCTTTATTTCTTAACTTACCTACAGTATAACAGAACCAGTGTGGTTGGCAAGCTGTATACTTAAGTTCTCACAATCTCCGGTGGAGTATTATCACCATTTACTGCCTCGGGACCAGCTATCATCATAGTCGTCCAGATAGTCTTTCACATCCGGTATTTCAATGTAAAAGTCTTCAGAGGTCAATGGGTTAAAATCTACACCTTGCTGGCGTAGTCTGGACTCACGTGCAATCCGTGCGTTACGGGCGGCTGCCTCTGGTGTAACATTATATTGATTCAGTTTATTGGCGAGGTGTTTCTTATGTTCTTCGGAATGCACACGGACATTACCACAGGACGCTGAACAAAACTGTCCACGTTTGGTGTGTTTCTTAGAGCAACGTGGACAAATCTTTTCAGCGGGCATGTTCTTCACACGATGTATAGAACCAAGATTTACCACGAAACTTACCTGGTGAACCACAGACCTCACATGTAACCACACTCATGCTTTCGGCCAATCGTACCATGCCAGCGATAATATCATCACCACCACTATAATAGAATCGTAGAGCACCAAACTTTTCTTTAACTTGGTCTAGTGTCACTTGCGGCACTATTTCAAAATCTCGGTTCTTCCAATCAATGTGTCCTTGTATATTGTGCATGAGCTGGTCAATGATATTAAACCAACCATCACCACACTCAAAGCCCCAACACATACAGGTGCCCATCATAAACTTGTCACGGTTAACCATCATCTTGGGATATTTCTCACACAGCAAGGCGTCTAGTTCATCTCTCATTTTGTCTCATCATGTAATTTCCGTTGGTCAAATTTCTTCTCCTGTATTGTTTTCTCACCCATTGATTTGCGTGGGTTCATACAGAGGAGACATTGTGGGTTGCCGCAATTTAATGCCGAATGCTTGGCAAGGTAATGTTCTTCGCCTTGCTTGATCGGTATACCATATGCCTTGGCAATCTTTACCTGCTTTTTAACGTGATTCTCTTTTTGTTGAATACGTTTAGAATGTTTAACTTTTGATAACTCGTCCATATGCACTCCTTTGTCTAACAATTATACATCGGACAATCAATGAATGCAATGGCTCCACAACATGATTGCCGCAAACGAAAAACCCACCTCAATGGGTGGGTTAGTCTAGGTTTACTACAAAATTAATGAATTGTACCGCTTCATCTTCTACACTAAAAAATCTAATGTATGACCTAAGGGTCAGTGTACAATATATGGACACCATAATTGTATCATCATCATGTATGGAGAATTTTATTCTCCAGTTGTTTCTTGTTACAGAATGCCACGATTTGGTTTTTAATGCCGCATCACGGAACAGACTAGTAAACTCGCTTTTGGATGTTTTTTTATGCATAGTACCTCAACTATTATGGTATATGTATAACCACAAATAATTGAGGTTTGCGTTACATCAAGATCCTATGTGTCTATTCAAATGACGGCGAGCAATTGCTTTTTTAATTTCAACAATTGTCTCTACTATTTTCCATAAGAATTTCATATTAGTCCTCTACGCATCAGGTTGTCCATTCTGGCCTGTAAATCTTTGTGGTCTACAGATTCTCCAAGATATGATTCAACTTCATCTTGGTATGATGGTTTGAATGCCTTATGTACCCAACTCCAAAAATCACTCATCTTCGGCACATCAACACCAGCAAAGGCGTCAAGTGGTCTATTCATTTTGTTAGACCTTTTTTGTATAGGTTAGTGGCTTCTTCGCTAACGTATGCGGTAACTTCTTCGTTAGACTTTACGATTTGTTTTGTGAATGTTGTTTGTGCATCAACGAATGCCAACAATGGTTTACGAACCTTCTCATCGGTAATAAAACTATTAACGAAAAACTTTTTAGAATTTTGAACTGCATCAATGAATGTGTTATATGCAAACATGGGTATCTCCTTAGACGATTAAATTAATGAGGCCTATTTCAAGCACCTCATTAATATATATGTGCGGTCGCAACAAAAACTAGTGTTTCTACTAGGTTTTATTAGTGTGCCGTGTCTAAGTGTGTAAAGACTTTCTTTTTTTTGATTCTTTACTATTTGTATTCACATACTCCCAATCACTAGTTGATAAACCAGATTCTTTTTGAGCATTATATACGGCAGATTGAATTTGAACTGATTGACCAAGTTTATTGATACAAGTAATTTTTCCCGGAGAACCTTTATAGTTTTCCTTATTATTTTTAGGTTTTCTCAATTTTTTTAGAGATTCTTCTGTCCAAGCTTTACCACCATAATTTGGATTTTTCTCACCCAAACGCATTTCACTCCAAGCTTTTATTTGTTTTTTTGTGTGTTTTTTACCATAAAAACCATTATCTCTACCAAAAAGAATTGGTGTATGTACAGGTTTTATGCCTTCACCTTTAACTTTATCTTCTTTGGTTAGTGGATTATTTTTGATATATTGTCTCAATTCAATGATAAATTCATCATCGAGACGGTTATAAATATTCATGCTGACATTCCTTTACAATGTTAGAGTAGGTGCGGAGTGCAATCCGGCGACCTACATCTATTTATAGTTAATCTTCTTGCAAATCCTCATATTTCATAGTAGCGACAATCCAATCTTTGACTAGACTACTTCTGACTATATCATTCACTGTGAATTCTATGCGTGTGTGTGAACTCATCAAAGAAGCAATTTCTAAAAATCTACTCAATCCGGACATATCATTTTTTTTCTTATTCAGGTCGGTCTGTCTATAGTCACCACAGAAAATAATTTTAGAACGGTAACCGACACGGGTCATACAGGTGTGTATTTCTTCCCATGTCAAATTTTGACATTCATCAACTATGATAATTCCATCGTCCCAAGTCATACCCCTAATAAAACTCGTACTGATGAATTCTATGTGGCCTTGTTCTTCCAATCTATCCCATGCGTCTTTGCGACCAAATAAGGTTTCACAAATCTGCCTGTATGGTTGTTGGTAAATCTCCATCTTTTCATTTACATCACCTGGTAAATGACCAATCTCACGTGATTGTACGGCAGAGCGCACCACGATTATCTTATTGAATGGGTTACTCTTATCGAGCACCTCTTCTATTGCCTTGTACAAAGCACAAAAGGTTTTACCTGTACCTGCTACACCATGTAGTGCAACAAAATAATCTCCTCTTTTATATGCATCAAAGAATAGTCTTTGATTCTCCGTTAGTGGATCGAATGTTTGCAAGTCATCGATTTTCACTCTTAAAGAATTACTGCGTGGTTTGGTATCCGCTGAATCAGACACCATGATTTTGGTATTTGCTTTTCTAGCCATTCTTGGTTTTCTCTCTTTACGGTAATTATTAGGCAATGATGTGTGAAAGTTGATGTTTGGCCTCTCCTTCTTTATAAGTATTGGTGTTGCTTTTCAGATGAGCTTTACGAATCTTACATGTGACCCAATCATTATAGTATTCAGGCGTAAGCAAACACCCTCGTACAAATATTTCATAAGTCTCATAGTAACTGCACTCTGTACGATTCTTACAGAAATACAAAATCTCACGATGGAAACTGTCTGCTCCCATAGTGGCCACATCCTCAATGATTGTTTTGTTTGAACCAAAATAGTTTTGCCAACCTGAATTGACACGGGTTTTCTTTTTCTTCCCGTTAACTTGCTTTGTTGCGGCTTTGGTGAAATACTTCCGGCCAATGTACTTGCGACCGGTTACTTTGTTTGTGATACAATAGACGTAACCATATTGACCTTCAATCATTTGGTCGGTCACCTCTACTCCATTATAAAACCATGACATTTATTCTTCTTCAGCATCAGGGTCGATAAAATCATCTTCCTCTAAAGCTATATATTCGCCACAGAAGGGACAGTGCATTGGATCACTCTCACACTCTGTCTCATCATATTGAATTGCAAAATCTGAACCACACGATTCACATTCGTGATTTACTATTAACATAAGTTACCTCCATATACTATTACTTGAGTATATAGACAACAAAGGATGTTAATGTTATTCGTTCATTCTCCATTTGTTTTCTGGCAGGCCATAGTCCCACTTTGGATCCATCTCAACATTCCATCTAGTGGTAGCGACATTGAAATCTGGTATCTTCATCTTTTTAGGATTGGATGCTGGTTCTAATATCACCACACGATTGTTTGGCTGTGCAGCGAACTGACCATTGTCGCATTTGATAAAGTTGAAAGATTTGTGATCTTCAACGTCTTCACTATGACCACAATCTATAATGTTAAAATCTGGATGTGCAGAATCAACAGTGAAAAGGTATTCACCTTCCAACCAAGACCCATCTTTCATCTTAATCTTACATCTCATATTTGATATCATTGCTTTTCTTATTACAGTAATATCATAAGACATGCTGTTCCATAATTGTAGAAAATCTAAAGGGTATGGTTCACCTTCTATAGGTTTCCAACAAAATGCATGTAATGGCAGTTTGTCATACAATGCACCATATTCATTTAAGTATGCTTCAATACGAAACGCTTGACTACGCTGAGACTTCAATGATATCCACCAACATGGTTCAAGTTCTCCGTGACCCTTTTCAAAGTCATAGAGAAACTCTCTGCGAACAAAACATTTTACTGGTGGTAGATTTGCCACTAAAAAACTCATTTAATCTTTTCCATCCTTATTGTTGCACCCATCCCATGCTATTAAACCAACAGTAATAGCTATTACTGAGATAAAAATAATGAGGTCGAGGTTCATGTTGTGGCCTTACTCCACACCTCATCCCATGAACCAGATAAGGCACCTTTGGCATAGTCTGTGGCACGATTCTCAAAGAAATTGGTGTGTGTTGGTGCATTAATCATTTCTTCAACCCATGGTAGTGGATTGCGTTTAACTTTGAATATGCCTTTCATACCAAGACCAATCAATCTGCGGTCAGCAATGTAACGAATGTATTTCTTCAATTCATCCGATGTTAGACCTTCCATAGCATTGAAACCAAACGCTAGGTCAATGAATTTATCTTCCAATTCAACCATGCGTTCAGCAATGGTGTAAATGGATGATTTCAACTCATCATTCCAAATCTCTTGGTTCTCTGAAATGTATGTCTTAAACAATCTCATCATGTTCTCAGCGTGCATTGTTTCATCAACAATAGACCAAGTAACAATCTGTCCCATGCCTTTCATCTTACCAGTGCGTGGGAAGTTTAACAACATAACAAAAGATGAGAACAACTGCATACCTTCAGTGAAGGCACTGAACACGGCGATATGGCGAGCAGTGTTCTCTTTTGTACCATTCTTACCAGAAATGTCCATCACATAGTCGTGCTTGTCTTTCATTTCTTGATAAGCCATGAATTCATTGTACATTGTTTCAGGCAGGCCTAGTGTTTCAATCAGGTGTGAGTATGCGGCAATGTGTAATGCTTCACGTGCTGCAAAACCCAACAACATCATGCGTACTTCTGGTTGAGGGAAATATGGTAGATAGTTGTTTACATAACCACCTGCAACGTCAATGTCACCTTGTGTAAAGAAACGAAAAATGTTTGTGAGAAAATGTTTTTCTTCAGCTGATAACTTATTCTTCCAATCTTTCACATCTTCATGCATTGGCACCTCTGTATGCAACCAATGTGATTGTTCGTGTTTTAACCATGCATCATATGCCCATGGGTAATTAAAGGGTTTAAATGAACTGCGTTCGTCCGTCAGTCGGCTGGGATTTTTCTTAACCATTGATCCATTCTTTCACAAGTTCTTCTGATTTTACACCAATCATCTTCTTAAGTACAGTACCATCCTCAATCATTACCAGTGTTGGTACTGAACGAATGCCAAATTCAATTGCAACATCTGATTGTGCATCAATATCAACAACCTCAATTGGGTATGGTGAATCTACATTGTTTAGAATCATTGCCATTGCTTTACATGGTTGGCACCATGAAGCGGTAAATCTAATAATCTTTTTCATTTGTTGCACCAGCTTTGTTTTGCTTCACCGTAATATTCACGTGCGAAACCATTTTGAATTAACATCGCTCTGAGACTCTTACCATCTAACAGAACATCACCAAGAACACGACCACCATACTTGTCCCAATCCATCAATGCAACTTGTCTTTTTTGTGCGGCATTGATTTGTGCTTTGGTGAATGCTGTTGCCGCCTGACCACGTTGGTCTTCTTGTGGACACATTGCTCTATGACCTTTTTCAGGTGTATCAACACCAAACACACGAATGCTCAATTCTTGTTTCAATGGTGGTGGCAAGAATGTTGCTTGAAATGCAACCGTGTCACCATCAATAACCCTAGTGAGTGGGAAATCATAGATGACCATTGGTTTTTCTTTTTGTGCAAAACTTGCAACTGATGTTAATGCCAAAATGGCAACGATTAGTAATTTTTTCATTTTTATTCCTTTTTAAAATATTAACCTTCGCAAGCCAGACACTCATTGCCTTGAGCAATCGCACTCATGTCCAACTCTTTAATAACTTCTCTCTCAATACGTTTAGATACCTTATCAGCCTTGGCCAATTTTTCAGAACGGCAGTAATACAATGTCTTCAATCCTTTTTTCCATGCCAAGAAATGGCAGGCGTGTAGGTATTTAACATTTACATCAGGCCTAAAGAACAGGTTTAAACTTTGTGCTTGGTCTATGTATTGCTGACGATCAGCCGCATGTTCAACAACCCATCGTTGGTCAATTTCCATACCAGTTTTGAACACCTCTTTATCGTTCTCGTCCATCCAATCAAGGTGTTGTACTGAACCATCATTGGCAATAATAGAAGACCAAATATCTTGGTACTCACCATCACCTTTTGGTGTCAATGGTGCACCAGTTGGTGATAGATGTTTCATAATTACTCTATCTAACCATTTATTCTTGGTTAAATGTGAACCACTCAACGTGTCTTGTCTGTAAGCATTAGCACGATAAGGTTCAATAGAAGGGCTGGTATTACCCATAATAATAGAAGAACTAGCATTGGGAGCAATAGCCATAACGTGAGCAAACCTGCGGCCAGTGCCAGCACAATCTGCCGGAGATCCCCTAAGAGTCCCAAGGTCGGTGTTAGCTTCATCTAATTTACCTCTGATATGTTTGAACATTTGGTTGTTAAGGACTTTGGCCATAACACCCTCGAAAGCAACGCCATTCCGTTGTAGGTAAGCATGAAAGCCGAGAGCACCAACCCCAATGCTACGCTCACGGCCTGCAGAGTACTTTGCACGTGAAATGGCATCAGGAGCATTAACGATAAAATATTCAAGCACATTATCGAGCATCTCAGCCATATCTCTAAGGAATAACGGGTCATCTTTCCACTCATCATAATACTCCAAGTTAACTGAAGACAGACAACATACAGCGGTACGGTCTTTATCAGTTGGTAAAATAATCTCACTGCATAAATTTGATTGATTGATTTTCAAACCTAGTTTCTTTTGAAACTCAGGCATCGCACGATTACTCGTATCAATGTAATGTATATATGGCTCACCCGTTAACATACGCATTTCAAGTATGTTCTGCCATAATAGTTTAGCAGAAATTGTTTCACGCACTTCACCATTGTGTGGGTCTTTTAGTTCCCATGTATCATCCACATTAGGGTCTAACATGGCCTTCTCAACCAATTCCATAAAATCATCGGTGATATTGATACCATGATGTAGGTTCAACGTTCGCATATTGGGATCACCAGTAGGTTTACGCATCTCTAAGAAAATGAGGATGTCAGGATGGGATATGTTGAGATAAGCAGCATAAGAACCACGGCGAGTACGACCTTGCCTATAAGCCAAAGAAGAAGCATCATAAGTCCTAAGGTGAGGCATAATTCCAGTAGATTTATCATCTGCTGAACGAATACCAAGCCCAATGCCAATACCACCTCCCAACATTGAGAGCCAGTTAACTTCTGATAAACAATTGACAAGGCCTTCAGAGGAATCGTGTAGATAAGGTAAAAAGCATGATATAGGAAGGCCACGCTTACTACGCCCAAAGCTGAGAATAGGAGTAGAATATGACAACCAATGTCTACTACTATATTCGTACAACCTTTGCGAATGTTCTGCATTAGACCCAAACGCTTTCGATACATACGCAAACCTTTCTTGTGGAGACGTTTCATCGTCCTTCATGTAACTTTCTTTTAATCTTTTTTTACCTAACTCATCGAACAAATTGTCCCGAGAATAGTCAACCTTTATACCGTGAACGATATCCATATTTACTCCAATTAATTATTTTTGTTCTTTAAACTCATTTGCCATCGGAAATACTTTGGCAATTACTTTAGCGCATTCAATCGCAATGTCTCTGTGTTCTTTTTGTGTACCGTTTGCTGAACGGAGTTGTATGTAGTGAATCCACGAACGCAATGTGCCGTTCATGTAGAGGCGACTTACAGTAAGGCCTTCTGGCAATACCGCACGTGCCTGTTCTTTGGCAATACCATTCTTAATAGCCCAAGAGTATTCTTGTTTGACTGAAAACAATACTCGTTTCTGAGCACGTTCCCATTCAAATGCCAATAACTTCTGTGCCTCATCATTCATATCTAATTCTACACTGTTCTGTCGATTCTTTGTGTCTTGCAATCTTGCCTCACGCAACACAAATGCCTCATCAAGTTCAGCTGTAGGATCAGCATAACGTTGACTAAACTCCTGAAAACTAAAACTACGATGACGCAAGATTTGTCTTGCAATGTCACGTGTCGTTGTAAGTTCTAAACACATACTCACCATCTCAAGTGGTGACCAATGTTGGTGTTTAACCAAATAACGAATCAACTTCTCACTTGTTTCTTTATTGTCTTGGTTTGCAGGGTTTGATACCCTCGCACAAAACGCAACCAATTCAGTCATATTCTCTGCGAAATGTGACTCAGGCTGCGAATAACTAATCAACTCAACTTTCATACTCATACTTTCTTCCAAAAAATAAATTCAGTTTGTGCCTTTATGCCTTTGAATGTGTTATTACTTATAATATCTTCAATTTCATCAGGTGATAAACCATTCAGCACCATCTCATTAATGTCTTTGCCTTCAACAGTATCAGGCCAAATGACGACATTATGACCTAACGCTATCGCTTCTTGCATCAACTTTGTAATTTCTTTATTACGTGGTTCATTGTCATATATCAAGGTAATATTATTTGCCTTAATATTTTTTACCGATTGATGCAATGACGAATCACCTGATGCCAGACAGTTACTTAGGAACATTGAATCAAGAGGTCCCTCAACCATTCTAACAGGTTTACTCAAATCAACTCTATCGAGGCCAAATACCATCTTATCTGTGTCTTCTTTAATCTTCAATGTCACATAACGTAATTTGTTATCTGAAGTCTCCAATGCACGTCCAGACACACCAATGAGGTCATTATACTCGTCATAGAATGGAATTACAAGCCGTGCATCATCGACCACTTTTTTGCCGTGATCTGGAATCAAGGCATCTAAAAATCTTTTGTAGTGTTGTGTGAAAAATAATCTATTGTATGATTCTTTTGGTACCATACGGTTCTGTAGATAGGTCAAACAAAAATGACCTTCAGGTAGTTTACTGCAAACTTCTGCCTCAGTAAATGAGGTTTCTTTTTGTAGTTTACCAAATCGTGGAGGTGGTATATCAATGAATGAAACTGGTCTGTTTTGCACACCAGTCTCACCACTTTTATAATTCTCCATCACATACTCTTTATACAAAGAGTCATCTAGGTTCTTGATAAGATTGCCTAGATTTGTACCCACACTGCAATTGTGGCAACGATAGAACAAACCATTGCCTTTTTGGTACACGTACCCTCGAGCTTTGCTTTTGTTCTTTTGACTATCACCACAAATTGGGCAAGAGAAATTCCATAGGTAAGAATCTTTCTGTTTGAAATTACGCAAACGTGAAGATACTAATTTGATATATTTTGAGTCGGTCGATATTGTCATAGACCATAATATAACACAACCTCAAGTGTTTGTCAAGACTAACCAATGATTTTCATTATTGTTTCCGTATGACCAGACACCCAACCCATAACGGCAATTGCGCCAGCGGCAGTCCACAACCATTTGTCTCTTTGAGTTTTCAATGCATTAATTTCATCAGCTAAAGATTTATGTTGATTGCAAGAAGCACCATACATCTCATCCAGCTTGTTTGTCAAGCTTTCCCTTGTTTTATCAAGGCAATCATGCATTTCTTTAACGTCTTCTTTTAACCCATCTAATTTTTCATTTAGATTCTCAACTTTGGTTTCAACAATACCAAGCCGTTCTGTCGTAGTTGCCATTTATTTTTTCACAGGAACTTCTGTGCCTTCTAGTTTTTTGTGTACTTTGATTTTTTTACATTCTTGTACAACTTTGCCATCTTTACCAGTTATTGGTTTGCCGTCTTTACCTGTTTTATCTCGACACACTTCTTTTATTTGTGCCTCAGCATAAGCTGTCGATAAACCAACAGTAAAACAAACAACTAACGGTAAGAGCAATTTCCATGCAAGGTTTTTCATATCATTCCTTTAAATTAATGGTTGTGGTGCGGCAGGTGGCGCAGCTTTACCACCGAAACCTACTGTCACCGAAATTGGTTGTTGACTGTAATCTGTTGATGCACCTGGATTGTACCCTCCACCAAATGATGGTGTTGGTTGGGAGAATGATGTTGGTGTTGGTGAACCAAAACCACCGCCGTTGAACGTTGGTGTTGTTGAAGATAACGTAGGTGTTGTAACTCCGCCTGATGGTAGACCGGTTGAGACATTTGATGCACCTGCTACTTTCTCTTGTGTACGACCATATGCTGACACACCTAATACGGCACCCATGGCAACGTGAAACAAACCACCGCCTTGTAGTGTGATTGGAACCCATTGACGGAATGCGTCATTGGCTGCCTGTACTTCCCAAAACTGTACAATCGTAAACATAATTGGGAACAAAGCAAAGTCAAATAAACAACATGTCATATACATCATTGCCATCATTGGACGCCACTTCTTGGTCATCCAGTCTTCGTCTTTTTTCTTTTCTACTTTAGTTTCTTTTGCCATATTAAACTCCTAATACGTGTAAGGCGTGTTCATAATGTTTAATACGGTCCTCAAGTCCAATGGTACCACCGTTAATTCGTTTTGTCAATGTGAGAATGTCACCTTTATCTGCCCATTGGTTAAGATTGTTTGATTCCCAAAACCAACATGCAGATTGTGCGGCACCTTCAAATGTGGCCAAATACTCAGATACTTCTTCTGGTGTAATCTCTAATGAATCTGCAAATGCTCTGTAGTTGTTTTTGCCTGTCAATTGAATCAGACCACGACCACAATATCTGTACCCATCACCAGAGGCCTCATCGCCATTGCCCATACGATTGGCATAGACACGATTGGCAATGGCTTCTTGTTTGTTTGGTAGTGAACAGTAATGGTTTGCAATGGCATCATCAGTGAAATACTTTGGAAATATTTTACGTAATGTAACAGGACGATAGTTTAAATTTTCTTTGAGTACCATAAAACCACCAGACTCATGGGCACACTGAGCGACAAATGCTGCAATTCTCTGTGGTGTATCAATCTCATACTCTGGTAGCAATTGTTCTAATGCATTATACCAATAATCAAGATGCGGATTCTTCGGTAAAAGTTGTTTTAGTTGTTCTTTAGTTAGTTCCATTTTTTACCTCAAATTAATAATGCTGCGTTGCACACTTGTACAACATATCTAAATGCCTGTTCGTTGTCTGCACATTCTTGAGCAGCACGCACATCACGTATCTCATTAATGAGATAATTTCTTTCTTCTGCGCTAATATTACCTAATTGGCATTGTTCAACAATGGCCTGTATTTCTTGTTCTAGTGGATGCATTATCTTCCTCCCCATGCGGATTTTGCGGCTTCAATTCTTTGTTCTGCTGTTTTCTTACCTATCTCACAAAACACTTTACTGCCACCATTACTCATTTTAATCACATGATTGTGTAGACCAACAATATTATCTTGTTGTGGGTCTTTACGCCAATTGACATACATTGTCAACAATTCAGTTTGAGCAATAACTTTAGACCAATTTGCTGATGTACAATCAACCTTACGCAATTCATTATCTGTTGTTACCAAATAATTGAACATAACTGGATCATGTGGTCTTGGCCAATACTTTTGAACTGTACTGCAACCACTCAATAATACCATACTTAAAACGATTAATAATTTATTCATTGACATATTTATAACCTCTTTTTTCTTTTATCCAGGTAAAAATCTACCTATTAATCCGTTGACAATTCTGTCTGATAGGTCATCAGGTAGAAATTTAAGAAATCCTAAAAAGTATAAAGCCACACACCCATACACAAATATCTTTAAACACACATCAAATGTTTTTTGGTATTCGTTCATCTTCCGCACCTAGCACTTGTTTGACACCATTGTATCAGTTCATAACTACCGATGGCAAATATGAATACGACAAATGCAACTGCGCCTATAATCATTGCCCATTCATTTAACTCTTCTTCTCTTTCTTTACGCTTACGTTCTTGAGCATTGTGGAGTCTTATTTCTTGAGCATCGTCTGCATCCATTTCTGCTTGACGAGCCTTAATTTTGTTCCAAACGTCAATCTTGCCTGTCTGCATGAACAACATTTTAAGTTCCTCTTCAAAGGCTCTAGCTTGTTCTAATGCCATTTCAATCTGAAGTGCGGTTCCCATATTGGAACCCTTCTTAGAATTTTTAGCCTCTATCAATGCTTTAGTTGCCGTACTCTTAGCATCAAACATTTTCCCAATCATTGGTGCCAAAGAGCCTAGGTCATTAGCTACTTTACTAGCTTTTTTAACCATGCTTATTGCAGATTGTATACCTGCAAGGGCTGTTAATGGATCAATCATTTTTTTTTGTTCCTTATTCTTGTTTACAAATTTCTTTGTGAAGTCGATGTGAGCAATCTTTTTTAGCCCACTCTATACAGTATACTTTTCTTTCGAAAACATCACCAGTCCATCCCCAACGGACACACTTTAACGTTTCGTCTTTTTTAGTCTTTTCTGCACCTGCACTTAAAATTATTAAACATAGTATAAAGACTATTGGTTTTACAAAACTATTGGTAACCAAAGCCAAAGACCTTGACTCATCAATAATGCTGCAAAAGCACCAACTACAATACTACCCCAATATAATGACATACTAACCGCTAGAATACTTGCAGATAACAATACGATACTGATCTGAAATGCAGAACCAGCGAATGTCATCCAAGGACCAGACTTACGAATCTCATCACGTTCTGTTTCTAGAGCACGTGCCTTAGCCATAAGTTCTTTTTTACCTTCACCTGTTGCAGGTTCAGATTCATATCTATTTATTTTTGCAGTTAACTTATCTGCCTTCTCAAATTGTTTTCTCTCAATGGCATCATCTCTAGCCATTTCAGCAAGTGTTTGCTTGATAGATTTTGCTTGAAAGAATGCCCATGTATCATTGGCCTTGATGGTATTGTTCAATACTTTAGAACTATTACCAGAAGAAATGTATGTGTTAATGGCCAATAATGCAGCAAGTACAGTGATTAACCAACCTGCTTTGTCTTTAATCTGTGCTTCTCGTTCTGAACGTGATAATGGTTTCTTTTCTTCCGCCATTTTAATTCCTTTATTTTACTGATTCGAAAATAATTTTCTGTACACCATACCATTCAATCCAAGCATCATTTTTTACGGCACACTCATAGTATGTAGTATAGTTTACCGTAATTGTCTTGGACACATCACTCAATTTAGCATCATCTTTTAACATCTCCAAACGTGGACATGCTTCTCTAACAAACTTTGGTGGTTCTGGAAACTTCATCACCACAGGCACTGCAGTAGAACAACCAGTCAACAATACAACCAATAATAAAGCAAATTTCATTTTAATTTCTCCGCAGCCTTGTTGTGTGCTTCAATAAATTCTTTTGGTATAACACAAGTACTATCATACTTCACAACTTCACGGTCAATATATTTCAACACATCTTCACCACGCTCACGAATCACTTGTGTTTTGTTGACATACTTGGTTTCAATCTTAACTGTTTCTTGCACAGATTGTTCTTCTGCAACTGTTACTTTTTCTCGTAAATCTTTCATCTCAGCCAATAGAGATTCACTGCCTTTAACTGCACCAGTCATAAACAAACCAAATGCAAAGGCAAGATAAGAAACTGCCTGAGCGGCAGTTTTATAATAAAAAGGTACGAATCTACTGAATATTATTCCGAATATACCTATTCCAAGTATACCATAAAATATCCAATGAGGAACAAACTGCAAGTACCACATTACTGCGGAGTCCTACGTGGTACATATGAAATGAATGAAGGCACTTTCTTCTTCTTAACACCAGGTTCTACTGATGGTGGTAGAGAAGTTTCTGCACCAGTACCAACAGAATTGGTTGGCACATCTTCTTTCATGTGACCATACTTCTTTTTATACCAGTCTTTCATACCATGTGTCTTACGATAATGTCTGACTGTTGCTGAATCATTTGCTTGGTCACGATACTTGTTCTCTGCCGTAGTATTGTGTGACTTCATTGCTTCTGCAGCTGCATGTGCATCTTTGGCAATGTGTATCAATGCCTCATCAGACTTCTTATGATATTCGTGGCCTTCCAGTGGATGGCGTTGAGAAGGACGACCTTCTTCTAAAACTGTATACTGATTAAACTTTATCATTTTATGTTCCTTAATACTTCTGCGATTCTCATATCAACCGCAATATCA
>Ga0208975_1000627_pt1 | contig 16532 bp, 12 predicted proteins | sample GreLakmeER78MSRF_FD_187700 | JGI IMG/M metagenome (GOLD analysis project Ga0208975, IMG submission 187700) | Freshwater lentic microbial communities from great Laurentian Lakes, MI, USA - Great Lakes metaG ER78MSRF (SPAdes) | ecosystem: Environmental > Aquatic > Freshwater > Lake | place: Great... | reverse complement strand
TAAGGAGAAAAAGGAACAAACTAAGATGGGCATATCGTTTAACCCGTTCCTGAAGACCAAGCTGGTCGGCGTTTTGGGTTCATCGTTCATTAAGCAGAGCGCGGTTAAGTGCCCGTACCGTAAGATATACGACGACTACAAGCACCGCTTGGAGAACAGCCCTGCACACGTAGAGAAAAGCAAAGGGCACCGACACAGCATGGCCGTGCGCTATGCTGTGAAACGGTTTCTCGCAGACCTGTACGTTGCATGGCGCACCCTCGAAGGATTGCCAGTGGCTAACGAGTACAGCGTAGACAAGCTGGGCATCGTTCACCGCATAGCTGCATAATTTTTAAGGGGACCGGCAATGGCAACTGCTAATGCGACAACGGGCGTAGGTGGAATGCGCCTGATGAGGGGAATTGACCCGTCAAACCCGCCCGCATACGATAACCGATGGTGTGAAATCGGGGCGTACGAACGCATGGGCGCACTACCCGTGCAGTTCGAAACCGTGCCTCTGGCCCGATTGCTCAGTGTAGGGAGCTTCGATTTTCTGGCCCGGAAAATAATAGAAGACGGCGGGATGCCGCACGAGGACGTGCTGGTCGGACATGCCCACCGGCGCTGCATAATTATGAGGCACGGGGGCAGGGAGTACGTGCAGATCGGCCACAGGTATATGGTCAGGAAAACAATCAGCGGAGAGAGTAACCCGTAAACCGAGCACGAAACCCTCGGCCCACCATTACAAGTGGGTGAGCAGTCACGGGGCCGGGTGCCTCCCATAACACAGTTAAAGGAGTACAGAAATGAACGACATACCTGAAATTGAATGCCAACAAGAAGGGATTCATTTTACTTTCTTGTGCGACCGCTGCGGGAAAAAACACCGTCACGGGGCTGGGGAAGGGCACAGGGTTGCCCACTGCCCGAATTATCCAAATGGTTATATTCTGAAAAAAGCGGAGCCAAAGCAATGAACGACGACTACGGGTGGGTAAACGTGTATTGGAGATGCACGTACTGGCAGTTGGGGTACATCTATGTAGACGGCTTGCCGTCTATCGGGTTTGCCTGTGTAGACGAGGATCAGGACGAACCTCCGGCAGGGGCGAACATGATTGCTGACCTCACGGACAAAGCACTTGGCGAACTGAAGTCTGAGTTTTATAAAGTAATGAAAGAGTAAACTGAGCACGAAACCCTCGGCCCACCACTAAAACGACGTAGTGGGTGAGCAGTCACGGGGCCGGGGGCCTTATAACAAACACCTAGTATTGGGGTGAGAGGTAGCGTGGATATTATAACGATAGATTTTGAAACCTATTACGACAAAGCGTTTTCGCTAAGTAAGCTGACCACTGAGCAGTACGTAAGAAGTCCGTATTTTGAAGTTATTGGTGCGGCTATAAAGCTGAACGACTCAGAAACTGTATGGATTAGCGGCACTTTCAATGAACTTAAAAACTACATGCGAAATAACTACGACTGGGAGGGGTCTGCTGTATTGGCTCACAATACCCTGTTTGATGGGTCTATTCTTAGTTGGGTGTTTGATATTCACCCTAAGCTATACATTGATACGTTGTGTATGGCGCGGGCGTTACATGGGGTCGAGGCGGGCGGTTCGCTTAAAGCACTTGCCGCCATGTATGACATTGGAGAAAAGGGCGACGAAGTCCTAAACGCTCTTGGCAAGCACAGGGCGGACTTTACCGAAGAAGAGCTTAGTAGGTATGGAGACTACTGTGTTAACGATGTCGAACTTACCTACCGACTGTTCAATATATTTAGGCGTAACCGCAAGTTCCCCGAGCGCGAACTTAAGATCATTGATATGACACTACGCATGTTTATCGATCCAGTGTTGGAGCTGGACTGGATGAGACTTGAAGGACACTTGGAGGTTTTGAAGTTACAGAAAGATAAGCTGCTAGAAGAGTGTGGAGTGGACAAGGACAGCCTGATGTCGAACCCGAAGTTTGCGGCGGCACTGCAAACACTGGGGGTTACTCCCCCCACTAAAATTTCTATCCGCACAGGCAAGGAAGCGTTCGCGTTTGCCAAGAACGACGAGGGATTTAAGGCATTACAGGAACACGAGGACTCAAGGGTGCAGGCACTACACGCAGCTAGGGTCGGGCTAAAAAGCACTTTAGAGGAAACACGTACGGAGAGGTTCCTAGACATTGCGATGCGGGGGGCGCTGCCCGTCCCCATAAAATACTATGCTGCACACACAGGACGTTGGGGTGGGTCTGACCGGATAAACCTGCAGAACCTACCTAGCCGTGGGACAAACGCTAAGGTGCTAAAGTCATGCATCGTGGCTCCAACGGGGTACACACTCATACAAGCAGACTCAGCACAGATTGAAGCGCGAGTGCTTGCGTGGCTAGCACAGCAAGAGGACCTCGTGTTGGCATTTACCCGAGGCGAGGATGTGTACAAGAAAATGGCAGCGGTGATCTACACCAAAGAGGAAGGAGAGATCACGGACCAAGAACGGTTTGTGGGCAAGTCCGTCATACTGGGGTGCGGGTACGGCATGGGGGCAGACAAGTTTCGCGCACAGCTGCAAGGGTTCGGTACAGAGTTGAGTGAGAAGGAAGCCAAACGGATCGTATCGGTGTACAGGGAAACCAACGAGAATATTGTTGGGCTGTGGAAGGAAGCACAGAATTGTTTAATGCATATGTATCAGGGGTACGAGTCCACGTTGGGCCGCGCCGGGGTGTTAGAGGTGGTGCCTAATCTTACTGCCATAAAGCTACCGTCCGAGCTGATGATGTACTACACAGACCTTACCGCGGATGATACAGATAAGGGCCCACAGTTCTCGTACAAGACCAGAGAGGGATACATAAAACTGTACGGAGGGAAGGTAACGGAGAACGTCTGCCAAGCGATTGCGCGTTGCATAATGGCGGAGCAGATGCTGCAAATAGCCAAAAAATACCGTGTTTTACTTACCGTACACGATTCGGTAGTATGTTGTGTGAGAGACACGGAAGTAGAGGAAGCAGCTACTTATGTGGATTCTTGTATGCGGTTCACTCCGCACTGGGCAGAAGGTCTCCCGGTTCGCGGTGACGTAGAAACCGGCAAGAACTACGGAGAGTGCGTTAAGTGGAAACCAAAACTGTAAATGATAAAAAGCCTACGTGGTCGTTCAGTAGTATTAAAATGTTCGACCAGTGCCCTAAGAAATACTACCACCTAAAAGTAGCGAAGGATTACACAGAAGATTTTAATAACCAAGTTATCCTGTACGGTAACGAGTTCCATAAAGCAGCGGAAGACTACGTATCAAAAGCAAAAGCAGAGCTAGACCCCCGATTTATCTACGCAAAGGCAGCACTTGATAAGCTCGCGGAGATGCCGGGGGATAAACTCTGCGAGTATAAAATGGGGCTAACAGAAAGGTTAGAACCCTGCGACTTTTACGCAAAAGATGTTTGGTACAGGGGAATAGCGGACTTGTTAATTATCGACAAGGCCGCGGGTGTAGCTAAAGTAATTGATTATAAAACAGGAAAGTCCGCACGGTATGCGGATAAAGGGCAGCTTGAGTTGATGGCGTTGTGCGTGTTCAGGCATTTCCCAGAGATAAAAGTAGTTAAAGCGGGGCTGTTGTTCGTTGTGTGCAATGCGTTTGTTAAAGAAGTGTACACCGTGGAAAAACAATCGGCGCTGTGGCAGAAGTGGATGATGACGTACGGTGGTTTGGAACGGGCTTTCTCCAACGACGTGTGGAACGCCAAGCCTACTGGGCTGTGTCGGGCGCACTGCGTAGTGTTGGAATGTCCACATAACGGCAAACGGTAATTGGGGGTAAGTGAAATGCCATACGTAAACAAAGATAGGCCCTACAAAAAAGAATACCAGCAGCAGAAAGAGCGTGGGGAACATGCTAACCGGATGGAACGACAGCGAGCTAGACGTGCTATAGACAAAAAAGGAGTGGATGAGAACGGGAACGGCAAAGCGGATAAGCGTGAGGGCAAAGACGTTAGTCACAACAAACCGCTTAGTCGCGGGGGCACAAACAAAGACGGCTACAAGATAGAGAGCAGCAGTAAAAACAGAGCTAGAAACTATAAAAAATAAAGGTGAGTGATGCAGGTTATAGACAACAGAGGTTTACTTCTGCGGGTTCGTAATCCCGAAAAAATACTAGCCGCAATACCAAGCAGTAAAAAAATAGATAGCAACAGTGTACTGGTGCGCTGGGGTGTGGACGAGTCCCGTGTGTTGCGCAATATGAACATACGGGACGTGCCCTCGCCTATCATGGGCAAGTACAATTGGCCGGGGATGTACGCACCGTTTGAGCACCAGAAAACAACCGCTGCGTTCCTTACGATGCACCCTAGAGCTTTTTGTTTTAACGAACAAGGCACAGGCAAGACAGGGTCTGCGATATGGGCCTCTGATTTTTTAATGAAAGAGCGGCTAGTCAAACGTGTTTTGATTATATGTCCCGTGTCTATTATGGATTCGGCATGGAGAACTGATCTTTTTAAGTTCGCCATGCACCGCACTGTAGATATCGCCCACGGCAGTAAAGCCAAGCGTATAGACATCATTACGAGTACAGCCGAATACGTTGTCATAAATTATGATGGCGTCGAGATTGTAAAAGACCACATAGCCGCGGCTAAGTTTGACCTCATCATCGTGGATGAAGCTACCCATTACAAAAACGCACAGACAAAACGGTGGAAAGCTTTGAACCGTTTGGTGACCCCGCATACATGGCTGTGGTTGATGACAGGAACCCCAGCGGCTCAATCGCCAACGGATGCTTATGGGCTAGCTAAACTTGTCGCCCCTAAGAACGTACCTCAATTTTTTGGTGCTTTTAAGAACATGGTGATGGTGCAAATCACCCCGTTTAAGTGGGTGCCCAAAACAAACGCGGTTGACATAGTCTTCAACGCCTTGCAACCGGCCATCCGATTTACCAAAGATCAGTGTCTGGACTTGCCCGAGATGACCTACGTTAAGCGGGAAGTAGAACTGACCGCCCAACAGAAAAAGTACTATTTGGATATCAAAGAAGACTTGATGGCAGTGGTGGCGGGGGAGCAGATATCCGCAGTTAACGCTGCAGTAAGCATGAATAAACTACTACAGATAGCCTGCGGAGCGGTGTATACCGACAACAAAGAAGTAGTGGAGTTTGATATCAAGAACCGATACAACGTGTTGAAGGAAGTGATAGCAGAGTCCAGTCAGAAGGTACTTATATTTGTCCCGTTTCGGCACGTAATAAATATACTAGCAGCCAAGCTATCGAAAGACGGGATCACTAACGAAATTATACAGGGTGATGTGTCCCCGGCTAAACGGACTGAGATATTTAAAAGGTTTCAGGAAACGTCTGACCCTCAAGTACTCGTCATCCAACCCCAAGCAGCGGCTCACGGGGTGACCCTCACTGCTGCAAACACGATTGTGTGGTGGTCTCCAGTATCTTCATTGGAAACGTACGCACAGGCTAACGCTAGAGTGCATCGAGCAGGACAGAAACACCCGTGTACAGTAGTGCGGCTGCAAGGCTCTAAAGTAGAGAAGCATATATACAGAATGCTGGAAGAAAGAATCGACGTGCATTCAAAAATAATAGACTTGTACAAACACGTACTTGACGAGTAAGCATACAACATTAAACTTGACCATACTCAACTATAGTGATATAAACTTAGTTTTACATGCAGTATACTTTAAAGGTGATGCGATGGACGGAGAGGCTACCATAGACCTTGATAGGGTAGTGTCAGCTTATATAAAGCTGCGGGATAAGAAGCGAGACCTTACCACTGACTTTGAAGCTGCCCAAGCTGTTATAGATTCAAAGCTGCATAGGCTGGAAAGGGCGCTGTTGGAGCATTGCGACTCTAGTGGGGCAGAGTCTGTCCGTACGGAGTCTGGCACTTTTTACCGATCGGTGCGCTCTAAGTATTGGACATCCGACTGGGAATCCATGAATCGGTTCATCATCAAACATGAAGTACCTGAGTTGTTGGAAAAAAGGGTTCATCAAGGGAACATGAAACAGTTCCTAGAAGACCACCCCGACCTGCTACCACCGGGGCTAAATCGTGATAGCGAATACACTGTGACTGTACGGAGGAAAAAATGACAAATGGGTATGTTTCGTTTGAGGAACTGGCTAAGCATTTGTCGGTTAAGGTCACTACTGTGCGTGACTGGGTGGCTAAAGGGCATATACCAAAACAAACCTACATAAAGGTTGGCACTACGTATAGGTTCAGTATCCCAGAAGTAGTAGCGGCATTGAAGCAAGAGGCAAGTGATAACACAAAAGATAAAAACACTCCGGTCCAATTGGAGTTTAACTTTACTGATGAGGATGATGTATGAGTAACGTAACACTGTTTGAAAATATGCCCGAAGCGTATAAAGCACTATTGGCTAAGCTGCAGCCAGACACTAACGCCATTGGTCGCCAGACGACGTCCGGGGTTAGCCGCTTAAGTATCCGCGGCGGGGTGTTCCGCAAAGTGGTTAACGGGCAAGAGGTAGGGGAACTTGAACAGCGTGCAATAAAGGCAGTGCTGGTTAAAACTGCTCCGATTACCCGCATGTACTACGCGGGACAGTTTGTGCAAGGGCAAACCACTGCCCCAGTTTGCTGGTCCGCCGATACTAGCACAGGACGCCCCGCCCCCGAGGTTATTGCCTCTGATCGCCAGTCAGAGTCTTGTTTTGACTGTAAGCAAAACATAAAAGGTTCTGGCATGGGGGAAGGACGGGCGTGTCGTTTCTCTCAGCGTGTGGCTTTGCTGTTGGCGGATGCAAGCGGTTCCATTAACTCTAAAGAGACGTACCAGCTTTCTTTGCCTGCCACTAGTGTGTTCGGGGACAACAAGCAGAAGATGGCGTTACAGTCTTACGCTCGCTTCTTGGATGGGCAACGCGCTCCGTTAGCCTCTCTACTTACAGAAATACGTTTTGATACTGACTCTTCCACACCCAAACTGTGCTTTAAAGCACTGCGGGTATTAGAGGCGTCGGAGTTGGAGTTGGCGATTGAGGCACAACAGAGCGCAGACACCGAGAAACTTATTGCGCTGTACGTGAAACCAAAGGAAGATACTCCCCCCGCGTTTCAAAAATCGGTAGCCCCGAGGCCAATAGCAGCACCCCCAAAGCCAAAACCAAAAGTAGAGGAGGAGGCGTTGGGGCTGTTTGAAGGGCTCAGCAGTTCAACTGCGGACGAGTCCGAGGAAGTGGAGGAACCAAAAATTAAGGCGGCAAAAAAGAAAAACGAACCCGCCCCCACTGCCCCTGATCTTGCTGGCTTGCTGGATGAACTAGACGCGTACGACGATTAAAAAATAATACAGGGGTGCTAGTTCAGGCCCCTTTCTTCTCTGATGTGGGAATGCTATGGAACCTAAAGACTTTCTAAGCGCCGTTCTAGGCGCTGATGGGTACTATTGTGTAGTAGGCATTAAAGATAAAAAAAGGGTAGTACCCAGATTTTGTTCGTCCATTGATGAAGTGCACGAGGCTGCGTCAGTATTTGACTCAGATGGTTTTGATACGTTTGTAGCTCTTGCCACCTTTGTTACTAACGGGAGCCGCAAAGCCGACAACGTACTTGGGATAAAAACATTATTCCTTGATATCGATTGTGGGGAAGGGAAACCTTACGCAACCCAACGCGCCGGGTGGGCGGCGTTGCAGGAACTAAAAACCAAATACGGGTTGCCCGAATGTTCTGTGGTAGTGAACTCTGGGCGTGGGTTGCACGTGTATTGGATACTGGATGCTGCCTATACACGGGAGCAATGGCTACCTGTAGCAGAACACCTCAAGGCTGTATGCCTAGAAGCGGGGCTGGCTATTGACCCATCGGTTACTGCTGACGCAGCTAGGATTTTGCGGGTCCCGGATACGCATAACTACAAAGGTAGCGTACCCAAGCAAGTTAAAATCATTAACGCCAACCCGACGCCTGTGTCCTTGGCTGACTTTGCCAGCAAGCTGCCTGCGGTATTGATACCAGTTGCCCCCTTGGCTCCAACGAAAGAGTACTCGGAAGCAGACGCGAAAGACATGGCGCGTGCGCTGGGGGACAACAAGTACGTAAAGAAGTTTTCCAAACTACTCAAAGCAACTGCGGTGGGTAAAGGGTGTGCCCAGATACACAGGGCGATAATGACCCCGGACGAGTTGTCGTACCCCGACTGGCTCCACGTACTGTCCATCGCTAAGTTCTGTGACGAGGATGGGGCGCAAGCAATTCACCTTGTGTCACAGGGATACAGTAACTACAGCGCAGAAGAAACAGAAAAGATAGCTGCCTCTATCGATACCCCACACCTGTGCTCCACGTTTGAAAAGGATAACCCCGCTGGGTGTGAAGGCTGTCCGCACAAACTAGCGGGCACGATACGCTCGCCTATAAAGCTGTGCATGGAAGTACGTACGTCTGAAGCGGAAGTCGTGGAAGTTAAAGTCCCCGCTACCGGGAATAACTGGGGAGAGGAAGAGGCGGAGCACTACGCACAGCAGGAGGGCGCCGATTTTGAAGGCGGTGAGGATAGCCCTAACGCTCCTCAATCACCTTCGCAGCCTACCCCACCTGAACCATTTAAAACGGTATCCATACAAATACCCAAATACCCATTCCCTTACGAGAGGGGGGCAACGGGAGGGGTGTACATACGCATAAAACATCCGGATGGTACGGAAGAGCAGAAGGAAATATACAAACGAGATTTATATGTGACCAAAAGGTTGTTAGACCCTTTGGAAGGTCCTGCATTTGAGTTTAAGCACCACACCGCCCGAGAGGGGGTACAGACATTTGTAATCCCCATGAACAAAATAACGTCAAAGGACGAATTTCGTAAGATTATGGGGATGCACGATATATTCGTACTGGCTAAACAGGCAGAGGCACTTATGGTCTACATTGGAAGATGGATAGATGTCCTAAAAGATTCGGAGGATTTCGTGCATGTACATACCCAGTTTGGGTGGACAGAAGATAGAAAATCCTTTGTGTTGGGGGAACGGGAGATATTTGCAGACCGTGTTCTCATAAACCCCCCTAGTATTCGTACTGCACAGTACTTCCCATTTTTTCAGAAGAAAGGCACGTTAGAGGGGTGGAAAAGAGTGACCGACTACTACAATCGAGAGGGGTTTGAAGAACACCAGTACATGTTCGGTATAACATTTGGCGCCCCACTGATGATATTCATCCCTAACATAGCGGGGTCTATATACCATTTGATGAGTTCCGAAACCGGATACGGCAAAACTACAGGTATGAACGGAGGGGCGTCGGTCTGGGGCAACTACAAGAAGTTGGTGCTCAAAGGGAAGGACACCGGTAACTCAGCGTGGAACCGTGCCGAGATATGGAAAAACCTACCGTTGTATATCGACGAGATCACTAATTACAAACCCGCGGATGCTAGCGAGTTTACCTATGCAGTAAGTGATGGGGAGCAAAAGAACAGGATGTCCAACACTGGACAAAACGCGGAGCGTTACCGCGGGGCAGAATGGGCTTTTATCGTAGGGACTACAGGCAACACCAGTCTAGCGGACATTGTTTCTCAACATAGGGCGCTGGCTAAAGGGGAAATTGGGCGCATGTTAGAAGCCACAGTGATTAAAACTTTGAAAACTACAGAAGATGCGATGAAAGCGAATACATTGAATGAAGACTTGTCGAGCAACTACGGACATGCGGGGGAAGTGTTTATCCAACACGTACTCAACAACATGGTAGAGGTAGAAAAACTTGTACTTGCTACTAGGGACAAACTGATGCTGTCCGCAGGCTTGGAAGCACAACACCGCTTCTGGGTTGCCCAAACAGCTACAACTTTTGCGGGGTGCATCATTGCAAACCAATTGAAATTAACTAACTGGGACTTGCAGAGGTTGTACCGGTGGATAGTAAAGAAGCTTAAGAAGGCGAGAGAAGATATGAAAGACATGGTTATAGACATCGAAGATTTGATAGGGCAATACCTGAGCGATAATCCCCGCGGTATACTGCGTTTGAAGAGCACTGACAGTGCAAGAACGAAAGACGCAGAACTTGAGAAGTTGATTTTGCCGGACGCTACGCCTATGTTTAGATGGGTGGCACGGCACGAGTATGACGCTAACCGGTTGTTCCTGTTGCCCACCCCGTTTAAAGAATGGTGCCTTAAACGCGGACACCACTATGCATCCATACGCGACCTTATCAAACGCGAGATGAACGGTAAGTTCCACAAAGTACGTTTGGGTAGAGGCACTAAGTTGGATTTGGGGGCTATGCACACTATAGAACTTACATGGAACCAGTCCAAACATGAATCAGTACAATCGAGTTTAACGGAAGATGACGAGGTTGATGGTAACTGACATATCCCCTGACGGGGTGCGTGTTGTCGTAGACTGGAGCAAGTTTGTCCCCGGTTCTTCGGTGTTTATACCCTGTGTAAACACCGTAAAAGCCCTAGAGCATTTCGTGGAAGCGGGGGGTGTAAGTAGGAGCGATATAGCACACCGAATACGGATCGAAGACGGGAAGTACGGCGTACGTGTTTGGAGGCTAAAGTAAGTGTGGTACTATAGCCCTGCGTCATTCTCTATCAGAGAGAACATTAGCCCCCTCACGGGGGCTTTTTTTACCAATCCATCCAGCTGATCCCCTCCTCAAACTCCCTGTTCGACTCTATCATTTCAAGTGCCGTTTTCCTGTCTACTGGGGCTCCACCTGTAATTGCTGCCATCTCCGTACGTGTTTGTCTAGCCCTGATAGAGCGCAGTAGCGTGTCCACCCCTATAGGAAATGCCGGGTGATCCGCATTAAAGGCTTGCGCTTCTCGCCACCCCTGCGCCAATAGTTCAGAGTGCTCGCCTTCTCCAGAAACGGCATACACGAGCTTATCGATTATGCGGTTCCTGCGATCTCGCCTACCCAAATCTTTACGGATGTTAAGCGAAAGCTTGTCTCTGGCTGAGCGCGTGGATATTGGAGCAAACCCCAAGGACTGCCTAAGAACATCCCCCATCGGCAGCGCCCCGGAGATTATAGGATCGTTCCGCCCGGTCTCGTACCCTTTGGTGGCAAACCGGTACCCTTTTGCAAGGTTGGATAACGCTGTAGGTAGGATGGCTTCCACCGCACGGTCTGTGTTTTTTGGGTCGTCGTCAAACAACCTAAGTCCGCCTTGAATACTACGCATGGTCACACCAAACGCGGGGCCAAGTAATGCCTCTACTGCATACTGATATTCATTGTCTGGCTTATAGTTGCCGCGGTCGCGTATCATCAAGTTGGTCAAGGACACACGATCCGTAATATCTACCCCAAACATATTTGCGATCAACCCGTAGTACTTGTCCTCCCCCATCGTCTTAGCGATAAGAGTGTTGAAGTCGTCTTCGTCGTCGTCCAAAAACATGTTAGCGATTGCTGCCACTACCCCGTACATCGGGATGCCCTTTACTCCCACAAGCGCCCCGCCCGCTGCAGCTGTGTAGAAGAACGTGTTTCGCAGCGCCCTTGCTTCTTCGAGTTCAGCGGGGGTGCGAGCTTTACCCGTCAGGTCTTTAAAAATACTGTTTAACATACTAAAGTGGGTGTACAGCAGCTGTCCCGGCACCCGTTTAAACTGCCACACCAAGCTGCCCGCGGATGTTTGTGCGATACGCGGAGCGGTGGTAATAAGTGCGGAGCTGTTCACATACAGCATGGTATCAATCGCAGTTTCCGCGGCTTGAGCCCCGTACTTTGCAATATCCGGATCGGTTAGCTTCCCAAACTTCTTACCTGTAAGTTTCTCCATCTCCAGTATGTAGGTACTGATTGCACTAACCTGCCGTATCCCACGTTCAGAGTGAGCGAACAAGAACCCACCTATATAGTTAAGCTTATTAATCCACGGGGCTGTCGGGCTATCCAGTTCAGACATTTCTGCAGCTTGCGTACGAGTGTCAAACCCACGTTCCTTAAATATAGAAGTCAGGGGTTCTAATTTTTTATACCCTGCCTGACGTTTGGGGTCGTTTGAAAAATCATTAGTTATTGAAAATCCACCACGCTCCCGTATGATCACATCAGGGCTTAACGGTTTCCCGTCGGCATCCAAATCCGTTATACCTTCTCTGGACACTTGCCCAAAAGAACCTACGTACAACTTAGCTGCCATTGCCGAGGCAATAGTTGCTTTAAACGCTCCGTATCTACCAGCCAACGTGTTTTGCAGGACAAGGGGTAGAATGGAAGTGTTGACCGCTACTGAGCTTATGTTACCCGCTAGGGTCATAGTGAACGTACCCGAGCGTAACGTCCTAGCCCAGTTGGCAATATACGGGTTTTTGGAGAACTGCAGGTAGCTGGGCAAAGACCCAAATCCTGTCATAGCCTGTGTCTCTTGTTTGGTTCCGGCAATACTAGTAGCGGCTTCTTTGTAGAACACTTCTGAGTCCGGCAACTTGTCTCGCTCGTCTCGTATTTTCTTCGATACTTGTTCCAACTCCACCATATAGGAAAGGTTGGAAAGGCTCGTTATAAACTGAGGACCACGTTGTTGAAGCGCGGTAGCTGCGTCCCCTTCAAAGAATGCAACGCCCTTACGTACTTGGCGCGATTGGACAATGGCTTGTTCAGGTAAGGAGCGCAGGATGACATTGGCTAAGAACTCATTGAGCTGCCTTTTACCTTCTGGGTTTACTTGTTTGCCGTCCTTGTCTTTAAGCTCAAGGTCTTTTATCTTTTTCTGCAGGTCGGTAAGGAACGGAATAGGGATGCTTCCATCGTACGCACGTTGCTCAATCTCGGATAAAGGTCGCTCACGTATGCTGTCCCTATCCACTTCGGTCATATTACGCAATTTTTCAATTGCTCTGCCTCGCTCCAACGCAGAGTTAAAGGAGCCGGTGCCGTACACCAACTGTCCGTCGTCGTCTCGGTAAGTAAACTCCACCCAGAACTCCCCACCACGCGTTAACGGGAAGTAGGGTTTGATCGACCCAGTCAGTATTCTTCGCAACAACATGGTGTGTTTTACAGAAGTTTTAATTTCAGGGTCAATGTCCATCCGGTCTATGTTAGCTTCTTCAGCGGTTATTATTTTGTCGTTTACGTTTGCGTAAAAGTCCCGCAGTTTGGTGTACGCCCCACGCTGAGTAGGAGTAAGGGAGGCAAACAGTTGACGGACTTTTGCATCGTTTGCTTTACGCAAATCCGCAGGCTCCGTAGCTTTAATACCATCTGCATCCCCAAGTATAGGGGAAGGGCGGTTTGCCGCTTTGGCGCTAGCTATTTGAGCACTTAACTGCGCTTTCCTAGCCTCCATCTGTTCTTTGGTATTGAACTTTTCTTCTTTCTGTGTAGCTATGTTTGTACTCGGGTTAATCACCCCGTACCGCAGCCAGAACTTGTTAACAATATCGGGGTCAGAAGTTGGGTCTGCGCCATTTAACGTTGAGAAAGACACAAGCTCGTTAAAGGTTGCTCGCCCTTTGACGTCCCCATTGAACGCTTTATTCATGTCGTTAAGCAGTCCGCCGTACACCTTCATATATTGAGTGCGTACACCGTCCATCTTATACATAATTTTTTCGAATTCTTTGGCTGAAGGGACAACGTCTTTTAGGATGTTGGTGATGCCTTCTAGCCCCAGCCCATTCAAAAGTGTTGCCCGTACCTTTTCGGAACCCCTAGCGATTACGGCAACATATTCTTTAAATTTGGCAGGTGGGGTGTCTCGTATAAATTCTTTGCCTCCACTCAAGAGACTATTTACCGCTTTCTCAGGATCGTCTTTAGCAATAGCGGAAGCAATTGTTGTAGCGTTACGGGTGTTTGGCGCGGTGGCAAGTATCGTATTGATAAGGTCTAGGGCCTCTGTACTTGCGGTAGCAGTGGTGTAGTTCATGCCAAACAGCCGACCCACTGCCTCCCAGAACTTATCCCAGCCGGTTATCTTGTCTCCGCTTATACGGTACGCCGCTAGTTTTGTCTGGAACTCAGAGTTAGAGAATGCTTCTGCAACGAATTCCTCCAGAGACTCCATGGCGTATTCGTCTGGCATTTTGTCTTTGAGGTTGTTGTACAACTGTGTAAGCCGCTGCGTTGTTGAGTGACCCGGATTCTTCAATACTTTTATGGTCGCCGCATGGGTGGCTTCGTGCAATACCGTATGGGTGCTAAGGGGCATACTAGTGTTTACAACAATAGTATCTGTGGCGGCGTCGTAAATACCAGCCAACATGTTTCCCTTATCGTCGGTAAGGGTGTTGGTCATTGAAACCTTAACCCCCGCGATTGCCTTACTTAACGCTTCTGCAGCTCTGCGAACGCTAGCATTAAGGGTTGTTTTGGAAATACTATCAAGCGCCCCAGAAGCACTCCCGTTCTTCAGTTGCTCAGTAACACTTGGGTCGGCATTGACCATTGTTGCAGCAACGGCGTTCCCTCTTAAGGCGGGGGCACTGAAGTCGACTGCGGCATTAAGCGCCTCCATCGTTAAACGGTCGTTTTGCTTAGTATCTCTAGCCGCGGAGTCCACATAGTCTGCAACTACTTTTGCATCCTCTGCAGCGGTTTCTTGTCGGGCCTCTCGATCTCTTTGTAGCCTCGCTTCTTCTTTGAGGTCCGCCTTTCTTTTATCTCCTGTAGTGCGATACGCTTCCTCTTGCTTGGCGATACCTATCATGGTGTCTAATATAGGAGTGTATTCCGGGGCGTTATCCTGCACCCACTTTCTTGCCGCCTTAGCGCGTTTTAAAGCATTCCTATTGGCCGGAGTGTCCAAAGGGCGATTTATTTCAAACGCAATAGTTTGAAGCAACAGGTCCGGAGTGACTTTGATGTCCAAGTACTGAACCATAGCCCCTTCCGGGGTGTACTTATCGTCCCTGCCTAACTTAGAAGCACGGGCTTTGCCAAACACTTCAGGTGCTTTGCTTTTAAGCTCCCCCTCGAGCTTCGGCATGGGCGGCGGTTTAGGAATCATACGTGCAGATGCGGAAGGAGATGAAGCGGGTTGCTGCAGTATTTCTATATTTTCGGGTTTGAGTACAACAATGTCCCCAAGCTCCATCTCACCTTTGTCATTTTTTATAATACCATCAGCAAAAGTATCGTACCCACCAGCCAGCAGGACTTCTCGTTTAAGGTTTCCGTTTAACCCATCTTTAAATTTTTGGTCTTTTCTAAAATCATCAACAAGGCCGTCCGTCCAAGAGTCGTTTTTATACCCAGCTTTAATAAGGGCATCGCGGTACGCAATTGCCATTTGGTCGGATACTTGGTTGTCACCCAGCCGATTCCACACGTTACCAAGGCGAACACGCGTTTCTTTTATGTTTTTACCGTATTCTTTAACTCTGTTTTTGTTGGGGTTAACGTACACTCCCGACACATTACTTGCTCTGTTTTTACGGGGAGCGTCAAAATCAAAAGTGTCAAACTCAGCGTCAGTTGCGTGGTAAAAAATTGTGTCGTCGTTGACGTTGGCAAATGTGATTGGTGTACCACCGAGTCGAACTTCTCCAATCTCCTCCTCGAACGGCGTATCCGGGGATACTCCACGGGTAGATGCAAAGGGCTCCAAAGCACTGACCGTGTCGGCGGGCTCAACAACGGGCTCCACAACGGGCTCAACGACGGGTTTGACTGCAATTGCTGGGGTAGCCGCGCTCGCCCCAATAGCCTTGGGTTCGCCCTCTCTTGCGTCAATTGCGTCCAGTATAATCTGCGACGCTTCTCCGGCGGAATCTGCGGTGCTAGCCGCCTCAACAACCGCCCGTTTCTCAGATGGGCTCAGATCGCTAACGTCCAGCTCTTGTCGTGCCCCCGAAAGCATCGCCTTGTTTATGTGGCGGTAGGCGTCAGAATCATCCAAGCGTTGGGCAACCGGGCGTAGTGCCTCCAGTCTATCGACCTCCGCTTGGAGCGCGTCAATTTCTACCCCGAAACTGAAACGATCAGCTTGGGGGACTTCTTCCCCCCGCGCCAACTCTCTTTTAGCCTCGGCTATTCGGTAATCCAACTTTGAGGTATACGTCATCCCCAATCCGCGAAACTCAGAACGAAAAGCAGCATCAGTCTGAGCTTCAGTAATTCCTGCTGGAGGAATACTATCCGCCAGTGCGTTTACTTTTGCAGCGACATCCAAGGGAACACCGGGAGCTGCAGCAAACGCCACCAACTCAGGTTTTGCTTCCGCGAGGGTCTTTCCCTTTACACGCCTTCTGACAGGTGCTGGTTTGGGTACCCCTGCTGCGTCAAGCGCAGCGTCGAGATCGAAGGCCAGTTGTTGTGGAGGAACCCCTTGATCGGGCGCGGCAGGTGCTGCTTCTTGTGGCGCAGTAGCGCCCCTCGCCCGAGGTATAACCGGAATCTCAAGTTGTCCTTCTAACCCACGACCTGTGCGGTCTAGTCGCTCACGGTTTAACCTAGCCTTTTCAGCGCGTTCTTGTTCCTGCGGTGAAACCACAACAGGTGCCACCGGGGCCGCTGTTCGGCGCTCCGGTATCAAACTTTCTAA
>Ga0208975_1000626_pt1 | contig 16535 bp, 10 predicted proteins | sample GreLakmeER78MSRF_FD_187700 | JGI IMG/M metagenome (GOLD analysis project Ga0208975, IMG submission 187700) | Freshwater lentic microbial communities from great Laurentian Lakes, MI, USA - Great Lakes metaG ER78MSRF (SPAdes) | ecosystem: Environmental > Aquatic > Freshwater > Lake | place: Great... | reverse complement strand
TTTTCCATCAATTGCCAAAATACAATTTTTAAATATAGGTTCAGCCTCATTTAAAAAAAGATCCAGGTCGCTATACCTTGCAGAAAAATGACCTAATAACAATTGTTTCGCATTAGTTTTTTTAGCTATTTCTGCAGCTTGTTTGGCAGTTGAGTGATAAGTTTTTTTTGCTCTATCGGCATGTTTTTCTAAAAAAGTACTTTCGTGGTATAATAAATCCACATTAGATATATAATCTTTTAATTTTGGGTTAAAAATTGTGTCACTGCAATACGCATAAGATCTTTCTATATCAGGGTCAATGGTTACCTCTTTATTTTGAATGGTTTGCCCTTCTTGATTAGTAACATTTAATCCATTTTTTAATAATAAAATATCGGCAACTGAAATGTTTAATTTTTTGAGTAAATATTTGTCTATTTTTCTTGGCAAAGGCTTTTCTTTAAATAAAAATCCTGTGCAAAAAATCCTATGTTTTAATGGAAATGAGAAAACTTCTAATTTTTTGTCTTCAAACAACAAGTTCAAACCCTGGTTTTTTGTAAAAACCCAATTAATAGAAAAATTAAGTCTTGTTTCAGAAACTTTATTAATGGCTTCAATAACGCTTTTAAGATTTTCTGGACCATAAATTGTTAAAGTTTGTTTTCTTCCTAAAAGATGCATACTACTTAATAACCCTGGCAATCCAAAAAAGTGATCACCATGTAAATGTGAAATAAAAATATGATCTATAGATTGAAATTTAGCTTTAAATTTTCGTAATTGAATCTGAGTGGACTCGCCACAATCGATTAAAAAAAAGCGTTCGGCTATATTTAATAATTGAGCACTTGAACTTCTCGAAGAGGTTGGGCTAGCCGAAGATGATCCTAGTATTAATAGTTCGAAAGAAGTTCTGTTCATTTTTTTAATTAATTATTTTGTTAAATTTATATTTAACTACCAATAATCCATCAAAAGTATTAAATTTCATAGTTAATTTTTTAGGTATTATTTATATTAGATTCAACAAACAATCATTAACTTCTATTTTATTTGTATAAAACTAGGTTTTTTAGTACTTTTGTACCCCAATTTAAAAAAAATGACAGGTAATATAACTTTTACAATGCTTAAACCAGATGCTGTTGAAGCAAATAGTATTGGCCCTATTTTAGCTATGATTAATAAAGCTGGTTTTAAAATTTTAGCCATGAAATACATGTGTTTAACAAAAAAACAAGCAGGACAATTTTATGCTGTTCATAAAGAAAGACCCTTTTACGGCGAATTAGTTGAATATATGAGCAGTGGACCAATAGTTGCTGCAATATTATCGAAAGAAAACGCTGTATTAGATTATAGACAACTTATTGGAGCTACCGATCCAAGTAAAGCAGATGAAGGAACCATCAGAAAGTTATTCGCCAAATCAATTGCTGCTAACGCTGTTCACGGAAGTGATAGTGATGAAAATGCCAACATCGAATCTAATTTCTTTTTTTCTCAACTAGAGCGGTTTTAATATTTTATTTTTTTTATAAAGTTCGTTTATTTTAATAGACGAACTTTATTAATTAGTTTAATAAGATTCAGGTTTAATTTATAATGATAATTATTTATCAAATTATTATAATTAGATTTTGATTTTTGAATTAAATTGAACAAATTTGTTAAAATTTATAATTAAACACCATTTTGGTATGATGATATCTATTTCGAAAAAAACACTAAAAGTATTTGGATTAATTGTTTTAACTGGGTTAATGAGTTTCGTTAATGCCCAAAATTTTGACTGGAGCCCTGCTGGTCCAATATACTCTGCTGGTAGAGCACGAAATATTATTATTGATAAAACAGATTTAACAGGTAAAACCATTTATTTAGGAAGCGCTTCTAGTGGATTATTCAGAACAATTGATGCTGGATCAAATTGGGCGCCTTTAAATGATCAAGGGACCGTAAGAAATATCAGTTATATCTCTCAGGCATCAGATGGAACTATATATGTGGCAACAGGTGAGGGTTTTTTGAGACCCGATAAATTAGCAAAAGCTCAAAAAGGTACAGGTTTATACAAATTAACAGGATCAACAGGATCATTTTCTTTAAGTTTGGTTCAAGATAGTTCTCTAGTTGGTTCTGTTATTAATCGAATAGCTTGTCATCCAAGTAATTCAGCAATTATAGCATTAGCAACAAATAAAGGGATATTAATTTCTACAAATAGTGGTTCTAGTTTTGTTCCCGCAGCAGGAATAACTGCAACAGCAAATCTTACTTTTGGAATGGATTTAAAATTTGATAATGCAGGTATTCTATATTGTTCTATAGGTAGCGAAAAAGGCTCCGCTCCATTTACCAACATTTCTTCTAAAATTTACAAATCCTCAGACAATTCTTTAACTAATTTTTCTGATATTACACCAATTTCTTCTATACTCTCAGACTCTAATTATGGCCGCATTGAATTAGCAATTGCACCTTCAAATAATAATGTTATTTATGCATCCTGTTCTAAAAAATACCCATCAGTTTTAGGGGTTTCAGGATCTTTAAATGGCTTGTTTGTCTCGTATAATTCTGGATCAACTTGGGGTCTTATTTTGCAGGGCTCTCCTTATTTAGATCCCCTTTCAAATGGTTCAACTATAGCTAGCGGAGATTTTTCACAGGTTTTATTAGTTCATCCAACTAATTCTAATAAATTATTTTTTGGAGGATATAGATTTTATTCCTTTACTAGAAATATGGCACTTGGTTCAGATAACTCTCCAATTGGCGATTGGTTGCCAATTGGTAATCCATTTGCAATTAATACTCCATTTTACTTGCGTCAAAATGTTCATGATATTAAAATAGTAACAGGTAATCCTTCTAAATATTATATTGTTACTGATGCTGGCATTTATCGTTCGATTGATATGGAAGGGACTGCACAACAATCATTTTTACCTGCAACTTTTCAGCCTTTTTATAAAGGACTTATTACTGGTCAATTTAACTCAGTAAGTATAGAAGCTTTCCCTTTGGCATCAAATACAGAAGCCACTGCAAATGGATCAACGGTAACTCCATATTCAGGTTTTATAGGTGGCACTAGTGGAAATGGCTTAACTTATTTTAGCGGTAATTATCCCTTAGCAACTCAAGAAACAAATTATTTGGGAGGAGACGTTTATAATTCAGAGTTTTCTAAAATATTACCTGGAGTTGCTTTATTCACTAACAATAACGGTGGTATTTATAGAAGTTCAAACATAAAATCATCTGATCCAAATATTGTTGATGTTAATGTTTACTCAGGTGTATTGTCAGCTATAGCTCCAAGTAGTTCAGGGTTTTCAAATTCTACATATACTTCATCTGGATCTCCATTTAAATTATGGGAAAATTATGGTCAACTCAAAAAAACACCTGATTCGTTAGTTTTTTATAACGATTCACTTCGACTTCAGGCTTCTATGATAGGATTATCTACCTTAACAACACAAACATCATTTGCATTTTCAGCAGTTAGACCAAGTAAATATGCTATTATTGATAGTTTAGTAATAAGAACAGGTACAGTAGTTCTTCCAATTGCTTCATTTGCAAATAGTCCAGCCTTTGATGCTTCAGACAAGAAAGATATTTGTATAAAATTATCAAATGTAGTTCCTTCGGGTTCAATAGTTGTTCCGGCAATTACTTCAACAACTGGCCCTATGAGTGCAGCTGGTGTTACATTAAATGCGGTAACCTTATCTGACAATATTACTGTAACATTTAATTCTGCTCCCTTTGCTACTAAAACAACCTCGTCTTATCCTGTCGGAAGTACGGGCTCAAACGTTGTTGTTCCTGATCCAGCTGCTTATTATAGAGTATTTGCAACCATATTTTATAGGTATAATATTGGCGATTCAATAAAAATAACTGATAATAGTATTTCTACTAAAGTTCTTAAATATTCAACTAAACTAACAGCTCCTCTAAAATGGGATCTTTCAGGTTCGAGACAGTCTTATATTATTTCTGCTGTCACCAATTCGGCAGTTTCAAATCCAACTTATGTTTTAAATCCAGGTGCAATTTCTCAATCGAATCCTGTTTTTACGGTTACACCAATTGGCATTGTAAACTACATCATAATCCCAACTGGTAATTATACTTTTACTGCCCCCCCTATTAATTATTCAATTTCTGCTACAACAAATACTGCTATTATTAATCCCACCTATAATTTAATGCCAGGCAATATAACTCAAACAACTGCTATCTTTGTTGTTTCTCCTAATGTTGCCTCAAATTATACTATTTCGCAGATATCTTCAGGTATTTTAACTTCTAATACATTCAGCAATGCTTCTAACAGTTCAACTATTACTGCTGTCTCAAATACTGCTATATCTAATTCTACTTACAATTTAATGCCTGGTAACGTTATACAATCAAATGCTGTATTTGTTGTTTCTCCAACTGTTGCTACTAATTATACTGTTACTCAAATCGGAACTACTACCTCTTCAGCATCTACGATCTTTACTTTAATAATTGGAAATCAAACTCTAACAGCTAATACCAATACTGCAATATCGAATTCTACTTACAACTTAATGCCAGGTAACATTATACAATCAAGTCCTGTATTTACCGTCTCACCATTAGTGGCAACAAACTATACTATTACTGAAATTGGAACTACTCCTTCTTCATCTTTTACTTATAGTTTTGCAACTAATATTTACACTTTTACAGCTAATACGAATACTGCTATATCCAATTCTACTTATAATTTAATGCCAGGTAACATTATACAATCAAGTCCTGTATTTACCGTCTCACCATTAGTGGCAACAAATTATACTATTACTCAAATTGGTTCTGGTAACTCTATTACAGCTCAAACTTTTAGTGCTATTGGAGCTAGCACTTATGTTTTAAATCCAGGTAATTTATCACAATCTTCTCCAATATTTACAGTAACTTATACTGGAGCAAATACTTTTACTGCGCAAGGTATTAGCTCAAACACATTATTGGCATCAAATACTTCTACCACGTTTATTAAACCAGTTAATACCTCTAGTGTTGTAGGAACTTCAAAAGTTCCATTTAGTGTAAAAAACCCCATAATTAAAATTCCAACCACACGATCTGCTAGAATTGCAATTTCACTAAATATGACTGGCGTTACAACCAATGGTGTTAATTCAAATGCCATAGTAGTTTCAAAAGCACCCTTAAATTTAAATGATCCTTTAAATTTTGTTAGAGTTAGTCAGTCTGGATGCTTTACAAGTGATGCACTAGGAAATTCTACGTTTTCTACAATTGCAATTCCTGGTAAACCAACTTTGATTGAATGGAGTAAAGGTGGTTCTGAATTATATTATGCAACAGATGATTATAAACTCTATCGAGTTTCAAATATTAACTCGATCATGGATTTATCGCCAACCAGTTATTCGGGTAAGTTAAGTACCGATATTTTTAAATATCCTTTTACAACAACAAATGATACCAATAGACTTTCTCCATACAGAACGACTCTTTTAGGTAGTTTTACTAAACCAATTACAAGTATTAGTATTACTAAAGATGATTCTTTAATGGCCATCACCTTTGCTGATCCAACAGGAACCATAGTAAGTTATAGTTCTAAAGACATTAGAAAATCTAATTTTTCAAATATTAATTTTGTTTCAAAAAACGGAACAGGCTTAGCAACTGCAAGTGTAGTTACTTATTGTTCTTTACTTGAAAAAGATGATAACCGAAAAATGTTTATTGGTACCGATAATGGTATTTTTTATACCAATGATATAACGCAAACATCTCCTATATGGGATAAAGCAAATAATAATCAATTGCCAAATGTTCAAATTTTTGATATCAAACAGCAAGTATTAAATCAATGGGATTGTTATAATTCAGGGCAAATATATGTGGCAACAAACGGGCGAGGTGTATGGTTTAATAATAAATTCTTTAAACCATTTACTGTTTCTGAAATGGAACTTGAAAAGTCTAAAATTGAAAATAACATGAGTTTATTTCCAAACCCATCTAATGGTATTGTTTATGTTAAGTTCAATGGGTCTTATGACGAAACTGCTTTTATAAATATATTAGATATTAATGGACGTGTTGTTAAATCTGATAATTTAGGAAAATTAAATGCTTCTCAGATTAATTATATGTTTGATACCAACGAATTAAGTGCAGGCATTTATATTGTAAACATTAATGGTTCATCTGGCATTAAGCGAGTAGCAAAATTAATTGTTACTAAATAACACACTATTTTTAATAAATAAGCTGCTCAATTGTGGGCGGCTTTTTTTTTGAATGTAATTTTACTAAAATATGAAAACGACCGAGGCCGAATCTTATTATTCTAATTTGGAACAAATGTCCGTTTTAGAATTATTATCAAATATAAATAAAGAAGATAATACAATACCCGCAGTTGTTGAAAAGTGTATTCCTCAAATAGAATCGTTAATTAATGCTGTAGTAAATAAATTAAAAAATGGTGGTCGTTTATTTTATATTGGCGCAGGCACAAGCGGCCGTTTGGGAGTTTTAGATGCTAGTGAATGTCCTCCAACATATGGAATACCTCAAGGCTTAGTTGTTGGATTAATTGCAGGAGGCGATTCTGCTATTAGAAAAGCTGTTGAATTTGCTGAAGATGATTTAAATCAAGGTTGGTTAGATTTAAAAAAGTTTGATATTAATAATCGTGATTTTGTTATTGGCATTGCAGCATCCGGATCTACTCCATACGTGATTGGAGCTATAAACGCATGTAATACATTTGATATATCAACAGGAAGTATTTCTTGCAATCAAGATAGCGATATTTCTAATATTTCTAAATTTCCTATTGAAGTAGTAGTGGGTCCAGAATTTGTTACAGGTTCAACCCGAATGAAAAGTGGAACCGCTCAAAAATTAGTGCTCAACATGATCTCTACCTCGGTGATGATAAAATTAGGTCGGGTAAAAGGGAATAAAATGGTAGATATGCAATTAAGTAATAATAAATTAGTAGATAGGGGCACAAAAATGTTAATGAAGAATACTGGAATTCTTAATTATGAGCAAGCAAAAGCTTTATTGCTAGAATTTGGCAGTGTAAGAAAAGCAACAGACTCTTTTAAAAAATAAAGTCCATTATTTTTTTGTGCGTAATCTAATTTTTGTGATTATTTTTTTTGTGTATAACGGAAAGTCACCACTCATCATCCAGCTATAATAAGAAGGCTCTTTTTTAAAGACATCTTCAACTAATTTATCTTTATGCTTTCCAAATGAAAAAACTTCATGGCCATCGGTATTAAAAACTATTCTTCCGGCTAAATCAGCATTTTTAGATTTATTATTTAATTCTGTTAGTTTAGAAATATTATTTACAATGGGCTCGTATTCTTTTCCAGTCTCATCTATTTTTGTTTTTCCTTCATAGTATGCTAATTGAGCTTTAAATACTTCAAAAGTTGCTGTAACATCAGCTTCGGCACTGTGAGCGTTTTCAATATTTTTATTGCAATAAAATTTATAGGCAGCACTTAAATTGCGTGGCTCCATGAAGTGAAATATATTTTGTACATCTATTAATTTCCTTCCTTCTAAATCGAAATCAACCTCGGCACGTAAAAATTCTTCGGCTAACATTGGAATATCAAATTTATTTGAATTAAAACCAGCAAAATCTCCATTGTCAATAAATCTGAGTAATTCTGGAGCTAATTGTTTAAAGGTTAATGCTTCCGCAATATCTTTAGTATAAATACCATGAATTTTTGAAACGAAATCAGGTATGGGCATTTCAGGATTTATTCGGTCTGTCCTAATTTCAGTTGAGTTGTCTGGGTTTAATTTAAGTAAAGAAATTTCTACAATTCTATCTAATCCAATATTTAATCCAGTCGATTCTATATCAATAAATATTAATGGCTTATTAAGTTTAATGTGCATGTTGTTAATTATAGTTTTATGAATTGATAAAATCTTTATTAGAAAAATTTATTTTGGTTCTAGATGCCTTAGAACCTCGTTAATTGTATATGTGTCTGTATAAAAACTGTTTATTCTGGTAATTACTTCTTCTAACATAGAGTCCGGGCATGAAGCACCACTTGTTATAATAATTTTTAAGGGTTGTTTGTTAGGTAAGAAATGTGAGCTTTCAATTAGTTTTTTAGTATGGTAATCAAAATGCTGAATGGTATTTTTATTTATTATTTCGTTAGCAGATGAAATAAAAAAGGTTTTGAATTTTTTTTCACATAACTCAACAATGTGAGAAGTATTACTGCTGTTATAACCACCAACTACAATAGCAATATCTGCATCAATCTCTAACAGACCATAAGTCGCTTCTTGATTTTCGTTTGTTGCATAACATAAAGTGTCATTTGTGTCAGCGAAATGTAACTTAATTTGATCGGCACCATGTTTTTGAATTAATATCTCTTTAAAGAAGGCCGCGATTTGAGAAGTTTCAGAAGCCAACATTGTTGTTTGATTTATTACCGCTAGTTTGGAGAGATGTAATGATATATCAAATCCATCACTCATTTTATTTTCAAATTCAAGATTAAATTGTTGCTGTGTTTTTTTACCTAGAATATAATTTGCCAAATTTTCGGCTTCTGCCATATCTCTTACTATCACAACAGCCTCACTGTCTTTTATACTTCTTGAGAAAGTTGAACGTGTTTCTTCGTGATTGTATTTTCCATGAATGATAATACTATGTTTAGATTTTCCTATTTGTTCTGATTTTTTCCAAACGCGTTCTACAAACGGACAAGTTGTATTGTATTGTTCAGTTTTTATTTGTTTATTATTTAATAATTCTAATAGTTTTAATGGAGCACCAAATGCCGGAATCATTACAATGTCTTCTGAGCTTAAACTTTCAAAAGGGATAAGCTGTTTGCCATAAGTGTCTTGTAAAAACAGAACACCTCTTTCTGTTAAATCTTTATTTACAATGGGATTATGTATCATTTCGCTTAATAAAAAAATACGTCGCCCTGGGTTTTCATCTAATGCTTTAAAAGCAATTTCTATTGCATTTTCAACGCCATAACAAAATCCAAAATGCCTTGCTAAAAAATACTGAATTGGGCCGAAATTTAATATACTTGGGCTATTATCTTTTTTACGAGGATCTTGCAATTTACGAAACTGCTTAACTTTCGAGATAATTGGACTTCTATAAAATTCAGGTACGTTAAATGATTTCATTTATTATGTAACAAAGGTAATTATTTTTTGTTTCGAGGGTGATAGCTTAAAATATTATCTCTTAAAAACTGTCGGTCTAAGTGTGTGTATATTTCGGTAGTAGTTATGCTTTCGTGACCTAACATTTCTTGAACTGCTCTCAGGTCAGCACCTCCTTCTACCAAATGGGTAGCAAAAGAATGTCGGAAAGAGTGAGGGCTTAATGTTTTTTTTATACCTGCTTTTTCGGCTAAATCTTTAATAATGTAAAATACCATCACTCTTGATAGTTTGCCTCCTCGTCTATTCAAAAATAGAATGTCTACAAATTCTTTTTTAACAGGATATTTAACTCTTATTGTTGTGAGATAATTTAAAATAAGTTTTTTTGCTATTTTACCAATTGGCACTAAACGTTCTTTGTTTCCTTTTCCAGTTATTTTAATGTAATCGCTGTTGAGGTGTAAATCGGTTATTTTTAAATTAACCAATTCGCTAACCCTTAATCCACAACTATATAGCGTTTCAAGCATGCTCATGTTTCTTTCGCCCTCATTATTACTTCTATCAATTAAACTTAATAGTTGATCAATTTCTTCAACATTTAAAAATATTGGTATTTTACGGGTTAGTTTTGGTGTTTCTAAAAGTTCAGCAGGATTTTTTTGAATGTCATTTTCAAGTATTAAAAATTTATAAAATGTTTTAATACCCGAAATAACTCTAGCTTGTGAAGCAGCAGAAAATCCAATTTTGGCAAACCATTCAATAAATTGTTGAAGTTGTTTATAAGAAAATTTATCTGGTGTTTGATACCCGTTAAATAGTTCTGAATAATTTTCTAGTTTCTTTAAATCGTCAGCATATGCTTCAATAGAATTAATGGATAAGGATCGTTCTAATTGTAAATATTGTTTAAATCTTATGTAATATCCTGTCCATTGACTCATTAACTGATGATATTTTTAAGTTTTTATGTTTAAATTTATGCTATGAAGATAGCGATTATTAATGGTCCAAATTTAAATTTATTAGGTAAAAGAGAACCAGATATTTATGGACATACATCAATGAATGAATATTTAATTTATTTAAAATCAAAATTTCCACAGTTTCAAATAGAATATTTTCAAAGTAATGTAGAAGGCGAATTAATTAATAAAATTCATGAGGTTGGGTTTTCCTATCATGGAATTATTATAAATGCAGGTGCATATTCTCATACTTCTATAGCTTTGGCCGATGCTATTGCCGCCATTAATACTCTGGTGGTTGAGGTGCATATAAGCAATGTGTTTGCTCGCGAAGATTTTAGGCAACAATCCTATTTAACTAAATATACAAAAGGCTCTATAACAGGATTTGGTTTACAAAGCTATGAACTCGCACTTATTAGTTTTGAAACACTTAAATGACAATCTAAATGTTAATTAATAAACAAGAGTTTGTTTTTTATTTTTTGCACTTATTTATTGATTAATTTTGAGAGTGATTAATCGGTTTAATATTCGTGTATATGGTATATTAATAAATAATGGCCAGCTATTAGTTTCAGACGAATATATAAAAAAAAATAAAATCACTAAATTTCCTGGTGGTGGCCTCGAATTTGGAGAAGGACCTAAAGATTGCTTAATAAGAGAGTTTAAGGAGGAATTAAATTTATCAATTAAAGTAATCGAACATTTTTACACAACCGATTTTTATGTTAACTCCTCTTTTGATACCAATAGTCAAATAATTAGTATCTATTATATTGTTTATCCACTTGAAAAAATGGAGTTTAAAGTTAGCTTAAGTCCACACAATTACGAACCCAAAGAAGGCGCCCAATCTGTGCGTTGGATTAAATTATCAGAATTAAAAGAAAACGATTTTTCGCTAATTATCGATAGAAAAGTAGGAGAAATGTTAATTAATAATAATTAAAAAAACAATATCAGCTGAGAGAGAAGGTTTTGATTTAATAAAAATTTACCAAATTTTCGCTCTATTTTCTGGTTTAATGTATTGTTTAGCATCCACTTTAATATTAAATGCCTCATAAAATGGACTAAAATTATATGCAGGGCCATTAACTCTAAACATTTCTGGTGAATGAGGATCTGTATTTATTCTTGTTCTTAATGTTTCATCTCTATTTTTCATGCGCCAAACTTGAGCATATCCTAAAAAGAAACGTTGATTTGGTGTGAATCCATCAATTTTAGTAGTATCCTTACTTTGAGCTGTCATTTTAAACGCATCAAAGGCAATTGCAAGCCCCCCAATATCTGCAAGATTTTCACCTAAAGTTAACTCTCCATTTACATGAAGGGAATTAAGAACAGTAAATTTATTATATTGCGAAACAACGGCTCCAGTTTTAGATTTAAATTTTTCGTTATCTTCTTTTGTCCACCAGTTTTTCATGTTTCCTTTTTCGTCGTATTGGCATCCTTGATCATCAAAACCATGCGTCATTTCATGGCCAATTACCATACCAATTCCACCATAATTAATGGCATCGTCGGCATTGGCATCAAAAAAAGGAAATTGTAAAATTCCTGCAGGAAACACAATTTCATTGTTAGTTGGATTATAGTATGCGTTTACAGTTGGTGCTGTCATTCCCCATTCCATTCTGTCTACCGGTTTTCCTATTTTAGCTAGCATTACTTTCTGTTCGTGTAAACTAACAGCTTTTGAATTTCCAAAAAAATCATTTCGATTGATTATAACATCATCAAAGTTTTTCCAAACTGATGGATATCCAATCTTTTTTAAAAAGCTGTTTAATTTTTTTGTAGCATTTAATTTTGTGGCATCACTCATCCAATCTAGGTTTTGAATGCGAAGATTAAATGCTTTTTGCAAATTGTTTACCAATTCATCCATTTTTTTCTTAGCAGTATCGTTGAAATGTTTTTTAACGTACAATTGGCCTAATAAATCACCTAAGCCATTATCAACAACTTTAACCATTTTTTTCCAACGTTTACTTTTAGTTTTTTGACCACTAAATACTTTTTCAAATTCAAAATTTGCATTTTGAAATTCTTTGCTTAATAAAGAAGCGTTTGAGGATAGATAATCAAATTTTAATTTTGTTTTCCACTGATTTATTGGTTTTGAACTAATCAATTCACTTAATGATTTATAATATTCCGGCTGCCCAATAACTAAACTATCTGGTTTAATTTTTAATTCTTTAAAAAAATTAGACCAGTTCAAATTAGGAGATAAATTTTCGAGTTGTTTCACACTCATTTTATTATAATTTGACTGCGGATCTCTCAATGCAACTGCACCTCGATGAGATTTAGCAATTTCTGTTTCTAATAATAATAAATTATTAGATTGTTCAACTGCATTTTCTTTGTTCATTCCGACTAGACTAAACAATTTTTCGGCATAGGTTAATAAGGCTTTTCTACAGGCTTTGCTTGAACTATCTTGACGAGTATAATAATCTTTTTCAGGAAGCGATGTTCCTGTTTGATAAAGACAACCAATATTTATAGCGCTATTTTTTTCGTCGGCACTAACATAAAATCCTATTAAATAACTTTCTCCCTTAGAAAATGATTCTGTAATTAAATTTATAAAAGATTTATAATCAGTTATTGCATCAATTTTATTTAGCATTGGTTTTAATGGATCGGCGCCAATTTTTTCAATAGTAAGGGTATCCATGCCGCTGGCATAATAATCACCTACTTTTTGTTCAATACTTCCTTTTTCAGATTTATTGGTTGCACTTTCTTCTAAAATAGTTTTTAGTTTGTCTAAATTTTCTTGGTATAATGTATAAAAACTTCCCCAACCACTTTGATCATCTGGTATTTTTGAGGATTTAAGCCATCCGCCATTAGCGAAATTGAAAAAATTATCTCCAGGTTTTATTGATCGGTCCATTCCGGTGGTATCAAAATAATGGTGTTTGCCCACATTGTTGTTTTTTTCTTGTTGGCAAGAATTTAATAAAAGTAGAAAAGTAAAAACAGAGATTATTTTAAGGTTCATATAATAGCTTTAGAAATTAGTTGTAAAATTAAAAAAATAATTTAAAATATATCTTTTGATATTAGTCGATTTCAATTAAAGGTGGCTCGATAAACTCTTTTTTAATTTTGCGATTATTAATAGATAACAAAATAGCAGGTAATAAAATTAAATTAGTAAATAATGAAATTAAAAGTGTTAAGGATATTAATACGCCAAGTGCAATTGTACCTCCAAAACTAGAGGCAGAAAATATAGAAAAGCCACAAAATAAAATAATGGATGTATAAATCATACTTAAACCTGTACCTTTTATTGTTTCAGAAATTGCCTTTGCAGCTGATTTTCCATGTTTTTTTAATTCTTGACGATATTTTGATAAAAAATAAATCGTTCCGTCTGATGAGATGCCAAAAGCAATACTAAAAATTAAAATAGTTGTTGGTTTAAATCGGATTCCAAAAAAACCCATAATACCAGCAGTTATTACTAATGGTATTAAGCATGGCAATTTTGATAATAAAATAATTCTAACTGATCTAAACAAGGCAATACCTACAATAGCAATTAAAATTATTTCAATCAATAAACTTTCTAATAAATTTCTGAGTAGGTAATCATTGCTTTTTAAAAACACTAAACTATGGCCTGTTAAAACAACATTATAATCTTTAGGATCAAAAATCGAATCAATTTTAGGTTTTAATTTCGCCATAACTTTTTTCATTTGTTTCGATCCAATATCAGCAACTTGATAGCTAATTCTGGTAATTTGTTTGTTTGTATCAACAAAAGATTGAATTTGAGTGCCTTTTCCCTTTAACGAATTTTGGTATTCAGACAAAGTTTTTAAATCGGTTATCCCCGGAAACTTATAAAATTTTGAATCCCCACCTTTATAAGTTTGGTAAGAAAATTTAATAAATTCAATAGCCGAAATTGGTTTTGAAAAAATTGAATCTTCAGAAAACATTTTTTGTAATAATTTTATCTTGTATAGGGCTTTGGCGTTATCTGAATATAAGCCATTGCGTTTTTTTGTATCTATAGCTATTTCAAAAGGCAAGACTCCCTTAAAGTTTTTTTCAAAAAAATGTAAATCTGAATTAACTGGATCATTAGAAGGCAAATCGTCTACTACATAACCATTTAAATTAATATAACTCACTCCCCACAATGAAATCAAAGTGATTATTATTGTAAAGGTATAAATAGTTTTTCTACGTTTTTGAACTAATAAATCAATTATTTCTAATATTTTATTTATTCTTTTTCCTTCTTGATGTTTTGTATGTTTTGCTTTTGGAATTGGTAAGTAGAATAAAATAATGGGAATTAAAATTAATGTAATTAAATAGGTTGTTAATACACTTATAGCAGCTACTATTCCAAATTCTACTAGCATAGAACTTTTTGTAAAATACAAAACACCAAAACCAATAGCAGTAGTAATATTTGCTAAAAATAAAGTAATTCCAATAGTTTCGATGCTATTCATAATGGCTTTAACTTTATTTCCATGCAACAAAAACTCACTTTGATATTTGTTGATTAAAAAAATACAATTTGGTAAACCTATTACCATAATTAATGGAGCAATTAAACCAGATAATAAAGTTATTTTATAACTAAATAATTCCATAATGCCAATTGACCAAATTACACCGAAAACAACCACGATTAATGAATAAGCAACGATGCTAAACGATCTAAAAAATAGCCACAAAATAATTGAAGTCACTAAAATGGCTAACAATAAAAATAAAGCCATTTCACGTGATACTTTTTTCATTAATTGAGTTCGAATATAAGGCATACCCGAATAATGCATCTCTAAGTGGTTTCTTTTACCATATGCATCCCCAATTTCTTTTATTTCTTTTACAATACTTAATCGACGTTTGGAATCGAGTGCTTTTTTGTTAAATGTAATCGCAATTAAATTTGCACCACTTTCTTTATTGTAAATAATTCCCTCATAAAAAGGTAAGTTTAATATTTCATGCTTTATACTATCTATTTCTTTTTGAGAACTTATTGGATTTTGAATTAATGGAATTAAACTAAAAGTTTGTAAACTGTCGTTTTTCTTGAATGTAAATAAATTAGTTAAAGACATAATGCCTTTAATCCCCGATATTTTTTTTATTTTAGTGTTTACTTCTGCCCAATCTCTAAATTTTTTGTATTCAAAAAGACCTTTATCAGCAAAACCCATTACCATCACATTTCCATCTTCACCAAATTGATTTTTAAAATTTCGGTATTCGATAAATGTTGTGTCGGTATTTGGTAAAACCTTTACAAATTCATAAGATAATTCAATTTTATAAGCTTCAAAGCCCATAAATAATGTAAGTAAAAAAATTGTAAGACTGAAGGTTAATTTATTTCTTAATAATATATTTGAGAATTTTTTCCACATAAAGGCTTATTACTTTTTTAATTGCTGAATTCGCTTTTTTATCATTCCCCCTTTTGTGTCTTTTATACTATTCATAATAACAAAGGCTGAAGGATCAATTTTTTCAATTTCGGCATTTAATTTTGCGACTTCTAATCTAGTAATTACTGAATATAAAATATCAATATCGTCTTTTTTATTTCCAGATTTACCATAACCTCTTGTCCCTTTGTATACAGTTACGCCTCTTCCTAAATTTTCTGTAATCATTAACCTTATTTTTTCGTTTTTAGCCGAAATTATTGTTACTCCAGTGTATTCTTCAATCCCTTCAATTATAAAATCAACGGTTCTCGAGGCGCAAAGATAAGCTAAAATAGAATATAAGGCCGTTTCGAGAGAAAGTAACCAAGCGGCAAATGAGAAAATAACGACATTAACTAATAAAATAATGTCTCCTATGGTTAAGCCTGTTTTTTTACTCAACGATATTGCCATAATTTCGGTCCCATCTATTACCCCTCCGCCTCTCATGGCTAGACCAATACCTGCACCCATAAAAAAACCACCAAATACCGATACTAATAATTTATCGGCAGTTAAAATCGGGAAATTAAAAATTAATAAGCAAACAGCTAATGCAATTATGCCAAACGATGTTTTAATAACAAAACTTTTCCCTATTTGCCTATAACCCATAAAAATAAAAGGTATGTTAAGAACAACAATTAAAATAGGTAGGTTTATAGCCCCTAATTTAGAAATTAACAAAGAAACACCAGTAATACCTCCATCAATAAAATTATTAGGTAATAAAAAACTTTTTAACCCAAATGATGAAGAGCAGACGCCAACTAAAATTAAAAATACATTAATAGTTTCTCGTTTTAAAATTAATTTAAATTCTAAAAAAGATTTTGCTCGAACATGATTACTAATA
>Ga0208975_1000625_pt1 | contig 16538 bp, 13 predicted proteins | sample GreLakmeER78MSRF_FD_187700 | JGI IMG/M metagenome (GOLD analysis project Ga0208975, IMG submission 187700) | Freshwater lentic microbial communities from great Laurentian Lakes, MI, USA - Great Lakes metaG ER78MSRF (SPAdes) | ecosystem: Environmental > Aquatic > Freshwater > Lake | place: Great... | reverse complement strand
ACCACCATCAAGGTTGTTGAACAACTTGATAGCTGTTGGGTCCAAGCTGGTTGTGGCCGCAACATCGTTTCTTATTTCCAGCTTGCTTCCCGGCGAAGTCGTCCCAATCCCGAGGTTTCCGGAGGCGTCGAGGCGCATTAACTCAGTTGTAATACCATTATACCACTGATGGCGCGCTGTATTTGTGCGACCGGAGTTATAGTTGTACGATACAAATCCACTTGCAACATCGTCAGATAAAGCAATACCGTTAGTATTTGTAACATACAGTTGACTACCACGAATACCATTATTACTATTTATTATTCCATTGACATCAAGTTTGTACCCCGGCGAAGTCGTCCCAATCCCTACATTTCCAGAAGCATCAATACGCATCTTTTCTGTTATAGAATTGGAATTTACAATACTATTGCCAGTGCCAAAAGATATACCATAATCATTTGTGCCAGATGACGTGCCGTTAAATTGGATATAACCCATCCAAGTGGCGTCAACTTTTTGTTGAAGTCTAAATCCAGCAGTACGCCAATCTGTACCTGCTGTCCCTCGGACATTACTAAACTCTAAATAGTCAGCATTTCCAGTATTGCTAGATAGTCTTTGAACTAGTGATGTACTATTAACTGTAGTGCCTGTTGACGGTCCAGTTACATCTAGTTTTACTACGGGAGTCATTCCCAGGCCTAGGTTGCCGGAGGCATCGATCTTCATAAAAACAGATGGTGTTGTATAAGTACCACCCGCTGCTACACGCCCCACTGCAAAATAATCTGACCCTCCCCATTCTAAGTTTCCACTACCTACTGCTACACGCCACGAAGATACAGCTGTATTAAGCTGTACGCCGTTATCTCCACCGCCGGTCCCATTGGAATTAAGAAATAAACCATTATAATTGCTATTAAAACCACCGCTTGAAGCAATACTACTTCCGGAATTAGAAGACGATTTAAATAGTAATTGATCTACTCCAGTTGCATTGATTCTTAATGCACCAGATACATCAAGTTTGTACCCTGGCGAACTCGTCCCAATCCCGAGATTAGTCCCATCAAACACCAGCCCACTACCACTAGCCAGCGTACCTGCGCCGCTGGCGTACACAACGCCGTTTACAGTATATGTAGTAAGCCCAGTACCACCGTTAGCTACAGGAAGTGCAGTTCCAGAGTACGTTAAAGCAAGAGTACCAGAACTAGTAACTGGAGAACCTGTAACAGTAAATATGCTAGGAGCTGATAAACTAACACTTGTTACAGTACCACTACCAGCGGCATTTAATTGTGTTATTACATTAGAGTTATTTTTATACCACAGCTTACCATCAGTATAGTTTAGTGCTAGTTCACCAAAATCTAGGTCACCTACGACCGGTACCTTATTCGTTACATTTGACTTTTTAAGAATAATTTTGGCCATAGGATTCCCTGTTTAATTAATATGTGCCACCATCTACAGAAGCTATTGTTACAGCACCTGTTGTGACTAAAAAGTCAGTAGCATTAAAACTTGCTAAACCTTGTACACTAGAAGTAGCAGTTGGAATAGCTGTAGTACTCGCAGCAGTAACTAAACCTTTAGCGTTTACAGTAAAACTTGGTACGCTTGTAGAAGTACCAAAGCTACCGGTATTTGAGTTAACTGTAGCAAGAGTACCGGCTGCAGTTACATTGCCACTGCCATCAAAGCTGGGGCTTGTATATGCTAAGTCACCAGTGATTGCAATAGTACGTGGAGTAGCTAGCGCAGTGGCTGTTGAAGCATTGCCTACTAGTGCACCGCGGAAGTTAGTGGCTTGAATGTCGCCTTGCGTGCCACTAAATACTTCACTAGTGTTTGTAGCATCAGGAATAAAGGTAAGATAACCACTACTGTCGTCAAAACCAAAAAAGCCAACTTTAGCAGTTGTACCGTTATGCCAACGAAACTCAACACCGCGATCTTTGTTATCGTCTGTGCCAGGAGCAGTATCGCCGCCTAAGGTAATAATTGGATCATCAAGCGTAGTAATAGTACTATTAATTGTAGTAGTAGTACCGTTAACAACTAGGGTACCACTTACTGTTAAATCATTAAATGTAACATTAGATGTAGTACCTACTGCTTGGCCAATAGCAATACTTACTTGATTATTTGTAACAGCAGTTGTAACACCAGTGCCACCAGCAAAAGTAAGGGTATCCGTGCCTACGGTTACCGTATCAGTACCAGTAGTACCAGCAATTGATAAGGTTGAGGAGCTTGAAAGAGCTGTAGTAGTAATTGCTGTTATACGACCTTTAGCGTCTACTGTAAATACTGGAATTGAAGTAGAGCCGCCATAACTAATGGCAGGTTGATTAACTCCACCAGTACCGGCTAATAAGGTAGCTAAAGTACCTGCTGCAGTTACATTACCGCTGCCATCAAAGCTAGGACTTGTGTACGCTAGGTCACCAGTGATTGAAATAGTACGTGGAGTAGCTAGCGCAGTAGCTGTACTTGCTAATCCAGTTAGTGCCGCTGTAATAGTACCAGCACTAAAATTACCACTAGAATCACGCTTTACAATAGTGCTGACAGTGTTTGAGTTTGTTGCAGCGTTAACTTGCCCAACAAAATATTTACCGCCGATTACTTCATGATTTGCAGCGTTACCTGAAGTTTCTGTACCGGTACCTAAATATAGTCGATCTCCGCCATTTGAGCCGTTATCGGCTAATGATGAGTAGGCTAGCTCACCTGCTGCTAGAGTAGTTGGATTTCCTGCTACTCCACTACGTTTAATTCTAATAATTGCTGCCATAATATATACTTCCCTTAATATTGTCCCGAGTCAACTATTTGAGCTGCGAGAGTATCAGTGGAAGTCCACTTGCTAGTACCTTGGTTGTAAACAAGTAGACTGCCATTTATAAGAGTAGAAATATCTACATCGGACGCAGTGCTGATAGCAGCACTTGGCCCGGTTGGGCCAGTGGGTCCTGGGGCCCCCGCGGGGCCCTGAATTCCTTGTGGCCCTTGTTGGCCGAGTGAGGTAACTACTGTAGTTACCGGTGCTTCTGTGACTAAATTACCTGAACTTGATACTAATACGATTGCTTCTGAACTTGTGGTCTGAACTAAAACAGTATCTGTCATCGTGTTACCTCTTTTACTAAGGATAGTGATCCATTAATAAGTTGAGTTACTTCGCCGCCACTAGATACTAATTCTAAACTATATACAGCTGTAGTAAATGTTAAAAGCGCTGTATCGGTAGCTGACATTGTGAGTGTAATAGTTTTAATAGTATTATTAAGTATAATTCCGCTATTAGCGGTAGTTAATTCTTTAATAACTGCGGTATCCGTTACTTTACCTCGTATCTGCATACGTGCAGTATACCCAGTTAAGTCAACTGGTAAATTATATTCTAGGATACCACCGCTTGTATAATCTGAATAGCCTACGGTATTAAGAGAATTAATTGTGACTGTGTCTGTTGTCTTATCCGTTACGGTATAATAAACATCTGTAGCACAATTAATCTCTTTCATACCAACTACGTTAGTTACGCGCGCTCGCCAACCTGTTGGTATATTGTGCGCGGTTGAGGTAATAACTACTGGAGCTGCCTTAGTAACTGCAGTAATAGGTTTATATACTTTTGTTGAACTTTCCCACCGGAGAATTTCAGTAAAAGTACTGCCTTGATACACTTTTAAGTTTAACTTAACGGGTGGTGCTGTCATATATAAGTCCTCTTGTAACAGAAGTTATAAATTTACTTCCGTGATTTTGTCTATTATACCATAACAGCATACTACGGTCAAGTTAAAAAAATTTTAGCTACTTGATCTCTATAAGTTTTATAAACAGTGCACCAGTATCTAGATGCCACCACTTTGTGCTAAAATCTTTAGCTCTAGAATTTTCATGGTGGGTTTTGTGCATCCATTCGCCGCTGGCAGGCAGTACGTACTCTAATATAGGATAATTACGGGGTGTTTTACCTAAATGGGTTAAAGTTGTATGAAATGCTCCTACTAAATGAGTAGACCCTAAAGCCATACCATAACCAAAAATGAATAATTTCCAAGAAATAGTTAATAGTATTACTACAAAACCTAACCACAGTAATTGCCCATATCTATGAATAAACTTTAAAGTAGGATCGTTAATCAAATATTTAAGTCTACCCTGTGTCATTGGTACATTACGGTAACGTTTCCAAATTAAATACGAAGCGCTTGCAATATGTGGATCTCTTTCTGTATCGGAATGTATATGATGCGTAATGTGGGCAGTAGACCACCCCAAAGCACTACCTTGTAGTAAGATAGTGCTGTAGTAGGCCATGAATTTGTGCCAAAATACCGAAGTTTTAAAGGTACCGTGACTAAAATACCTGTGCAATCCAACAGATAACATCAGTGAGGACATAGTATGCATTAGAGGCCATAACAACAACCAGTAAAACTCAGCAATATCAAATATTACTGAGTATACACCTATACCTATGCAAAACATGCCTAGTAAATGTCCAAACGCTATAATCCAAATAGGCTGTCTAAAGTTAATCATCTCTCACTTTCTATAATAAAACCGTATACATCAGTTTCAGCAATTAGCGTAATATTTTCTGCAGAAGTAAAATAAACAGAACCGGTGTTGATATTAGATTCCCCGGTAACAATGAGAATATTACTACCAATCGGAATACTTAAACTCTCTAGTGCTTTTACACGTATTGGTATTAAATTAGGAAGGCTTTTTCTATTTGCCACCCAATTAAAACACCAAAACTCAGTTTCTTCTAGTGCTGTAATTGTAGTGGTACCTGCTGGATGTGCTATTCTTTCAGGGCTATATATTCCTGGAACTCTGTTAGGGTGCTCAACAGTGCCGGTAGACTGTACTGTTTTTGTACTAGCCTTGCCACGAACATACATGGATATATCAGTTACTAAATGTCTGGGTATCTCTTGCTCAGAATAAACCACCAAAGAGCTACCAACAGGCATAATATGCTGATAAACTTTCCAACCAAAAATTACATAAGGTTTAGTAAATATATCCTTAGCACTAATTTCCCAAGATGTACGTAAAGGTGTTGTAATCATTTATTAAGTACCTCCTGGAATGGGTTTAACATTGAATAGTATAGGCTTTATTGTTACTGAATCATCCTTTGGAATACTATCTTTTACTAATTTAATGCTGTTATAAAAATCTAGTGCTTTCGGAATTTCACCAGAGTTCATGGCTTTCCACAACATATCAAGCTGTTCTTGTACACTAGGATAAGATTTATTTCTTGTTCTAATGTATTCAGCGGGCGATGGTTCTTTGTGTGCTTTACCCCTTAACAATTCTCCAGTTTTAGGGTCTACTAAGTCATCTTGTATATCTGATTCAAACTCGCCTAAAAATTCTCCAGGTTTTAGGCCTTGTTCAAGATACTTATAATCTTCGGCAGGATAACTACCAGTTTGAAGAATTATCCCAGATTTATCATATATTGTAAATTTTCTATTTGTCATCGTTTTATTATCATCGCAGCTATTTTAAGTGTACCACTAGCTACTGTTCTAGTAACTGTGAGCGTTTTAGGATTTGTTCCCGGAACTATGTCATATGGGTTATCTATAATACTAGTTGTTTGACTTACTCCAGCTAAGGTAATACTAGAGATTTCAGGAATAGTAGTGCTAGTGCTACCCTTACCGTCCCCTGAATAAAGTATGTCACCAAGATAATACTGTACTAATAAGGTACCTGCATTTGGTGGGATTGAAACGTTCAAACTAACACTAGTACCCGTAGTGCTTGCAGTAGTAACCTTAGTAACGGAATTTAGGTCTAACTCGTCTGTATTTTTTGCTTTTGTGAGTTTAAAATTTGTTAAAAATATGTCTTGACTGCTGGCAGTTGCAGTAGACACAATAGAAATACTCATTTTTCGCGGTTTATTTCCTGTAGATGCTCCACCTCTAGTAGCAGAAACAAAATTAGGTACTTCAATAACAAACCTTAATTTATAATAATTTTCTCCAGCAACCTGTGAATACACTGGGCGTGCAAAATTAGCGCCATCATAAACAAAAGTTTCTAACCAACCAGTATCTTCCAAACTGGCATAATTGCCATTATTAGCCGTGCCCGTAGTTTCTGTTAAGCTTCCGTAATCATCTAAATATTTAGGAATTACCAGCAGGGTAACATTGTTAGCCGTTAAGCTGCTAAAAATACGTGCTTCAAATATGTATCTTTCACCTGGTTGTACTGTTAAACCATGTTGAGCGGTATTAGCTGCACTTAAAAACTGATTTATGCCAGTACCGCCTAATAAACTTAGTTCATGACTTCCTACAGCACCCCCTACAAATTTTACAACATACCTACTTGGAGCTCCTGATGCGGTAGTCAGGCCCACAGTAGTGTCAAGAACCTGTACTCTGCTGGTACTACTAGTCATAAACCTATCGATAGTATGTGTGCTAATATTTACAGATTGTAAATTACCGTTTGGAAATAGATTATCGTTGGTATTTACAATAAGGTTGCCGTTGATTACTATATTTCCAACGCTATCACCAAGTATATTAGACCCTGGTCGCCCCATAGCAAAACTACCATTGCTATTTAATAGAATGCCAGTGCCCGTCATATCACTACCAGATATTGCAGGCACAGTTCCAGTATAGGCTTTAATACTACCACTAACAGTTAAATTACCTGTATTTGCAGTAATAGCTTCTAAAGAACCTACTCGTAAACTTGACAAATAAGGTTTAGACCATATAGTAGTACCACCAGATGCAGATGGTGTATACAGTCCATCAGATTGAAATAGTTTTTGACCATCCACAGTAAGTGCAATAGCTGTACTTGACCAAGTAAGTGTACTGTTCCACCAATCTTGAAAAGTAGCCGAAGCAGTAGCATTATAAGCTGTTGGAGGTAAGTTATCTCCAGTTACAGTTATAGATGTTGACCCAGTAGGATCTGTAGTATTTACTGTATATGCGGTTCTGGAAGACGCACCAGCTGCACCTAATTTACTAACGGCGATAGGTAATTTAGTTACAATAACAGTCGCTGGAGACCCTGCCTCTACGCTTAAAGACACAAAAGTTTCGGCGGAACTATGGGTGGCTGTAAGAGTAGGGGTAAATCCTGCAGCACTACTGTTTGCACCGCTATAAACACCTGCTGCACTCCACGTATAAATAATACTGGATGTAACAGGTGCACCATCTCGATACACCGTTGCTGTGAATGTGCCGGCTGAACCAACGGCTGGCGTAGGACTTCCTCCAAATGCATCGTATACTATACTCCTGCTTCCGCCAGTTATGCTTACAGTATAGCCTGTAGCACCGGTAGCACCTGTATCACCTACTTTACTTATAGAAATAGGTATAGTTTGTGATATTGAACTACCTTCATGAACTACTGTTACACTAATAGTAGTAGCAGGATCTGCACTATAAGCAGTTGCAACTGTAGGAGTAAAAGTAGGTGCGTTAGTGGTTCCTGGATTTACTAGCCTTCCAGCAGCTATCCAAGAATATGAACTGGGAGTTACGGTGGTAGAGCCTTTCTGCAGTGTAATTGCAAAAGCAGCAGAAGCACTAGGCGTTGCGGTATTGCCTGCTGCGTTGTAAACAAAAGACCTAGTACCTCCAGTTATTGTTAGGGTATATCCGTCGTTTTGGTCAACTATTGTTAGTTGACCTGTAGATACTAAAGTCGGCAATTTTTACTCCTTAAGGTCTATTGGCTGCACAGGTAATCCGGCCTTTTGTATCAATGTCAACACCTCTAACTACTATAGAACTGCCCGTTCTAGTTCCAGACTTAGTACATAAATATATAATACCGCCAGCGAAAGCATTGACTGTTGGTAACGGATAATCTGTTAAACTTAGATTAGCTAAACCAGTTTCTTTTAGTTGCACTGTAGTAGTTGTAGGAGTACCTGTAACTTCATAGTATAAAACTGTGCCGTCTGACTTAATAATTTTAACAATATCATTACTTGCTAAGGTAATAGCAGGTGAAATAGCTGCATGAGTTACAGTATAGGGTGTTACAGCAGTATTTGCACTAATAGCCCTGCCTGCTCCTGCATTATAATAAGACGTGGCTGAGGTGTTGCTATCTGGATCTACGAAAGCTGCACGTTTTCCATTTTTATCATAAAAAACCCAATCAAAAGTCCATCCAGTAAAAGAACTTATTTGAGTATCTCCATAAAATACATCAGGTGTTAATGTTGTGCTTCCAATCCCATTTTGCAGCTTATCACCAGAAGATGAAATAATATTAACTTGATATGGATCTGAAAAATCAGAAATTGTAAAATAAGTGGAGTATGTGGTGCCGCTTTCTAAGCTGTCTGTTATATCTACTCTAAAAACTTGTATATCCTGAACTGCTGCTTCATTTATGCTCAAAGTATTTCCGGTACCTACACCAACTGAGTTATAAGCGCTACCAGAACCGCTAGTGGGTACATTAGTACCATTAGTGGTACTAGCTACAGGTACAGCAGTAGTAGCTGTATCGCTTATAGCAAATAAAGTAGCGTAACTAACGTAAGACGTAGATATTTGACTGGCTGTGCCACTATTAATTATATACCATTTATAAGTTAAGTTACCTCTATCTATACCAGAAGTACGTATTAAATCAGCAACAATTGGTACTGAATTTTTTGTAGTACCAGTAGCACTTTCAATAGCTGTAATTCCTCTAATTGTAATGTATACGGCGTTACTCCCAGTATCTACTTTACTAAGTGTAATATCTGCCACGATATGACTTGTAAGTGAAGTAGCTGGATCAGTATAATCAAACTCAAAATAAATCGGATAAGTACTTAGAGTAGATATTAAATTACCTTTTATAGTTAACGTAACACCGTTAGTACTGACCGTAAAAGGAGCAGTAGCTGCAGTAGTTCCATCTGTTTGTACAAAACTGGTAGTATCTTGTGTAGTAGAGCCTCCCGTATATATATTACCACTACCTACAGTTTTCCCCCATTTTCTATTAGTTACAGCTGAGGTATTAGAAGATATATCCGTTGCAGTACCTCCGGTAGCTCCTACATATATTTTAGGAGTTAATACTAAATCTACAGCATAACTATCTGGACTATACGTAACGATCCCGTTACTTTTAGTATATACCTGCTGAACAGAAGCATTAGCTGAAATAGCTGCTGATATAGGTTTAGCATCGTTATTATCTACTATCGTAAACTGACCTGTCGAAACTAATGTTGGCATATTATTCTCCTAGTATATCGCAAAAAAATGTAGCCTTAGCATATATATCGTCTACATTTACTGTTACTTGTTTAAATCCTGTGACATAAACCGCATTCCAAGTCGCATCGTCGTTTGGGTATGCTTGTAATACTACTGACACTCTACGCCATTTAAATCTGGAGGAGGGCAAAGTGTCTGTTATTTCAACACCGTTAAAAAATACATGGGCTATTAGTATAGTTTGACGTGCCTCACCTACTCTAAATTCGTCTCCGTTAGTGCTTTCTATTACTGTTGTATAACTTACACCCTCTCTATTAACGGTAAAACTTTGAACTTTTGTTGTAGTAAAAGTTACGCCTGAGCTAGTACGTCCATTGATGGTAAAAGTAACAGCTGCGGTAGTAACCGTGGAGCCTACAGCAGTTAGCGCGCTTAAACGTGCAAAAGATCCTTGGTCTGTAATAGTTCCTGATGTTATACCAGCACTATCTGCTTTTGTAATTTTCCAAGTGTTAAAATTACCACTATCATAGCCGCTAGCGTTATACGGTATTAACTCACCGCCTTCATATACATAAATATCAGTCCCACTGTTAAGAAGAACTACGCCAGTTCCATCACCTTCTGCTGGTAGCGGGTGACTACCATTGGTTAATTCTACTGAAATAGCATTATCACCTTTAAAAACCACTGCAATAGTTTCTGTATCTATTGCACCACCTACTTTGTTAGCGGCGGCATAGAGTTTTACGGTATATATTGTATTAGTAGAACTACTGCTTATACTGGTAGTTATTGAACTTGCTGTAGCCGTTACGGCTTCTGTTTCAGTATCTCCAGTAATAGTTAAATAGCCATAGGCAGATTCAACGCCAGCACTAGAAGTTTTACCGTATACAGTTATATTAGTAAAATCTCCAACAGTGTTTTTATTAGCGGCATTTTTGTAAATAACTGGGCTGGTAGTGGCAATATAGTATAAAGTAGTTCCAGTACCAGCAGCTATAGGTATAGCTGATAGCTGATTTGAAATAATATATGTATCATCTCCTGTACCAGCCCCACCCAAAGACTCGCTTATATCTAGTTCTGATATTAATGCATATTTTACATAGTAAGTAGTACCAGCAGTTAAGTTAGGAATTGTAATTGCTAAATCTGGGCCTTGATATACTAAAGTTCCAGCATCCGGTGTAAACCCGCTTGTTGTCGAACTCCATACTTTAGTATACTGCAAGTCGTCTCTGACTAAACTAGTGTATTGATCAACCGGTTCCGCAATAACCAAGTCTAACGAGTTAACCCCTGGGTATAGTGATGCAGACATAATTAACTCCTAAGGTGCTAACGGTTTTATAGTGATTTGCCCTAATCTACTAGTTTCGCTATAATTACCTAAATAATCCATTGCCCTACATGCTACAGAATAAGTTATTCCGTCCGTAGTCACACGAGGACTTGAAAACTGCATTAAATCTACTGTAGTAGCATCTATTGAAGTTACTTTTATATAAGGAACATTCATATTCCAAAAATCAACAAGTGTACCAGCTGGTGCTATTGTACTTAAATTGCTCTGTACTATTCTAAACTCGTAGTTACTAAAATCAGTTGAGCGGTTAACGATTACAGGTGTAATAACTAGATTTTTATGAACTCTAGTTATAACCAGCGAATTTAAAGTATCAAATGCATCTGTTTTACCTACTACAGTATGCGTTACTTCTGGGCTCCAAGGGCCTGTTCTGTTCATTGTATCAATATACCTTAGTTTAATCGTGTATACGTCACCTTTTGTAACACCTGAAATTAATATATTGGAAGCTCCTTCTGCAATATCAATTTTTCTATATATAGATTCTTTACTTGGCGAAGACGAATTAGAATAACATATTTCAACTCTATTAATAGTATTGGAGAATTCTGCGATTAGATTGTAAACAACACTGATACTAATATTTAGTATTCCTGCTGATATATCCATTACACCTACGTCACTTCTAATCGAGGGTGCACCCGTACCATCCGTTAAAATAATAGGGTATGTAAGTATAGGTTTTACGTCTAAATTAGGGGGTCTTGTAATATCTGGATTAAAGGCCGGTATAGGGTAGTTAGAGGCTAGGTCGAGTGTGTATATTTCACTGCTGTAATCCACTAAAGTTAAACGTGCATTTTTATTATCCATAGGTTCTATATTTAGAACTACTAAATCATGGCTTTCTTGATTCAACAAACCTAGAATAAATAAGTTTCCTGCTTTTCCTTCTACTGAATTTAGAGTTGTTGTAAGATTAATACTACTGTATACTCCTGTAGTAGTAATGCTGGACAGGGTACGTGTAATACTGGCACCGCTTTCAGTTCTAATTCTAATAGTATATGAGACGCCTGCGTTAAGAGTCACTGGTTCATCTAGTAACAATGTATCCCCGTCTACTTGTTCTTTTATTCTTCCTGAGTGTAAACCCCACATAGGAACGTCATGCATTACTTTTACAAGATCACCGCGATTACAAACTAAATACTCAAAGTCAGTATTTAATGTATATCTTTCAGGTCTTAGCATTGCTTGGGCAAGGTGCCATCTGCAGTGATTAATTATTTGCCCTCTATTAGTAACACCAGGAAAACTAATCTCTTCAAAAATTTCAGCAGTAGTAACAGTGTAACCATTGTTATAAACTACTTGTTCTTTTTCTTGATATCCATTATCTTCATCTCTAAAAACTGCTCTGAAGGCGTGTGGCAGCCTTGGCATCGCCTTGGTCGACTCAAAACCCCAAGAATTATGTGGCGTAAAATGTTGCGCTACAGTAACTCTGGGTTTGTCAATAATTATTGTCCATTTGCCATCCATAATTGCGGGACTAGCTCTGCCCGCCGCACATATATCTCGCAGTATATCTAACACACTACGAGAACCATCCATCACATTATTAAATTGAAATTTTTTGTCTGCTGTAACGGAGGTGGCGGGAACTATATCCTGAGGGTTTTCGCAGTATTCGTACCATTTTCTTAAAGTATATAAATCTACTCTACTAGTTATTTCGGTTTCTTCTATTCTATATGCATTAGCTGGATGAGTTAGTACATATAAAAATAAACTTGCAGGATTATTAGTAGGGGCTAAAGTATTCCAGTTACTTCCATTCCATATTCTAGCAATAGTTTGAACTACACCACTAATGCCGTCTATCTGGCCATTAGTTTTAGAGCTAGACTCAAATTTATACGCACTTCTGGCTATTTTACAGTCTTGCTCATTTACTCTTGGTAAGTTTATAACAGGTAAATTGGTTACTCCTGTAAGTGAAAAGTACACACACTTAAAATAATCTCTGTACTCCTCGTCTACATCTGGAGTACTAGTATTAAGTCGTCTAACTCTTACTTGGTACCCACTAGCAGGAAGATTTTGTATTTTAATAACCCTATTAAAAGCGTCTTTTTTATTTTCGGTTATATCTATAAGAGTAGTATTAGTACCTCCTAGAGGTACTACATATCCTGAACCTACGGTGAAATTAAAATTAAGCATATTATTAGTCCTTAAAAATACTAGTCACGCGTTTGCTCCGTCACCGTCTGCACCGCTACTTGATGAGGCACCATCACCCGGAGCAGCTCCCTCACTACCTGTGCCGCCGCCGCTTAGAGGAGTACCATTATTATCAGCTACACTAGTATTAAGCGCTAATCCTATATAATTTTGCAGCGAACTTGCTCTATAATCTGTTGGGGTTCCTAGTACAGCCATAGTTGTTGCGTCGCTGACCAAACATATATCGTACAATAATTTTGCTCCTGCTGGTAAGGAAGGTAGTCTAACAAAGATTCTTTGCTCTGGTGCTGGTAGGCCTGCGGTCAAAGCTGCATAGTACGCAGCGTTATTAACGGCTGCATGGTAGGCACCTGTAACAACTCCGCCTGGTACAGCAGGAACAGCAGGTACAGCGGAGTAAGAAGGATCGCCTTCTATTAGTCCAATGCCCTTACTATCAGTTAGTATTATTCTATACCATTTATATAAAGTGCCATAATTATTTCCATATTCTGCGTCAAACGGATTAAAGTCTGGAACTGTAAAGGAAAAACCATTGGTAGTGTAAGTAGTGTTAGACCATTCTGCATTAGACCCGCCATTAGCTAAATTAATTTCACGGTACTGATATTCACCTAAAAACGACGTAGGGAAAGCATCTCCGGCTCCGTCACCTTTAACTTTAAGCCTGCGCAAACCTTCGGGAAAATGTAAAGCAATTTGTAGTTCTGTACAGTCTTCGTCTATTGCAGCATTTTGCCATACACCAAAACTTTCAGGTAAATCTATTAATTTTGCAGGAGCACCTACAGTACCAGTAGCATTTGTGGCAAATACTTGCGTCTCGTAATTTATTTCTAATTTTTGGTTGTTAAACGCCGGATCAGTTGTTTTGTAAATAAAGTAACCTATATCTTTAGTTTGAGTAGCACCGCTGCTTACGTATGTTACCCTAAATTCAAAATATGCATAGCTTCCCGTCCACTCAGTTGGTATAAAATAAGAAATCATGCCAGTAATACTATCTATGGCAGCCCCTAATCCAAAACCATTACTAATCGGGTAAGGTCTTAGTGAAAATTGAACATTATTTGCCGGTACGGTGGTCATGTTAATGCCACCGCCATAAAGATATACTTGGTTACCAAAAGGTAAAACAAAATTATCTCCGTCAATAAATACTATATCTCTAGAAGATTTTATTGCTACAAAAGGTGCCGTATCAGGTGCATTTTTATAAACAGTGTAGTTAGCAGAACTAGTTACTCCGTTATATAAAGCTGATATAGTATAAGTTTCGCTATTTGTAAACCAGCCATTATCTCGCAGAAAAAAAGTTCCACTAGATGGATTAACTGTTAACGTTAAGTTACTTTTATCGATACTACCAGAATAAACTGCCTCGTTTTTTACTACTCTGTTAGCAGAATATAGTACTGCTCTATTCATACCGTATGTATCTGAATTAGTTAATTCTGTTTGTATTAGATCTTGTGCTATATCGTATGCATATATAGATGCAAAACGATTTTTTGCTGTTACAGAATCTGCTGCAGTATTAAAATCTAAATTAAATCTTTCAGGCTCATAACCATTAGTATCTTTAAAATCTTTTAAGGCAGAAGCACCTATTAATAAACTTGAGTCATCTAAATAAAGTGGACCAAAACCCCAAACTGTCATCATTCGCAGATAAGAAGTATCTTCAGGGCTATCAACTATGGGCTGGGCTCCGAGTGGTGGGGTCATGCGTATCTTACCAAGTACTACTGGAATAGACCCGTAAGGGTTCATCTGATTAGAACCACCGGTAAACATGTTAATACCTTCAGTTTGACCAGGATTTTTTACTTCTGGAGTTCTTACAGGTGCAATAGCGTCTACTAGTGCCATACCAACCATTTGTATAGCCATTGTTACGGCTGTGAATGCAAAACCAGTGGTAGCTCCTACTATCAAGCCGCTGAGGTAAGGTGCGGCAAACATAACTGCAACCATTAAAATTAGTCTAAGTGGATCATCGCCGCGCGGTACTGCACGGTATTCAACTTTGTCGTCAGCTTTAATTACTGTAGCAGCCCAAGCTTCCTTTAACACAGGAACACCATTAAGCATTATAGCCAAATTAAACTTTAATTTATCTGAAATATTGTACCGTGTATTTATAGAATCAACTAACTCTGCGATTGTTGTTCCAATTTTTATAGATTCTGTATAGCGTTCAGTACGCAGCGGATGTGGTATAGCATTTAAGGTAGCACCCGCTATATCAGCAGTATATCTAAAGTACCCCGCAATCCTGTTTTTCCACTTAAGCGAGGTTAAGGATTCTATTACAGAACTATGACCTTCTTTTGCATGGATAAATTTATTATCACCAAGATAAACACCGATATGTGTTTCTAAGCCCAGAACTCTAAATAAGATACCGTCCCCGACTTCTGGTGTTTCTCGCTCTACCCACTGCTCCTTATTTTGAGCAATTAATTCTGTTGTTAAATCTCGATCTTTACCGCTAGTATAACCATCAGAGAAACTTGGGATATCTACGTTATATTGCTCTTTATAAATTAACCTTAGCAATCCCCAGCAATCAATACCTGTAGTATCTCTGCCAGTTTCTTTGTAGGGGATTCCTACATATTTATTATACCACATTAAAATAATCCTGGAAAGTAGCGTGGAACAAACTTAAAACTAGGAAATGGTTCATTTTGATAACTAATCATTGATAGTTCCGCTTGTATGGTATTGGCATTATAAGTAACAGAGGTCATATAAAATCCTGGAAACGTTGCTTCTACTACAGTTGGAGTACTAGATAAAACTAAGTCTACTAATACTTTTGGGGGTTCTGTTAAATTACGAATTGTAGGAGTTAAGGCTCTTGTTACGTCATTTATAGTAATAGAACACTTAGGTGCAGAAACTTCTTCTTCTGAAGGCAGCGTTACGTTAATCGGTAAAAATATATACGCTAAAGAAGGATTACTGCCTGAAATAGCTAAGGCTCTGTTTGCAGGCGGGCCCATAATACCATATACTATATTATCTTGAGCTACAGAATCGTCTAGACGCTGCGTAAAACCGTCTGCTAGTGTAAATGCTATAGTGTTATTAGGATTGTAAAAAGTTAGCAGCATAATTAAATTATCGTCTGTTTCCGGCGCAAAAACTGCCTTTAGGGCAGCCGGGGACATGCTACTTAAACGACTCATGGCAGTATCTCAAGTTTGAGTGATACGTCCCAATATCCAGGTGCTCTGTAGTTAACTGAATATAAAGCACTATCAGATTCCGCCATCAAGCGCACTTCAGTTTCCACACCTGTACGTGGGTGTGGAAAACCAAAGCGTTTGACGCCTTTTAAAGTAGTAACTAAAAAAGTTTCTAGTACTGCTACTTGCGCTGTTGTCATTAAAAAAGCAACTGTTAAAATACCAGAATTTTTTCCACGATAACGTATTTTTGCTGGACCTGAATCCATAGGAGTACGAAGAATATTAGCCCCTAAGGATTCTGTAAAACCTTTTTGGGGCACAGGTACCCCTCCAGGCCATGAAAGTGTTGTCCAACTATACGAATATGCCATATATTACCTTCTTATTAGTGCTGGTTGAAGTCCATAGCTAGAACGTAGTGCTTGCTGACTTGAGCTACCAGGTTTAGAAATTTCACCTGCCGACATTTCACCAACTACTACTTCAACCTTACGATTACCGCGTGAATCAGTAGTTTCTTTT
>Ga0208975_1000624_pt1 | contig 16551 bp, 35 predicted proteins | sample GreLakmeER78MSRF_FD_187700 | JGI IMG/M metagenome (GOLD analysis project Ga0208975, IMG submission 187700) | Freshwater lentic microbial communities from great Laurentian Lakes, MI, USA - Great Lakes metaG ER78MSRF (SPAdes) | ecosystem: Environmental > Aquatic > Freshwater > Lake | place: Great... | reverse complement strand
GTTTAACTCACAGACAGCAATACTTGTTGAGTCACCTCTTGATGTTGTTCGCTTTGCTTCATCCTTTACAGGTATCCAGTGCCTCGCTACTTTTGGCGCACAGGTAACTAAGAAACAATTACAGACTGCCTATGGTGTTGCTGACAAGATCATCATTGCTATGGATAATGATGAGGCAGGCATTGCCAGTGCAAAGAAAATATTTAAAGATATGCCTTTGTTAAAAGGTGGGATGTTCTGGCTCAAGTACGCACACACAAAAGCCAAAGACATTGGTGACATGACCGACACAGAGATTGAAGAAGCCGTGGTTAACGCATCAGTCATTCCTTGGTGGATCTAATGTTTCTAGGAACTCTTTACCCATTTCAAGAAGAAGCCAGCCAGCGAATGGTTGACAAAGGACAGATGCTTTTAGCAATGGTCATGGGTGCTGGTAAGACAGTGACCACCATCTCTGCTCTAGAAGAACTGTTCACTATGGGAGAACTAGACAAGGTTCTTATCGTGGTGCCAAGCAGTCTCAAGTATCAGTGGCTTCGTGAAATAAAGAAGTTTACTAACTCAACTGCCTGTGTCATCGATGGCTCACCAAAACAACGGGAAGTTATTTGGCGCACTGCTCTTCGTTGTCGCTATGTCATTGTTAACCCAGAGACTTTGCTTAATGACCAATCTTATTTAACTTCTTTAAAAGCAAACGCCATTGTCATTGACGAAGCAACCATCATTAAGTCACCTCGTGCCAAGCGTTCAAAGATGCTCAAGAAACTGGGCAAGAAATTTCAGTACCGTTTTGCTTTGACAGGTCAGCCCATTGAAAACAGACCAGAAGAGTTATTTTCAATAATGGAGTTTGTAGATGCAAATGTTCTAGGACGGTTTGATATCTTTGATAGAACCTTTATTGTCCGCAATCACTACGGTGCACCAATTCGGTACCGCAATTTAAATTCTTTAAATGATTCTTTATCTGAAGTAATGGTAAGGAAAACTAGAGAAGATATTGCTGATCAATTGCCTAATGTAATCACACAAGTAATCCCTGTGGTGTTTGACAGTGCAGGTGCCTCAGCATATGAGAAGATAAGCAAAGACTTATTAAATGAAATTAATAAAGCAATCACTAGTCATGGTCAAGGTTTTGACTTGTGGTCGCATTACAATGGTGCAGGAGGAAATGATGCACAAGGTCAAATCATGGCTCGGCTTACTGTATTGCGTATGCTCTGTGACAATCCTAATCTGGTTATTGAATCTGCGAAAGCATTTGATGATCCTTCGCAGACGACAACAGGTAGTCAATACGCTTCACAAATTGTCAAAGCAGGATGGCTCTCCACGAGTAGTAAGGCACCCAAATTAGATGCTGTCATTAATTATATTAAGGATGTACTAGATGAAGACCCAAATAACAAAGTGGTTCTATTCTCGTTCTTTAAAAAGAACCTACGGATTATCCAGGAAGCAACTCAGGGATTTACGCAAAGCGTACTCTTCATGGGTGGAATGGACGCAAGTGCGAGAGACACTGCAAAGCAAAAGTTCGCAACCGAGGATGGCGTTCGGCTCTTTCTATCCTCTGATGCGGGAGGTTACGGGGTGGACTTACCACAGGCCAATTACCTTATCTCTTTCGATCTCCCTTGGTCGGCTGGAAAACTGGACCAAAGAGAAGCACGAATAATTCGTTTATCCTCGACACATCCTCATGTCACAATTACAGCATTCGTAATGAAGGGGTCTATCGAGGAACGACAGTATGAAATGCTCATGCAAAAGCGTGGAATTAACTCTGCATTCCTTGATGGAAACTATGACAACCAAGGTAAGTTTGAACTCTCGTTGGGCACATTGTCTGACTTCCTAAAAAACACAGAGGTATAAAATGAGAGTTGTACAAAGAGAAGAAGGTCCAGACTTTACTTACCTAGAGCGCCTTGCAGAAGAATACAAGCGCACTAAAGACGCTATTGCTGATATCGAGAAGCGTGCCAACGGTATGAAGAAAGAACTATCTGACGCCGTTGAAGCGTTTGGTGCCACTGACGACAAAGGGCACCTTTGGTTGAATGTTGGAAACTTGGCATTGAAGCGTGAGCGTCGTATCTCTCGAAGCCTTGATATTGATTCTGCAAAGCAGTGGGCTATTGCCAATGGTCATTGGGATCAAGTAAAGCAGGTGATTGAAGTTCTCGATGAAGACCAACTACTTGGTTTGGCGTGGAACAACAAAGAGTTGGAAGAGACCATCCAAGCGTTTTACATTGAAAAAGAAACATGGGCTTTTAAAGCATGAAAGACATTCTTGATGTATTTGGAGAACTTCCAAACTACCCAGGCAAAACTAAACCTAAAAATAGACCCGACAGTGTTCCAGAAAAACACTACGAGGATCCGTTTATTGGTGTGCCAAAAAAGGTAGCAACCATCAAGGGTGTAACAACTGATCTATATACCATCGGCGCATTGGCTCAAATTGTTGGGCGCAAAACACCAACAGTGCGTAAGTGGGAAAGAAGGGGATGGATACCTGCCCCAACTTATAGAACATCAAAAGCATCTGGTGCGGAAGTAGTAAATGCTGAACAAAAAGGGTATCGTCTATATTCTCGTGAACAAGTCGAAGTTGTATTACAGGCACTTGAGTTAAACGAGTTACTTGGTACCCGCAATAAAAGTTGGCAAATCACCAGCAAGTGGGTATCATTCATCACACACATACAGGCCAACTGGCCAAAATAAAACAGGAGAGCAAATTATTATGGGACGATGGGATAGCGACTTTGAGGACGATGAACAAGAGTTCACGGAACCCACAAAGGAAACGGCACCGACTGGGCTAACACGCACAGCACGACCAAACAACGACGATGCAGAAGAAGCACCAGTAGCACGCAAAGTAGTGCGTAATGGTTGGGGTAGTTCCGACCGTTCAAATGTTGGTAGCGATGAATTTGCAAAGCGTCTTAAAGTGACTGACGAAATTCAGATCATTAAGTTCATTGAAGACCAACCATATGCTCGCTACCGCCAGCACTGGATTGAGCGCAAAGGTCAGATGTCATTCACATGCATCTCCGATGCAGAGGCAGGCGTAAGTTGCCCACTCTGTGATGCAGGCAATCGTCCATCATGGCGCTTCAACTTTAATGTCATCCTTTTGACACCTAATGAAGAGCCAGTGCTTCGTTCATACGAAGTCGGTGCACGAGTCATTGACTCTCTTAAAAACTTTAACGATCACCCAGCAATGGGTCCATTGTCTAAGCATTACTGGACAGTGTCCCGTAGTGGTAAGGGAGCCACCACTTCAACAAACCACCAGATGGTTCGTGAGGGTGACTTGAACGATTGGAACCTTGAGGCATTGACAGCAGATGCTCTTAAACACTTCTCTGGTTCTGCTTACACAGATGACATCATTCGTACACCATCTCGCAAGACATTGGTGGAAGTAGCGCTCGAAGTTCAGACCGACGCTAACTGATGTCTTATAGCGTTGTAACAACGCTTGATGAGATACGGGAAGCCGTAAGTATTATCCAAGCCCACGGGTCTTTTGTCTTCGATGTTGAGACCCGTGGCAACTTGGAGCGACACCCTGACCTTATTGAGTTCATAGATAGTGAGTGGAAGACACACCTATCGAAACTGAAGAACCCCAGTCCAGAAATTGCCCGCAAGGCTCGTGAAACAATCGAGGCTAGATACCGTGGGAATCTGGCATTAGACCCTAAGCGCAATGAGGTCTTTTGGATCTCATTAGCCACTGCTGGTCATTCGTGGGCTATACCCATGGGTCATCGTGTTGGTATCACTTTGATACCAGAAGAAGTTGGCGATGGCACGACCATTCCTCCAGAGGGTTACCGCAAACTTCTCAAGAGCGGTGAAGAGTCCATGGCAAAGTACAAGTATGTAATTCCTGCTGTCTATGCCGACCCACCAGAACAATTAAATAGAACTGATGTCTTAGAGGCATTGCGCCCCATATTTTTTAGTGACCTGATCAAGATCGGGCACAATGTTAAGTTTGATGCTCGCTCCATTGGTAAGTACTACGGGGAATTGCCGTATGGTCCGTTCTATGACACCATCTTGATGCAACACATCATTGATGAAAACCTCATGAGTTACTCCATGGAGCAAGTAGTTAAGTACAACTACAAAACTAACTCCCATGGTCGTGAGGGAAAACTTGGTGCCATCATCGAGCAAGTACCCTTTGATAAAGCAGTCAGGTATGTACACCTTGACGCTCGCTGGACTTGGATGCTTTACACACACTTGTGGCGTGGCATTGGGTTCCGCAAAGACCTTCACTCCGCTTTCCTTTTAGACTCTGAAGTCTTGCGTGTACTTATGGAGATGGAAGACAACGGCATTCTTGTTGACAGTCGTGCACTCAAATCCCTTGGTAAAGAATTAGATTCAAAACTTCGTGAGATCATCTTGGCTATTAGCGAGCACGCCTTTGTAGGTTTTAACCCTGACTCCAACCCTCATAAGCAGGCGCTCTTGTTTAACAAGAAGCGTGAAGGTGGTCTGGCGCTAAAGCCAGTCAAGAAGACTGCCAAAGGTTCACCGTCGGTAGATGAAGAGTCCCTACAGAAGTTAAAGCACGAGCATCCAGTAATACCGCTACTTCTTCAGTACTCAGAAATGCAGAAACTTAAATCCACTTATGTAGATGGATTGATACCTAAGTTGAACCACCACAAACTTCACCCCTCGTTTCACTTGCACCGTACTGCTACAGGGCGCTTGTCATCTAGCAACCCTAACCTCCAGAACATCCCACGGTCATCCAGTATTAGAAGTTTGTTTGTTGCTCCAGAGGGGCACCAACTTCTTGTAGCGGACTACGACCAGATTGAGTTGCGTGTTATGGCGATGTTCTCACAAGATAAACAAATGTTAAAGATCTTTAGTAACAACATTGACATTCATACAGGTGCGGCTGCTCTTCTGTTTAAGAAACCAGCAGAGGAAGTTACCAATGAAGAGCGTCAAATAGGTAAGGGCGTTAACTTCCTTACGGCTTATGGTGGTGGACCGCACAAACTGGCAAACACCACAGGTATTTCAGTTGATGACGCTAGAGCAATGATTGATCAGTATTACAAACAGTTCTCTGGTCTTACCGAATGGAAGCGTCGAGTTGTTGAGACAGGGCGTAACAAGGGGTATGTGTCAACCATTGCTGGTCGCCGTCGCCGTTTAGCAGACCTCAGTTCATCAGATGAGTACACCCGATCTCGTGCTGAACGACAGGCTGTCAACGCTGTTGTACAAGGATCAGCCGCTGATATCTGTAAGCAAGCGATGGTTGATATAGCAGAATTACTGAAAGGAACTGGTGCTACGCTTTTGGTTCAAGTACATGACGAACTGGTGGTATCCGTGCCTGAAGATATTTTAGAGGAACTCAAGCCTCGATTCATGGATGCCATGGGGCACAATAGGGTCATGGATGGTGTACCTCTTTTGGTTTCCTGTGACTCTGCGTATAGTTGGGCAGACGCCAAGTGAGTGCAATTGACAAGCGGATGTATTACCTCATGTTGTCTCCAGCACTTGGGCAGGAGTTTGCTAACACTGTTGGGTTCTCGACACCCTCAGAAGAAGTTAGGGAAGCAGAAACTTACGAAGTCATTGCTCGGTGGGCATTAATGACCTCTATGGGACTCTTAGAAGAAGTACTTGAAGCCTCTGACTGGTTCTGTGAACTGCACGATATGGGAGAAATTGAAACAGACGACGAAGACAGTTTTCACAGAATACTGGTATCACATGGTGTGTCACTTATTAACAAGTTGCTAGATTCTGAAAAAGTAATAATGGTTATGGAAGAAGAGGACGGAATGTACGATGACTGATTGGTGGACAAAAAAACTTGGTGGTCAACAACCCACACCACAACGGACTTACCAAACTCCCCCGTTGTCTGCACCTGTACATATTCCAGCGTCTGTCCCCATGTCATCACCTATGCAGGCTGAACGACAAGATGTTCTTGATCCTAATCGAGCACCTACGGATAACTTGACCATGGGCGAAGCACTTCGTTTGTGGAAAGGCGGGGAAGCAATGCGTAAAGAAGGTAACATGACCTGCCCCGACTGCGGAAGTATTTATGTATTTTCACGAACAGGTCGAGGATCTAATTCTATGATCAACGGTCATTCACCAGCCCCTCGTTGTTACGAGTGCGGTTGGAACGGCATGTACGATCAAGCAACACCAAGAGGATAAAATGGCAGACTACGAATCATTACAATCAATAATTTCATCTATTAATAAAAAGAATGGTGTAGGTACGATTGTAAAAGGATCTGATGTTCGTGAGTTAATCCCACGCATCACCACAGGTGTATTGTCCTATGACCTCATGCTTGGCGGAGGTTGGCCTGTAAACCAATGGAGTGAAATCATTGGTGAAGAGTCATCAGGTAAAACCGCTATGGCGTATAAGACCATTGCGGCTAACCAAGCACTTGACCCAGACTTTTGCGCTATGTGGATTGCGGCTGAAGACTTTGTCCCTCAGTATGCACAATCAATTGGTGTAGACCTTGACCGTCTTTGGATTGTTGAGAACAACATCATGGAGCAGGTGTATGACCTTGCTATCCGTGCGTTGGATAACCGTGCAGTAGACATGATTGTTATTGATTCATTGCCTGCTCTTGTTCCAGACGCAGAGGCAGAAAAGATGATGGAAGAGTTCACTGTAGGTCTTGGTGCTCGTCTTACTGGAAAGTTCTTTCGTAAGTCGTCTAAGTCACAGAAGCGCTCCCTTGTCAATGAAGACCGTGGTTGCACAGGTCTTATCATCAACCAGTGGCGTGAGAAGATTGGTGTCATGTGGGGAGACAACCGCACAACACCAGGTGGTAAGGCAAAAAACTTCCACTATTTTTGCCGTGTAGAAGTTAAGCGTGATGAGTGGCTCAAGGAAAAGGACGAGACCGTAGGTCAGACCATCAAGGGTCGCACTATTAAGAACAAGACACACCGACCACAGCAGAGCGCAGTGATTGACTTCTACTTTGCTGACTCCGAACACTTTTCGTTTGGATCTTTTGATGTTGTCAAGGACATGGTCAACATTGGTATTGCCTCTGGTCTTATCGAGCGTGCTGGTGCCTTCTATTCGTATGACGGACAGAAGTGGCAAGGCAAAGACAAAGTCCTTGATGGTGTCCGTGAGGACCTTGGTCTCCAAGCAAAACTTCGAGGAGAAGTATTCGCTAAGTACGGTATTGAATCATGACCTTTGGCGCTGATGAAAAGCGCAGTATCATGAAGCAATCCAAGAAACAGGAACAGCGCACAGCCAACACCTACAAGGGTAGTCGCAATGCAGGTTCTGGTAGTGGTTGGTTGCGGAAGAATGATGTTCGCTCAACAGAGTTTCTATTTGAAAACAAACTGACTATCAACAAGAAGTCAATTACTTTAAAAGAAGTTGACTTGCGTGAGTTGATCGAGCGAGCCATCACAGAAGACCGCACACCTGTGTTGCAATTTGATCTTGCTGGTCGTAGGTATGTAGTTCTTGTAGAAGACGATTTTGTAGAAATGGTTGGCGAGTAATGGCAATTAACCCAGCAGACATGAAGAGGCTTATCAACAGCCCCCACAGACTTCTAGCGCCTGTTGAGAGGCTTCTACTAGAGAACAACTCTAAGACCAGCGCAGAGCGTGACAAACTACATCTGCATCCTTCTGAGATATGTAAGAAGGACTGGTGCCCCCGATCATCTTGGTATCGCATCAATGGTCGTGAAGAAGCACCAGAGTCTTTCACTCTTCAACGATTAAATATTTTTGCTGAAGGACATCTCATTCATGGTAAGTGGCAAGGTTGGCTTACTGAAGCAGGATTGATGGAGTCTACTGAAGCACCCATCTTTAATGAAGAGCACCGCATCATTGGTCATGCTGATGGCATCATCAATGACAAGCAAGGTCGTGCAGTACTTGAAATCAAGAGTGTTGGCGTAGGAACTGTGCGTATGGAAGACTACGGACTCTTTGCACCTTACGGTAAAAAAGAAATTACTCTTGATGAGTTGTGGAATCGTATTAAGTTTCCGTTTGATTCACATGTGCGTCAAACACAGTTGTACATGTACTGTCTCGGCATTGATCAAGCAGTCATCCTATATGAGTGGAAAGCAACACAGGCTGTAAAAGAATTCTCTATTTCCTATCAACCAGAAATTGTTGACCCCATACTTGGTGCGTGTCATTCTGTTGTTAGGGCGATAGAATCAGGTATCCCACCAGATCGACCATCATGGGTTTCCCCAGATAATCGTGTGTGTAAAAGTTGTCCATTCAAAAAGGAGTGTTGGAGTGACAAGAGTAGTGATGAGCAATCGCCCAGTGGATCCAGTAGTAGCAAAGTTTCAGAAGAAGTTCGATCTTCCAGACAAACCAGTGACGGAGATTCCAGTAGTTCCCAATCTGTTAGACGAGTTATCAGATAGTGACTTGATGTCGCTGTACAACCAGTTTATGTCGTGGGTGTCCTACGCTAAGTCTGACTATGTACAAGCAGAAATTGCAGAAGAGCGAGCCGCAAACGATTTGCGCTTGACTGAGTCAATGGTCCTCATCAGCCAATGGGGCGTCAAAGAAAAGGGTGACACTGTCACACTTGCCAAGGCTCACAGGGATATTAACCCTGAGGTCATTGAAGCACAGAATGTTTATTCGGAATGCCGTGCATACCGCAAACTGGTTGAATCTGTATTTGAACGGTGTGAGCGTGGTGCTCAAGTACTAAGCCGTGAGTTGAGTCGCCGTATTGGTCTTGCCCCTCAGGAGCGCCGTCAGGCTCGGTACTTACCATGAGTACACCACGCATCCTTAATGGTGGGTCTACCCACTGTGCTCTCAAGTACGCTGTCATGAAAAACAAGCCAGTTACTGCCGAAGATGTTTACGCAATGTTTCCAAATAAATTCAGGAGCATTTCTCGTACTAAAGAATCTATGGCAATGCTTGAAAAGTACAACTTAGTTAAAAAAGTACCTACAGGTTGGGTAATTACTAAAATGGGTGCTGGATATCTTCAGAGCACTGCCAAAACATACAAAGGGGACATGAAATGAACCACATGCCCGATTTACCAGTTAACGATCAAATTGTGGAACAACGCAGAGTTATTAAATTCTGGATTGAGCGCTGTCAACAATTAGAAAAAGAAAACGAACAATTAAAAGAAAAGGTGAGGTCGTTCTATGGCTGAGTTTTTTACACTCGTAATAATGGTTACTGCGGTTTTTGTCTGCGGTGTATTCACTGGACAAATGTTTAAGGACAAGTAATGGCAATGAACTACAAGGCTAGTCGTTACAACACCCCCAGTATCTACACACAACTAATGGACTCTCGTGAATCACATGGCAAAACACAAGAAGCATTACGGGACATGGCAATAGAGCGTGACGCCCTTAAAGCCAAGGTGCATGAACTGTACACAGAGGTAGAGCGCTTATCAAGAGAGTTAGCCCGTGGCTAACAAACCCTTTAGTAAGTCCCTGTACACCAAAAATGACGACGCCAAGCATCAAGTTATTGATTGGTTAAAGGGGCAGGGGTACGACACACAGGTTAACCCTGACCAATACGGAATTGACTTACTAGGAACTAACCAAGAAACTGGTAAAAATATTGAAGTAGAGGTTGAGGTCAAACACAACTGGTCTGGACCAAAGTTTCCTTTCTCGACTGTTCATTTTCCTGCCAGAAAACTAAAGTTTATAAATACAAAATCGTTTTTTATTATGTTGAACACAGAGCGCACACACATTTTGGTTGTTTCAGGAACACAAGTGTGTCATTCACAGATTATTAAAAAGTCAACTTTGTACACTACAGCAGAAGATTTTTTGGAAGTCCCTGTTATTAAATGTTTTATTTACCCATTAAAGGAATCAGATGAGCAATAAAGCCAAAGCCAAAGGCACATCCTTTGAGGTACTTGTAAGAGACTATTTAATTAGTAAGGGTTTTATTCATGCCCACCGACCTGCTCTTTCAGGTGGTAACGACACAGGTGATGTCAATGGGATCGCCCGTAGGACAGATATGCGTAAGGTAGCGGTGCAATGCAAGAACCAAAAAGCCTTCCAACTGAGCCAATGGCTTAACGACACAGTCGAACAGGCAGGTCGTCTAGGTAATGGTTTGCCTGTATTGGTTGTCAAGCGTGCTGGTAAGGGAGAAAAAGCGTTAGGTGAGTCATACGCTGTCCTACGGTTAGAAGATTTGGTTCAACTACTAGAGGACGCTGGATTCAACTAGAATAGGTACAACTTATAACAAGGAGTACAACTGTGTCACAAGAATTGAACACAACAATTGATGATGTCTTGAAGGTGTCGGGTTCCAGTAACCCTCAATCCGTCGGATCTATTCTGGCTCGTGCCATTAACGCAGGGCAATTGCCTAAAATGCGTGCTATTGGTGCATCAGCAGTCAACCAAGCGGCTAAAGCCGCCGCTATTGCCCGTGGTTTCGTAGCACCTCGTGGCACCGACCTTACTTTTATCATCGGTTTTGATGATATTAAGGGAGAAAACGGCGACACCATTTCTGCGATATCATTTAAACCAGTGATTAAATAAGGATTCTGATGACTACTTTTAATGGCAAACCCGTATTTAGGCGACAAGGTGCAAGCACCACCCGTAGCAACGAGAAATGCACTGGTGCAGGTTGTGGCGAAGTAGCCACAGAAAAGAGTTACTCAGGTGACCCAATGTGCCTTAATTGCCATCAGAAATACGACGAAAGAGACTCCTAATGGTTGATGATGCTTCTGTAACGCCCCTAGAAACAGGTGCAGATGGTGAAGCACGACGCCATGTTGGATCTTTTGGAGATGCCCCTACTTCAAAAGAGCGTGTAACCTTTTCTCGCCGTGATGCTCGCCGTCAGCAGAAGGCTTGGCAGGAACTAGTTAGCCCAGAAACAGCCATCCGTGGTCGTTTGGCTGGACATGATTACTCCACTGCAAAGCACGCAGAGCAGATTGTTGCAGGTGCTTTTGGCACTAAAGGCAAGAAGTACCAGAAACATGTTGGATCGTTTATTCAAGACCATGGTATGGATCCAACTACCGCTGTAGCCCGTTTTATGGAACATGGTCACCTTGGAACACCTTCTGAAATTGAATACAAAGGTGGCGAACGGTAATGCCTACCTTTCGAGGACAGCGTCAGTTCCGCCAACAAGGTCAGTCTTCTCGTAACTCACAAAGTGAGTGGTCTAAAACAGCGTCCAGCGCTATTTCACAGGGCGCTACAGTCCATAGGGACAACACAGGCGCAGAACACCTTGTAAGCCCCTCAGGAGCGCACTGGGGGACCTATAATGAGTCTTCTGGTGCTTACTCAGGCGGAACACTTAATAAGTTCAATCCTGACGATTCATCGCAAGATATTACATCTTCATATAAATAAAATGGCTAATAAGAACCCACGATCTAAGTCACGCACCCTTCAAAGGTATGAGCGTAAAAAAGCAATTGCTCGTTCTGCACGCCCTGTTTCTACTATAGGCGGTGGCGGTGGGGTTCTTGGACCTTCTATGTCAGCAGGGGGTATGTGGGGATGAGCCAACAAACACCTACATTTACTTCATGGAACAGCCCAGCCCAAGCACCTGGAGTTGGTACTGCTGTCACAATGGGACCAAGTCCTGTCTTCCGTAACGGAAAAGACGCACAACTTTCAGGTTTCCGTACAGCCGTAGATTCACAGTATCCAGACGGATACCTTGGCACCATGGACGCCAACCGCCGTCAAGACAAAGTTCTAGGCACCCTAAGCCGTATGAACGCACGCCAGTACAGCCGTGGTGTTCACAAAGGTGAAAGAATCAATACAACTGACTACTTTTGGCCTGAAGAGTTCAATATGTACACAGGACTACAGAGAGAAGCACAAGGTTTGCGGTTCTCTCCTGTTGGTGCTGAACCTGTCCGTCTGACAAACGACGGAAAAGTAGGTCCCCGTGGTATTCCACGAGGTGACGAGCCTAATCAGGCAACACAGATTAGCCCTGAGCGCCGTTCTCAGTTGCAATCACTCGCTCCACGCTGGCGCTAAATAGTCTAAAATATTCATATGGCTTCTCGCTTTGATCCAAATGAATATAGGGCACCTTTCACGCCCGATAGACATGGCAAGGGTTTTAAAGTTTCAATTCCAAACTCTGATGAGCAGTTAATCAACCTTCCTTGGGAAGAGTGGGACAACAACCCTTCTGAGTACAGGAAAAAGTCTTCAAAAAAGTGGGGCAATGAGGAATCAACTAACTCAGTAGTTAAGCCTTACATGAAGAAAGAGCCTAAACAGCCGAAAAAAAATGGGGACGACGGAGAAGGAGACTTCCGTGGTCCTGCTGGAGGAACGACTGTTCCTCGTAAACCAAAACCATCTCCAAAATCGCCCCCAATGGCAAAAAAATTAAGTAAGACAGGAGCCTAATAATGGCACACGATCACCGCATGAACTCAATTGCAGACCCATACCTCACACAGCGCAGTACTATGGGGTCTAATCAACTTGATTACTCCCGTATTGCGGACATTTCAAATATGGCTCGTCGAGGCACCGATGTAGGAACTATTCGCAGTATTTATGATATGCACTCAACTGAATCAGCAGGTCTACAAGGTCGTAGCAACATGCAAAACGAATACGACGATGATGAAGACCGAGACCTTACAACTGATGCTGACCTAATGCCAGATACTAACGCACCTATTGACCGCACAAAACTTGCATTTGGTGAATCTGGTCATGGGTTCTCAGTGCGTAAAGGAAGAGAAGGTCAGTAATGGCACACAACCACAGGGGACAGCACATCGCTGACCCATACATCAACACTCGTAATGCAATGATCGCACAGCAAGAGATGCTCGCACAGCGCAATGAAGGTCTTCGTGGAGTTAATTACAACCCTGAAGAATCAGACTATGACGAAGCCTATGGTCCTGCTAACCGTAAAAGGTATGTAGGAGGACAATCTGGTCAAGGCGCTGCACTCCAAAACAGTCAATATTTTAGAATCGCTGAAGATGTTCAAGACCGCCGTGTAAGAGGCGAAAACTAATGACCCTCAACCGCAACCAATTTGGTCGTCCAATGTATAAAGATTGGGACGACTATATTGCGTCGCAACCAACCCGTAAATTTCCAAACATGTATGAACAACACCCAGAGAAGTTCCTACCTGATTTGGATGAAGCCCTCGGAAAAAATCGCCCAGATAGTCGAAATGAAGGAGACAAATAATGGCTCGTGGAGAAAACACTTCAAACCATCCAAACCGTGGTGTAAGTCGTCATAAGTTTGCAGGAGGTGGTTATGTAGATGTTTTGCGTAGCCCTGAATTGCAACGGGATATTGATGCAATGACGGCTTACAAAAAGCACGAAGAAGAAAATCCAGAACTTATGGCTGACATGGACGGCGGATTAGACGCCCATTTTCCTGAGTCTGAGTCTGCCAAAATGAATAGCAAAGGTCTTTGGTAAGTCATGGCTAAGGGTAAAGACACATCAAGAAGCCCACAGCGACAAGTTAGTCGTGAAGGCAATGTCTACCGTGTCAATTTTGATCCTCGGCAGAACCACCCTTCTATGCAACCAAAGAAGGCAGATCCTTCTGTAACTTACTCACAGGACACCGATGAGGCACCAGCCCAAGGTATCCCCCGTCCAAAGAAGAAGAAATAACCATGGCTCGTGGAGAAAACACCGCAAATCACCCAAACCGAAAAGTAGGTCGTGCATCCATTGGCACATACATGGGCAATGTTGGACGCACACATATGTTCAGTGCTGAAGGTAGTGGAGGGGACTCTACAGACTCAATGCAAGTACAAGAAAAAGACGGTAAGTCATGGGGTGGCGTTGTTGGGCAAAAGTACCATGTACCAAGCAATAACATCGATAACACTCGCCCTGTAAAAGACTACGAGTACTAATGCCGAAAGGTAAAGATACTTCAAAGCACCCTAACCGTCAGGTAAGTGCGTCTGCGTTTTCTATTGGTAGAGATGCTGTGCGTTCAAACATGCTCCCACTTCCACCATCAGCACAATCTGCAAACGATTTTAATGAAGGGTATGACTACGAAGAGTCACGCCTTGGTGTCCCAGCGCAAAACCGCAACACCTTTCCAAAAGGACAGTAATGCCCCAGTATCCCAATAAGCCATGGCAAAGTAGGCAAGAGATGCTTGTTGATCAAGCACTCATGTCTGCTATTTCCACGCCTGAAGAGATACGCAATATTCGTCCTGTAGTGCCACAAGGGTTGTTCCCACAAACTCGTGGTATCCAAAAGCAAGCAATGAGTGTGTCTGATTGCCTCACACTCGATCGCAACTTTCCAACATTCCGTTCATGGCAATCTGGCGCTCCTGTGATGTTCCGTGATGGATTCATGGAAGCAAACTCAGAAGCAACTAGTCGCTACTCAATGCAAGGATTATGGACATGAGATATCAACAAGGAATTGGCACCCCAGAAACATTGGGCGTTCAACCTACAGTGTGGAAAGAACCACAAATATTTAAGCCTAAAGCGCTTAGTTTTCCTACTATTACCGCTGGAACATCTCGTGATTATGGAAATCCAGGAAAGTATGTTGACACAATGCCAAGCCGTTGGGGTAGTCCAAGTGGTGAGATAAGCGCTCGTGGTGCTCGTTTAGGTGTTCAGGGTCTTCAAGGAATACTTACAAAAGGTCGAGGTACTGGTGAAACTATGACCTCAGACGCTGGTAGTCGCACCATGACTCGTCCCCCAACTGGTGTTGTTGATCCTGCTGAACGCAGAGGCATGTGGTGAAAGACCCAATTCTTCGTGCTGGTAGCACAGGCACAGCACCCATCACATCTCCTCCGAGGAGCCGTGCACATGACCGCAACGCTCGTCGCACTCTGTGGGGCACCTCTACTACAGTAAGTACACCACCAATCTGGACAGCAGAACAGCGCCAGCGCAAAGCACTGTGGGACGCCAAGCCATCAGAGAAATCAAGTTATGGCGATCCCAGTGAGTCTTTTGCACAAAGAAAACACCGTGAAGTCTGGGAAAACTAGACTTCCTCTAATAAGGTAAACTATTTATATGGCAGTTAATGATTCCCGCTCAATGAACCGAGATCTGCGCCTCGGCGCTACAGATGGTAAGTTCAAGTCCCTCACACCAGACCGTGGTGGAGAGGTTGATCCAACCTCAGCAACACTTCGTATGCAGGTAACTAAGGCTCAGTTCCCAACTGGTGAGGTTTACAGTTTCACTGACCGTCACCCACTGGCAGACTCTGGGCTGTAATGGCAAACATGTACCCTTGGTTGGAGTCCTATGGGCACCCCGACAAAAACATTAAAATTGACCACGAGGCAAGCGGTATGAAGTCTTCTGTGTTTCGTGAGAACTCACACATGGGCACTTTTCGTGGCATTGGTGCACCAGCAAGAGCACGAGATTTAGCACACCGTGTCCACAATGACGCATCTATCCGTGCAGACAATTCTTCGTCTATGTAACCACCCTTTAATTTTGGTGTAGTCTTTACGACTATCCAAACTTATTAGGAGTACAAAATGGCTGAAACTGGTTACGACCGCCTGCTCGTCTGCAAGACACATGGCGTCATGTGGAAACTTCGTCCTTATGACGGACCTCCAGAATACGACCAAGAGTTGATTGAACTTTGCAATCGCCACAATGCACAGGTGCCTGATCCTGATAACTGTCGTGCATCTATTTTCCGTACTGATCCAGAAACTGCTGAAAAACTGGACATGGAAACTCTTCTCAAGAATGAGTTGGGAGAAATGGATGTATACATCCGTGACTTCCGTGATGAACTTAAAGTCGATGCGTTGAAGTGCTACAACAAGCATGATCGCCCTAAGGGTGGTTGTATTGATTGGTGTTCCGAAGGAAAGACTATTGGTCGCAAGATTGGTGTTGCACCAGATAAGCGTCAGTATCTCTGCATGTATTGCCCTGTTGGATCGTGGGTTGCAGAGCAAGAGCGCATTGCAATGGGATTGTATAAAAAGTGATAGTTATCACCTTTGATGTACTTGCATTAGAAGGGGAAGAACTTGGTGCAAGACAACCAATTAACGAAGGAAGAAAACTATGGAACATGTTGTTCTCTCAATACCAAGGACGCATCTGTGTTCTTGCTACAGGAATCAGTCCAGACAAAACACCTATACTTATGGAGTGGCTCAAGCGTGAAGGCTACAGAGCGGGATCGATTGATTTAACATATGAAACATCTGCCGATGCCAAACTGGAGCGTGTTCGTAGTATCCAAGCAGGATACGGACGAGTTGAGTGGTTCGTTGACAACGATCCATCCACCATTGCTAAAACCCTTCATGAAGGAATTGCATCCCTCCTTGTCTCCGTACCAAGAATTGGACGACCAGAATGGGTTGAATCCAAGACAATCAGAGGATGGGACGAACTCTCCAAAGAAATTGACTCCCAAGC
>Ga0208975_1000623_pt1 | contig 16558 bp, 5 predicted proteins | sample GreLakmeER78MSRF_FD_187700 | JGI IMG/M metagenome (GOLD analysis project Ga0208975, IMG submission 187700) | Freshwater lentic microbial communities from great Laurentian Lakes, MI, USA - Great Lakes metaG ER78MSRF (SPAdes) | ecosystem: Environmental > Aquatic > Freshwater > Lake | place: Great... | reverse complement strand
ATCTAAAAGTAATACATACGTTATCACAGAGCAGTTTACAGGGCAAATATACACACGCATGCGCGGTCGTCAGATGATCTTTAAGATTAGCTCAAACCAGATTAACACCTGCTGGCAACTGGGCGCTCCCCGTATAGATATTAGACCGGACGGTAGGCGCTAATGACAACAAACAACCGCCTCATTAATCCGTCTCCGCCCAGCTTACCGCTAGGTACGGATCAGTACGAGCGCCGTTACCAAGATCAATTTACCAATATTTTGCGTTTGTACTTTAACCAAATACAAAATGCTCTTACAGAAATTACAGGCAATGCAGGGGGTAAGTATTTAGCGTTTCCGTATGGGGCGTTTTCTAGCGATCAAGACCAGACAGCAATAGCTAATACCGCTACGTTGATGACGTTAAACACTACCGATTTTTCTAACGAGGTAAGTATTGCAAACTCGGAGATTACTGTAGCCAACGCTGGCATATACAACTTGCAGTTCAGTGCGCAGTTCCAAAATACAGACACTGCTTTTCAAGATGTTTACATCTGGCTAAAACAAAATGGTGCGGATATTACGGGGTCAACAGGATTTGTATCTATTCCAAACAGACACGCAGGTACGGATGGGCACTCAATTGTTGGCTGGAACTATTTTTTGACTATGAATGCCAATGACCACATCGAGATTTACTGGTCTGTACCTAATGTTGCTGTAACTATTCAACACCTTGCCGCTTCCGGCACACCCACTAAGCCGTCTACTCAATCCGTCGTAGCCACACTTTCATTTGTGTCTGCGCTCCCACCATGATATTATTGATCAACCCCCATTTTGAGAGGCAAAAATGAGCCTACACGCACTAGCCACTGACATGGCCTCCAAGGGTCGCAACGGCGATTCAATGCTTGTTCACATGACGCCCGGCGAAGTGCAAGGGCTACAAGCTTTGGCCATGAAACATGGCGGATCACTGACCGTCAACCCTGATACGGGTTTACCCGAAGCTAACTTCTTAAAATCTTTGTTGCCAATTTTGGCAGGTTTTGCCCTTGGCCCTGCTGGTATGGGTATAGCTTTTGGTGGTTTATCAAGCGCGGCTTCTGCGGGCTTGTTGGTTGGTGGTGTTACTGGATTGGCCACAGGTAGCTTATCCAAAGGTCTGATGGCTGGTTTAGGTGCGTATGGCGGTGCAGGTCTAGGTGGTGGATTAAGTGAGTTAGGCGCAGGAGAGTTGGCGCAAGGACAGATTTCCGCAAACATGCCTACATTGGCTGAAGGCGCTACACAAGCGCAAATAGAGGCTTACACCCAACAAGTAAACGATCTTCGTACTGCTGGATTACAAGGCGCAAGTCAATTGCCTATGGCGGATAAACTATCAGCAGGGTTCTCTTCTGCTACAGCATCCCCTATGGACGCATTTAACTTTGCTAAAGATAACAAGTTGGCTTTGGGCATGGCGGCGGCCCCTATCATGGCTGACATGATGGTTCCCACAACCACTAAAGCCGCACCTATACAGAGTCCCGGCAGAATCCGTGAGAAGCGTTGGGATGGCCGTCAGTTTGTAGATGTCGCCAATACCGATGCTGGCGTGTTCAATACTAGTGGCCGAAGCTTCTCTGATCCATACCGTGGTTACAACAATGGTGGTATTGTGGCTTTGGCTGCTGGCGGTGATGCCGCTCTTGCCGCATATCAAGCGGGGGATTACGCAACAGCTAACCGTTTACTAGGTGAAGCTGGCATGAGTGCGCAAGATGTAGTTAGTAAGTACAATTTAGATGCTGCACAGGCTGCAGACGTAGCTAGAAATCTTGGTTACGCAGGTGATATGGGCGGCATACAATACGGGTCAGGTTATGTTGAACCTGTGGCTGAAACCGTAGCATACACTCCACCTGTCGCAGATAGGACTGTAGTTAATCGCGCTGCAATTGAACCTGATTACTTTGAGCAACAATTTGCACCGGATGTTTTTACTCCTGTAACTACGCCAACACAACCTCCCGCAGGTATTGAGACACTGAATGCGGCCATGTTGCCTGTAACTACGCCAACACAACAACCCACAGGCATTGAGACTTTAACTGCTCCTGTTACACCAACTGCAACAGCGGCTTCCACAACGCCTACGTACAACAAGTATACAAACGAAGAAATTGCCAAGTATTTAATAGACAATCCAACAGTCGATATTGCCGCAGCAACCAAGGCTACAAACGCTGACCCCGCCGCAGTCAATGCGTATATTGCCAGCATAGCTAACCCGTTTGTAGGTTCAACAGATACGACTGGCGGTTCAGGTGTATTGGGCATTTACAATCAAATGAGAGCACAGGGCATTGACCCTAATGAGTTGTATGCGGCTGAAATTGCAAACGATCCCAAATATGCTGGTTATACACAGCCAATGATTCAGAGATCTTACGACCTAAGTAAAGGCGCGTATGCGTTAACTGACCAAATAGCAAAAGACAAAATAGCCGCAGATCCTAAACTTGGCTACGATAAGCAGTGGGTCAAGTATATGGAAGACAACAAATACACTGTTGACGAAATGGCGCAAGCTTTTGGTATATCCAAAAATGAAATTCGTGATCGCATACAAAAAGTTAAAGCTGCCGAAGCAGTAGTAACGCCGCCTATTGTGCCGCCCGTGGTTGTACCCCCAATTAACGCTACGCAAAATACTACAACGCCAGTAGTTAAACCGACCGACTTATATACAGCGCCAGCAACATCGTTGCCCGTAGGTGTGTCTGGTAATACTGGCCCATCTCAAATTGGCGGCGGCGCTACGGTTAACCCCAACGGCACAATCACAACTTCACCACGTATTCCCGGCATCCCAGTTGGCGGCTTCACAGGTATGACAAACTTGCGGGATACATACACCAAGGGTGGTGGTAGCTTGGGCTATACGTCACCGAAGTTTGACAAGATTGAAGACTTTAACGCCAAGTATGTTGATAAGCGTTTGACTGGTGATTCCAAAGCCGCGTACGACTACCTTACAGGTAAAGCAGGCGCTAAGTACCCCACCAAGTCTGGCGTTGGTCAAATTTCTGAAGACTACGCTACAGCAGTGCTGGGCTACCCTGCACGGGGCAACCTGCCATACATATACAACAAAGCCACAGGTAGGATGGATGTCAACCCTGACTACGTAGCCCCCGGACGTGATTCCGCAGGCAATGTGACATACAGCATGTCACTGAACGACATCAAGAGTTCGTTGAAAGAGTCACCACTGTCTGGGCAAGCTTTGTACGATTGGGCGCAATCTAACAACCTCTCTGCACAGCAGATTGCTGACGCTACGGGAAGAAGCTTGTCTAGCGTCTACTCTGACTTCCGCGCAGGCTCAAAAGCTAAAACAGAAGCCGACAAAAAGAAAACTGACGATGATGCTGCCGCAGCCGCAGCAAATAGCCAATTAGATTCTTCTAGTACAGGTGGTGAAGCCGCTGGTGGTTTGCAACAAGCCTACGCTATGGGTGGTGCTACGGGCTACGCCCTTGGTGGATTGGGTACGCTGGGTGGTTACTCTGACGGTGGTCGATTGCTCAAAGGCCCCGGTGATGGCGTGTCTGACAGCATCCCTGCAACGATTGGCCGTAAGCAACAGCCCGCACGCCTTGCCGATGGTGAATTTGTAGTGCCTGCCCGCATTGTGTCTGAGTTGGGTAACGGCTCTACAGATGCAGGCGCTAAGAAGCTCTACGCCATGATGGATCGTGTGCAACGTGCACGGGGTAAAACCACAGGCAAAAACAAAGTAGCGGCCAATAGCCGCGCTGACAAATATCTTCCCGCTTAAGGAATAGATCATGGCTGAACCGCAAATCTCCCAGATAACGCAATCGCAAACCTCCATCCCCGACTACGCTAGGCCGTACGTCGAGAACCTGCTGGGCGCTGCGCAGAGCTACACGGATCCTTCACAGAACCCGTACCAGCAGTACATGGGGGAGCGTCAAGCGCAGTTTGCACCTTTACAGCAGTTTTCCTACGACAATGCGGCGTTGATGCAGACCGCCCCTCAGTTGCAAGATGCAACTGCTATGGCAGGCTCTGCGGGTCTGGGTGCGCTCAATACAGGTTTTACATACAACCCATACCAAACTAAATCGTTTACTGGGGGCACACAAGGGTCTTACGATCAGGCTACTGGTAAATACACACCCGGTACGGGCATGGCCGCAAGCTACATGTCCCCTTATATGGGTGAAGTCGTTGCTCGTCAACAAGCAGATGCAATACGTCAATCCCAGATTGCAAGCCAAGCTCAAGGTGCTCAAGCCGCCCGTGCAGGTGCATTTGGTGGCAGTGGTGATTACTTGATGCGTGGTCAGGCTAGGGGCAACTTAAACCGTCAGTTGGGAGATATTTACGCTCAAGGCCAGCAAGCCGCGTACACCCAAGGTATGGGGCAATTCAATCAAGAGCAAAGCGCTACACAAGCGGCGGCTAACCTTAATGCACAGCAAGGTCAGTTTGGTGCGGGTCTGGGTCTTCAAGGCTTACAGACAGCACTGACAGGCGCTAATGCTTTGGGTAACTTGGGTAACACGCAGTACCAGCAGAATATGGGCATCAACCAGATGCAGAATCAGTACGGCTTGCAGCAACAACAGCAGTCACAGAACATTCTGAACAATCAGTATCAGGACTTCCTGAACTTCCAGAACTCGCCATACAAGCAGATGGGTTTTATGTCCGACATCCTGCGCGGCCTGCCATTGACACAACAATCAGCAACGATGTACCAGACACCTCCGTCATTAGGTTCACAGTTAATTGGTGCAGGTTCAGTAGCGGCAGGTGTTGCCTTGCGTGCCAAGGGCGGCTCCGTGGGGGAGAAGCCTGCGGGTCTGGCTGATTTGGCTCTATCAAGAATGGGTTAAGGAAGTAACATGGCAATCGACCAAAGAGACATCACATCCCAGTTGCGCATGATGGATGACCGTGCTTTGCAGCAATATGCTGCGATGCACAAATCCGACCCGTACGTATTTCCGTTGGCATTCCAAGAGAGCCAAAACCGCCAGAGAGTACGTATGAGTGGCCAAGCTCAGATGGCTGGCCAAGAGATGCCCAAGGTTAACGATGCCGCACTGATGGCAATGTCACCTCAAGCCGCACCCCAGCAAGCCCCCCAAGCGCAGGGCATCAGCAACCTACCTGCTCCCAACATGCAACGTATGGCTGACGGCGGCATTGCAGGCTACGAAGATGATGAAGAAGGTATGGCCACAGGCGGTATGGGCGGCATGTTTAACTTTGCTCAGCAAAGCGAGCCAGTGGTGCGTATGGCAGGTGGCGGTGTGCCGCGCTATCAAGGCGTGCCTGTTGCCGAAGGTGGTGATGGCAGTATGGTGGATGAGTTTAAGGGTGTTGACGATCAGATTGCCGCCAACATGGAACGCCAGAGGTTATATGGTGCGTTTGACGAATACAGCAAGTACACACCGACACCCAAGAAGGGTAGCAAAGCCGCTAAGAAATTAGAAGAAGAAGCCAAAAAGGAAGCTAAGAAAGAAGAGCCAGTTAAAAAGCCTGAACTACCTGCACTTCCTACGTACACACCAAAAACGGCGGCACAAGGTCGTGCGGAAGTTGACAAAATAATTGCGCCTGACTTGGCAGAAATTAAAGAAAGCTACAAACCGTTTGCTGAACAGTTCGCACAAGATCGTTCACGGATTGAAGGTCGTGAAAAGAATGCCGTCTCCGATGCACTGATTCGTGCAGGTCTGGCTACGATGGCTGGTAAGTCACAGTTTGCTTTGCAAAACATTGGCGAAGGTGGCCTCCAAGGTTTGAACGCGTATCAAGAAGCACAGAAGAATAACGAAGCATCACGCAGAGCCTTGACCCAATCTGAAATGCTAATGGCTCAAGCTCAACGTGCTGAAGGTCGTGGTGCCCGCACTGATGCTGCTAGCCTATTTGCTCAATCTCAAGAAGCCGAACGAGCAGGTATCCAGTTTGCGCAGAAGGCACGGGAGATTGAGAACACTAAAGCGTATCAAGATGCTTCAGCGGCTACTGCACAGCAGAATGCGCGCACTCAAGAACGTATGGCTGATGCGGCTATGGTGACGGCACAGGCAAACAAATCTCGGGCTACTGCTTTGAATGCGGCTGGTGGAACTAAAGGTGCGTTGACTGAATCTCAACTTGCTAGGGTACGGGATAGCGCACGCGATAACATCACCAAAGACGCTAATTTTGCATTGTCCCAACTGAAAGCTGAAAGAGCAGCTAAAGCCGCAGGTAAACCGTTTGACGCTACAACGTGGTTGAATGGACTTATTGACACTGAAGTTGAACGAATGCTTGCAAATACCAGCCGTGCAAGTACAATCCAACCAGCCCCTACCGGCGGTAAACTTGGTAGCGGTACGTATAACATTCCCTCAACAGGGTTTGGAAAAGCTGAAGTTGTAACACCTAATAAATAGCCATGCCACTCTACCGCATCAAAGCCCCCAACGGATTAACGTACCAAATTGAGGGGCCAGAAGGTGCGTCTCAAGCGGAAGTGGAATCGGCGGTTCTAGCGCAGCACCCCGATGCAGGCAAGCCATTCAAGGAAGCTGGATTCTCTCTTGCTGACACTGGTGTAGCCGCACTTCAAAGTGCTGTTGGTGCAACTAAATCTACACTGCAAGGTTTTGGTGCTGAAGCCCCCGGAGTGGAAACTCTTGGCAACCTGCAAAAAGGTATAGGGCAGCTCTACTCCCCTGAACGTCAAGCTGAACAAGCCCGTCGTGATGCGCTTGAAAAAGCCGCTGCTAGGTCTGGTAGCACATTAGAAGAAATTAAAGCCAGCGCCGCTGGTGTTACCGAAGCCCCCATCCAAGCCACTGCTTCCGCAGTTGGCTCATCCGTTCCTACCGTTGCATTGAGTATTGGTGCGGCTGCTTTGGCAGTACCGGCAGCGGCGGCTCTTGGTTTGATTGGCGCACCTGCGCTTGCGTTTGCCGCGGCTGTTGGTATTGGCACTAAGTATGCCCTCGGTGCACTGCAAGGTGCAGGTTCTGTCAAAGGCTCCATCTACGATGCGGTCAAAGAAGAAGTTGGTAAACAATACCCTGACCTTTCCAAAGAACAAGTTTCTAAGATTGCATTGGAAGCCCAGAGTTTTACAGGTAAAAACTGGGACAACATCATGGCCGGTACCGGCATCGGCTTTGTAGCCGGTGGCACGGGTTTAGAAAAAGACCTTTTAAAGAAACTGTCCAAACCTGTTGCCGCCGCAGCCGCTAAAGAAGCGGGGGAAGAAGTTGCAAAGAAGGGCATCATTGCGGGTACAAAGCGTGCCACTGGCGCTGGTTTAAAAGAAGCCGTACCCGAGGCTATCCAAGGCGGTCAAGAGCAGTTTGCCGCTAATGTGGCACAGACCCGTGAAGGATTTGAAACCCCTGCAATGGAAGGCGTGTTGGGCGCGGCAACCAAAGAGGGTTTGATGGGCATGCTGGGTGGCTCAGCAGTCAGCCCGTTTACAGGTGCAACTCCTACCCCACCCGCTACCGTAGATCAGTCAGGTCAGCCCACACCTAATGAACTTGAAGCCCAAGTTCAACAACGCAGACTGGCACGTGAGCAAGAGCAGATGGGTGTCAAGCAAGGCCGTGCCGCCCGTGAGGGTGAAAAGCTAATTGATGCTGAAGCCAAAGCCGAAGCTGACCAACAGCAAGCCGCCCGTGTGGAAGCTGAGAAAGCCGCCGCCACAGAACTGCAAACACTGCGTGCCCAGCGTCAGGCTGAATTGGAACAAACGTTCCCAAAAGATTACAGCGATGTAATGCAAAAGACGGATGCGTACGCAACATTGTTCCAAGAGAAGCAGGCATTAGCAAACCAGACGCAGACTAAAGAAGTTAAAGCACGTATCAAAACCATCGATGGCTTGATACAAGGCATTATCGAGGAAGACACCCGCGTACCTAATGAGTTCAAGCGGATGCAAGCTGAGAACGCCAAGGTAACCAAGAACCTGCCCCCTGACCTGCAAGCCAAGTATGCGGCCACTGCGTTCACCATCCCTGAACCACAGCAGATGGAAATCCGTGCGGCTACAGTTGAGCAAGCACCCGTACAACAAACAGACTTGCTGGGTCAGCCTATTCAGCAGGAAGCACCCGCAGCAGCCACGCCTGACAAGTTTAAAACTGTGCAGACAGCAGAAGAAGCGCAAGCCGCCTTGGACTTACAGAACAGACGCGATGCACGTGCAGGTCAAGCCAATCGCAACGCCGCTCAAGATGCAGGACAACTTGGTTTGTTTACGCGAGTGGGCACACCGACTGCTGAAGCCGAGGTTCTTCCCCCAAAGATAATTGTAAAGAAGCCACCAGTTATCAAACTTACTCCTGAGACAGTAGCCCCTGTCATCACCGCTGATACGCTTGGTGTATTGGGTATTGGCCCCACGGCTGTGATGCGCAAGCCCGGCCATGCTATCCAAGGTCTGGACATTACCAAACCAGATGATGCGGCAGAAGTTAGGAACATGCTGTCAATCTATAAGGAAGGCCGTAGCCCTGCGATTGTCCAGAAGATTGATACGTTTCTAGGACGCCCTGAGTTCCAAGCGTTGCCAGCACCTGCACCGAAAGTAACGCCTACCGTAACCAAAGCGCCTACCGTAACCAAAGCGCCTACCGTAACCAAAGCGCCTACAACAAAAACGTCTATACCCCTTTACGACCGACTTGGTTTGCCACAAGGCCCAGCCAGAGCAGATGCAAAGAACGATGAAATATCTGTTGATGATGCCGTTCTTTTAAAGGACATGGTTGTTAAGATAGTTGAAAATGGTTTAGCGACCGGTAAAAATCGCCAACAAATTGTTGACCAGATTGTTAGCTTGACCAAAGATGGTATCAAGCCCGGTGATTTCTTGCGTATTAACGAATACTTAACCGAACGTGGTGTTAAAGAAGTCCCTACCGAAACCACAGGCCAATCTGCTGAAAAGAAAGCGGCTAACAAAGCGGCGCAACCATCTGCAAGGAAGGCTAGGAATGAAGCTGCAAAATCAACTGCTAAGCCTACTTCTACGCCTATCGTTACCAAAAAGGTGGAAGCACCGGCTACTCCTGCGCCTGTTAAAGTTGTAAAGAAAACAGAACCCAAGAAGGTTGAGCCTAAAAAAGTCGTAAAGAAATCAGAACCTAAGAAGCTTGAAGCACCAAAGGTTGAACCTAAGAAAGAAGAGCCAAAGGTTGATAAAGCTCTTGAGAAGGCGCGTGAGACTGTCGATGATCTTGACCTTGATCCTGAAACAACCAAGACCAAAGTTAAATCATTTGCCAAGCGTTTGCACAAAGCAGGTTTGATTGACGACATCAGTTTGAATGCGGTTGAAAGCATATCCAAAGACAAGGATATGGGCTACGAAGACCTGCTGGATGAGATCAGGTTTGCACTTGAGGCTTACGAGAGTAACCAAAAGAAAGCACCTGAAACTAAGAAAGTCACAGACGAAAGCAATGTGATCGAGGGCGAGACACGGGTAATCCCTGATAACCAGCAGAAGCTGTTGGAAGGCCCTGTTGGTCGTTTGCAAGATGACCAAGTTGAAGAACTTGAAGATTTCTATGGCGTAGATAAGAGCAACCCTGAGTTTTGGAAGCGCCTGCAAGAAGACGTTACCCTGTTTGCTGAGAAGGGTGCCAAGGCTGTTAAGCAAGCCATCCGTGAAATCATCAGGCAAGTGCAAGCTGGTGTACTGGCCGTAGGCGTTATCTTCAACCCCGGCAATATTTCTGCACCAGAAGCGTTTGTTTTACACAACCCCGTCTCTGTAACTACAACGCAAGAAGTCAAAGCAGAGATACCCGCATCAGTTGCATCCAAGATGTCTGATGGCGCTAAAGAAGCGTACGAGATTCTTATCCCTGCGATGAAGGGTAAGAATGGCGACAAGCTAATGGTGTTTGTCGATAAACCGACAGGCCGTATTTTTATCTTTGATGCAGACGGTAAGCCTGTGTTGGATAAGAAGGTCTTGATTGGTTTAGCCAAGGGCGATCTGTACAAGGGTAACAATGACCTGCCACAGAACCGTATCACGCCAGCAGGTTTGTTTGGTATCAAAATAATTGATGCTGCAAAGGGTGGCTCCGCTAAAGTAACTGCGGGTGATTATGACTTTGGCAAAGTGTTTGCACTGGAAGACCCCGATGCCGTGGTCACCATCATGCACTCTGTATGGCTAAAAGAAAAAGACGCCGCCCAACGTCAGGCCGCACTGCAAAGTGAATCCACTACCGATTCACGTTTCTCTTTTGGGTGTATCAACATTGACAAAGGTACATACAAATACCTGCTTGACAACTTCCAAGCGCAGATGGATGGCGCAAAGATGTTTGTAGTGCCTGATAACCAAGCAGATACCAGAGCATTTTTAATGGGCGAGAAGTCAAGTGGGGATGTGCTTGTACGTGAGGCTGTGAAACCTGTCACCAAGACAACCACACAAACCCGTGACTCTGCGTTTGCACAAGAAGCCAAAACAGGTGCGCTGGGTCGTGAGCAAGGGCTACCACCAAAGGAGCCAACGCGTTCACGTATCCAAGAAGATCAGGAGCCTGTTGACAACCCCATCTCTCAGAATGAACTTGAAGGCATCGTTGATGATGTGAAGAAGTCTTTGGGCGGAGAAGTTGAAGTAACTATCCTTGACAGTGCAAAAGACCTTGACCCCAAAGCACCAGCAGGTGCAGCAGGTTTGGTAAAAGACGGCAACGTATATCTGTTCAGGGATGGCATCAAGTCTGGCATTGAAGGCGCTAAGACTGTCTTCCACGAACTGTTCCACCTTGGCTTGCAGAAGCTTTTGACTAACCCCAAGGAATACCACAGGGTTATGATAAACCTGTACCGCATGAACGCTCGAGTGCGTGAAATGGCGGATAAGTGGATTGCTTCACAAGAAGGTCAGGATGCCAAAGCTGCGTACGCTGAGCAGTACAGCAACCCACGGGATCAACTAAATGCACTGACTGCCCACGGTACAGACGAAGCACTCGCACGTATCGCAGAAGAATTAAAGACAGGCAAGAAGATTGGCACAGGTCAACGCGCCTTTGTACGTTCGATTGCAAAGTGGTTGGCTGACGTTGCCGAGAAAATTGGCTTGCGCCAAGTAGCACAGAGCATCCGTTCTGCTACCTACACAGAAGTTGAGAAGTTTGTACAAGAAGCCATGACTGCCGCAGTTGGCGCTGGCCCTGTAAACGTACGCTTGACACGCCGCTTTGCACAAGCAACAGCCACTGCATCGGATGCGTTTAAGAGATGGTTTAAAGATAGCCAAGTTGTCGATAACAATGGCAAGCCTTTAGTGGTTTACCACGGCACTAGCCGTAGCTTTGACACGTTCTTAAAAGATATGTTGGGTGCGGCAACGGGCGCTCCTTCGGCAAAGTTGGGTTTCTTCTTTGCGGGTGATCCTAATACATCTACAGGCTACGCAATAAACGCTAAGAAAAATGAAACAGAAAGCCCTGCGGAATCTGAAATTCGTTTTTTAAACAAAGATATTAAACGTTACCAAAAAGGTTTAGCAGAAGCCACGGCACAGAAAGACCCTAATTCTATTGAAGGTAGAACCTTACGTGAGCGCCAAGAAAAATATCGGTTAAAGCAACTTGCTGAAGCACAAGCAAAGCTTAAAAAAGAGCCTAACGATAGAATGGCTAAACTGGATGTGGATCGTTTTTCAAAACAATTTCCAGAATCTACCTATGTGTACATTGCGGAATCGTATGTAAAAGATTACACAGAAAGCCTTGCAAGGGCTGAAAAGAAACTTACTGCGTTAAAAGCTGAAGTTCGTAAAAGCGCTGAAGAAATAGGTGGGCGCGCGGGCGAAAACATTATGCCCGTGTACCTAAGTATGCAAAACCCATTGATCTTAGATCAGCGGGGCGCTCCGTACCGGATCATGTCTTACAGAGACACAATCATAAAAGCCAAGCAAGACGGCCATGACGGTGTCATCATTAAAAACACGTACGATGGCAAGCAACAGCCGGGTTGGATTCAACGGCTGATTGCTAAATGGCGCAAGGAAGACGTACCTTCTGACACAATTTATATTGCGTTTGAACCTACCCAGATTAAGTCTGCTATTGGCAACATTGGCACATATGACCCTACCAACCCCAACATCCGTTATTCTGTCCGTGGTGGCATCGACGAGAACACCCGCCGTGCGGTACAGGATATTCAGGATAAGACGCCTGCTAAGTATAAAGAGCCAGAGAAGAAGACGCTGGTTCAGCAACTCAAGAGTGTAGGTGAAGTTGAAACACGCGATCAAGCTAAGCTACTTGCACGCCAGAAAGCCGCTGACAAGTTTGCAACGGTCAGTGCCAAGGTCAATCAAATGTTTTCTAAGGGCTACAAGAATGCCTTTGGTGATCTAAACCCTATGGTGTTGGCACGTCAAGCAGAAGAAGCCCGTAAGCTAGTGCTTGATTTCTACAAGGCTGGTGGTATTAAGTTTGCTAAAAGTGGTTTGATTGAAACTGTTGACACCAAAGATTCTTTGCAAGGTGCAGTTGAGCAGTTGGTTGATCTAGCCGCTAAGAACGACATGACTTACAAGGAAGCTGAAACTTATGTATCTTCTTTGTTGGAAGGCCACCGTCTGCACAACATGCGTGAAGAGCATGACAATCCTTTGGAAGCATCTGCCCTGATCCTTGAACAGCAGGGTAAGAACAAAGAAGCCGATGCGGAACGCAAGAAGAAGTTGGCACGTCACATGGACAACGCCGACATTGATACGTTAGAAGCCGCCTTCCAGAAGTCACCTGAAATCAAGGCTATCCTTGACACACTCAATGCAACCCGTACGCAAGCTATTGACTTCATGATTGAGGCTGGTCGCATCACACCAGAGCAAGGTAAGTTCTGGAAAGAAAACTCTGCGTATGTGCCGTTTGATCGGGTGTTTGTAGAAACAGAAATTCCTGTTAAGGGTCGTGGCTCCTATGGCATCGCAACACTGCGCAACTTACCCGGCATGGAGGGTTCGTTTGAGCGTCCAATTAAGAACGTGTTTGACTCCTACACTGGCCGTTTAAGTTGGATGATTACGGAAGCTGCAAACAACAACGCTTCCTACAACGTGCTAGATACGATGGCATTGGGTGGGTTTGCCAAAGAACTTAAACCTAAAGAAGTACCCAGTAACAAGGCGCTAACAATCAAAGTTTATCGTGGCGGTAAGCCTGTTGAGTTTGAAGTAGAAAGCGTAGCTGACTACGAGGCATTCCAAGTCGCGCCTGAACTGACGGGTTGGTTGGTGGGTTCACTTGTACCTGCGGCACGTTGGGTGCGTGTGGGTGTAACGGCTTTCCCCGCCTTCTCAATTAAGCAGGTGATTGAAGACGCGCAGCGTTCCATGTTTAACTCTGGTGTTGAACGGCCAATGGTTACCGGCATGAAGACGTTGTACAACTTCCCACGGTTGTTGACATCTGATGCTCTGCAGGCTTTGGGCGTCAGCAAGAAGATGCCTTTAGTACGTATGATGGAAAAGCTTGGCATTATTGGTGACTACGATGTCAACATCATCAACCCTGCACAAGACATTAAGATTGCGGCTGGCGCTGAGAAACGAGGCATAGCTGCCACCGTGTACCACGTACTTGAAAAGATTACCAAAGCATCTGACCTTGCCGCACGTTTGGCGGTGTTTGAGGAAACCTTGCTTGAGACAGGTGGCAAGAAAGAAAAAGATGGCAGTATTACAGGTGGCGACAAAGACCTTGCACAGCTACGCGCTCGTGAGTTAATTAACTTTAGCCGCCGTGGTTCTGACCCCACTATCCGTACGCTCAGCCGTGTGGTGCCATTCATGAACGCATACGCACAGGGTATGGATGTTACCTATCGCACCGCCAGCGGTTTGGATGCCGCCTCTGGTTCAGAGCGCGCAGATGCGCGTAAGCAGTTTTATAAAATGGCCATGAAGTTAACCGCCCTTGGCTTTATGTATACCTTAGCGTTTGGTGACGATGAGGGTTACAAGAACGCAACTGATGAAGTGCGTGACAACAACTTCCTTATTCCGCACACAGACAAGAAGATTCCGTTGCCAAAAGAAATTGGTTTCTTGTTTAAATCAATTCCAGAACGCTTGGTTAACTACTATCGCCGCTATGGTACAGATGAAGAGCAAAGCATCCTGAACCTGCTTGGCACGATCGTCAAGGGTGGTATTTCCGCATACGGTACGCCTAACGCTACACCTGCGCAGATCAAGCCTATCCTTGAGAACATGACCAACTATTCGTTCTTCTTGCAACGTGAGTTGGAATCTGCCTCTATGCAGAAGCTTGACCCATCACAACGGTCTACGCCAAGTACGTCTGAGTTGGCTAAATCTATTGGGGCACTTTCACAACAGCTTGGTAACGTAGCTGGCACTAAGATTGTAGAAGTATCACCCATCAAAGTGGACAACTTACTGCGCGGGTTGTTTGGTATTGCGGGTTCATCCACATTGCTGATGACCGACGCTTTGATTAACCCAAGCCGCCCTGATCGCCCCTTGTATCAGATGCCGTTTGCAAGTTTGTTCATATACAACACCGCCGGTGGGCGCGCAAAGAATGAGTTCTATGATTTGCAAGAAAAGGTCGGGCAAGCAGATGCTACGTTCAAGAGCCTGCGGGAAACTTCACCTGAGAAAGCACTTGATTACATGGAGAAAAATGAAGCGTTGCTTGCAGTTGCACCTATCTTGAACAGTTCGTTACAGCAGTTAAGTACAACCCGTAAGCTTCGTTTGCAGTTAGAAACTATGTCCAATGAACAGTTGGGTATGACGGGTAAGGAACGTCGTGAAGCGATTACCGATATTATTAAACAAGAAAATGAATCGTTGGATTACATCCGATCACTAGATAAAGACGTGCGAGATATGCGCAAGTAAAAAACCCCCGGGGTTTAGCCGGGGGTAAAAGGAGAAAAGCAACTGCACTTTTTAGGGTGCAGCTTATCCTATCATGCAATGCGCCAAACCCGAATACCCCACATGCCATTTTCTATGTGGGCGATGGTTTTGACTTTAAAGCCTCGGTCGTCAGCACGCTGGGTGATAGCTCGAATCATACGTTCATGAGCAATACAGGGTAAGAAGAAAGAGGAGCCAAGTCGAAACCTGTGCCACTCAATCTGTACCTGTACCCCTTCAATTTCAAGCGGCTTTTCTATCTTCACCGTCTTCAATCGGCATAGCCAGTACCGCTTCCACGTCAAACACATGGCTCATGGTGTCGTCGATCAGCAATGCATTGACGGGTGGTGCCGCCATCAGCGTACCCTTTGCCATACGCTTCTTTACAGAATCTACAGCCACACCTGTGTTACGCAGGGCATTGACCGTGTCGTGATAGCTAACCTGATTCTTGGCGCACCATTCTTTAAACTTCTTTTGCACAATGAACAACTTCTTGGTATCTAGCTCGTACCGGATCAGCAACTCACCCCTTGGCTCCCTGACAGGTGCAGAAGGTAAGCCGTTCTCAGCGGGGTTATCTCTAACTAACAGAATGTTGTTGATGTTGGCCATGACAAAAGAACCCACTGCTGTAGCACCATCTGTTGGTGCTGCTTGGATGTCACCCTTGTTGGATTTAAGCAAGACCACAAGCCAGTTAAAGATGCGCTTAACGTCAAAGTCAATCAAGCCAAGCTGATTGGCAATTAGGCCACCCGTGATACCCAGTGCACCAATGGATGACCAGAAGCGTTCACGCTGACCCAACCCTGCCGCCGTATCCAAACGCAACTGAACGTCACGCATGGTATCCAAAACTTCAGGCAGGTTGTCAACCACATACTTTAAGAAGAGTTCACCGGCATGGCCGTAGTTGGTAGACAGCTTGCCAAACAGTGCATCGGTAAACTCTTTTGAGTACGCATCATCACGGCGGATTTTTAACTCAATGATACGCATCATCTCGCCTTCAGGAAACTCCTTCAAGGAAAACAACTTATCGTACAAACTGCTGTTGGATGAAGTGATAGCAAGCAAACGCCAGAAGGTATTGTTCATACGCTCAGCGTTAGTCTGTGACTCCATGCGGTTCTTGCCACGGCCTTGGGTGATAGCGTATGCCAACTGCGACACCATCTCATCACGCATGTTGGTCACTTCATCAATCGTTGCGGGCAGATTGTTCAGCACACCGAAGCGGTGAATCTTGGCGTTGTATGTATCGTCGTTCTGTAGTAGCAGGTCGAACGGTTGCCCCCAGATACTATTGATGGCCATCTGCACGGTTGATTTACCTGTGCCAGAACCCGGACTCATCAAGTTAACAATACCCCCACGCACCTGAGTGAACGGCATCAGCACACTGCCAAACCCAAGCATGAATGCAAAAGCTTGTGCTTCCATACCATTGTTGTTATAGAAGTTAACAACTGACTTCCACTCATCCAGTTCACCCTTCTTTGTCAGCAATGAACAGGCATGCAAGATTGAACTTGCAGGGGGGCTGTATTTAACCCCAGTCTTTGTGAT
>Ga0208975_1000622_pt1 | contig 16561 bp, 25 predicted proteins | sample GreLakmeER78MSRF_FD_187700 | JGI IMG/M metagenome (GOLD analysis project Ga0208975, IMG submission 187700) | Freshwater lentic microbial communities from great Laurentian Lakes, MI, USA - Great Lakes metaG ER78MSRF (SPAdes) | ecosystem: Environmental > Aquatic > Freshwater > Lake | place: Great... | reverse complement strand
GAGTATATCCTAATAGTGATAAAACACCTCATTATTTTGATATGATAGCAGAAAAAATATCTGAATTTGACCGTATTACAGGTGCGTAGGCTTTTAAAAATTAATAAAATAAAATTGAACATAACTACTGTATAAGCGCAATAAAAAGGCATACAAAACAATGGAAAAGACTTATATACATAAAGTTAGAATAACACAAGTTCAGAAGGATGCTTTTGTTAAATTAAAAGAATACGATGTTAACATAAGTCAATTCATAAGGCAAGCAATAAAAGAGAAATTGCAAAGGGATTGGAAGTCAATTAAAGAAAGTAAGAACACAAATAAATGCCCATTTTAATTTATGCTAAACAAAGACCAACAGGAACAATTTAAAAGAGATTATAATAATTTATCTATCCCTAACCTTTCTGCAAAGTATGAAATATCAATTAAGCACGTTGGATACTATGCTAAAAAACTAGGACTAAATAAGAAGCAAAGATTAAAAGTATCGGACTATCAGTATAATTTCATAAAATCAAATACTGAAATGAGCAACTATATGTTATCTTTGTGTACTGGTTTAAGTTGGAGGTCGGTTAATATAATAAAAACAAAAATAAAAGAAGGGGTATATTAGATATGCCTCCTTATAGAGTAGAATTAATTAAAGAAGAGATACGAACCAATAAAAAAAGAAGGTCACACCGTAAAATGTGATTGTTAATTACTAATTAAAACTTATCGTAAAAGATTAAATATAAATTAGCAATTTTAACCCGTGCATTACGAAGGTGTAAAAGATAAGGTAATATTGATGAAAGTTACTTCAAGAGGTAGACCTAAAAAGTTAATTCATTGCATCCAAGAGTATTTAAGATTAGCTCATAACCCAACAGCTATGAAGTGGTTAATAACCTTAGACTTTGACGATGAAACCTGTAATAACTTAGAGTTCATTAATAAAATAAAATCTATTCTACCAGATGCTTATATATCTTTTGGGAAGTCGGAAAGTAAGATACACGCAATTAACCGAGATATTGAAGCCTACACTACTTGTAATGAATGGCACATCCTATTAAATATTAGTGACGATCAAAGACCAGTAACACAAGGTTATGACCTATTGATTAGAAACACCATGCCTAATGATTTGGATGCTTCTTTATGGTTTTATGATGGGTTTCAGCCTAGAATTAACACACAAGAGATAATTGGATTGAACTATTACAAAAGAACTAATCATGTGTATGACCCTAGATTTAAATCGTTCTACTGTGATAACTTAAGTACGGAATTAGCTAAGAAGCTAGGTAAATTAATAAAGGTAGACAAATGTATAATAATGCACTTCCACCCTGCTTGTTTACCTGGTCAAGTACAAAACGATGCCTTATATGATAGAAACCAACAGTACTGGCATGAAGATAAAAGAACTTACGAAAGAGCAATAATTGAATTGAATGGACTATAAACTATCAATATTGGTGTGTACTTTACCACAAAGGGCTGAATCTTACAAAAGGTTACAGGATGAGTTGCAAAAACAAATAGACCAAAATCCTGAATACAGGATAGAAAGGATTGCTAATGCACACCCGACAATGTCAATAGGCGATAAACGTAACGAGCTTTTAGAAATGGCTACAGGTGAATACGTTTGTTTTATAGATGATGACGATATGATAAGCACCACATATATTGAAACACTTTTAAAAGGCATAGAAACAAGCCCTGATTGCATTTCTTTACGTGGTGTTATAACTTGGGATGGTGGCAAACCAGAAGTATTCGAGCATTCAATTAGATACAAAGAATACAAAACCAAAAAAGATTACAGAGAAAACGAACCTACATTTATAAAGTATGAACGTTACCCGAACCACTTAAATTGTATTAAAGCAAGTATAGCTAAACAGTTTAAGTTCCCTAGCTCAAACTTTGGCGAAGATACCGACTGGGCAACACAAGTATTTAATAGCGGACTTTTAAAAAACGAATACTACACAGATAACATTTTATATCAATACCTATACAGAACTAACAAATGAAAGCCATAAGTTACAGCCTATTCGGTTATAATAAAGCAAGACAAGACAACTGCTTTGACTTCAATTCTTATTTAAGAGGTCTAATGATCTCAATTAGAATGAACCGATTAATCATGCCTGAGTGGGTAACAGTACTAAACACAGATAAAACAACTTACGAAGCATTTAAAGACCTATTTGATAATTGTGGGATTGAAGTGTTAGTACACAAAGAAGCTGACTTATGCAAGGCTATGTTATGGAGATTGAAACCCGTTTATGAAATGGAGGGGGGACAATGGAAATACTCTCACGTTCTTTGCAGAGACTTAGATAGCCCTATTACATGGCGAGAGGCTAAATGTGTTCAATACTGGTTAAACAAAGGAACGGCTATTCACGCTATTACGGATTCGGTATCTCACAACATCCCGATGTTAGGTGGCATGATAGGAATTAACACAGCACACTGGACAGTAAGGATGCCTAAAACATGGGAGGAACTTTTAGGAATGGATAGAAACATAGATTATAAGATTAAGGGAAGTGATCAAACATTCTTAAATAACTGTGTTTATCCACAATGGGCTAGACAAGGAACTGACAGTATCACTCAGCATTATTTAAAAGGGATGCCAAACACCTTTTTAAGTGATTATCACACCGAAGTACCCGAGTATATAGAGTTAGGTCTACCAGCCGATTTAATGGAATCTAATAGCATTTGTGGGCATATAGGAGCTGCTGGATGGTATGAGACTGCCATGTTTAAATTTTTAAAGAAACATTGGGATAAGTTTGAAGACCTATTAGAATTAGAAGCTAAACATCCTAAAATATTTTATTGGGTAAATGAATAACACAGTAATAAATATCGAAGGAATTAAAGTAAATCATTCTATTATCAAGTTAGAACACTCAACCGATGTGGCTCACTTATTAGTAATAAAGGATGAACATAATAACGAAGTATTAATTTATATAAGCAATGGAAAAATTAGTCATAGTAAGTACAAACAACAACCCTGACTACTACTTTTATTCCCCCTACATTAAAAAGGCATGGAATAAGTACGGATGGAAGGTCTGCACAATGGTAACGGATGATGTACCGCTAAGTGAAATTCATTCGGATTATACAATTACAGTACCAAAGATTGAAGGCATAAGACAGGAAACAATAGCTCAGGCATCAAGGTTATACGCTGCTAATCACTTTAGTGGTGATTATTATTTAATGGTTAGTGATATGGATTTGTTACCACTTTCTGATTATTGGAAACCAGACCTAAATGAGATCACTTCATACGGTCATGATTTAACATGGAGAACATTTATACCTATGGGTTATATTGGGATGACTGTAGATAAATGGAGAGATGTTATGGAGTTAACAGGTGATACGCCTAAAGACCTAGAGAGAGATTGTAAAGTTACTGGGCTACCTTATAAAGAAAACTGGGAGCAATGGTGGAATCATGACTGGACACTTTTAACTAAAAGATTAAAGGATAAACATTGGGATAAGATTAAGTTCATTGATAGAGGTCAGATAGATATTGCAGGAGCAACTTTAGCATTAGGAAGGATAGACAGGTACAACTGGAACGAAACATTAAAGCAGCCTTTAAGAATTGATGCACATTGCGAGAATGTGAACGTAAGACATGAAGATAAATTACCTAAGTTTTTAAACCTATTTAATTCTATTTACGGGGAGTTATGAGAATTTTAATAATGGTACAAGCTACTCATATTCCACCGTTTGATAAAATAATCAAAGGGCAAAAGGAAACATGGGATTCAATAGAAGTTGAAGGTGTAGATACTGTTTATTATTATTCGGCTGATGAATATAAACAAGATGGGAAAGATTTATATGTTAAATGTCCCCCAGAAGCTAACATGAATAACTACAGGTTTAAATTAGCTTTAGATTGGATATTTGATAGGGATTGTGCTTATGATTATATATTCAGAACAAACGCATCAAGCTATGTAGATAAGCAAAGATTAAAAGAATGGTTACAGGATAAGCCTAGACGTAAATTTTATTGTGGAAGAGATGGGGGAGGTTTTGCTTCTGGTTGTGGTTTTGCTCTTTCAACTGACCTTATCAATATTTTAAGAAAGATAGATGACTACCCAACCGATTCAGAAGATTGTTTGATAGGAGTTTATTTAGAACGAGAGGGAATCAAAGTAAGTCCTGGAGCTTTAAGATGGGACTTCTACCCACATTCAGTACAACACAATATACCTAAGATTTATCACTACAGATGTAAGAGTGACGATTTAGATAGAACTAAAGATGTTAAAGCATTTCACCACATACATAAACTATTAGGTTATGAATAGCCTTGTAATTAATTTACCACAAAGAGTAGATAGATTAAAAGAGTTCAGAGAAGAGATTAAGTGGCTAGGACTTAATCCACTTGTAATAGATGGGGTTATTGATCGCCCTGCTTTAAAAGGGATAGGAACAGCTCACACTAACTGCATAAGACTAGCACAAGAAAGAGACTGGGATAAGGTCTTAATTATGGAGGATGATGTAGTCTTTCAAGGCAAGGCAAAAACAATACCATACTTTAACGAGTGTTTAAATAATTTACCTAGTGATTGGGATATATTACTAGGGGGTGCTTATAACAAACTTAAACTAATTCCACATAACAAACACTGGGAGCAAGTCATGAATTTTTGTGGCTTACATTTCTATATTGTGAATAGTTCATGTTATGAGAAATTATTAACATACAATGGTTCTGACCACTTTGATAAGTGGTTATGTAAACAAAATTTACGTATATTTGTAACCAGTAAGTTTATAGCACACCAAAGGGATGGGTATAGTGATAACGCTGGGACTGTAACTAACTACAATCAAGAACATTTAAACCAAAGCAAGCTACTAATATGAACATAACAGAACAGGCAGTTGAACAAATCAATAGTGAAATCTTAAAGAAGAAAGAAGAAATCATAAAGAAACTATTAAAGCAGAATAAACTCTCTTACATTTTAAAAGACATAACCAAAAGACGCTTTAAAAGATTGGAGATTGAACAACACGAAGATGGCAGCGAGACAGTTTGGATTGATAACAAAACAGTAGAGGGGTTTAGATTAGTTACGTTTATGAAGTTTGAACCCGATATGGAAGGAGCAGATTTAAAGATTGACCTTAAGTACTTTTAATGTTAGATGTGTTAATTCAAAATAACTATAAACAAATTAAAACAGTAGCAAGAAACATCTGTAATACTAAACGTGGCTACAAATGTGACGACCTTATAAATGAAGCATACTTAATAGCAAGAAAGAAAGAAGTACCAACCGATAACTTAGAGTTTGTTAAATACTACTCACGTATAATGAAACTATTGTTCATAGGTAACAGGTCGGCGTTTAATAAGATATACTCAGGCATTGAAGTAGAGATACCAGAACACTATCAACCTACTGACAATGATGCACTTAACGAGATATACATGGCTTGTGAGGGAACAAACGAAGCAAGCAAGGAATTAATAGAAGAGCTGAGCCATTTAACAAAAGAAAAGGTAAACAAGTATATAGACCTATTAGAGTTTAAGGCAACTTTAAGCCCTTGGGATAAAGAGATATTTGAGCAGCACTTTGAACACGGTATGAGTAGTAGGGACATCGCCACAGGATTAGAAGTTTTATGTGGTTACGAAACAAACTACCAGAGAATAAACATATTAATTAACGAACTAAAGGAAAGGTTAGAAACATGGAAGTTATCAATTTTATAGGAATACTATCAATTACCTGGTTATTTACAACAGGGGCAGGCTCAGTTCAATTCATTAAGAACTTTTTTGAAGTAGGGAGCAACAGCCAACCAAAGAAACTATGGAAACAATTAGTACAAGAATTAGTTAATTGTTCGATGTGTTCAGGCTTTTGGATAGGACTTGCTTATTATCAGTCTTTTATTCTTGCCTGCATAGTCTCTATAAGTGCTGAGTTATTCTGTAGATTGTTAAGATTAATAATGAGTAAGATATGACCTTTTTAGAAAGATTGGAACTTATATTACCTGAATCCGTTAAAAAAGGTGGTTATCCAGTAACCCCAATAGGAATAGATTTAAGCCTAGCAAAACAAATGTTTGATCTATACAACGAGAACAGGGGAGAAATAACAGGAGACCCAAACATAAAAAGAGAAACAAGTTACCATTGTTCAGCTTGTGTAGGAAGAGTAGTAAACCGATTAAAGAAATATTACGATGCTAATAAATAACCTAGAATGTGTAACCCCTCAAATTGACATATATGTGTCAGGGTGTATAGGAACATTCTTTTTAATTTTAAACTAATGTGGCGACACTGGATAAATAAAGAGGGTAAACCATTAACAGGTAGATATTACGAATTTAAGACCTTTAAAGTATACTGGGCATACAGACACATGGAAGCCGAAAAAGTAGATAGATATAACGCTATAACCCCAATTAAAAAACTATGGGGGAATGTAATTGAATTAACAAACTATGCAGAAAAATATAAATAATGGCATTACAAATAACATTAATAACTAGAAATTATCATGATAGCAACCAAATTGATGCTATTAAAAACAAACTAATGGAACAGTTTGAAACAGAAAAAACAATAATTATAACAGGAATGGACTTTGACGATTTTATTATAACAGACCTAGAAACCAAAAAAGTAAGTAGAAGATGGCAAGACCAGTAGGAACTAAATACGTAGAAACCCCCGAAAAGATGTGGGAACTTTTTGAAGAGTATAGGACATTAACCAAACAGTCCCCTAGATACCGTACTCAATTTGTAGGTAGAGATGGTGTAATGGTAAAAGAACCTTTAGAACGCCCTTTGACTTTAGAAGGCTTTGAATGTTATGTGTTTGAACTAGGAATAATTAATGACTTAAGTCACTATTTTGCTAATACAAATGGAGCTTATAACGATTATTTAACTATCTGTTCACGTATAAAGAAAGCAATTAGAAAAGACCAGATTGAGGGTGGTATGGTAGGACAGTATAATCCAAGTATCACTCAGAGATTAAATAACTTAGTTGAAAAGACCCAAACAGATTTAAAAGTAGAGCAACCATTATTCAACGATGTTCCAAGACCCAATACTTCAGGCGATACACCTAAAGAATGAGTACGGTTTAGAGTTTGCAACATGGGCAGCTCTTAAAAGGTATGAATCTGAAAATAGCCAATACTGGCTGGATGTTTATGATTTTTTAATATGTTCCAAAGAACGACAGCGATAAACAAGATACTTAAACTCAATAAGTTTGTTAGGGGGGTTCAAGGTGGTACTTCAGCAGGTAAGACTTTTGGTATACTTCCTATACTTATAGACATTGCCGCTAAGTCACCTAATGACATCTCTATAGTTGCTGAATCCATCCCCCATTTAAAAAGGGGGGCAATGAAAGACTTTAAAAAGATCATGCAGGAAACTGGCAGGTGGTTTGAAACCCGTTGGAATGCATCGGACTTTAAATACAACTTTGCTAATGGTTCAAGTATAGAGTTCTTTAGTGCCGATACAGATGCTAAGTTAAGGGGAGCAAGAAGAGATTATCTTTACATGAATGAGTGTAACAATATGACCTTTCACAGTTACACCGAATTAGCCTCACGTACAAAAAAAGGAGTTTACTTAGACTGGAATCCCACCAATGAATTTTGGTTTCATGAACATTTAATGAATGATAACGATGTGGACTTTTTGGTTATCAATTATCTAGACAATGAAGCCTGTCCCGAATCAGCGTTAAACTTTATTAATAAGGCAAAAGAAAAGGCAGCTACATCAGACTATTGGGCTAACTGGTATAAGGTTTATGGATTAGGTGAGATAGGAAGTTTACAAGGTTCAATATTTGAGTTTAACCAGGTTGACGGAATTCCGACAAATGCAGAGTTTATTTCATACGGTTTAGACTGGGGGTTTACTAATGACCCTACTTCTTTAATTGAGGTGTACCGATATAACGGTGAACTTTATGTTAATGAGTTAATCTATTCAACAGGATTAACTAACTCGGACATTCTAAAAAAGTTTAGTGAATTAAAGGTAGATAAGAACAAAAGCATAGTTGCTGATAGTGCTGAGCCTAAATCAATAGAAGATATTTATAGGGGCGGGTATACTTCAATAAGGGGAGCAAACAAAGGAAAGGATAGTGTAATTAACTCAATAGATACTTTAAAGCAGTTTAAATTAAATATAACGAAGGCTAGTACTAATTTGATAAAAGAGTTAAGGTCTTATGTTTGGGAACGTGATAAGGAAGGTAAAACCACAAACAACCCTATAGATTATAATAACCACGCCATAGATGCGCTAAGATATGTAGCCCTAAATAAAATAAATAAGGGAGCAGGCAATTTCAATTATATGATGGGTAAATTATAAAACAAAACCAAACCTTTGTAATATATAAACATGAACAGTAAATGGATAGCAAATTTTAAAGTAGAACACGCTTTATTCAATTTATTTTCAACTAAGGGAATCCCTAAGAGTGAGGTACAAGAAATTAAAGAAGAGTTTGCAGACCGTAAACCAAAAGAGGGGGTTAACTATTATTACTATTCTGGTGTTTTAGATGAAAAGACCCGCCCTTTTTGTAGACAAATGTTAGCCTATGACAAGGTAGTAAGTGAGGTAGATATAGACATTCTATCTAACTATTTGGATTACGATGTTAAGAAGTATAAGGGTTCGTATAATTGTCGACATTCATGGGTTAAGTTTAGAGGTAAAAGAATAAGCACCCCAGAACTTACAATCAATCAAATTAGAAAGCTAGTTAACTTAGGAATAAAAGGATAATGTATACCATAAACAACTTTAGAAGTCTATTTAACAATATTGCCACAGCCCACAAGCAAATCAATTCTTTTGGGTTTGGGGAACTTTGGGAAGTAGAAGAGTACATGAATAAGGATGTTGCTTATCCTTTGTTATGGGTGCAGCCTGTTAACTCGACTACAGGACTTCAAGTACAAACACGTACATTTAGATTACTTGTGATAGATTTAGTATCTAAGCAAGAAGAGGATAACGATTATACAACTGAGGTTTGGAGTGATACTGAATTAATCCTAAACGATATTATAAAGATTTTAAGAATGGAATCGGACTCATACAATGTGGTAGGTGAGCCATTGCTTGAGCCATTTAAAGAAGAGTTTAGCGATTGGACATCGGGATGGAGATCGGATATTGTAATAGAGACCGACTTAAATTCTAACTATTGTGATGTACCTGCAAGTACTTTTGTAAGTCCAGAAACCACAACAGGAACTACAGTTCAAATCATAGACCAGGATGGGAATGTATTAGCTACAATCAATCAAGGTGGTAACTATGTAGTAACAGTATTGACTACTTTAAATGATACTATCACAGCTAACGTAACAACAGTATTAGACGATATAATATGACAAACGCTTATTTAGATAGAGCCACAGGATTATGGAAGTGGGGTAAGAGGGGAACACCAAAATACGAGACAAAGCAACAGTGTGAGCGTACTGAGTTAGAATTATTAACTAATAAGTTAAGAGAGTTAACCGCTAAAGTAAATAGAGGTTGGATTAATCATGGCAAAGGAGTATAGTAATGTTGAAGCCTTTATACGTAAGTATGGGGAAGAAGTAGCAAACGAAATGCGTACCAGACTATCAAATGCTGGTAAAGTTGCAAGTGGTCGTTTGTATCGTTCTATTAAATTTAATATTAGACAATCAGTAAAAGAGTTAGAAGCAAGTTGGAGAATGGCTGATTATGGTGAGTTCGTAGATAAAGGTGTTGAGGGTGCAGTAAGTCACAAAGCAGGAGATGGGGGAAAGAGTGAGTATAAATTCGGTAAGGGAAGTAAGAGCAAACAAAAAGAGAAATCTTTAAAGTCATGGATGAAGTTAAAAGGTATACCAAAAGAAAAGTATTATCCTATTAGTAGGAATATTTGGATGTTTGGAATCACTCCGACTAACTTCTTTACAATACCTACACGAAGAAGACAAAAACAATTTGAAGCAGGATTAGAGAAAGCAATGGTTAAGGATTTAGATATAATGATTGAAAAACAAATTAAGTAATGGCATTAACAGCATACAGACAACCATACGCATACAACCCAGCTTTTAATAAGCAAGCGTTTGACTATTTATCTACTGCTATTGGTAACTCAGACTTTATGTATAGAGTTATTTGCACCGATCTAATAACAAGCGGAACACAAACATATAACATTAAACAGCGACCAGTAACAGGGGAGTTGAACTTTGATGCTTCTGTTTTTTCAAAAAACTACATTAAACACTATATCCCTAATAATCAATACGGTTGGAAGCGTTGTACTGATGCAGTAAGAAAAATTAGAGTAAATGTGGGAGAGTATTATGGTTCGACTTATTACGCTGGAACTAATTACGATTATATCATTTGGAACGGTGTGGCAAGACCTTTAGACTGGGTTTACTTTGATACTACAGACTATGTATACAAGAACTCAACAAGCAACTTTAAGTACATCACTTCAGATACTTACCCCACTTTAAACGGGTGGTACACATCTAACAAAGTAACCTATGCTGACAAAAGTCATTTCATTTATTGCTTATCTTCGGAAAATAACGACTTGGAATTTATCCGAATCAATGCGTATGACAATGGAGGAAACTTGCTTCATTATAGTGATATTGCTAACCCATACGCTCCTGGTACTACTTACACTGATAAATATGTATGTATTGATGTAGGTCATAAAGGACTTACTAATATATCGTCTAGTCAGGTAACTGGTACTTATCCGATATTAACAGCTTCAGTAGCTTACTACGACATAGTAGATGCTTATACTAATATAGGCCCAGAGGCTAGACAAAACGTGTCAAGAATTTACATAGGATGCGAACCTAGACATGAAGTGTACACATTACACTATTTAGCACCTAGTGGAAACTTTGAAACCTTACATTTTAATAAAGTAAGTGAACTAAGAGAGCGAGTAGAAAAAACAAGCTACAGACAAAACCCTAATACATTAGTTAATCATGTTTATCAATACGGGACTGATTCAAAGTGGGAAAGAACCTTATCAAGTACTGGGACTGAGAACTTAGTATTGAATACTGATTGGTTAACAGTAGATCAAGTATCATTTCATAGAGAGATTGTTTCTAGCCCTTTAGTTTATATTGATTATGGAAGTACCACAGGATTAGTGCCTGTAAAAGTATTGACCAGTGAAATCTTAGTAAACAAGGATTGGAATAATAAGATGTACGGCATCACCTTAGAAGTAGAACCAACTTACAGAAACAACTATCAGCATGGTTAATACCAGACTAATTTTAGTTAATGAACAGGACACTAATAGTCCTTCGACATCGGTATTGTTAGATAATGCTCCTACCTTTGAGAATATTTCTGTACCTATTACTTTTCAAATAGCGGATATTAGAGAGCCAGGTCAAGGGTCAGGGTCTTACAGTAAGTCAATTCAAATACCAGGAACACAAGAAGTAAATATCTTCTTTGAGAATATCTTTGATGTTAACGTAAGCCTTCAGACATTTAACCCTAACTTAAAAGTTAAAGCTTATTACTATGTTGAAGACCTTTTGAACTTTGAAGGACATTTGCAGATACTAAAGATTAATGTAGATGAAGTAAGCAAAAGAGTAGTTTACGAATGTAATGTAATAGGTGAGATAGTAACCTTATTCACCAAGATTAAAGATCGTTTCTTAACAGACTTAGACTTTAGCTTATATAATCATAACTTAACTTACGGTTTAATAAGTGGGTCATTTGCTAACTTAGGAAGTAACAAAGCGTATCCAATAATTGATTACGGGACTACTAACCAGAACTTAACTACATTAACCCCGAAGGATTTTAGACTATGTTTATTTGCTAGGGAGTACATGAATAAGATTTTCAGTAATGCTGGTTATACTTGGACTTCTACATTCTTAGATTCAGACTTTTTCAAAAGATTGATAGTACCACCGACTACTACCACTCCAACTTTACCAACTGCAACCATAAACAATAATAAGTTTTTAGCTGTAGCTGATGGGACTGAGAAAGTTTACAACGGTGTGACAATGACACAAGCTGGTCCTATAATCACTTACAATAACACATCACAAACCAATGTTAATTTTCAGTCAGAAACTTATGATAGCGGTGCAATCTTTACAACACCTATTTTAACACCAGGAGCAACAAACAAATATAATACGACTGTTAATGTCGGTGTTAGTGTAGTTATTAAAAAGAACGCTGTAGATATAAGTTCATTTTGTAGCCCTAACTCTGGTAATTTCTTTATCAATATTTTAAAAGGAAGTAACGTAATAGCCACAACTTCAATACCAGCTAACTGGTTATCATTTGGCACTAGTGGAGCTACTTATGGGAACATAGCTTTAAATAACGTAACATTAGCAGCAGGGCAACAATATAAAGTAACTATCCAAGCAAGTAGTTTGAATATAACAGATTCAAGTTATGCACCTGGAATAGATGTTTATACAATGGATGTTACTATTGTTAGTGGCTCTAACTATGCGACTGAATTTACAACTAATGATGTTTATGAGAATGTAGCAGTTAATTGTAATGAGGCTATACCACCAAATATTAAACAGGGTGAATTTGTAAGCTGGATATTTAAGAAGTTTAATCTATATGCTCAGGTTGATAGGACTAATTCTAACAACTTAATCATAGAACCTAGACCAGACTTTTACTTAACAACTGCAAAAGATTGGAGTGACAAACACGATAAGGGAAGTGGGGTTGAAGTTATACCTATGGGTGAGTTAGACTTCAATAAGATAAAGTTTACCGAGAAAAGCGATGGGGATTTTTTCAATAGAATATATGAAGAAGAATATAAGGAGGTATACGGTACACACAGAGAGTTCATAGATAACGATTTTATTAAGAACGAGAAAACTATTGAGACTGGTTTTAGTGCTACTCCTTATGCTGTTAATCCAAATCTTCCTTTAGTAACGGCTGTTATATTAGACAAAAAGAATAACACGGTATCACCTGTTAAACCTAATATTCGTTTATTGTATTATAAACAAATCACATTACCTAATGCGACTTGGGCATTTAGTTACACAGTACCTAGCACGAATACGGTATATTACAATACGTACCCTCATGCAGGGCACACAGATAATCCGTATTCTCCAACTTTAGACTTAAACTGGGGAATACCTAATAAGATTTATTTTACATATCCTAATCAGACTTGGACAACTAATAATGCTTACAATAAGTATTACTCACAGTACATAAACCAGATCACTGATAAGAATAGTAAGATAGTAAGAACACGCTTTTATTTAAATGCTAATGACATTCATATCTTTGATTTTAGATACCCGATATTCACATTCATAAATGGTGAACAAGGTTATTACTTAGTAAATAAGATTGAAGAATACAATCCATTGGTAAGTGAAAGCACAATGGTTGAGTTATTAAAGTTGACTGACTATCCTGTGTTTACTCCTACTGATTACGATATGAGTGGCGGTCTAGGTGGTGGGAATACAAGTTGGGAAAGAGTAGCAAACGATAACATAACAAAAGGGGATTCAAATACTAACTACGGTGATAGTTCAAGCATAATTGGTGGCTCATCAAATTATATTGCTGCTGGTTCTGAAGATATACAGTTAATAAATAGCGAAGAGGCTGTTGTTGGTGCTGATTACTCAAACTTTGTAGGCGTTCAAATTGATGAGAATGTAACACCTGAGAATAACACATTTAACGTTCAGAACTCTATTATAACGAATAAGGAAGCTGGTCAGTTATATGCTACAACTTCAGTTTATCAAAAGGCTCAAAGGTTAGATTCAGCTCCTAGGACTTCTAGTTTTACAGTTGATGGGACTAAAGATATTTATTACATTGATACAAGTTCGGGAGACATAACAGCTACTATAGATGTGGCTGCTATGATTAACTATTCTGTGTGCTTTGTTTTAAAAGATTTAACTAATGATTTTATGATAACATCAAGTAGCAGTCCAGTAACAGAAAACATAAGCGGTGAGGCTATGCCATACACTGTTAACTTAGACTATGCTCAATACGACTCTATTAGAATACATAGTGATGGAACTAATTTATATAAGATATGAGTGAAAGAAGTTTACGAATAAAGCATAACGATATAGATATAACTAGAAGCCACTCTATTAACTTTTTAGATGGCACAAACGCTACATTTACGGTAACTGAAGACATCCCGAATAGACATGTAGACGTTCAAGTAGAATCTACAGGAGGGGGAGGAAGTGGAAGTACTATTAGTGGAACGGCAGTACTAAATTTTGGAGCAGAAAAGGACAAAGCATTAAACACAGTTACTTCAGTTGTATTGACTGTGTCTAATATTAAAAGTTTTACAATCATTCCACAGGAAACAACAGAAACAAGTTTAGACGATTTTAAATTGAATGGAGTAACATTTAACATTGAAAATATAATTAATAACACATCATTTGACATAAGAGGCACAGCATCAAAAAAGGCAAGTGGTAACTACACAATTAAATACATAATAATTTATTAAGACATGGCAACAAAAATCGAGGGCGGCTCGAATACCGCAGGACTAGCAAACGTAACAACTGATTACGCTATAAATACTACTTTAGAAAGGGATGTAGATACTAACCCAGCTAATGTAAGTGCTGTTAAATTCTATAGTGAGAATGATAGCGGAACTAAAACAGGAACGCCTGACTTATACTCTCCTGAGACCGATGAGGATTACCGTTTACGTGTTGCTCAAGATACAATGTTAGATAATGAGACTTTCAATTATACAGCACAAAACACAGGAAAGCACACATACGCTAATAGTACCTTGACAGCTACTTGGACAACTGCTGGTTTAACTACTAACGGCGGTTCGGTAACTACTACAGGGACAGGTGTCACATTTGGTACTTATGCAGAGTTTCCTTTACTTACTTCGTGTATTTTATATAACGAATTTACAGGAGCGATCACGGCAGCATTAACAACAAACTTTGTAATAGATATTGGATTATTTAGAAGAGGAGCAGCTACTGCTTATGCTCCTACTGATGGTGTTTACTTTAGAATTAATGCTAGTGGTGTATTCGGTGTTATCAATTACAACGGTGCAGAAACTACTACAGGTGCTTTTAGTTTTAGCCATACTAATAACCAAAACTATCAATTTATCATCACAGCAAGTGAGCGTGAGGTTAACTTCTGGATTGATAACGTATTGTATGGTACTATTAGCACTCCTGCTGGTCAAGGTTCGCCTTTCTTATCTTCTACTTTACCTTTTTCTATTCGTCATGCACACACAGGAACTACAGGAGCAGTAATTCAATTTCAATTAAAAGATTATGGTGTTTCTATTTCTGGTGCTAATATTCCGAAAGGATTGGGCGAAGTTGGTAATTCTATATTAGGTTCTTATCAAGGTTTAAGTGGTGGCACTATGGGGTCTTTAGCTTCTTATGCTAACTCGACAAACCCAACAGCAGCAGCACCAAGTAACACGGCTTTAACTGCAAACTTACCAAGTGGATTAGGTGGACAAGGTTCAGTAACGGCTGCTGTAGGTGGTTCGACTGATGGTATTTGGGGTTCTTATCAAGTTCCTGCTGGTACTGTTTCAGTAAGTGGTAAAAGATTAAAGATAACAGGCGTTCGTGTAGATGCTGTAAATATTGGAGCAGCAGTAGCTACTACTGTAACAACAGTTCAATTTAGTTTAGCATTTGGACATACAGCCGTATCACTTGCAACATCAGAGGCAGCTACAACCAAAGCAGCACGAAGAGTAGCACTAGGTTATATGAGTTGGGCAGTAGGAGCAGCAATAGGAACACCTCCAACACAAGGTTCAATAAACGTAGATTTTAAAGAACCTATTTATGTTAACTCTGGTGAGTTTGTAGCATTAGTAGGAAAGTTTATAGTAGGAACAGCAACAGCTTCACAAGTGATTTCATTTGTATGGCAACCAATCTACTCATGGGAATAATATGGAGAAAGTAATAAAAGTACCAGACAGTTGGGCTGAGGTTTCAATAGGGCAGTTTCAAGAAATCTACTCAATATCAGAAGATAATAAAAACAAGGCTTTAGAGATTGTTTCTATTCTAATCAATGAAGATGTAGAAGAGATAAGAAAGTATGATGTAACATCGCTTACAAACGTTTTAAAAGCTGTTAGATGGGCTAATGACATACCCAAAGGTGATGACTTCAAAAGAGTAATAGTAATAGACGAAATAGAATACGGGTTTATTAATAAACTTTCAGACTTATCAGTAGGTGAGTGGATAGACTTAGAAGGATATTTAGAAGACTCAATCCTTAATTTACATAAGATAGCTGCATTACTTTACCGACCTATAATAGTAACGTTAAGCGATACTAAACGAATAATAGAAGACTACGATACCACCACAGCCGATGCAAG
>Ga0208975_1000620_pt1 | contig 16577 bp, 20 predicted proteins | sample GreLakmeER78MSRF_FD_187700 | JGI IMG/M metagenome (GOLD analysis project Ga0208975, IMG submission 187700) | Freshwater lentic microbial communities from great Laurentian Lakes, MI, USA - Great Lakes metaG ER78MSRF (SPAdes) | ecosystem: Environmental > Aquatic > Freshwater > Lake | place: Great... | reverse complement strand
GTCAGACCTATACATTTGACGCTCGTGTCGTTTATTCGGCAGCAGCAGCAACTGATGGAGCAGCCTTTTCAATTACTGCACCTGCAACCCCAACGGCTATTCACTTCATTTCGGAATACAACACCGATGCAACCACAGTCGTTCGTACGGCTTGTGTCGCCGTTGACACTCCAGATCACGGCACCTCATCGGTTGCACTAGCAACTGGTCTCAACACGGCTCATGTCTATGGTGCTATCACCCCATCAACAGACGGCTTTATCGCTGTTAGTGGTATTGCAGAAAACGCAACCAGCATTATCGCAAAGGCTGGTCTTTCAACTCTTTCGTGGAAGCGCGTTGACTTCCCGTCAGAGCCGTAAGTCATACAATTTTACTAAGGGTTGTAGCATCGGGAGCAAGGAATCCCGATGTTCTCAGCCTTACTTAACGAAGGGAAATACATGAAATACCAGCCAGTTAATACTAATCAAGTGCCCGCAGGATGCACTCCAGTCAGTCATGGAACTGACATTTCTGAGATTTCTCCCTTTTACTCTGCTCCTGGAGTGAGCCTTGCTCCTCCTAGTGGTGTTGAATTTAGTCCAGCAAGACCTCTTTGTAGTCACAACGATTACAATTGTAAGGCTAATCCTGTTAAGGGGTATGAATTGTGTATTGGGCATTTGCGTCAATACATGAAAAAAGAAAATATTAAGTTTATCAATAATACGGAAATTGATACATCCGAGGCAGGTGAAGAGGAATCAAATGACATTGAAATTACCTGATATACAAGCATTGGTTGCTGAGATTACTGACCTTGAGATTGGTAACGACGTTCAGTCCGATATTACTTTAAATTTAGTGAACACCTTCATTCGTGAGGGTTATCAAAGAATTGTAAGTCTCAATACTCGTTGGCCTTGGTTTCAATGTACTTGGACACTACCGACCGTGGTAGATCAGCGTGAGTATGTCAATACCTTTACTCCTGATATTTCTACTGGTGGCACCACTCCTGGTTCTACCTTTTCTGATATTCGTGAAATTATAAGCGTTGTCAACGAAACTGATATGGGTAATCAATTAATCTATATTGATAACTTTGCTGCAGAAAAAGTATGGAACGGCGTAAATGACCTTCCTAGTATTCCTAGTTACTTTTCTATGTGGGCTGGAACCATGCAGTTATGGCCAACTCCTGACGATGTTTATACTCTTAACATTCGTGGGTTCCGTCAACCTAGTTATGCATGGCTGACAGACCCTTCTTTAAATGTGGACCTTAATGATGAGTTCCATATTATGCTTATCAACTTTGCCGTAGCACGTTGTTATCAGTTCCAGGAAGACCCTGAATTGGCTGCTGTCTACATGAATCACTTTGACCAAGGCGTTACCCTTGCTCGTACCAATATCACTGCACCTAATAGCAATCAGCAGTTAGTTCTTTCTGGTGGCTTACGAACAAACTATCCCTTCAACTACTACGGCGACTTGGCTCTTCGCGCAGTTAGATTAGGTCAATGGGTATAAGTTATGAGTAATTATCAGGGAGGTGAGTAGAATGGCTCGTAATATTGCATTTGATTTAAAAAATGACTTTACGGGTGGACTTTAACTTACGCGCTGATCAATTTCAATTAGCACCTAATGAGTCTCCTGAAATCTTTAATATGGAAATTGACCCTCGTGGTGGTGCTTTTACTCGCGCTGGGTATGAACTATTTAATACAACGGCAATAAGTGCAGCGGTATGGAATCCCAAGTCTACATTTAACTTTGAGGGTGCAGCACCTGTATTGATGTTTTCTACTGGCAAGTCTGGTGCAACAAACGGTGAAGTTCACAAATCTACTGGTTCTACTTTTTCTCGTTTAAATTTGTCTACAGGAAACATTAGCGTCACCAATACTGACGGTGCCTCATTTACTCAATGGGAAGATACCCTTTACTTTGTTACTGGTACAAGTACTACAACGGCATTTAAATGGACATCTGCAGCAACATACGCCACATCATTGACTGCTTCTGGTAGTGGTAATTGGCAGCCCTATGCTTCTCCAGGTGCTGGTGGATATTTCCCTCGTGCTAATTTAGTCTTAACTCACGCAAACAAGATGTTCGTAGCAAACACTGTTGAAAACAACGGTACAACAGACGTTGCTTACCCAAACCGTTTACGTTGGTCACACGAAGGTCTTCCTGAAGCCTGGGAAGAAGAAGATTATATTGACATCAATGCTGGTGGTGAAGGTATTCGTGGAATGCACATCATTGATGGACAACTATTAATATTTAAACCTAAAGCAACGTATCTATTAATGGGTTATAACGTAGACAACTTCCAACTAGTTGAGTTATCAACAATCGTTGGTATTGATTACCCACAACAAGCATGTCCTGGGGATGGTGGAGTTTACTTCTTTGACCACCCTAAGGGTTTGTTTTTTTATGACCGCAATGGAATTCAAAACATATTCCTACGATTAAATCCAATTATTATTAATAACTTAATTAATGAAACAGTCTTAGATTTAGTTACATGTTCATTTGTTAACGACAGACTTTGGTTATCAATGCCATATAAGTATGCGAGTAATGTTGATATGCCAACGCAACCTTCTGTTAACTTTGTCTTTGACCAAAGCATTGGTAAATTTGGCGCTTACACAATGTTTCAGTCTTATGACTTAAAAGGTTTAGTAAATGGTTGTGACTGGAGAGATGCCAATGACAAACCATATGCTGTCATGTGTCGCCCCAATACGCCATATTTATACATTGTTGATGACTACGCCAATGTACAAGATGAGAATTATGCTTCACCAACAAACACATTAAACACATTTAGCACTTCATATACAACTAGTTGGTTTTATGACGACAGGTATGTTCAAGATAAAACATTCGTTGGACCTAACTATGTTATGAAAGAAGTTGAATCAGACACAAATATTAGAGTTGATGCTTACTACAATTTTAATAGTACAGATGTTACAAGAAGTCAATCAATTATTTTAAACCCAATTATAACTGGCGATGTTTATGATGCAGCGTCCTTATATGGCACTGCTGTGTATGGGTTTTCTACAGTTGGAGCAACCATTTATAAAGGTAGAAGGTTGGGGCGTGCTAAATCAATCCAATTAACCTTTTTCAATGAACCTAATACCATTTATCCAGGAACAAAATGGGGAATCAACTCCGTTGCATATAAATACAAACGACGAAATATCAAGGGTTAGAGGAGATAAATCATGCCCGTACCATTTACAGTACCTTACGAATTTGTTAACAATACATCTATTGTTGCTGCTGAACACAACTCCAACTGGGATGCAATTGAATCCTATGTTGAACTTTTGTCGGCTGGAACAAACTTAGATTCTGGTTCTATTACTACTGCCAAGATTGCTGACGCCAATGTGACTACAGCCAAAATTACTGATGCCAATGTAACGCTAGTCAAACTTGCTGCTGCTGTACAAGCCCTATTGGTTCCTGCTGGAACAATTATGGCAACGGTCAAGTCTACCGCTGACACTGGTTACCTGCTCCTAAATGGTTCAACGATCACTGGTGCAGATGTATTGTATCCAGTATTGTTTCCTTTAGCACCCGCATCGTGGAAATCAGGTACAAGTCTTATTTTGCCTAATATGGCGAATAAACTCATTGGTGGTGTAGGAACAATCGCTCTTGGTGCTCTTGGTGGAGATAACACAATCCTTGAAGCCAACCTTCCCAGCCACGCTCACACACTTTCAGCACACACGCACACACTGGCCCATACTCACCAAGTTGACCCGCCAAATACCTCAACAGGAACTGAAGCCGAATCGCCTGGTACTGCGGATATGGTTTACAACCCCAATAACTATGCTGCTTCTGGAACTGACTATCGTGGTGTTGATCAGAGCCTTAACCCTGTTACCTTTGGTATGTCATTGCGCGATAGTGGTGACAGTATTAGCCATACTCACGCTGTAGATATTGCCGAATTCACTTCAGGTGCTGCTTCAGTAGCCGACACAGGTGGTCCAAATACTGCTAATACAGGCAATACTGGCAGCGGTACTGACTTAAGAGTTGAGCAACTAGCAGTCAACTTCCAGATCAAGGCACACTGATATGGTATACGACCCAACAGCATTTGAACGCAGGCGCAGAGCCAATCAAGGCGGCTTTGCAGCAGAAGCAGCAGTCAATGAATATGCGCGTACTTTAGCGCAGACAAGAGGCACTCGTGCTCAACAAGGCTTTGAACGACAATTAACTGAACAGATTCCACAGTTCGGTCGCACTTATGGCAAGCGTGGTTTGTATGGCAAGGGAGTTAAGTCTGGCATCTTCAATAAAGCATTAGGAGCATTTGGTGCTGAAGCCGCAAGACGAAGGGCAGAACTGGGTGAAGACATCGCTGGTGAACAACGAGGTTTCCAACTCAAGGGTGAAAACCTATTAAGTGCTTATGACCGCACTGATAAAGATATATCTGAAGAAGAAGCAATAGCACAGACTGCTCAAAGTCTACTGAATTTAGGGAGTTAATCATGGCAAAAGGATTTATGCAATACGGAGCAAAAGACATTGTAGGTAGACGAGCACCGATGAGTGCTCCTCGTCGTCCTATGGAACCTCCTGTAGTTCCGCCTGTAGGAGGACGACTTTTTACAAATGCAGACACAATGGAAGCGCGCATCGCGGCTGGGTATGCTCCAACACCCAATACAGTAATTGACTTAACCGCTGACCCATTTGAAGACCCCTCATTAAATGATGGTGGTTTCATATTCAGTGGTGGTGGTGGTGAAAGCGCAGCACAACGACTTGCTCGCGAAACAGCAGAACGAGGCGCTCAAACTTCAGCAGGATATTTGGAACAACAATTATCAGGAGTAGGAGCACAGTACGCTCCCCTGCTTGCACAGATCGCTGCAAACAGAGCCTCACTTGAGAGTGGAGTTAATGACAACTACAAGACAGCCTTAGCAAATCTAGCAAGTAGAGTAGGTACGGCTGGCACCGAAACAACCGCAGCATATGATGCGCTCCTTAAACGACTTGAAGACGCTGCTCCACGAGCATATTCAGATTTGCCTGTTGCTCAAGCACCAACATTGTCACAGGACGCTGTTTCTCGTTATGCACAGGCTATTGGTGCGCCAACAGGGGCTATTGGTCAGGCTGCAGTAGAAGCAGCAGCACCTTATGCTGGAACCGCAGATGCCTACAACCGTCTGATTAATACATTGAAGGCAAATGAATTGGCTGGTCAAGCATCGCGTATTGCAGGAGTTGATATGGGTAGAGCCTCAACGACTTCCAGAATTGCTGCGCAGAACCTTGCTTCAACCAATGCTTTGGATGTTCAAAAGAATACAGCACTTGCACAAATCCTACAATCAATCCAAGGACAGCAATTGGGTATTTCTCAACAGCAACTTGCTCAGGAAAACGCTTTGCGTCAGGCTTTGGCAAACATTTATGGTAGTGGTTATGTTACTCCACCACCGCGTAATGCTGCTGGTGGAATAGATTACTCTGGAGTTGACTTTGAAGCACTGGGTCGCTTGATGAGAGGACGCTAATCATGGCTGATGACTTAGTATATTCAGATTTAGACCCATTTAGCAGTGCTGAGAGGCAGTCCTATTTACGAGTTGTTGGTAAAAAGAACGCCGTAAAACTTCCAGGTGGACAATATTATTTTAATCTCAAGGAACAAGTCTTTGACCCATATTCTGCGGATTTTGCTGCTGACAATAAGAAGAAGCCCATTGTTCCAATTGAGGAAGAATACTACATAACAGCGGCACCGACTTATAGTTATGCAATACAGTTAAAAGAAGGTGGTGCTGACACATTTGAATCAAATATTGCAAATATGGTTAAAAATGGTGATACACCAAGTGAAATCAACGCCGCCATTGATGATGCATTTTTAGATGATGATACGGTAAAAAAATGGGGCATTGACTTAACTAAAGGATATGTTTACAAAAATACTGCTGAAACTATCTGGAAAGATTATAATACAGCAAAGAAAACTTATAACGAAAAAGTTGCTGAAGCAGAAGCATGGGTAAGTCCATATGAATCTGCAGGCATTCCTGACCCATCATTGCGTTATGACCCAACCAAGTTTGAGAACTATCGCAAATACGAACAAACACAAATTGCAAAGGCTCGTAAAATACTGGGCACAACTAAAGAAACACCAACAGAAACAGCATTCGTAAAAGAGTTGCGTAAAAACGCTGCTGAATATTATGCATCAAAGGGTAGAACCCCTTATTACGACGCTCTTCTGCGTCTGGAGGCTAACAAGTAATGGCATCTAAGAAATTACCAATGATACCTACTGTACCTAAATCAGTACCACCAACTACTACGCCACCCGTTAATCCCCTGACTGGTAAGCCTTTTGGTGGTACAACGACATCAACTGGTTCTACATCGCCAACTACAACCATTCCCCCAATTGTAGTAGATGCTCAAAATAAATATGATGCTGCTATTGCCAATGCCGCAAAACTTGGAATTGACCCAAAAACAGGGAAGGCTATTACCACAGCACCACAACCAACTACTACTTCAACTGGTCCAACGAAAATAAACCCTTTAACTGGTAAACCATTTGGTGGTGCAACGACCACTCAAGGAACCAAGAAACCCGAACCTGGTGGTTGGAAGGGTATTTGGAAAGACATTGCAGATGTCACTATTGACCCCGTAAAGCGTGTCGGTGCATCATCACTTCAATGGATAATCAAACAACCTCTACCTGTTACGAATCCAATGTATGGAACAGCAGTTAACTCAGAAACAGGAGAACTTGAACAACAAACTATTGGAAGCGCTCTTCAAGCAGTTGATGTAGGAAAACGAATTATTGTTTCGGCTGTTAAAGAAGCAACTGACGCTATTAATAACGGAGACGCCGATTGGGGCGATTTTGTAAATCAAGTTACTGACGCAAGTTTTGGATTTGGTTCTGCATTCCCCGATCCTACTGGAATCAAATGGGTTGACAGAGGTATTGGTTTTGCTGGAGACTTTGCATTAGACCCACTTAACTGGATTGTTCCCTTTAGTGGTGTTGCTGCTGAACAAGCAATTCGTGCTGGAACGGTGCTTGCTACAAAAGAATCGGCAAAGATTCTTGCTGATTATACAGTAAAGGGTATTGTTAGAAAAGGTTTAACAGACGCTGAGTTGCAGGCATTTGCTTTGGCTGATGACGGATACAGAATTGCAAACGATGCCCTTGTTGGTGCTAGGGCGGCAGGACAGGCGCCAGATGTTATCAAAGGTCTTGAAGCAGCAGCCAAGTCAGCAGAAGACGAAGTAATTAGACTTGGTAAAGAAACAGCAATGAAGGCTGGGACTCGCGGTGGCAAGGTACTTACTATTGCAGAACAACGAGCAAAGGCTTCTGAAGAATGGTTGGTTGCTTTAGCAAATGATGCTAGCGATGATATAATCACTGCATCAAAAAAACTTGATGATTTAAACCGAGAGTTAGCACAAGCAAATATTGGTCGCTATGGAGCACGACGGACATACCGTGGTTATTCTCGTGAGGATTTAGCAGAACGAGCAAGGTTGTTTGCTGAAAATGCAAAACAGACAGCAAAAGACTTAACAGATGACTTAATGGATTCGTCATATATGAATCCAGATCAACTTCGTCAACTTGATATTGCCGAACAAATAACTAAAATTCTGACACCAGATAAAATTGCTGATATTGCAACTCGTGGATACAATGCCCTATACGACGATGCTGGAAAACTCCTTGGTGTTAAATCTGGATTTCGTACCGTCGGTGGTGGACGTATCTCCAGCAAGATTCCTGGCATAAGAGACATTGCTGGTAAAAGTATTGGTGGAGACAAACTTGCTGAAGCAATTGGTGGTGCTGTAGTTGAAGGCCGTTTATGGTTTGTTAACACAAGTACTGGTCGTCGTTTCCTTGATTCTATGACACCTCTTGGTCGTCGTGGTTTATTTGGGGATGCTGATTCATTGATGATGCGTAAGGCTTTGCGTTCTGGTGCAGTAAAAGGACAAGAAGCACAAGATTATGTGCAATTATTATCTGCCAATAAGCGTTATATGTCATTGGTAGCAGCAGCAAAACGAACCAATGGTACATTGCTTTCAAATGCTATCAAGAATATTACTTCAGAACAATGGGCAGAATTAAATGACATGCTTAAAACTGGCAAGAATGTTACTCGCGATGCCAATGGTGATTTCATGTTTGCTCCAAGTGTATCTGATGTAATCAGAGAAAAGTATGTTGATATTCGTAATCTTTTAGATAATTGGTATAACGAAACTAATGACTTCCATGCTAAATACGGTGGAACTAGGTTGGGTTATATTGAAGATTACTTTCCACGCGTTTCATCTAATGAAGCAATTGAGTGGGCTGCTAAAAACGAAGAAGCAGCAGTACGAGTTGCAGATTTCCTTGGTGTTGACCGAGCGTACTTGACAGACAACTTTGTTGAACGAGTACTTGTTCGCGGTAAGCGATGGTTTGGTCATATTCTTAATGGCAATGAAACTGCTGATCAATTAAACTCTATGGCTCGCAACGCTATTAATGGTGAGAAAAGTCTTAAGTTTGATTTCTTTGAAACAGATTCAGCAAAAGCACTTGCTAAATATGCCGAAACACATTCTCGTAATATGGCTTATTTAAATACCCTAGAATCAATGTTACAAGAACCAGGTGGCGCTGTTGGAGGATTAGGTGATTTATTTGTTGAACCATCTACTCCGACTTCGGTCAGAAAATCACTTGAAGATTTAAGTGTAGAGATTGAAGAACGCCTTGCTATTGACCCAGCAACTGGTGTTACCAAGATGGGTTCATGGTCTAGATTCCAACTGGAAAGTATTTTAAATGATTTAGAACAAGTTGTAAAGATTTTTGATGGATCGCGAACAGTATTCCCAATGGAGTTAGATGTTAATGAAATCGTATCAGAACTAGAGTCTTTACGCAGTAGGGTAATACAAATTGACGAGGGGATTAAGAATGGTGTTCTTGATGCAAAGGCTGGTGCCTTAGGACTTGATGAGTTAATGTCATATGCTGCACAAATTGGTGGTGCTTTAGGTCCAGGCGCTGGTGGTCAAATTGATATTATCATGGACACATTCAGAAATTATGTAAGAAATAATCCAGATGGTTTTGTTGAAATTACTAGAATGTTTGAAGATGGTTTTTCTAATTTAGGATTCCGTAATCTTCCAGAAATTGCTGCACGTAATGAAGTTGCATCAATGTTTAGTAATATACAAAAACTCACTAATAAACAAGTTGCTTCATCAGCAGAACGACTTATTGGCGACGTTAACACATTCTTTAAATCATGGGCTACGGCTACTCCTGGATTTCACTTGCGCAACTCATTGAGTAACACATTCCAAATGATTGCTGCTGGCGTAGATTTAACAAATGCCCTAGAAGGGATCAAATATTATAATGCATATTGGAGAGCAAATGCTCGTAGGGGTCGTTTTATCAGCCCAGAAGAATTTGTTGCTGGTCTTAAGAATGTTAGTCCTGTAACTAGAAGGAACATTAGAGCCGCATTGGAATCCATTGATGACTCTGGCCTTATTCAGGACTACTTGCAGGCTGGTAAAATTGGATTCAGTGGAAAAGCAGTTAGGGAAGGTTTTCCTTCTAAAATTCTAGCAAGAACTGGATTAATATCAGAAAATAGAGCACTACTACCCAGAGTCAGACAGGTTGCTGGGTTGCCTTTGCAAGCAAGCCGTGGGGTTGGTGAATTAGTAGAAAATACAAACCGTTTTCTTTTTACTTTTGACGGTTTAGTTAAAGGCAACTCTATTGAAGAAGCATTGGGTCGTACAAACAAATACTTGTTTGATTATGCAGACTTAACAAAGACTGACAGAGTTATTAAACAAATCATTCCGTTCTGGATTTGGACTAGCCGTAACCTTCCATTGCAACTTGAAAACCTTTTTACAAATCCAAGACTGTATGCAAACTACAATAAAGTTATGGATGTTCTTGCCGCTGACGAGCAGGACCCCAAGATGCCTTGGTACAAGCGTAAGGCTGGAGTCATAAACTTAACTCCTGGCATTGCTGATATTACATCACAGATTCCTCTTATTGGTGGTACTGAATTTGCTCCTCAATTTGGATTCCCAGGTGGTGGACCAGTTGATCAACTAACGCAATTAATAGGTTTTCCGTCTGCCGTACTTGATGCTACCTTAAATGGAAACATGACTAGTCTTCAAGAAATACTTCGTTCATGGATTGGTTCAGTGACTCCACTTCCAAAGGTTGGACTTGAATTGGCTACTGGTTCAACTGTTTTCAGAGGTAAACCAATTGCAAACAAATTCCTTCCTATTACAGAAGGCAAACAGCAATTCAACTATGCAGTTGGGCAGTTGTTTCAACCTGGTCAAACAGCAGGTAATCTAATGCAGATGTTTGGTGTTGGACCATCTGATATTAACCAACGACAAATTCTTGGAATGCCTTTACCTCAAACGGGTATAACCGAGGAAGCCAAGGCTGAGCAAGCAAGAATTGATGCAGATAGATTAATTGGACAATACTTTGGTAGCCCATTTACGACTACTACTCCACAACAACAGGCTGGAGAACTTAATCGTAGACGCGCAATAGTTGAAGAGTTCATTCGCGTGGAAAAAGAAAAACGAGACAGAGAAGCAAACAGATAGTTCCAATACGTTGATAATTAATATGGTATCATTACTATATAAATAATTATTAACAAAGGAGACTTAAATGTCATCAGATAATTATATTAAAGCCTTGGGCGAAGCGTTAGAAGCAAGAGGACTTTCACTTGATGAAATCGGTGGAGTCAGCAAAGCATCCTCGTATCAGAATATGTACAAGGATGAGAACGGTGTGATGGCAGTCAAAGAACTGTGGTCATTCCAATACGCGCCTGTTACATTCCACGCGCCCAAATGGGAACCAATACGACCTTCACCAGTACAAGTGCTCCCAGTATTAGAGGCCAAGCAAAAGCCCGCAAGTAAACTTAAAACTTGTGTCATTGTGCCTGACGTACAGATTGGCTACTTCCGTGATATCAACGACAAGTTAGTACCTGTCCATGATGAGGCAGCAATTGCCGTTGCGTTAGAGATTATCCACAACGTTCAGCCAAACCTTATCGTCTGTAATGGAGATAACCTTGACTTCCCAGAGTTGTCCAAGTATCGCCTAACCCCTGCTTATGCCCAGACAATGCAACAAGCCCTTGATCGCGCATCGCTACTAGCCAGTCAGTTACGAAGGGCTGCACCTAAAGCAAAGATTGTTTGGCTCGCTGGTAACCACGAAGAACGCTTACCTAACTATATCTTAGATAATGCTAAGGCAGCCTTCGGAATCAAGAAAGCCAACGATGTATCTTCATGGCCAGTGATGAGCGTGCCATTCTTATGTAATTTTGATAAGTATAAGGTTGAGTATATCCCCGCTTATCCCGCAGGTGACTTCTGGATTAACGATAACCTTAAAGTTATCCACGGTAATAAAGTTAAATCATCTGGCTCAACAGCGCACATGTATTTAAATAGCCAAAACATCTCTGTTATCTACGGCCACATTCACCGCATTGAAACCGCTTACAAGACCCGCCAAGAAGCACACGGACCAAAGACCGTCATGGCTGGCAGTGCAGGATGTCTATGCCGTGTTGATGGTGCCGTACCATCCACTAACGGTGGAACCGATCTTGATGGACGACCAGTTAAATTAAACGAGAACTGGCAACAAGGATTAGGCATTGTGCAATACGAAACAACAGGCGAGCAACGCTTTAGTTGGAATGTTATTCCTATTCTTAACGGCTGGGCATTACACGAAGGGCAACTTTATACGGCGTAATTAACCATTAACGCTCCCCTCGGGAGCACGACCCTGAGGAGAGTCTAATGAAACGCATATTATTTCTGTTACTTCTATGTATTGGTTGTAGCACCATAACAATAAAACCTGTGCCAACAATATATCAACCTGATATAACTTCAACCACCAGCACCTCTACTACCAGTACTACTACCACTACTACCACGACTGTGGTGCGCCTTGGATACTGCGCCCAATGGCATGAACTAGCCTTGTCTCTAGGTTGGCCAGAAGAACAACTACCCACTTTAGATAAAGTTATGTGGCGTGAGTCACGCTGTACACCAGATGTTTACTCAAATGGGAACCACGGTTTGACCCAAATTAACAATATTCATCGCGCATGGATAGAGCAATTAGGGTGGACATTCCCTGATGACCTATATGACCCAGCAAAAAACTTAAGGTTTGCTTACCTTTTATGGGCCGATGATGGATGGAAACACTGGAAAACAGCAATGTAATAAAAAGGCTTATATATAGGAGAGTTTTCTTTACCTATTCGGAGATCATCATGAAAAAATTACAAGATATTAGTGGACGAATTGTAGCCACATTCCTTACCAGCGCATTGGGCATCATCGGTGGTGCATCCATTCTTGGTGATATTTCTGTCGCTAAGTCAGCAGCCCTTGCAGGCTTCGCTGCTTGTGCTCAGGTTATTGAACGCCTAGCACGAGCCTCACTTGATGGCAAATTAACTATGGCAGAGATTAATGAGGCTTTCACTGGTAAAGCCAAGCCAGAGGAATGAGTCGTCTTGGACGCTTGGTTATCCCGCTTCTACCCTTGGCTGCGTTCCTCTTCAATTCACCATCCGTTAGGGCTGACACCAACCCAATCATTACAGAACCAACCGACTTCTGGTTCTCATACTCAGAACCAACCCAGTTCTTGGCACAAACATATCAGTCACCTGGATTTGAATCAGATCCCCAACTTTGGTTGTACAACGACGATACTGGAGAGTTGATTATTACCAATGATGATTACCTCGGTCTCCAATCAAAGATTGACTTACCATTGCCCGCTGGTTCGTACCGTTTACGGGCAAGTACTTGTTGCTACGAACCTGATGTGTGGCGTGATGGCGTTGTGTGGAACATTCAGTACGAGTTATCTTTCAACGGCAACCCTGTAAACACGACAATCGCAGAAACGACAACGACCCTTGAAGAAACTACTACTAGTACCAGCACTACTACTACCACTAGTACTAGCACTACCACTACTAGCGTTCCTGATAGTACAACATCCAGCAGTATTGCCTTACCGACCACTACTGAAGTCATAGAAAGCACTACAACATCATGGCCAGAAACAACTGTTGCACCTGTCACGACGACATCTACTGTTGTGCCTGTGACGACTGTCCCTGTGACGACAAATGCCCCTGTGGAAAGTGTTCCTGTGGGTACTACGACTACCTCAAGCACAAGCACGACTACGACGAGTGAAGTACCTACCGAATCCATACCAGAACAAGAAGGACCCGAGCCAACGCTTCCTGAACCAGCCCCAGAGGAAAATGAGGAAGTTACAGCGGAAGAAATAATACAAGAACTTGATGACATAGAAAACTTGACCGAAGAGGAGGTGACTAATCTCATTGATGGGATTGTTACTGCTGACTTGACCGATGAAGAGGCAGAATCAATTGCCATTGCGCTTTCTAGCGCCCCTGAGGAAGTGAAAGCCTTGTTTGAAGAAGAGGTTAATGTTTTCTCAGGACAGTTTGATAGTTACATACCTATAGATTCAAATGTTTCTGTTGGTACCCGAAGGACATTAATTGCAACAACAGCCGCAGTTGGCATGGTTGCCGTAGCCCCTAGGAGAAAACTATGAAGAAATTACTTAAAGAGTTCCAAGCATTAGGATGGTCAGTCATTGGCGCTGGCTTTGTAATCATTACACTGAGTGGTGATATCAAGCAGTCAGCAATACTATTGACTGTTGTCGGCGTCCTCATTCAGTTAAGCACCCTACTCGTACCCAAGGATAAAGATGATAATTAAGTTTAATAAAGAACTGTTTTGGATAAATCTATTTAGAAAACTAACGAGGAGCAAGAAATGAACTACCCCTTCATCAAACTAACTGTACCAACGGCACTAAAGCAATACAAGAATGGTCAACTACCAGCCAGTGTGTTAGCAAAAGTTAAAACTGGTGGCCAAATGTACGCTCCAGTAGCGGCACATTTTAATAATCTTTACGATGCTGCGCTTGCTGCAGGCTTTAAGTTAAAGAACGTTGGTGACTACCGCTCATTTGATGGGCAGTTAGCCATGTTCATGGATCGCTATGTCACCGAAGACACTGGAACAGGCGTTACACGCAAGTACGAAGGTAAGACTTGGTACTTGAAGAAGGGTAAAGCACCATCAGCAGCACCAGATCCAACAGGATTGAAGGGTTCTAACCACGGTTGGGGACTAGCAATGGACCTTGGTTACGATAATGGTGGCAAACTTACTTCAATGGGTGGTAAATGCTTTGAGTGGATGTGTGCCAATGCACCCAAGTATGGTTTCTACCTACAAGGTTCTGACCCGAAGTCAAAAGAGTTTGAAGCATGGCACTGGCAGTATGCTCTTGGTGACGCATCACCAGACGGTTCAGTACAGGCCGCTCCAGCAGCAGCACCAGTCAGCGGTGGAATGAAGTTTGACTATCCTGGCACACCAGTTAAGAAGGGGTCAAAGGGCGACGCAGTTAAATTAATACAAGCAATCGTTGGCGCTAAGCCTGACGGTGACTTTGGTCCAGGAACAGAGGCTAAGGTTAAAGCGTGGCAACTCTCCAACGCACTGACAACCGATGGTGTTATTGGTCCAGTCACATGGTCAAAAATGTTTGGCTAACAACCATAGCCTTTGGTATATAAAGAATGTGGTCTATGTGTCCACCGTCACCCAAACTCTGAGCAATAGTCACATGACCTCGCTTAGCCTTATCAATAAGCCACCCAACTGACCGAACAAGATAAGGTTCGTTGTCAATGTTGTCAATGTGACCCCAAGATTCGCCAGCGTGAGCATCTTTCCACACAATCAAAACCATTTTATTCTTCATCAAGAATCATCTTTCTCCAGTCAACACCCAAGTCCTCAAGGCGGTCAATCAAAAACCCGCAAAAGAACTCTGTGTATCCATCAAAGAAATCTACTGCCTTATCAATAGCAATATCATCATTACCATGTAAGTTATCCCAATGCTTAATAATAACCAAAACATCAGAAAAACTAAGTGAATGAGAGAAAGATACCATCTCTGTATCCGCCAAGAAAGTAATCTCATCAGAAACAAACATCAATTCCTCCACTTCTTCTTCACTCATAATGTCTTTAATCCAATTATTATCAGCAGGGTCTTCTTCAATCATAATATTTGATTCCCATAAGAAAGTCAACAACTTCTTCATTTTGTACAAGAATGTCCTTAAGAGCAGCCAACGCTCTTTGAGTAGCAATATATGCTTGCGGACTTCCATTCGCTTGAGGCTTGTAACCAAGGCGACTACCGAGTTCTTCATAAGTAATCCTTTCTGAATAGATCGCGTTGATAACAAACTGGTCTTTTTCTGTCAATTCAGCAACGGAATCAATAATTGCCTGTCTAAGAGGCGATATACCGTCCACATCATCGGGCTCATTCAAAGGAATTGTCCGCATCAAAGCATCAAACTCATTGATTGGCTTATAAGAACCAGCACCTGTCAATCTTTCTAACTCATCCTTGGCAGTCGGGTACTCCTTTTTTCTGTATCGTTCGGACATGGCTTAACGCCTACTTGTTGACTTTATTAAACAATAACCATAGTTAAAGGTAAAAAACGCACCAGCAATACCAATATACAGATTAACATTCAACGGATAAGCCTTATCAATGGCAGTAAACGCATAGGATGCAGCAAGAAATGATGCTAAACAGTTAATAATATAAAGTAACCTCATCGCTTCTTCCCCCAGTAACTAATGGACTTACCACGCTCATCCTTAAGTTCGCTACCATCAGCGCCCAAAGCACGAAACAAAGGCCGTGAAGGATTCTCCGCAACCTTGTCGCGATTATCCCAGACTGCATCGGCACCAACAGACGCAGCCCATTCATGCAAACCCGCAGGTAAACTAGAATCCTGCTGATTATTAACCTTCAACGCATCAATCTTCCCTTGAATGGACGCCTGAGTTATCACAGGCACAGCACGACCACCTGTAGTGGCTGTAGAAGGCTTGTAAGTAACAACGGGCTCATCACCCCCAAGAGCGTCTAGAATGTGCTCAAAGACCGTTTGCCAAGCAGAAGTACATTCCATAGTAGAACGAAACTCCTGGCTTGCAACAATCCTTGCTGCCGACTCTGCTGCAACAAATTTATTATTATTCATTTCTCTTCCAACTTTCGTTTAATGACTTCCTCGCGGATCGCGTCTCCGTACTGCTTCATGATTGCTTCTTTCTTTATATTGAAATCGCGCATCAACTTATTTAAGTTATTTTGATGCTCTTCAGCCAACATCTCTAACAAACCATCAATATGGTTCAACTTGTCGTAATAATCTTCAGCCATTAGATGCCTTCTTTCTTTGCATATAAGCCTTCATATGGCCAGCCTTACAAATACGGCAATT
>Ga0208975_1000619_pt1 | contig 16582 bp, 13 predicted proteins | sample GreLakmeER78MSRF_FD_187700 | JGI IMG/M metagenome (GOLD analysis project Ga0208975, IMG submission 187700) | Freshwater lentic microbial communities from great Laurentian Lakes, MI, USA - Great Lakes metaG ER78MSRF (SPAdes) | ecosystem: Environmental > Aquatic > Freshwater > Lake | place: Great... | reverse complement strand
TATTTCTAAATAAATAGATTCTTTTGTTATTTTTGAGATTTATCTTCAATCCATTTATTCAAAAGATATTTCCTAATAAAGATAGGCATAATCAAAAATTCTTGGTATGAAACACCAAGTAACGTCTTCAAATAATAAAATTCGTCTATTTGAGACTTTCTATAATCAGAAGAAAGGACGAAAAAATTCGACCCCAAACCCAACATTCACTGTGAGTTTTTCTCCTGACGGGGCCATAACAATTCTTTCCATATCCAATCTTGGTTCATTTTCATTCATAAATTTTTTAATGAATTTAGAGTCAGCGATTGGCATCTGCTCTACAAATTTTGTTATTTCACCCTTATCAGTGTTTCCATTAATACTTTGAATTTCTTTTACTAATCTCATCGTAACTCTTGGAACAACCCTACCTTGTGGGTATGATTCAAATATTTTTCTAAGTTCTAAACCATCACCATAAGTAAGTGGTTTTAATTTAACTTGAACACCTGATACAGGTAAAGTCGCCGAAAATGTACCATCAGTATCAGGTTCAACCCCTTTATTGATGTTTAACTCATCCAACAAAACTTGTGTTTTGAATTCATTGCCAGTTACTGGGTCTTTTAAAGACATTTCCATTTCAGGTCCGAAAGAGGTATTTCTTAAGAAAATTAAAATTGCCTCAATATCACCCTCCAACAACTCTTCAGGTTTCATACCGGGTTCATACAATTTATTTCTAAGAAGTTGCATAGTAACATCGTCACTTCTCCCCATCAAAATGTTTTCATCCGCAGCGGTTAGGTATCCTACCTTGACAGAACTTTTTTTGTTTTTATAAAAAATACCTCTTGAAGGTAATTGAACCACGTCATGTGGCATTGAGAAATTTTCTTGTCCGTATTGTGATATATCTTCCATAATAAAAAAACCGTAGAGTTTGGTTCTACGGTTAAATATATTGATTTAAAAAAGTAAATAAATAGAAATTAGTAAATTAAAACACAACGGTCAGGTCTTAAATTACAAGAAATTGTTGCTAATCCATCTTGGGAATAGTTAAGGGTTTGAAAATCCACACTTGTTAGGAATGTTCCGTACAAAATCCATTTTTCAACAACAACACCTGTTGGGTCTAACATCTCAAGGTCAATATCTTTTTTATAACCCGCAGCGTAACCCATACGACCTGTCACTGATTCAGCGTGTAAACGAACCCACTCCATAAGAGCTTGAGCCGCAGATGGACCAATAGGGTCACGGAAGGTAACCGGAATTTCATCCCAGTTAAATCTACCTGCAACAAATGTTGATGTATTCAAAAACTGAATTTCAGTTGAAGCAATTTTGATTGATGGACGTTTTGTTGATTCAACAAACCATTCGTTAATACCTAACGAAGAAGGAAACCTTAGGATAAAGCGGTTTTGACGCTTCGGTTCGTAAGGTATGGGCATTTTCATTAATAAGTCAGCCATGTTGTTTTAATTTCTTTAAATTTTTTATCTTTTATTATAAATACTACCTGTGTGAAAATTTTTCCCTTTACTTTGTTTTTGAAAAAACTATATCTTCACTAGGTCTAGTTCTAGTATTCTTTTTTAATTCCTCCTTTAGTAGAATATACCTTAATTGGTTCTTTGATTTTATCAAAATGTTTCTTCATTACATCTACATTCTTAATATCATCATCTGAAAAGCCTATTAAAGGTACTCTAGGAGAAAATTTATTGGCAATATCTTTTTTAAGTATTGCACTTTTTTGTAAAAGTGCCGCCATGGATTTCACATATCTCACAAAATCTTCCATAGCTGTTACCTTAAGTTCTTCAGGGTTTGCCGCGGAACCCTCACCAAAACTCACCGGATTATATTTGTTAAGTTCTAAGTAAGAACGAATCAATTCTTCATCCGTCATTTCTTCTTCACCAACAAAATCACGATATTTTTTTAAGTTTTTTAATAACGTTTTTTTATCAATACCTTCAAAGTTATTAATAATGTAATTGTAAACACCCTCTTTGATGATTTTTGGGTTGTGACCCCTTGCAGTGATTATCGCAAAAATGGAACCGTTGTTGATTGCTTCTTTAAAGTCATCCCAAGCCGGACCTGGTTTTGCTCTCATTGCATCTATCAAAAATTGTTTATCACCTTCCACTCTAAAATTTCTGAAAGGATTATTAGCATAACCTTTGATTGTTCTGCCCATATAATCAAACGATTCGTTTCCAATTCTATCTCTAAAAGTTGCAAAGTCTTCAGTTGACATTTCTACCTCATCACCTGAAGTATCTTCCAAAACTATCTTGGTTGGCATGTGAACGATGTTGTCATCCCAATCAAAGGCATAGTATTTTAAATCTGGTGCCTTACCTTCAAAACCTTCTTTAATTCTATTCATTATTTATAAACGGCTAAAAAGTGGGGCCGAAACCCCACTTTGTTTTTTATTAGATATTTTCAAACGAAGCTCCACTTGGAGTGATGAAGAATTCAATATCAATGAATTCAAGAGCTTTCGTAGGTTTTAAGTAAATTTTACCTGTTAATGTGTTTCTATCCAAATCTTCAGGTGAAGAACTTACTGTTACACGGAAGTCATAAAGACCTCTGTCTCTTCTGATTGCATCAAGGATTGGGTTAACCGAATCCAAGAACTGTTGTCTTACGATTTCGTCATTTTGTTCAAACAACAATCTAACTGCCACCGCTGAAATCAACTTACGAGCTTGTAACAACAATCTTCTTACGTTCAATCTGTTAAGAGCTGAATCTTTAACTTGAAGAGTTTTGTTACCCCAAATTACAGTTCCAACATCAGAGAAGGTTGCGATTGGGTTGATACGACCTTGATACAAGGTGTCTCTATCTTCTTGAGTTAGTTTCAATCTCGCCTTAACTGAGTTAACAAGACCTCTTGTGTAACCCGCCGATGCGAACCATGGGAATGAAATGTTGTCAGTCAACGCTAAGTTTCTACAAACTTGACCTGTTGGTGGTAAGTAGATTTGAGTGTTGTTAACAGTATCTCTTTCCAAAATCCATGGGTAGTAAGTTGCTGTGTATGATGAATCAATTCCTGTTTCATCCAAATTGTCAACCGCTTCTTGTGGGTAAATGATTTCGTATTGAGAACCACCGTCTGAAGTGTACATGTTGTAGTCAGGGGTTGTCACGATGTAAACTGAGTCAGCCCTTTCATTTTCAATCATACCAATTGCACTTTCACACAAGTTAGAGTTATTAATGTAATCAATACTTGAAGTTGCGAATACGTTAATGTTTGTTGATTCAGGGTTATTGAATGACAAGATACCAAGTAAGTAAGCGTAGTAGTCGGTGTTTGCAAAATCTTGTGTATTGTTTGCCACAACGATTCTCTTGAACGTACCGTCACCAGATGCTGTCGGATATCTTTGAGTAGGTGTAGAACCTTGTAAGTATCCTGATGCACCCAACATAAATCTGTCTTGGTTAGTTCTAAACTCTCTGTAGATATCCCATCCATCAAATCCACCTTGGAAACAGAATGTATATTTTCTTGAGTATAAGAAATAATATGGATTATCTTGAGTTGTTGGTTCAGCATCAAAATTTGCAATACCACAAACAAACGCTGGTGTACCACTTGTAACTTGAGCGTTACCGATTGTAACAACTGTAGCACCTGAGTCCATGTGGAAACCTTGAGTTAGGTAATTCCAAGGTTCAGATTCAGTTGCAGTATCCCAACCTACAACAGGGTTCTTTTTACCCTTATATTGTAACAAGTCAGAGTCAACACCAAATTGTGATGACATACCAAGGTAAGTTCTTCTTACAACGTCACCACTTGAAGACACGATGTTTGTTCCACCGTATGTACTTCCAAATGGGGGGTCAAAGATTGTTTCACCTGGGAAGAAGTACTTGTTTTTGATTATAGGGAATGGTGAAGGATTTGAAGCACTATCGTATACTCTTTCTTCAAATCCACGGAAACCACAAGGTAATGCGTCTATTGGTGCTTCATCAGAAAGTTCAATCATGATGTAAGCAGATACTAATGGAAACTCACCATTAGCAGAACCAATCTTTTTAGCAACAAAACTGTTAGAACCTGGGTCCATAGTACAGTTTGTATATTTTTCATAAACAACAGGATTTGCGTCTGTGTCAAAGAAATCTCTAACCAAAACATCAAAAGTTTGATTTGAGAATGAAATGTTAGCAATTGAAATTTTAACTTCTGTGTTAGCAGAACCACCATCTGAAATTGATGCAAATTTAAATAAGTTATAAACCTTGTTACCTCTTAATTCAGATACAACAAATGGAGTCTTTGGTGTTTGATATTTGTCCAAGAACCAAGCAATAGAAGTTGTTGAAGTTTTATCTCTTGCTTCAGGTAAAGCAATTAACTCACAGTTTAATCCTCTAATATATCCTTTGTTATATGCATAATTTAATAGACCTGGGTAGGACTCTTCAACATAAATAGGAACCTCAGTTCTTGATTTTGAGAAGTTAGTGATACCAAGAACCTTTGTGATGTAATTTGCATCAACACTACCAAATGAAGTTTCAAATTGGAATGTTTTATTTTCATAAGTAACACCACTCAATAAGAATGTTGAGAACGGACTATTTGTAACTCCTGAATATGCTCCTGTACAAATCATATCCAAGTCAGTCAACCCTGTTACTTGATAAACAGGACCATGATTGTTAGCGTCATATACTGAAATACCTCTTGAACGAAGAGTCGCAACAACTAAGTCATTGTACTCTGTGTAAGCAGTTCCACTATAGTAATAAACAGTACCTGATAAAGTTACATCAAAATTTCCAGTTCCACCTGTGGTGAAATCCGTAACCGCATAATCCCAAGAAAAACCTGAGTAACTATTATTAGAATAATTTGTAAAAGTTGCATAATACCAAGGGTCATTAACAGAATCTGTTAAATCGTTAAACGCTAAGTTCATACTATCAACACTGAATACGTTACCCAAAGTTGTGTATTGTGCTGACAAGTCATTGTATTCTGTTTCAGGAATTGACCCATAAACATTCAATGTAGTACCTGTAATACTTGTGTTACCTGAAACACCTAAAATAAAATTGAAGATGTCTTTGTTGTAAGTGCTTGTTGAACCATTGTTTAACAAGTATTGAATGTTAAGGTTGTCAGCAATAACGTCAGGTAATGGAGTTGTAAAGTTTAAAACATTACTTACACCTGTGTTACCGGTTACTACTGCGGTAAAGTTTAGTGCCACAACATCAGTATCTACTCCGATTGTTGTACCATCTACGTTAGCGGTCACTCTAATAGACCAAGAAGGACCCGCATCATAACCTGATAAACCAAGTACTCTTGTTACGAATAATTGGTTAGATTGTTGTAGATATGCCTTTGCAATATATGCGGCTTCATATTTAGGGATTTGCGTTCCAATGAATTTTTCAGGAACGGTACCTCCGAAGAATGTTTGGAATTCGTCAAAGTTGGTTATAAAAATAGGTTCAAATGCTGGACCCTTTAATGTTTCACCAACTAGACCCAAAGTAGTTACACCTACGCTTTGGGCCACGAAAGACAAATCGGTTTCCGAAGTGTAAACACCTGGAGATACAAATACTTTCTGATTAGCTTGTGCTGTTGCCATTGATTAATTTTTTCTTGTGCGGTTTTATTTTATAGATAAATATTCATTTCAAATACAAAAAACTTGACTTTTAAATATGTATTAATAAACTGGCAGATTTTTTTCTCCCTTTTTTCATACTTTATGAAAACTAACCATAACAATATCAAGAACCTAAAAATATCTGAAAAGGCACATACTGTATTAAAAAAGTATTGTGAGGATAATGGTTTGAAAATTCATAAATTTGTTGAGAAACTCATCTACGACAATTGCCAAGTGAAAAAAGACATTTACGGAGAGGATTAAACTAGTTTGGCATTGTATAAAATTAACGCCTCTTCACCTACATTATCTTTTGTAATATCCACCTGTAAAATGTCACCAGTATTCAATTGAATGATATCTAAATTACTTCCATAAAAATCTCCATTAATTGTAACATCCCAACTATTAATGTTGTTTGTTGACACCAAACTTAAATTAATTCTATAATCAACTTGGTTATCAATCAAGGTTGTGTTACCCGAAGTGTAGAATAAACGATATTCAAATTCGTTAGGATTTGGTGGAAATGTTTCGGCTCTTCTACCCTTAGCAACATTAACATCGGTCTCAAATAATTGAACGACACGAGCCACCGCAGGTTTTACTTCAAATTCTTCTTCATCAATTAAGTAACCCAACATAGTGAAGTCGTAACTTTGAATATAATATTGTCTTTTCTCAATTTCAGTTACCGACTCATCAGTTATGTTATTCATAATGATTGGTACATACTGACCCTTGATAAAAGTATAAGCCTGACGAGATGAAAAAGTTTGAAGAACATTTTTGTTAAATGTGTTCAACTCTCTCATTCTGTTACACATAATTTTTACTTGAAAGTTTAAATCAACAGGAACAGGTTGTGGAATCGTATAAACGTCAAACCCTTTTTGGTTTCCATTCCAAGTAGGAACTGTTGCATAATAAAATTGTTTTCTATTTGGAATAGTATATTGGGTTGACGGATTGGTTCCGTATTTTACTTCAGGTTGACGAACCAACGTTATAAAAGGAAGTTGTACGTTAAAGTCAGGGTCTTTGAAATTCCAAGTTTCTGTAAATTGAGACCATCTTTGGTTAGTTATAATCTTGTCAACAACATTAATATCTTTTCCTGATACTGTTGTTTTTAATTTTTCCTTCACAAACTCCAACATACCTAAATCCAAATCAGCATGTAAAACACTTTGTGGGAGGTAGGTCCCGTCTTTGTTGATAAACTCCAATAATTGTTCCCTCCTTGCCGAAAGAGTTTTCGGTGGAACTAAATCAATGTTTGGTTTAATTTGTTTTGGAAATGCCATTACGTACCAAAGAATTCATTTTGACTCACAGGTGTTGCAATAATAGTCCTGTAAAATGGTTTATAACCTCCATAAGTATGACGATTGTCTGAAACGACCCTTCCGTCATCGGCTACTGAATAGTATCTAACTTTACTTTCAGTTTCATAATAACCCAAGTAATCCCCCATTTGAATTTCAACCTGTAGTTCATCCAAATAAGATTGGTAAATAGAAAACTTCATATTACCTGGTTCATTTTGTTCAATTCTACTTGTACCTAACTTTTGTGCTGTAGGTGCTAAGATTTGAACCAATCCTTTAATTTCTACAGGAGCAAGAAATTGGATACCTCCTTCGGGTACCTCCCCATATACATCGTCCTGTAGAGTTTTATATCTATCTATTCTGTAGAGAATGACTGTAAAATTCATATCTCCTTCAAGCCATTCTGAACCCATGGCGACATCCAAAGAATAATCTTCACCACCAAAGAATTTACCTAATCTTGTAATAGGGACTAACTTATCTGACATATATTGATAAATACATTCTTATTTATTATATTTAATTTGTTTGTGTATAAACCTACGTACCAATAAATACGAGATGGGAATTAGTCTTACAATAGAATCCAAAGCAATTACATCACTTGAAAGTTATGACGGCGCAAATAACTATATTCTTAACCTAAAACACAAACTTCAATTAAATCCTAAGTTTTATCCAACAAGGGCTCAATCAGAATATATTTTAACCAACAAAGACAAGACCCCCAAGGTTGCGAAAAAGTGGGTGGTTCTTGATTCATACTTTGCAAACAAACTCGCCAACGATAAATTTCTTCTTCAGATTCCTGAGAGGATTTGGGTTGAAAAACTATTGGCTGAAAAAGACAAAGCCTATCATGTGTGGGGTAAGTTTTTTGAAACGGATTCATTTACCGATTTTTGGATTCCCAAAGCATCTTTGATTAAAGACAATAAAGTTGAAATTAAAGAAATTGATTATTCCAAGTATTCACACCGTCCTCCGTTAGACCACCAAAAAGTTGCCATAGAAGAACTCTTAAAAAATAAAAAGTATATCTTGGCCGATGATATGGGTTTGGGTAAGACCACATCAACAATCATCGCTGCGTTGGAGACGGGGTCTAAAAAGATTTTAATTATTTGTCCGGCAACTCTAAAGATTAACTGGCAAAGAGAATTCTTATTGTATTCTGATAAGACAAGTTATGTTTGTGATGGTAAGAACTTTTCTGAGAATCACGACATTTTGATAATGAACTACGATATCATCAAAAATTTCCACGATACAAAAGACAACGAGAAATCTTTGATTTTTAAATCAAAGTTTGATTTGGTTATCATTGATGAAGCCCACTATGTTCAAAACGTCCAAGCTCAAAGAACCAAACTAATCAATGATTTGGTTAAGAACGTGGATAGACTATGGTTATTAACGGGTACTCCTATGACCTCACGACCCATCAATTACTTCAATCTATTGTCATTGGTGGATTCACCCGTGGCAAAGAATTGGATGGCTTACGTGGTTCGTTATTGCTCGGGTTACCAATTCAAAGTTGGAAATAGAAAAGTATGGAATGTCATGGGGGCTTCTCATTTGGAAGAATTAAGGGACAGAACCTCATCAACCGTCTTGAGAAGATTAAAAGAAGACGTGTTGGATTTACCCGATAAAATTATAACACCAGTCTACCTAAGACTTCGTTCTAAAAAATATGAGGAAGTTATGGGTGACTATTATAATTGGTACGAAAAAAATCCTGAAGAAAGTAAAAACCTTTCAATTCAGTTTACCAAACTTACTGAGGTAAGACAAGTAATTGCCGAGGAGAAAACCCAACACACAATTGAAATTGCCGAGAACATTATAGAACAAGGAAAGAAAGTTATTATTTTTTGTAACTTTACCAAATCTTTGGAAACCATTGTTGAACATTTTGGAAAATCTGCAGTTAGACTTGATGGAAAAATGTCTAAGATACAAAGACAAGATGCTGTGGATAGATTCCAAGAAGATGAAAAAGTTAAAGTTTTTGTTGGTAACATCAAAGCTGCGGGTGTCGGTATTACCCTAACATCTGCCGAGGCTGTTATCATGAACGACCTTTCATTTCTTCCGTCAGACCATGCTCAAGCTGAAGATAGGTCATATAGATACGGACAAAAAAATAACGTTCTTGTTTATTATCCAATTTTTGATAACACAATAGAAGGAATTATTTACGATATTTTGAGTGCAAAAAAACGTATTATAGGGACTGTTATGGGTGATATTCAATCCGATGAGACAAATAGTGTTGAAGAAATTTTAAAGAGTATCAGTCAAAGAAGGTAAAATGACTTTTCCCCATTATTTATAAAGTAAAACCTTACAATGCAACAATTACAAGAATCCGTAGAAAAAATAGAAAAGAAAATTCTACACGAACAAAAAAAAGAAGAGGTTAAAGTTCTAATCAAAGAAATGAAAAAAATCGGAATTGAGAAACTTCCGTACGCCTATTCAGCCATCAGTAGATTTATTGACCCCGAAACAATGGATGTTCATTACAACAAACATTACAAGGGTTACGTTAACAAATTAAATCAACTACTGAAGAAAAGAAAAGGTGACCAAGACCTTGAAAAAATAATCAGAAACATTTCTCGTTATCCAAAAGGTATCAGAGATAACGCAGGTGGTGCATTTAACCACGCTTTGTTTTGGAATATGTTAACACCAAAACAAATGAAGATTACCACAGAGTTGGAAGATATTATCAAGAAAGACTTTGGCACCTATGAAAAATTCAAACAACAATTTGAAACCGTTGCAAAAGAAAGATTTGGTTCAGGTTGGGTTTGGTTGGTATTAACCAACAAAGGGACACTAAAAATTATGTCCACCCCAAACCAAGACAATCCACTGATGAACATCATTGAAGGTGGGGGTTATCCGTTGTTGGGATTAGATGTTTGGGAACATGCTTATTATCTCAAATATAAAAATAAGAGAGATGAATACGTTAAAAACTTTTGGTCTGTAATTAATTGGGATTTTGTCACTAACTTGTACAAAATGAAAACTGAAACCTCATTATTAGAATCTGTAGAAATGGGAAAATTTTTGAATGAAACAAAATCCGAAGGATGTTCACGAGAAGATATTGAAACTTATCGTGTTCTATTTAACGTGAACAAAAACGCAAGAAACATCTACAAAAATACAATCATCAAAGTTCAACAAAAAGTTTTTACTGACAAGTATCACACCAAAAGAGAAGATGGTGAAATACCTGGTGTTTACAATTTAGAAAAACCAGGTCGTTCAGTTATCAACTATATGAACACAAACTACTCGGTTTTCTGTATTATGGTTAATGATTTGAATAAAGTTATTCAAGGTCAGATGGGTCAAGAACCAATATCTTTTGAATTGAAGACTCCCGCTGAACAGATTATTGAAATGAAGAGAATGTGTAACTACATTGAAAAGTTCCAAGATAGAATTTTCTCAAAAACATCACACACATTTAAGAATATTATGGCAACTCTCAAAGAAAAAGATTCCATCGGAATTAAACGAGAAGAGATGGCAAAAAAAGTTTTGGAAACTAAATTACCTGAAACTACCGTTGAAATTGTCGCGGGTGCGGGTAAAGAGAAAGATGCTTACAAGAAAATTGATTTAGAAATTATTCACAAAGGAAGAAAAATTACCGCACAGGTAAAAGGTTTTGATGAACTTATTCCCGAGGATGAAAAGTTAGTTGTCACAAAAACAGGAGAAATTGACAAATATAAAGTTGATTGGATGGTTTTTATTCGTGGTAAAAATGTTTTAGTCTTTAGAAACCGACCTGAAATAGTTCTTGGTCAGTATGTATTTGACAAGAACGACTTATTATACCACATTAAGTAATTTTAAAGTATTTATAGGTATGCCAGTAATACCCGAACCAGAAAGAAGTAAAATCTATACAAGGATTAAACACCAATTAGGTGCTCCCCTTAGAAGTGTAGAACTTGAGGATGAAATGTTAGATTCCTTAATGGAACTATCTGTTCAAGATTATGAACAATATACCCTTGATTGGTTAATTGAATCTAATTGGGTTAACTTAGTTAACTTGAACATGAGTGAGAAATCAGTTGCGCAAGCTTTGATTACTCGTACCATGAATTTAGAAGACCAATTTTCGTATTCATATTCAAAAATTGTTGGATTACAAACAAAAGGTCCTTGGGTTTTAAAGAAGGATTATTTCATTTTAAGTGCTAATACACAAACCTATGAGATTCCTGCGGGTAGGGAAGTTAATGAACTATTATGGTTCTCAAACCAATCTTCACAAAGTTTAGCCTTGTTTGGTGGTATAGGTGGTGGATTTGGTGGTGTTGGATTAGGAGCATCTCAAGCTGGTTATGCTCAGTTTGGTAATGTTGGTTCATACTTTATGATGAGTGGTTTTGACTATCTATTAAGGGCTCAAGAAGCAAACATTTTGAATAGAATTTTGGGTGGTTCATTAACTTATCGTATCACAGGTTTACCTGATGGTAAGAGATTAATTCACTTATACAATACCCCAGGAGGAAGATTCAATTGGAATAACTACTCACTATATGCAGGTAAAGCTGTTTGGTATTGGTATTACGAAACAACACCTGATAGTAGGGCAGATTGTTTAAGAGACAATCCTGACGTTATTAAATTACCTTCAGATGTTCCTATTCAAGACTTGACATGGGAAGAGTTAAATGCACCCGCTCAACAGTGGGTTAGACGTTGGTTCACCGCCTATGCTAAAGAAACTTTAGCTCGTGTTAGAGGAAAATATAGTGGAAACTTAAAAACTCCTGACACAGAAATTGTTATGGATTACCAATCCCTATTAACAGAAGCTAAAGACGAAAAAACAAAATTAGAGGAAGAATTGAAATTAAGATTAGAGAGACTGCGTCCTGAAAACCAAATGAAGAAGGAAGCTGAAATTGCAGAAAATCTTAATAAACAAATGAAATTCCGTGCGGCACCAAGACAAATATATGTAATATAATTTATGTCCATTATAAAAAGCACACCAGCGCAAAGAGTAATTAACGGAAAATTAATAACAACCTCAGAAGTATCCGTTGTCAGTGAATCATTTTATGAAACAAATGGTGAGGCATGTGTCGTAATACGAGGTATTGACCAATGTAAAGTTAAGTTAAATGCAATAACCACAGACCATACTGTGATTAAAGCAATGACAAACGTAACAATTGTTCCCGACCGAGGATGGATTGATGAAGAATTTGACGAACTTGTTATAGGTCGTGGAGCCTGTGTTGAATTTAGATTCTGTGCAGGTACTTGGTATATTATATCATCTGATGGTCTTAAGAATTCGTAATAGAGAGATTCTCTAAATCACGAATTTTAATATTCTTCAATCCTGTTGTTCCGTGAGATAACTCAGCAATCTTACCTTGGTTTGCAAGATATTCAAACACATAGTAAAGATAGTCGGGTAAAACCAAATCAGGACGTGTCACAGTAACCCCAATATGTTCAGGAGAAAATTCACGAGTGGGTCTTCCAACAGTAGTTTCACCACCTTTACGGATTAACCAAAAATTGGCGTCGGGATTGTTAACACTAAAATCAACTAGGTGTTTCAACTTCATAACTGTAAATATACTGCTCCCAACCTTCTTCCGCCAAATCATACATATAATTTGGGGATAAACCTCGTTTATTCCAATAAGAAACTTCACCTTCTGACATATTCATGACCTCATCAAGTTCATCTTGGTCACCTTGTCCCATAGGTAATCCATTGATTAATTCACACTGAGACTTGGTGAAAATACCACGATTACTTGGGTCATCAACAATTAATTCCTTACGAACATCTTGTTTGAAACATACCAACAAAGGTTCAATACGTTTGTTAAAAGTGGTGATTGCTCTTGGTACATTATATTCACCTGTTAAGTCAGGATTGTTTTCCAAATCATCAGGACTGAGAATATAACAATTTAATCTAATCATAGATGTCATAGACTCGTCAGGTTCTTTACCATTATTCAAAACATAATACTCCAAATCTTCTTTTCTCCAACCACTCTTTAGTTTGTTAACTTTTTGAACATCACCATAAGACGCTTTCAGACCGTTGTTAACATACATAATAACATCTCCCAAGTTTACGTTCATCTTGTGGTGAAGTGCCAATTCCATGTGAGCTTGTCTTGCCATCAAGGAACCCGCTTTGGTGGTCTGTGTACAACGATACTTGTAATCTGATAGTGTTTGTTTCACTTTCGCCCTTTGAGCGATTTGAGCAAGTGGAATTTGTTTGTCGTAAATCTTCTGAATGTATTCATAATAGTATTCTACAAACTCTTGACCCTTACCCTCTAACAACATCTTAATTCCTTTGTCCAAGAATTTTTCAATATAACCGGGTAGTTTCTTTGACTTAATGGAGTTACCTGTAAGTTTAATCTTACCCTTATAATCCATAACCGCATAGTTCTTACGGGCAAGGTTAATACAGCTCGGCCATACACCATCCGTATCAAGAGCCATTTCACCCCTCATGAAGATATCGTTGTATTCGGCAACATCCGACTCAGCACCTTCATAAACCTTACCATCTTTTACTTTCCAGTTCAGTCCACGACCAACATATTTTCTTTCATTAACACCATCAGGAAGTGAGAAGTTCACACCGTCCGTATCCATTACAAGTGGAGTGTATCCACGAGACATGAAGAACTTAATCATCTGACGGAGATATTGTCTACCCGTACAGGTAATCTGTTCACCCATAAACATGTCACCCCATGCATAAACTTGAGGTGCCGAAAGTGCACCGAACATGGAGTTGATAAAGATTTTAATTGGTAACTGTTTGTTGTTATAGGTCGCCGCTTTATTTGGGTCGGTAGTATAACAATCCTCAGCTAACTCTTTGTATTTGATACGAGTGTCACGGAAATACTTCAACATCCCTTTCATCGCACCTGTCACGTCACATTGGGGGAACACATCGTGTACCAACTGAATTGAAGGGTATAGTGACGAAAAGTCAAGTTTGAGTACGTCTTTTGAATATCCTACTTTAAGTAGTCGTGATAATCCACCAACAAAGTCTGTTTTACCTTGTTTTGCAGGAATTGCCAAATTGTGTTTGTAACTCCAAGCCAACATTAACATTTTCCAAAGAGTAGCGGTACCCATGGTAGATACCCTTTCATATGTTGTTGGAATCATTGACGCAAGAAGGAACGAACCTTGGTTAAATTCTTTATCAACTTTTAAGGTTTCTTCCAAGTCATCTTGGAGGTATCGTTCAACAATTTCAGAACCTGTTGTGAGAATATATGTATCAGGAAACTTTTTATCCAAATCAACAAAATCACCTTTTTTTCTATACTCACCATTTTTGATATTCAACCAATACTCTTGGTTTTCGGTGTACATCTTACCGATACTGTCATGACCAATGTATACACGGTCTTCTTCTTTTACATTGATGAATTCTGCAATATACTTCAAACCCGCAGATTTGATTGATGAGTTAATTGCTTGTGCTCTACGAACCGCGTGAATAATATCAATTACGTTGTAACCCCAAATGGAAGTCTGCATAAAGTCTTCCACTTCGTTTGCGAGTTTAAGAATTGTTTTCTTTTGAGTTATTGAATGTTGAGGGTGTAATGAACGACACACCTTTCTGATATCAATACCCAATATTTTACAACGTTCAAATATCCAATACCAGTCAAAGTTTGCGGAGTTGTAACCACCGATGATACTTGGTTTTAATTCGTTAATTACGTTGAAGAACTCTAATATTCCTTTCTTTTCATCTTCCTCATTAATACACTCAATAATTCTGTTGAACCCTTTATTGGTTCTAATACCTATCATGAATATACGACCGTGCTTTGGTTCAAGTGAGGTCGTCTCCAAGTCATATACCAATCGGGTTACCTCATCATAATCCTCGTAACCTTTGAATAGACGTTTTTCTTTGGAAATAAAATATTGTTCTACGGGAGGTAGAATCATAATCTTGTCTTTGAACTTTTCACCCCAAGGGTCTGCGCCGCCATCACGGAAAAACTGAATTAAGTGTCTATAACCTTTCAGTGACTTAACCATATAGGTAAGCCCATTCTCCATACGTTCATCACCGTGGGTTTGAAGTTTCTCAATCACAATACCGTGATTTGTCATAGCTTCTTTCTGAGCTCCTTTTGAGTTACCATAAAAGTTCAAACCTTTAAGGTCTCCAACCCAACAAAAAGGAATAAAAGTGTCTTTTCTAATTTCTTTACCCTTACCAGGTATCTCTTTGATTTTGTAGACTGAATCTGAGGCGTAGTCAAATTCACAGGCCACAATAAATTCTTCGGGGTCATTACCCTCTAAGAACGATTTAATTTCGTTTGCGTCTATCATAATTACAATTTACCGAGTGACACATTATCTTCCACACCTTGTGGAGTTTGTCTTCTCATTCAATTGTAAATATACTAAGGAAAATTGATTTGTCAAAATCAACAACAAGCAGTTTCAGAAATAAAACTGTCTTCCACATTGACATATAACTCTTCTCTAATTGGGACAATTAAGTTACCTTGTTCGTTCTTGATTAAGAATTGCCCTTGATATCTACCCGGCGTATTAGTGTCTCGTGCGGTGAATCTATAGTAGATGTAATATTCTGTGGTTGCACCATCGGCAAGAATCAAACTTACGATTTGACAAGGTGCTGAAACAATCTTAGGAATACCTGTTGAAACATTTATCATTGTAAAATAGATAGTCGCAGTTTCCAAGTCATTCATTAACTCAAGATAACCACCACGACCATCTTTTACAACTTGCATTTTCAACAAGGGTAAAGTGGCATTTTTTCTGATAAAGAATTCCATACAAAGATAAATACTTTGTTAGGACTCTTTTCTCAATTTACCATCGTAGAAATCAAATCTATCGTGCTCTGTTGGTGTCATTAACAACATTGCAGGTTTGATATTACCCTTAATTGTTTCTTGGAAAATATAACTCATCCATGTTTGTTCAAATGGGTGAGCCCATTTTTCAGTTAAGAACATTTTTCTATTACCATGTTTTGTAACCACTTGAGGCCAATTACAATAATAAATTTCACCATCAATAAATGAAACTCCTTGATGTGTTCTAATGTGATTAAATTTGCTTCTTGGTGCGTTTGGGTCAATACCTTGTACGGGTAGTTTTGATTTGTCAGGCCAATGTTGTTCTCTGAATGATTGTGGTACGTTATACCAAGACCACTGAACACCATTGTCACCATAGAACTCAGAATAATTCATTTTCAGAAAGTCATACTGATATTTTTTTGTGATTGTTAATGTCTTGTGATATAAATCGTTTGTATATCTGTTGAAACCATTTCTACAAACTTCACCTTTCTTTGGATAGAAGAACATATCATCTTCAAAGAAGAAGTAAAAATCAAATTCGTTTTCTTCTGAATGTTCCGCAATCCATTGTCTACCACCACATATACCTAAATTATCTTTTTTGATGTGTTCAAAACCATGTTGTTCACATAATTCCTTGTATCTATCAGTA
>Ga0208975_1000617_pt1 | contig 16596 bp, 28 predicted proteins | sample GreLakmeER78MSRF_FD_187700 | JGI IMG/M metagenome (GOLD analysis project Ga0208975, IMG submission 187700) | Freshwater lentic microbial communities from great Laurentian Lakes, MI, USA - Great Lakes metaG ER78MSRF (SPAdes) | ecosystem: Environmental > Aquatic > Freshwater > Lake | place: Great... | reverse complement strand
CAGATGAAATAGATGTCTGCTGATAATTAGTCAGCACCACATCTCTATCTATCGGTTCTCTCATATCTATCCCCTTTCTTGAGATGATATTTATCTCGCCAGATTTTCTTCCAGCGAAGCCATGTTGTAGCGATCAGTCAATGCCATTACGACAGCATTACGCTCCACATCAGTAAGATAATTCAAATCCTCGAGTTGCACATTAGCTGAGCCTGTCACCAGGAACCTGAGTACCTCGATGATGATTAACTGTGTAGGTGACCACTCCTGAGCATCTATGTATTCCCAGTTAATTTTTCCTAATTCAAAATCGCATTGTGCTAACGCTGGATGATCTCTAAGAAATGTGTAACGTGCTAGCAGTGCAGAAGAATGGTGTTTCATGGTTTTGCTCCAGTCATCATCTGGATCGCTAAGCGAATGACCTCAGATACTGTGCCGTTGTGCTGTTTAGCCCACGCATGCACAGCTGTCATCTGTTCATCATTAAGTCGCAAAGCAATCATGTTTGTTTTTTCAGCCATTTATTCCTCTCATATTCTTAATTAGTGTATGACATATCTAATAGGGTTGTAATACGCGACACGCGATTTAAGTAAAGGGCTGTGAAGAAAGGGTGACACAGCCCTAAACCCAGTCCCTCGCCAGAGCGACTGTCATCCACCTAGAGGGTGCTAGGTGAGGTCTTTAAGATTAGCGCGTACTTTCTGTGTACGTATTCTAGCCCAGGATAGATAGACCAGTAAATCATCTATTTCTTCCAGAGCCTCATCTAGTACCTGGTCGATAGACTTATCCTCTATCTTTTGCCTAGATCCTTTATCGTACTGTGCAGCACCTACACCAATAATTCGGGACTCTAATGAGTTAATCATGTGACCTATCGCTTTTGCTAGCTGTTCTGATGTCATAAGACTGCTAGATCACTCCACTTCTTAGGATCATGATGCCCGATTAACATAGTCAATGTGCCTGGTGATGTGGACCACTGTGCTGTGGTATCGGAGTACCATTTCGAGCCACCACTAGGTGAACCGTCTGTGTCCAATGATGGGGCTTGAAAGTGTTGAACGCCACCATAATCTGTCATCTTTAGATGGTGACGGTGAGCTGTTATCCATATCTCAGGCTCAGCTCCTACCTCTTTTAGCTGTTTCAGTGACTGACCTCGAAGCCAATCTATTTCTTTACCGACCATCTTGTGACCATGATGGAATGCGACATTTACCCCAGAGATTTCACTCTGCATTACCATCTGATCATGTGGGATATTCCACTCATCTATTAAGTCTGAGCCATCTAGCACACGCATAAGTGCATCAGCTAGAAATCCATCAGCTGAGTCAGAATCTGTAGTCATAGATTTATTACCTTTGCGCTGCCACTCACCATGATTACTGATACACGATGTGAAACTGGCATATTCAGCTAAAGGTGCGAGCGTTTGTACGCCCTGAGTCCATAAATCAAGGGCTAAACGTAACTGATCACGAAGCCCCCCTTGAACGGAGAAGAGTTGCGATGCGTACATTCCATCGCAAGCCTCAATTGGATCCCCACAGTTCACGATGTGTATGCCCTCAATATTTCTCCCTAATTTTCTTAACTCTTTAACCCTCTGCACAGTTTTATTAAATGATTCGAGTACACGCGCAGTTGTAGCCTCAACACCACCAGATGCTGACTTATATAATTGCCAATCTGCCCAGCAGACTAATAATGTGCTCGGCACCTGATCCACAGGTTTTGTTATCTTAGATGGTTTCCATTTACGTACATGTTTTCTAATCTCATCTATATCCACAGTTGATATAGCTGTAGATAGTTTTCTTCTAAATGTAGCCTTGTATGCGTAAAGCCAAACGATGTCACGATCTCCCGATTCGGTGCGTTTGCTTTGTTGCCACTTTGACATCTTTACCTGATCGCCCACAACCTCGAACACTTCTGGGTCTAACCCGAAGCCTCTTAAAATGGGTGACCAGTCATCAGCTATGGGACTATCCAAAACACCTGTGTAGAGTTCTCCACCATCAAGACTGATTTCAGCCCAGGGCTTTTGCTTTTCTTTTAAGTTATCGGTGCTCGAGTTTTCTATGTCATCTATTAAGGACAAATGCAGCCACCATGAGTCAATCTCCTACGATGGCGATATAAAGATGATGCAGAGATTTCGTACTTATGGTCTTTGAACACCCTGTATAGGAGTGATATCTGGTACTCAGGGTCATCTATAGCTGTCGCGACTTTGGTGCGCTCAGGGTCTTTTAATTTTGATAATAGGCGCTCGACTGCGCATATTTTATTGCGATAAGTTTTAGTGTTTTTGACTTTATCTAAATCTTCTAAGAGATTCATAATGTCAGTGTATCCTATTCTTTCTATTATTTTGATAGGACATTAAGTAATCTGCTGCATTTAAGATGATATTAAGTGAGTCTTGTAGACCACCTATACCTAAGTTGCAACGATTACATAATAAACCTCTGATACAAAACCCACATGAGTAACCATATCCACAGCAGTCGTGATCATGATCTATAGATAAATTAGCGTCTTTCTTTTTGCAAATAGCACAGGAACCCTCTTGGGATATAAATAATTCATCGTATGCCTCAGGCGATAATGTATAACGACTTAGTCTGCGTTTAGGTTTCGAAATAATCTGGTGATACACACGTCTAGCAGGTCTATTATCTGAATAATATCTTCGTGACTTACGCTTCGAACACTCTTTACATATACTCTGCAAATTATTTGATTTTGATGTATCAGCATAATAATCGTGCGCAGGTTTCTCTGTCTTACATCTGGGACAGATTTTGACGATTAGTACCATCCTTTCCTGTCATGATGCCTTAACGCATTACACGCCCCAGCATCCTTAGGTCCAGATGAGTATCGCTGTTTAATATAAGCGAGTCCCCATTTAACCTGAGTGACAGGATTTGTCATCGCATCCATACCAGCTGAATACATCTTCGATGCTGGTAACGCCTGAGGTATCCCGAATGCTCCAGAACTTCTGTTCTTAGCACGCCAGGGTTTCTCATGCGTTCTCCACGATGACTCCCGATCCCATAACTCATCCAGGCACTTCCATTGCTTAGATGAGAGCTGAGACTGGGCGTACACCCGATAATGTGCCGTTTCAACACGCCTATCAGGGTCTTGCACAGGTGCCGTAACTGTTATTAGCAGATCTAGCAACTGGCTCCTTTGTTAGAAGTTAGGTGAGTTCCAAGGATCTGGTTTCTCACCTGTCGTGCCTCTTAGTTTCTCTCGAAACATAGAGTTTGATGCCTGACCTTGTGTGAGGTCATTTATCAAAAGTGATGCACTGGCTTTATTAGGGATACCAGTCACCTGGTCGCATCCCATCTCCTGCCATGCTAACTCTGTTGCATGCTTAATGTCTACCTGCATCTCCTCAGCGATATCTTTCAGTAGTTTCTTCAGGTAACCGATTTGTTTGTCTGATGCATCAGCTCTAGATGCAGGACCATTAGTTATCTTTACTCCAGACCATGAGTACGGCTCAGTCGCTGGCGCTGGTACATCTGGCACACGATCAGATTTAGTCATCTCTTCCAAACTAGGTCGAGCACCCTTAGGAGCAAAATTAAGGTTGGCCAAACAGCGGCCGATAGCTGAGGTTTCACAGTTTTCTAGGGCTGACTGACGATTTACAGGATTTGACCCAACTCGTTCCTCAGCGAAGCCTGTCGATGCTGGGCGCTCATCTGCTGCATCACGAAAGGCAAACGCTTTCACAATAAACATCTGATCTGAATGTGCGACTAACTCAGTCACTATCCTGCCGTTTTTGAACTCACCATAAAATCTGTCTATTCTTTTCTCAACAGGCTCATAATTACTTAAATCGAATCCCATTAAATATCATCTCCACACGTGCATAGGTAATGCTGACACGTGGTGCATCTCTGCGCCTCATTATCAGCCTGTATCTGTAACCACTTAATCTTGGCAGATATGGCTAATTTGTCCCATATGCTCGGATCAGTAATCTTGGTCATATTTCACCTTTCTATAGTGATAATGACTTTATACAGACGGTCTGACAATATCGGCTAATTACTAGATTTAATGGATTTCTCTAATGTGTCCACACGCTTATTTATAGTTTCTAATTTAGCCTCAACACGTTGGATACCCAGGGCTATATCTGGAAGTGACCTGCCACCATTACTACCCGGCTGAATAAGTTGTGTGTGCTCAGCTATAGATCTCTGAATAGGTTTAACCACCACATAACGATGCGTGGCTAATAACAAGGCACCGACAGCTGTAATAGCCATCGCTACCTGACCTGTCAGGAGTATGTAATCAATTAGAGTCATCGGACTCCCTAATCGGGAAAGATATGAGCCATACTACTAGACCGATGATGATTAGCCAGCCTGTAACTATCTTTGCACTGCCATCAAGTGTGAAATAGGCAATTAAAAGTCCGACATATGTCCAAACGTCACCAGTGATACCTATAAAGTATTTTTTTAACCAAATCATTTGTTTCTCCTACTCATAGCGCCTACGGCAGATATTTGTGCTATCTGTTGCACTAAGACTGCTGCGATAACCACGCCCTGTGACTCTTCGCGTTGCTCAGGTGTCATATCCGATCCCACATTTAATATCGCTTCAGTTGCTGCAAAGACTTCGGCAATGCCAGGTATCTCAGCCAGCGCAGTGGGTATATCTAATTCTAGAGTATTTTCAGCTATATATTCCTGAATTATTTGTTCTTGCATTTGTTGCTCCAATTCCTCTACACTTAACTCAGGTTCTAGGACAGGAGTTTCTAATCTTTCTGGTTCAACTATTTGCTCAGTTATCTCTGGTTGTGGCATTACTATCTCTATCGGCTCTGGGACTGCTACTACGATTTCAGGTTCCTGAGGTGAGATCACTTCGTTATCTGAGTTATTTTCTGTTGGTGATGGGTTTGGTTCAGGTGTTGGTTCTGGTGATGGGGTTGGTGTAGGTGTCTGTGTTTCTGTTTCTGTTGGTGACGGTGTTGGCTCTGGTGTTGGTGTTTCACTCGGAGTGATAGTTGGTGACGGTGTTGATGATACTGGTATAGCACCAGACCATGTCAGTATGTAATTACCTGTAGGTGTTTGACTTCCATTAGTGACAGCCCACGCATAAGATGTGGCTCTAATAAAATATGTGCCAGCCTCTAATGGTAAAGATAATAATGAGGCTAAGTAGTTTGTAGCTGAGTGAGCACCATCATCGTTAGCGCCTAATTTAAGTGTGTCTTGCCATATCTCGACCCAGGAATCTATAAAGCCTATGGCTCTGGGATCACCAGTAGTAGTGGTTACAGTAACAGTGCTGGGAGTCTCTACAGTTATAGGCAGATCTACATATGGTTGCTCAGGTGATAACTCTATGAGGACATCATCAGCGAATGCACTAGATGACATCATTACAGCTATTAGTGCTAATGGTAGTAATAGTCGCAGGCGTAACCTACGAATCTTATCTCGCTAAGATCTCGGCTGGGTCGCAGTCAGCACCAGCTGACCATCTGATATTGTCGCGCATCTCGAAGTGTAGGTGTGGACCTGATGAGTTACCAGTATTACCTGACTCACCTATGTGCTGGCCTTTTACTACAGCATCACCTGGTTTAACTAATGATTTTGATAAATGAGCATAAATAACCCATCTCTTTTGATCTCCAGCTGTAACCTGTTGCACCAACTGTGTGCCATAAGACTTACCCCAGTTCGCGTTAGCGATCACACCATTATCGACTGCGAGTATATCTGTGCCTGATGGCACTGCGAAGTCCACACCAGTGTGATAACCCTTAGACCACATTTTGCCTAACTTCTTATATTTTGTGGTAATTTTGCCATCTTTAATAGGTAACCCCACTACTTAGACTCATCTTTCTTATTAGCACGTTTAAATATTGCATCTACCTCGGCCTGTGTCAGTTTGCCATCATCCAAGAACGCTTTAGCCAGATCTGTGATCACACGTGACACTGCAAGACCCCCAGCAATAGCAGCCGAGTTTATAGGTGCAACTCCTGCGAATGCTCCAACACCGATAGCTGGAAGTGCTGTGGCCAAAAATAAAGCAAATGCTCTCATTACAACATCTTTTAATATATTAGATTTCATATTGTTCCTTTTGTTAGTTTGATTCTACCCATAAACAAGTTGCTTCATCTAAAATCCAATCACCTTGTTCTGGTTTTGGTGGGATAAAAGCATCAAGTGATTCATCATATTTGTAACCAATACCAGCATAATTTTTTCTGATATTGCCGTTGTATGAAGTTCTTTTGCAAACTTGATTTCTAAAATTTCCATACCAAATCTCAGGATTTAATCCCTCAATAAATTCTGTTTCATCAACACCTGTAATAACCTCTGTAACAATATTGTTTTGATCAAGAAATGCGTAATGTGCCATTATGAGAAAGTCACCTGACCTGTTCCTGCTGTAAAAATGTAAGTTGTAATCCCTGCTACTGTGCTATTTGTTTGAGTCAATCCACCACCAACACTTATTGAAATTACGGCATCAAATTGCAGTATGACTATTCCTGAACCACCATTACCAGAATTTGCTGAACCAGATGTTAAGTTCACCCCACCAGACCCACCACCTGTGTTAGGCGATCCGTTTCCTGAACTACCAGAAATGACGCCTGCCGTTCCACCACCTGTGCCACCAGAGCCGTTGTTTCCAGTTCCGTTTCCATCAGCGCCACCACCACCACCACCATAAACTGTAGAAACCCCCGAAAGAGAATTTGTTACACCATTTCCACCATTTCCAGCGATAGTGCTTGTTCCAGAAGCACCAACTGCTCCTGCACCACCACCACCTCCCGATCCTGCGCCAGAACCAGTTGAAGGTCCAGAAGCGCCACCATTATTACCTTGACCTGACGTACCACTACCACCTGCGTAAATAGTTGATGAACCATCATTTATAGTTCCTGCGCCACCACCCGAACCACCTAGACCACCAACCCCAACGAATCCACCTCTTCCACCCCCAGCTGAAGTAATTGTTGCGAAAACAGAATTATTACCAGTATTTCCATTATTACCTATCGAAACGCCTGTAGCACCACCACCAACAGTCACAGTGTAACTTGTACCTGGTAATAAAATTAACTTAGATTCTAAAGAACCATTTTGTCCTGTGTTAGAAACAGATGACCGAACACCACCTGCGCCACCACCACCAGTACCATTGTTTCCGTTATTTGATGAAGCACCTGAACCACCACCTGCAACTACTAAATAATCAATTGAAATTATTTTATTTGACATCATCCCATAGGCTCTTGAACTTGCTCCAGCAAAAGTTGAAACGATAGGCATATTAGATCCTAAGCAAATTTTGTTTGTGAAGCCAAAACTAAATAAGTTGGCGTGGACGCAGTTTTAAGAACAGTAATTGTGTAAGCGTCAATTGAATTTATTGCTCCTATAGCTGGTGCTGACCCACCTTGCCACTTTGGTGTAACGGCTGAACCATCAATTTGAACAGAAGTAGGATAGTACGCTGTCGCCCCATTTGTTACTAAAAATACGTGAGTTATTGCATCATTTAATGCTAAGTGTGAGTTAAGTGTGGTTGTGCTATTTCCACGCAAATTGATTACAAAGTTAGCAGAAGCATTAGAAGTAAAAAAAGTTACAGATTGATTTGCCACATCAAGAGATATTGTGCCTGTTGCGGCAGTAGCAGAAATACTAGCTGTCTCTGAGGGTGCTACAAGGTCGGCACGATAATTGTTCACATACGCATTAACATCTGAGGCCGTTAAAACCTCACCTGAAACAAACGTCTTAGTTGCCATTATATTCTCCTATGATCCTAGTCTACCTGATTTAGTAAATAATTAAAAATGAGCCTGCTTTGGCTGTTATTGCTGAGTTAGCAACCTCAGAAGCGAACTGTATGGCAAAAGTGCCGTTTGCAGATGGTGTGAACATTCCCTCAAGATAGGCAACGTTGCCAAGAAGTAAGGCTGTGGCATTTGATGCAGCAGGTAGCTGTAAAGCGTTTAAGTGTGAGTTTAGGGTGGTTGTGGTTGATGTCAAAGTGTATTCGGATCTATAACCTACGGCTGTCATGGCTGGACCGTTTACAGTAAATCTTGCACCTGTTGTTGTGGCTGCTGAGGTGTATAAAATAACTGCCTTGAAATAGTAACTTGTACCAGAGACAACAGTATGAGTTAAACCAGTTATGTCTGCGAGTGTATTAGCGACTGCGTTGGAGTTAGCGACATCACCTGTCAGTTTGTACCGAGTACCGATAGTGTCCACGAGTAAGTTGCTTGTTGAACCAGTAGCGCCAGTAGTCACAGATGAGATGCTTAAAGTTTGCCAAGCCGTAGAACCACTAGAGGTATGAACTAATGGTCTGCCAGCTGTAGCAGATGAAGCATCAGATAAACCGATACCAATTTTTTGTTCAATTTTTTCAACTGAATCATTTACATCAGCGTGCTGTCCAGCGTGACTAGGAGAAGCAAGAGTATCTGTGGTTGCTGGGTTAGTAAAAGCATCTACTGAGGTGGGAAATGTACTAGCCATCTATGCTCCTAACTCGTAGCCAACAGTTACTACACCATTATACAGGGCAGTGCTGGAATTGTATTGGTAGTTAGAATCATTATAGTTTGTTGGATCGTATATAGCCAGACGACCATTATCTACATCATCCAAAATAAAAGGGTTTGTGCCGAGTGATCTGAAGAAAATGGTGTTTTTGCATGTATCCGGGGATATCTCATAACTTAACCCAATTACCTCGGCATACACATCTATAGCTGAACCTATCTGATTAGGAGTAAAAATGACTCGAGTAACATCGGTCAGTTCTAAATTTAAAACTGTGAACTGGTCAGAACTGTCCAAATCGGATACATCAATAGTCACAGACTCTATACGCAGCTCAGGATCTTTATATTGTCCCAAGATTTTTGTACCTAGCTGATTAGCTGCAGCATCATCGGTCAGAAGCAGACCATCTAATGAAAATGCTGAAATACCATATTCAGTCTGAGAGGCTAAGTCATCAGCTGTTTGCGTGGTGCCACCTACATTCGTCACCTGGACACGATTGTAGAGATTCTCTGTACCATAAATGACCTGAATATTTGTGTACTTAATCGTGGTACTAGCACCAGTATCAGCGAATGTCGGAGTTGTGGCTTTCGTGATAATAGTAGATGCATCTTCATAAGACACCAGGTTACTTTTATCCATAAATAAATTAGCGTTTTCAGATAAAGCCACTGTTTGCAAATAACTTAAAGCAGGTGTCTCAGCAGTAACTGTGTCAGCTCTCATCAGAGAATTACCTGCATCTATATCCCGAGCAGAGATAGGCCAATTAACCTCAGGTCGGTTAAGAATAGTTGCAACTCTTGCCCCAGATAACTCCAACACATTTGTATATGAGTCAAGTGACGTATTAGAGAAATAGCTGAAACCATCTGAGCAGGTAATCGTGGCTAGTGAGTCTCCTGAAACATCGTAGGATAAATCCCAGTCATCTATAGTGCCAGTAAAAATAGTGAAATCGTTAACGGTTACCTTAAATCGTTTCTTGGGAACTATCTGACCATAATATGTTCCAGCTGTATAAAACGGATCAAATATTCTAGTGTGATTATTAAATGTGACATTGGCCTGACCTGTTTGAAACCCCTGGAGTTCTCGGGATGCTCCACGACTTATAGAAACTGATCTAACGTATGAGGTCAAATCAACATAAGTGTCACCTAGCAAAGTGTAGGTTGTGTTATCTAGTAACCCTCGAACAGGATCATCTAAAGTAAAATATTCGCCACCTAATGATTCAAGATTGAATGCAACAAATACTTTAGTGTTAGGTAAAACCATTACGCACTCACAAATACTTGACCTGATGATCTCTCATACTTTTTGATGGCCTCAACAATTTCCTTACCTACCTGAGCACCATTAGTTCCCATACCTGCATTAACAGTAATGTTTATATTTGCCCCTGATCCAGTTCTACTGTTTGGAATAATTGAACCACCTGTTGATGGCATAAATAATTCTGGTCCACGTTCACCAACTATGTAAGGTTTGCCGCCTAATACTGGACCACCCATTGCTCTTCCAGGAATCATTGGTGGTATAAAAATTGGTTTAGGTTTTGGTTTAGGTTTTGGTTTAGGTTTTGGGTTAGTAGGATCAACAGGAGCAGTACTAGAACCACCTGATAAAGAATCAAGTAATGCTTCATACGCTGCTCTGGCTGCTGCTAACTGAGAGAGAATCCCATTAACTATCGCTTGAGCGCTATCTACACCTACCTGGTAAAACTTTTCAGCACCCTGTATGCCAACCTGCTCAGCTACCGTCTCTACAGATGACACTAATTCGTTTATTTGATTAACAATGGTGCTACCACCAGCAATAATTTCATCTGCGATTAACGAACCAGCCTGCGCACCAGCAGCCAAAACCTGATCTATGGCAGACTCAGATAGTCCTAACTGAATTAATTGTTTAATTTTATCGGCAAACGCTTTAGCAGCATTAGCCTGACCGATCAGACCCTCTAAGAAATTACCTGTATCTAGAGCCCCACCGAAGTCGATAACCCCAGTCACAGAACCCGAGATAGAATCTTTAAAATCATTAAACTTGTTTTTGGCTGAATCTAATTGTGACTCAGCATTACGCAACGCTTCCTCTAAATTATCGACTATGGCTTTTGCGGCATCTTCGGCTGCTTTCTTTTGCGCTCTCATAGCCTCTGTCAGTTTGTCTGTTTCTTTTGTAGCGTTACCAGTAGCTGTATCAAAATCGTCTATACCTGTGGTCAAAGATCCAACAGCACTTTTCACAGCACCGATAGCATCCACATTGTAGTCCAGTGCCTCGCGAGTCTTTCGATTTCCAGCAGCGAACGCATCTATAGCAGCATTAGCATTATCAAAAGGTTTAGTGAAATCTACCTGGGCTAACGCTTGTGCATCTTTCTTAAAGACTCGTATGGCAGGTAGAAGATATGTGTTGTATGCCCTGACGAACTCATTGACTAATTTAGTCAGTACATCTGCTGCAACGTTAGCCATGTACACAAATATCTGTGCGATAGCAGCAGCGATATTCATCACTGTCAGTTTCAGATATTCAAATCTTTGGATAGCCAGTGCGATAAGTACGATAGCAGCGCCCACACCTACCACTATCCATGTGAATGGGTTTAATGCTAGAGCGATATTAAGTCCGATGACAGCGACTGTAGTTGCTGCGATGACAGTGGCTAAAGTTACAAAGATGTCGGAGTTATCTTGTATGAACTTAAATACTTTCTCGACTACAGGTGCTAGACGTTCAAATGCTGGTAGTAACGCATTACCTAATGCCTCTTGTGCCTCACCGAATGCTATCTTCATCTTTTCAGTCGCAGTGGCAGTTGCCTCAGCTGTACCACCGACCTGAGTCTCAATGGCCTTTAAAATAATGTCTTGTGCCTCGAGTACTTTACCTGACTCGACTAAGGCTTTAATCTTTTCTTTCTCAGTGTTTGTAAATGTCACACCTGATCTGGCTAATGCTGTTATTCCCTTAATAGGATCCTGTAACGCTTTACCTAATTGTGTAGCTGACTGTTCAGCCTCACCGAAGCCTGCAGCAGCCAAGTCGAATGCTGCCTTTGTGGCTCTATCAAAAGCGCCACCAGCGATATTAACTGTCGCAGTGAGATTCTTAAAAGTTGCTAATTTTGCTTGGACTAACTTAATAGACTCATCTTCTTTAGCGATTTGTCTCGATAGGGCATCAGCATAATTCTGTACACGATCTGTAGCCTGGGCATAACCCATCTGTTTTAATACATTTGCAAGTCGTCTATTTGCTACCTGAGCCTCTTCGGCTGCCCTGATAGATGTGAGTGCGCCAGCTGTAATCGCTGCAAATGCTGCTGCTGCTGGTACTGCTAGACCTTTGATACCAGCCTTGAACTTACCGAAGCCTGTTTCAGCACGCTTAATATCAGAAAGTGCTTTATTTAACCCAGTCGGATTCCACTGAGACAGGATCGGAATAATAATTGCCATAGTGACACCTATCCTATTCGATTAGTTAGGTTTGGAATAGCGCTCAGACTCAGCTAAACGTACATTAGTCATAGCTGAATATTTTGCAACAGATCGCTTTAAACCAGTAGTAACTTCATCTATGTACTGCTCAGCGACAGGATATATAAATCTAGATGGCCTCGTACCAAACCTGAAATTTAAGAACTCAATAAGGGCTCCACCTGAAGCCTGGCTACCACTAGGATTCTTACGACCAGCCATATCTGCTATCTCAATCGCAGCAGATGTAGTACGCACACTCGCTAATGTAGATAGCCCTTTACGCTTACGCGCTGAAACTCTTGCATTAACTCTGATAGACCTAAGTGATGGACCTAATCTGCCACGACTAAATCCTGAGGGTAGATTACCTACGACATCACCTCGGATGTGACCTTTAATAGCCTCAGTCATAGGTCTAATCGTGCTAATCATGTCTCTACGTGCTTGCTTAAATAATTCTGGCTCAGTCCGTTTTAACTCAGCTAATAATTCCTGCACACCGATTATGATAGGTACATCAATTTTAATACCCTGTGTATCTTTTTTGTTTAAAACAGATGCGCCAGTAATTTTATTTACATACATGCTTTATCTTTTCTGTTTATTAGCCTCAGTCGCACGCCAACGCAGATACATGGACATCGTATAAAGCATACGGTCAGTTTCTTGTAATAACAATGACGGTGCAATACCTGTTTCTACAGCCAGGTATGCAATCATCCAATGCTCGCTCGAATCACCGAGCGGCTTTATTTTGGGTCGATCTCGCTAGCTGTTACACCCTCGATATCGTCTAGCCAATTATCAAAATCTTTCTTGGTAGAACCAGTACGAGATTCTGAGTGCCAGGCTAACCAGAATAAATCTGTCAGTCGCATTTCTTTCTCAAGAGCAACGACTGACCGATTATATTTGTCCTCGAAAGCAACTAGGTCTTTAGCAGAGCAAGTAATCTCTTTAGGATCACCAGTTATATATTCAACGCGCAGATTGATTCTCATATTTAGACTGTGCCTCGAACTACTGTGCCAGTGACAGGCCATGTAACTGAAAATGTGGCCAAATCCCCGACTGAACTCGCCATCGGAGAATACTGTGTCACGAGACAGGTACTGGTATAGCTCGGATTTGTGCTGGATACTGCTGTGCCTTGAGGAATAATCACTACTGTAGCGATTGAACCCACAAGAGTATTTAACGTTGCATCCACTGATGCTGCTGCAAAGTCTTGCATGAAGTTCAGTGTGACCGATGCTGACTTTAATCCACCAACACGTGTTCGGAATGTTCCACCGAACGCTGTGGTTTCTAAGTCGTCAGCCTCTATTGTTAGTTCTGCGCTGTTAAGCGAAGAACCGAATTGTGTACCGTTTATGCTAACTGCATAATCAGTCGCTGCAAATTTTGCCATTTTATTGCTCCTAGTCTGCGTAGCAGAGGACTTGAAACTCTGCTGATAGATATACTACCTCACCTACGGTTATCTGGCCGTAGTTTGTCATCTCTGTCACTCGCAAATCAAAGGCATTACCACCTAAGGTTCTGTCACTTTGCACTGCGAGTTTTATGCTAGATGCTCCTGTACTTGAACAGTATGCATCCAGATTATTTTGTGCTGATCGTTCATCAGCTCTACCTACAATGACCATCACATTAAAGGAATAGGTTTGCATCCCTTTTCTAAATGCCTCATCAAATGTAACGGTTCTTGGTATCACGATTGCTACAGGTGGATTTGGATTGTCTGGCATAGTCGATGCCGTTCTAAGACCTGAAATAGTAGCCAGGTTAGTGGCTATCTGAGTTCTTAGTGTGGTGATGGATGCCATTAGGCGATTATCCTCATACGTCTGTACGCTGCCACTAGCTGTTGAACATCAGGATCAAGGCTGGAAGAAACGCGCATGACGCCAAGATCTCCAAAACCTGCAACGCCTAAAGGAGAATCAAGTCTTTTAAATATTCGTGATGCCTGGATAATGCATGCCTGTTTAATAGCGATAGGTACAGCTGGCCATCCAAAGACGGCAGTTAATTTCACTAACGCTTCGCCACCAGAAATAGGCCAAAGATAATCGCCCACTGCTCTGATACGTGTGAACGGCCAAACCTGACCGTCAAGGACACCGTTTAATGGTTCCAGCTGATAATCAGTGGTAGCCCAGGTGGTATCAAATACTGCATCAGCATCCATCGCTGTAATTAAAGTGATGGTAGCTGAGGATATATCATCTATCTCGCACACGAAGTCATCTTCGGCTGCATAATATCTAGTAGCTGTTCCAGAGGAATAAAATTGTCTATTTGCGTAGCCGTCTATTAGTCGTGATGCTGACTCGACAGCCATCTCGAGTAAAGAATCATCTACTGAGTCTGTTATACGCAGGGCTGATTTAACCTCGGCCAGTGTTGCGTATCCATTTGTAATCGCCATATAAAACTCCTATATCTGAGTCATAGTCTATCGGTAAAATCTTGTGCAGTCATAACTCCAGGATTTAGTTGTTTTGACCCCAATCACCCTTGTATTTGATTAGGTAATCGTTTTCTAGTATCAGGTTTTCTCGACCATGTCTCAGGCACTTTCCTGATGCATTTTGATCTTTTAAGTCTGGAAACAGGACTGTTACAGAATCACATGCTGCAACATACTGAGGTGTCCACTCATATTCGTAACGAATAGACTCCTGTTTAGTTTTTGGCAATGGAACACCCACACTTAGCAGGGCAGATCTTTCATATATCCCCATGTAACACCCATACCAAGATGGATCTTGATTAAGTGAAACCGACCCATCTACTGAGAAAATCAAATCAAAGAATGAATCATCTTTTATTACCACAGAATCTTGCAGTATAAGAAATCTATCGAAACCAGTATTTTTTGACATCCAGTCAATTTTGCCCAGCTCAAAGGTAAAATCTGATATGACAATAACCTCACGATTTATGGAAGTTAAACAATCTGATAACCACATCTCGCGCCCGGGGGTGGTGCATACAACTATGGGTATCATATTCTGGTTTTAATTTGTGTGGTAGAGATACCTTTTGTGTATGGTATATAAATTAAACTTATGTTTCTTTCATCTAACCAGTCTTGATGGAACTGCATTTGTGCATAGTAATCTTTCCTAGCCCAATCTGATCCGATAGCAATGACATCTGGCTTACACTTATCTATCGTTGGCTTAGAGTCAGCTCCACCACTGTTCGGTATAACGGCAGTAACATATCTACAGGCTTCTAAGACATCACATCGCTCCTGATAATTCAGTATTGGTTGTTTATTCTTATACTGATAAATAAACTCGTCAGTATTCAGAGCCACAGTCACAGTGCCTTTGACACCAGCTATATCATGGCATCTTCTTAAAAAGTTAATGTGACCTGAGTGCAATAAATCAAAAGTGCCACCAGTATAGACACTCAAAGCCATTTAATCCCAAGCATTACGTCTCCTACGTCTAATAGTCCATCTGCCCTCTGATAGATCTCCTCGTTGCTCTTTATCGTGATAATACTCAGCATTGTTTGGAAATGTCTCACCATTACGTGCAGTGTAACCTGCTTGCAATGTAGATGAGTTATCGTGCGCTACAGGTATGAACGACTGATTGGTTTTAATGTTTGCATAGTTACATCGGCGCTGATAGTCGTTATCCTCAAAATATGCAGGATGCAACGCCTCATCGAATAATCCTATTTTATCTACGACCTGCCAGCCGACTGTGAACACACACCAGGGTTGAGGTGAACCTGATAGTACTAATGAGTCTGTGGTAGCTGTTTCTGCAAATAATTTAAGTGACTCACCTGACCACTCAATATCAAAATTGCATAGCATCCAGTAATCAGCATATGGAAACGCTTTAATACCTAGATTCCACGATGTAGATACACCTAGATTATGGGGAAATGTCCAGTGATGCACTTTACTAACCCACTGATTCCATACAGGTTTATAGTTACTAGACCCACCATTATCTATAATCACTAAATCTTTTACTGGATAATTTATGGATGCGAGCATGCGATCTAGTAAGTCATGTCGGGCTAGTACTGGGACTATGAGTACAGGGATCATATTTTGCTTTCTGAGGCCTCTGCTGGTACTCCTGGGCTTTCAATCGACACTGCCTTTACCCCATCATTTAATACTGGTGCAGGTTTGCCATAAAGGGTGTTTAGAGCCTTAGTCCAGTACTTGTCAAAGACTGCATCAGCCTCATACTGGGCTGCAAAATCTATCGCCTTAATAGACCTATCATCTGCTTTAATGTATGCCTCATCTAGAGCTGACACTATTTCAGGTATAGATGGGACATGGAAGAAAGACTTTTGTGGCGCATCCCATAATGGTTGTCCACCTATCAGCCAGCCATCTCCACACAACTCTGTAGATGCTGCAAAGTCAGACACAATAACTCTCGTACCACACGCTAAGGCCTCAATGGTTG
>Ga0208975_1000615_pt1 | contig 16611 bp, 24 predicted proteins | sample GreLakmeER78MSRF_FD_187700 | JGI IMG/M metagenome (GOLD analysis project Ga0208975, IMG submission 187700) | Freshwater lentic microbial communities from great Laurentian Lakes, MI, USA - Great Lakes metaG ER78MSRF (SPAdes) | ecosystem: Environmental > Aquatic > Freshwater > Lake | place: Great... | reverse complement strand
GGTAACTAAACTCTCGGAACTCTCCTATGAATAAGCAAAAAATGCCTAGTTGTAAAAAACAGGCTGAAAAAGGCACAAAAAAGAAACCTTTTACGCAGGCCGAACTCGCGGAGCTGTGGGGCATGACGCAACAGAACGTCGCCAAGATGATTAAGCAAGGAATGCCGATGGACAGCGTGGAATCGGCGACAGCCTGGCGCAAAAAGTTTTTGGAAGAGCGCACACCGGCAGACTACAACGAAGCCCGGACAAAGAAGGCTCTACTCGAATGCGAGAAGTTGGAAATGCAACTTGCAATCTTGAAGGGCGACTTCGAGCCGAAGGCGCAAGTCCGCGAAGACGGCATCCGCATCGGAGCCGTATTCACCGCCAAGCTCGCGGCTTTGGTGAACGACGCCAGCGGGGCGCTGGCAGGACTCGACGAAGTGACCTTGCGGAAGAAACTGCACGAGCGGACGCAGCAAATTCTATCCGAAATCAAAGACGAACTCGAAAAATCATGACCCGCTCACAACTCTGGAAAATCTACACCGACCGCAACCCGTCATTTGCTGGTGACGGCAACGTGACAATGACCGCGCGCGGATTGCGGAAGATGTTTGATACGACGTGGGACGTGGCTTATTTCGACGGGGAAGAGGAGCCGGACGGATCATATCGTCGGGATCAACCAAATGGTCAGGTCGAGGCTCTGAAATCAATGTTCGGAATGAAATGAGTGGATCGAAATGCGCAGGCACAGCCGAGGGCATAAAGCTCGCCTATGACGGGACGATCCTCGACTGGGCCGAGGCTCACGTGCGCTTTCCGAACTCAGACCGCGCGAGCCGCTTTGACCGCACGGTTGCGCCGTGGATGAACGATGTTCTCCTTGCCGTCACAGACGACGAAGCCACGCAGGTCTTTCTCCGCGCAAGCACCGGAGCTGGCAAGACGACCATGATGGAAACCCTCGCGTGCTTCATCGTCGCACAGAAGCCTGGGCCGACGTTGTTCGTCGGGCAGACTGACGACATGGTGAAGGACTGGACGGAGTCGCGCCTGCTTCCGATTTTCAAAGAGTGTGAACCCGTTCGCGCATTGTTCCCTGAAGACCGGCACGCGCTCCGCAAAACGACGATCTTCTTTCCGCACATGGTCTTGTTTGCTGGCGGTGCGAACATGACAAACTTGCAAGAAAAATCCATGCGGTATTGCATCGGCGATGAAGTCTGGCGCTGGAAGGACGGCATGATTAAAGAGCTGAAAGCTCGACATCACGACCGCTGGAACCGCAAGACGTTCCTATGCTCGCAAGGCGGCGGCAGCACGGATGAGATGGAACATGAGTGGGACAGCGGAACACGCGAAGTCTGGGGTTGGACGTGTCCGCATTGCAAGGCGTGGCAGCGGTACACATTCGACGCAATCAAATTTGAGCAGCCGAAGAACGTAGCGGGCGAGATGCTCTGGGACGCTGTGCAAGATTCGGTGCGCATGGAGTGCGAGCACTGCAAAACGCAGTTTCCCGACACCGCCGCAGTGCGCAGGGGACTCTCGACCGGCGCGAGCTTTCGCTCACTCAATCCGAATCCGGTCCGAGGCCATCGCTCGTTTGAAGTGCCAGCCTACGGCGTCTGGTGGATACCGTGGTTCTCGATTGTGAAAGAATTTTTGGAAGCCAGCGAAGCCAAGGGCAACGGCAATCTGGAACCGCTGAAACAATTCATCCAAAAGCGCAAGGCGCAGACGTGGCAAGAGGAGATCGTTTCCGACCTTCCGGAGATTACAGCCGGCGACTACGCTAAGAGCGACTTCCTCGACGGGCAGAAGATCGACGGCGAGCATCGACGATTTCTCCTCGTGGACAAACAGCGCGATCACTTCTGGCATCTCGTTCGCGCATTTCGCGCAGATGGATCTTCCAGACTTTTGTCAGAGGGAAAAATCCTCACTTGGGAAACGATCGAATCGCTACAGTTTCAATACAACGTAACTCCGCGAAGCGTGGTGGTTGACGCTGGCTACGACACGCCGCTTGTTTACGAACGCTGCGCACGCAACGGGTGGACGGCCTCGCACGGATCGGGGCAGGATGGGTTCTCGCATGTGGACGGGAGCGGGCGGCGCGTGAAAAAATTCGTGTCCAAGATCGAGACGGCCGTCGCCGGATCGGACAATCTCAGGGCGTTCTACTTTTTTTACTCGAACGAAAAGATCAAGGACAAGCTGGCCGCAATCCGCCAGCCGGATGCTATGCCGAAGTGGGAGACTCCAAGGGATGCGTCCACGGACTACCGAGCGCAGATGGTTTCCGAAATGAAAAAGGACATCGTGAACTCCAAGACAAAACAGGTGGAATCGCGCTGGGTGCGGATCGGAGGCAGGCCGAACCATCTATTCGACTGCGAGTGCATCGCGCTTGCGTCCGCTATGCTCGCGGGAGTTTTGCCGATTGGGGAGTGACCATTTTCTTGGCGTCACGAAATTGGTCTCCGCCCGCCGCGCTAGTGTTCATGCGGCTCTGCGGGCGGTAAAAATTATTTTCATTTTCTTGAAAAATAATTGTTGACGAAAAATCAAATGCGTGAGATAGTCATTCCAGATCGAAGCCACCACGGCGACGACGAAAACAAAAAACCAAACCAAAAAACCAAAATAAAAAATGACAACAACTACAAAAAACTACGGCCCCTTTGAAGTTTGCAAAAAATCCATTGAGACAAAACTCAAAAACAGAAGCGCCATTTTAACGTGCGAGCGTCAAAGCGGGATCACTCCCATGGGCAGAAAATACAAAACACGCTTGCAATGGTTCATCAAATTTCACGGCGACCCCTGCGCGATGGGGCCATGGTCTTCTAAAATGATTCGCGCCTGTTTCGCCTAAAAACTCAAACCGGCGCGGGTTCGATCCCCGCGCCACTAACTAAAAAAAATCAAAAAAATGAAAATCAAAACCACCACCGAAGGAAGCCAGTTTATCAGCCAACGATTTCAAGCCATAAATACCGTTGAGAAATGGATTGCAGCTTTCCCCGCACGTTATTCAAATCTCCCCGCCAAGATCGCAAAGGCATTTGCAGCCCGTGATATGCGCAACGCTCAATGAAAAAGCCCACCACCCACGGCGGACCGCGCAAAGGCGCGGGTCGCCCAGCAGGCAAGAAGAACGCCAACGCCAAGGGGCGGACTGTCGTCACGAAATCTGTCTCCATGCCAACCGAGGTCTGGCGGGATTTCGATATTCAGCGAGGAACGATGAGCAGGGGAAAGTTTATCGCATGGCTTCTTTGACACCCGCGCCCAAGGATGGCGCAAAATTCCACTTTCTTCGGACTTCCACTTGCAACTCTTCAGAGCTTGCAGGAAAAATATATCGCATGCCTTGAGGCAATCGCCGTTGCGGGGGCGAGTTACAGCATCGCAGGGCGGTCGTTTACTCGGGCGAATTTGACCGAGGTTTCCAATATCGTCGGGCAGTTGCAATCTGCAATCGAATACGCAAGTGGTTCGAGAGTGAAGCGTACCGTCACCGTTTTTTCGACACAGCGCCCCTAGTATGAAGCAAGACTTTTTCACTCGCGCCTTGGCAGTTGTCGCACCGAAGGCGGCAATGGCCCGCATGATAGCGCAAGACCGCCTGCGCAACTTCGGGCGGTTCGACGCGGCGTTGGAATCCAGCAAACGCGGGATCTCGCGCAACATTGCCGGAGGCGAAGACACAAGCGGCACCGCCGAGCGTTACAAGCTCATCCGCGCGGCTCGCGATCTTGCCGATAACTTCCCACCGGTTCGCTCGTTACTACTGAAATTTGCCACCTACGTCTCGGGCCGACTCTCCTACCAAGCCCGCACCGGAAACAAAGACCTCGACGCACAGGTTGAGCGATACTGGTCCGACTGGTGCAGCAAGTGCGATTTCCTACGGAGGCACGATTTTACGACCCTGCTTCAGCTCGCAGTCATGGCCATCCTTCGCGATGGCGACTGCGGGTTTGTGATCGTCCGCGAAGCCGGAGAACTCCGCTTGCAGAGCGTGGAAGCCGACCGCATCGGATCGCCTTACAATCGTTTGATCGACTCGGACAAATACATCGGGGGCATCATGCTGGACGAATACGGCAGGCCGGAGAAATATCAAATCTACGTCCGCACGATAAACAACCAATATATTGATTCGACCGACATCGACGCCGCTGAGTTCATCCACCTATTCGACGCCACAAGGTTGGACGAATATCGCGGGCGGTCAGCATTTGCCACGGCGCTCAACGCCGCGCGCGACTTGCAAGAGGCGCTGAAGGCCGAGATCCAAGCGATCAAGTATGCCAGCTATCAGACCGGCGTCATCACCACCGAGAACGGATCGGCGGACGCATCCGACTACTTCGCGACCAGTTCACGGAATGACAACGGGCAAACCGAGAAGCTGTCGAACATCGACCCCGGCGCGATCAATTATCTTTCGCCTGGCGAGAAGATGGAAATGTTCCAAAGCGAACGCCCGGGCGGAGCGTTTGGCGAGTTCATCCGGCTCGTGCAGTCGCACATTTGCATGTCAGTCGGGTTGCCCTACGGCTTCGCGTTCGACGCAGACAAGAGCGGTCCGATGGCCCGCATGGAAGCAGCTATGGCCGAGCGCACCTTTGCGCGTTGGCGCGGGCTTCTCGAATCACAGTTTCTTAACCGCATCAAGAACATCGTGCTTCTCGACGCCGCCGCGCGTGGGGAGATTGACGACTCGGAGTTTTTGCTGGACGGACGTTGGTGTTGGCCCGCGAAGGTCAGCATCGATTACGGACGCGAAGCGACTGCCGACATTGCGCTTTGGAAAGCGGGACTCAAGACAGCCGGTCAGATTTACTCAGACGCAGGCGAGGACTACGAAGAAGCACTCCGCGCAAGGGCGAAGGAGGCCAGCATGATTAAAGAACTCGGGCAGGAATTTGAAATCCAAGCCAGCCGGATTTCCGATTCGGTACCTGAGTCGGCAATCGACATTACGCCTGAGATTGGCGAGGTTGCTCCGCTCATCGAAACCATCGGCATCGGCGGGACGGATGCGCTCTCGGGAATCCTCGCATCACTGGGACGCGGCGAACTTTCGCCCGAACAGGTTGGAATCATTCTCCGCACCGTTTTCGGAATGGACGAAGCGAGCGCAAACCAAATCACGAACGCAGAGCCAGCCCCGACACCCGCACCGCAACAGGCCGCAGCCTCGCAATTCGAGGACGGCAAAAACAAGCCGACCGGCGGCATGATCGCCGAAGCCAAAAAGGGGTTGGAATGGCGCGCGAAATACAATCGCGGCGGGACGAATGTCGGAGTCGCCCGCGCTCGCGACATCTCAAACGGTGAAAATCTTTCAGACGAAACTGTGAAGCGCATGCACTCATATTTTTCACGGCACGAAGTTGATAAGAAAGGGCAGGGTTTTCAACCAGGCGAAGAGGGGTTTCCATCCGCAGGCCGCATTGCATGGGCATTGTGGGGCGGTGACGCAGGCCAGACATGGGCAGCGGCGAAGGCACGGCGCATATCCGCAAAGGAAGCGGCCAAGAAAGGTCTCAACATGAAATTCCAACGTGACGCACACGGACGGGTTGCCAGCCTATCGCTTCCAAGCTCGACCGAGTTTGTCATTCCGTCCCCTACGGGGGGCGAGTCTGAAAAGGATTTCGTCGCTCGCTGTATGGCCGATGACACCATGCTCGCAGAATTTCCAGATACAACCGAACGCGCGGCAGTCTGCTACGCACAACTCAAAACAAAAAAATGATCGCACAAGGAATTGCACTCTCAGCCAAGCAAGCATTTTTGCTCGGCATCCACCAATCGACTGACACCTACAAGATCGCGCTCTATACGAGCCGCGCGACGATAGGGCCGGAACTCGCACACTACACCGAAGCGGGCGAAGTCAGCGGGCCGGGCTACGATCGCGGCGGCTACGTGCTCACAGGCTTCAAGAACGGCATGGCAGGCCGCAGCGCGTTCGTGACGTTCAACGATCTGAAGATCGACCGCGCATCATTTACCGCTCACGGCGCGATCATCTACAACGCATCGAAAAATAACTCCGTGATCTGCGCGTTGAATTTCGGCGCTGACCGTTCGGTTTTCGACGGGTCATTTGAAATCAAATTCCCCGAACCCACCGAGAAAAACGCTTTGATCTTACTCGCATGATTGGCGCAAACATCCAGCAACCATCCACCGGCGGCGGCGGGATTTCAGACGGAGATAAAGGCGACATTACAGTTTCCGCATCAGGAGCAACTTGGACAATCGACAATGGAGTCGTAACGAATGCGAAACTCGCAGACGTTGCAACCGCCACAATCAAAGGCCGGACAACGGCTGGAAGTGGCTCGCCTGAAGACCTGACCAGCGCGCAAGCGACCGCACTGCTCGACACTTTTACATCAACTCTAAAAGGGCTTGCCCCAGCATCCGCTGGCGGGACATCAAACTTTCTTCGTGCCGACGGAACGTGGGCCGCTCCCGCAGGTGGCGGCGGTATATCGGACGGAGACAAAGGTGACATAACAGTCTCCGCGTCCGGAGCAACTTGGACGATCGACAACGGAGTCGTAACGAATGCGAAACTCGCAGACGTAGCCACTGCAAGATTTAAAGGCCGGACAACTGCCGGAACAGGAGCAGTCGAAGACCTGACCGGCACTCAGGCAACCGCATTGCTTGACACGTTCACGTCGAGCTTAAAAGGCCTTGCGCCATCATCCGGCGGAGGGACGTCAAACTTTCTTCGCGCAGATGGGACGTGGGCCGCGCCATCAGGCGGCGCAGCAAACGACCTCTATGCAAGCACTTTTTGGATTTGTCCCCATTATGGAACCCTTGGCGCAGGCGCAGCGATGGTTGCAAATACGATTTATTTATACCCTTTCACAGTTCAACGGGCTATCACAGTCGGCGAACTTGGAGCGCGTGTAACGACTGGCGTAGTCGCATCGTCCGTGCAGCTCGCAATTTACGCCTCATCTGCGGGCGAGCCAAACGGCGCGCCGCTTGCGAGTACGGTCAGTTTGAGTGGCGTGACGGCCACCACGATTTCCGACAACATAACGGATTTCAACTTGTCTGAAAAAACAACTTATTGGATGGCGGTCAATTCAAACGCAGCGATCACCATGCAGCATTTGACCGGCTCAGCGCAACTCGCAGCCGCATACGCTATTGGTTCGACAACGCTCGCGAATATATCAGCAGGCGGTACAAGTACCGGCGGCTGGAGGTCGGTTGCACAGACGTTCGGAACATGGCCGACGCTGGCAGCAAGCGGAACAACAGTTCAAACTGGCGCACCTCGCGGTGGTATGGTTTTCCTGCAAATCTCCGCTTTACTCTAATGGCCATCGCATACTCACCAATCGCGATTATCGTAACGGACGACTACGACCCAAGTCGTCAGCCGTTGGTATTACCCGCGACTGCAACAAGCGCGGAAGTGGAAGAAGCCGTCGCAAATTACATTTCAGTAATTCAACCAAGCGTAACCGCCATCGAACACTTGCAAAGCGTGGGCCTCGGCAGCGACTACCAGCCGACGCTCATCTACCTTCGCATCAACTTAACTGCCGCAAACAAATCATGCGCGGAACTCGACGCGCTCGAAGCCTATTTGCAAGGCGTGCTTACAATTTTCGCGCAAGACCAAAACCCACGAAACGATTGGCCCATGCCACCAGTGACCTTTGACGCGGCGGTCATTGCAACGATGTCCGAACTCTCATCTTAAAAAACCATGGCGAACGAACTCAACACAGCACAGGCAACCAGTGGGCTAACGATCACCGCGCAACTCTTCCAGACCGGCGCAACAGTCGGCTCCGCGATAACATGCGCGGAAGTTGGCAGCTCAAGGTTTTATTCCGCCAACATGCCGACAATCACGGCAGGCACGTATCAGGTTGTTTTCTACCAGTCCGGCGTAACTCCGCTTTCGAGCGGACTCATCGCGTGGAATGGCACGGCTGAAATTTTGGTGAACGATCTCTCGACCGCCACCACCGCAGGCATTGCGGATGCTGTCTGGGACGAAGCCACGAGCGGGCATACAACGAGCGGAACTTACGGCGGGCGGATCGTGCGATCGACCAGCGCAAATAACGAATTGGCAATAAACGCTCAGAATCATGCCGCCGCCAATGTCCATCAATTTCAGACCGGCGTAATCGTCTCAGGTGCTTTTGACGCTGGTGTCCTGACCGCATTTGCTGTTCCTGAATTGCAGGAAATCCACCTCATCCACGGCTTGAAATCCGGCAGCGCGTTGACCGTCACACCTTCAAGCCGCGCGGCTGGCGCGGTCTCGCAAAACATAACAGGCGACGGAGTCGCTAGCACAACCGTCACGCGAGTCTAAGTCATGCTAGTCAGCCTGCTCATCGCAACGCAGGGCCTGCTTTCAAGCCCGACGCCGCTTTCAATCGGCATCCAAGGGCTTCTGGACCCGGACGCAGTAACGCCGCCACCGCCGCCGCCGCCGATTGTAAGCGGGCGGGATTTGCCGGGCGGGTTCTATCGGCACGGCCAGAGAGTAATCGTCGAAATTGCGCGCGGCGTATCTGCGAAACTCAGCACCGCAGACGTCGGGATTTCAATATCGACAACCGCAAGCGTGCGCGGCTTCTCATTCCTGTCTGGAAGTGGGCTTGCGGACGTATCGACATGCGAGAAGATTTTTTTGCAGGGCAACGTGCAAAACATTTCAGCCAATCGCGTGCGGCAGTCGATTTCATGTTCCTTCGACGTCGTATATTCCCACGAAGATGACGAAGCTGAAATGTTGCTACTCGCACAGGCCGCGCTTGAGGAAATGTTTTTGCAGGACATCATTGACCAATATGACGATTAATTTTGTCGGTGGAGCATCGAGGGCGGTGCGCCACTAAGTCGTAGCTTGGGGCGGGCGAGCGGCGTTTGTATGAGCGCCGCTACCCTTACTCGACGCGGGCAACCGCGCTTTTTCGAGGAAGCGCATCAAGCCACCGAGCGACCTGGACTCCATCGGCACCCTTTCTTTTGACATCGCCGCCTCGCATGAGCGACGTCATCGAAGCAGTTTCAATCATCTCAGTTGGCGAGGCCAAGGGCCACGGACTCTACGTGGATGCGCAAACATTGCGCGAGGTCAAGGCGTGTGCGGAAACCTATGCGGGCGGCGTCAAAGTCAATCTCGACCACGGCGCGGGCATCAAAGACATCATCGGCTTTGTCGATAACTTTCGCATCGTCGGAGAAAAACTCCTCGGAGATTTGAACCTTCTGCAAAACGCAGACCGGCGCGCCTACGTCTTGGAAATTGCCGAGAAGCTTCCCGACACATTCGGCATTTCGATTGCATTCAGCGGGCCTGTGCGGGACATCGGCGGCAAGAGCTTTGCATCGTGTGAGGAACTTTACTCAGCCGATCTCGTGCAGACACCCGCAGCAAATCCCACCGGCCTCTTCAGCTTCGAAGCCAAGTCAGTTGACAAAATTTCCAAGCAAATGGAAGACACACCCGAAATCGAAATCGAACCCAAGGAAGACGAAGTGAGCATTGCCGACATCGTCTCCCGACTCAGCGCCCTTGAATCCGCCTTTGGCGATTACAAGAAGGCCATGGAAGCCGCTCCCGAAGAGCCAAAGGACGAGCCCATGAAGGACTCTGAAATGTCCAAGCTCGAAGCCAAACTCGACACCATCATTTCCAACTTTGGCGCGGCTCCCATGAAGGCATCCGCTCCCGCCGAAGTCCCTGCCGAAGTCAAATTTGATCTGAAGAATTTGATCGAAGCGAAAACCGCAGAACTCGGTTCCAAGACTGCCGCGATCAAATTTGCGATGTCGAATCACCCCGCTGAATACATCGCCCTCCGCGACTCCAATCAACTCCACAACCTCTAATCACTACTCAATCATGGCAACCCAAAATGACATCCCATTCCGCTCGTTCACATTCGCGACCGCGCTCTCAGGTAACACGCTCGTCCGTTGCTCCGGCGACAACGCAGCCGCCGCACTCGTAACCGCCTCCGAAGTCATCGGCGTCCTTCAAGACGACGTTGCCGCCTCAGGCGTTGGCGAAGTGAAACTCTTCAAGGCAACTCAATTTGGAATCGTTTCGCCCGGTCCTGTGACCGCTGGCAATTCGGTTTTCGCCACAACCGGCGGCGTGATTGTCGGAACGCTCGTCACCTCCGGCGTGACTCTCGGAACCGCAATCAATTCCGGCGTAACCGGCGACATCATCGAGTTCGCAGTCCGCATCTGAGCATTTGACCGAAACACTCAACTAACCAACTACCATGTCACTCACCACCACCACAATTCGCGGAGACATCGCACAGGCCGTTTACGAGGGCCGCTCCAACAAGCAGAACCTCTTCATCGGCGCCGAAGTCATGCCTATCTACGTTGCCGACGTTCGCTCGGGCGAGTATCTGAAAATCAACCTGGGCGCATCTGAGGCACTCAACGACGACTCAACCAAGATCGCCGCAGGCTCTGCTTATCCTCGCGTTGGCCGCAAGTTCACATCGGACACATTCGCCACTACCGAGTACGGCTTGGAGGAAGTTCTCCCCGACGCAACTCAGCGCGACCTCGCCCGCTTCCTCGACGTGGAAGTCGCCGTTGCCGACATGCTCCTCAGCCAGATTCAAATCGGCCACGAGCTTCGCGTTGCCTCGCTCACCTACGCAGCGAACGGCCTCACAGCCATCTCCGCAGCCGGTGCAACCGCCGCCTACACCGAAGCCAACATCACAACCTTCGATCTCGCAGCCGACGTTGCCGCAGGCAAGTTGGAACTCGCCAAATATGGCGTGCTTCCTAACACGCTCGTTATGTCCGCAGTCCTTTTCGAGCGCGTCCGCCGCTCGACCAAGGTGCAGAATCAAATGTTCGGCGTAGTCGCCACGAACTCCACCCGCCTCCTCTCCGAGCAAGAAGTTGCTCAGGCAGTCGGCGTTGAGAAAGTTCTCGTTGGCCGCGCTCCTCGCAACACTGCCAAGAAGGGTCAAACTTACTCAGGCGGATTCGTCTGGGGTGACAGCTACCTTGCACTCGCCAACACAGTTGGCGGTGAGTTCGCAGCCGGTGGATTCGGACGCACGATCCTCTGGGGCGCTGACAGCCCAGTGCCTTTCGTGTCCGAGACCTACCGCGACGAAGCCCGCCGCTCGAACATCCTTCGCGTGCGCCAGCACGTATCCGAGAAGGTTGTCGACGGCTCCTCGATCATCCGCATCACGACCGGCCTGTAAAAGATCACGGTTCACATCAAGCCCGCTCTCACAAGGAGCGGGTTTTTTGTTGCCCTTTTGACATCGCCCCCTGTGCAGAAACATGAACCAAAAAATTCGCCTTGTCGCAGGCTTAATTTGCGGCAACGAAGCCGAGCGCATCGAGCGGTGCGTCCGATCCCTGCAAAAAATATGCGATGATGTCGTCATCATCCGCGCCGTCGGAGCACTCGAACCCGACGCCACTCTCGACATCGCCAAGAACCTCGGCTGTCACGTTGGCGAATATCGCAACTCACCACTCTGCCGCCATTGGCCGCATCTCGACGACTTCGCCGCCGCGCGGAATGTCGCATTTGAAAAAGCCTACGACCTGACCGGCGAAGGCGGCTGGGTAATGTGGGCAGACTGTGACGACGTGCTTCAAGACAACATGGTTACGCCTACGCTGAAGGCGCTCCGCGACTGTCCGGCAGAGTGTGACTGGATACTGAGCGATTACGTTATCCCCGAGCAACACAAGCGCGCACCGCGAGAGCGGTTTTTCCGCTACCGCACCGGCTACTGGTGGCGGGCGGTCCATGAGAACGTGCATCCCACGAAGACAATCAAAATTTACATGCGGCGCGACTTGGAAATTCACCACATGCCGCCGCTCGGCCAGCGCAAGAGTAACGACCGCAACCAGCGCATTCTCGAATGGCAAGATCAATTCGCACCGCATTGGAAGTTCTATCTTCACTACGAAAAAATGATTACCGGACAGCGTGACCTATCCTTGCGCTACGGCGCGGAGGCCATCGCCATGAAGGATTTGGATCTCGTCCACAAGTATGAAACGCTGATGAACATGAGCAACATGACGGACGGCGAATCCTCGCTCCGCTTTGCTCAGGCCGCGCGCAAACTCGACCCCGCACGCCGCGAAGCCGTCGCGCTGGAAGCGTCCATTCTTCTCGACGAAGGCAAGCCGGTTGAGTCTCTCGCGCTTCTCGACGAAATGGAGAAAATCCCCGTCCCCGCATTCACGCAGTGGACGCACAAGGCCGAGTACTACGGCGTCAAAGCCAAGCGACTCCGCGCTTGGGCGCTCAGGCTGGCAGGCCGAAAGGAAGAGGCATTCAACCTTGAAATGCAGGTTCTCAATGACGCACCGCACCCGCGCATTTCACTCCTTCACGCCACGCGCGGGAGGCCGTTGCAAGCGGTTCAGAACATGAACCTATGGCTCTCACGCGCAAACAAGCCGGAGCGCGTAGAACACATCTTTGCGGTCGATTCAGACGACGCCTCCGCAGCCGTTTTGCAACGCTTCTGCGGGGTCTGCCAAGAGATAGACGGCGGCTCAGTCGGAGCGTGGAATCTGGCTGCCAGCGTGAGCACAGGCGACATCCTTGCGCAATTCTCAGACGACTTCGAATGCCCGCCTGGCTGGGATGACATGATCGAGAGCCGCTTGGACATCAATGCCGAGAAGGTTCTCCGCATCTCGGACGGATACCGCACCGACGAACTTCTGCCGATGGCAATTTGCACACGAAAATTTTATGACAAACACGGACTCTTTCACCCCGATTTCAAAAACCAATTTTCGGACGCAGAGTTCACCATTCGTGCCGAGAAAGCGGGCGCCATTGTGGACGCTCGTGACGTTGTTTTCGTTCATCACCATCCGGCTTTTGAGCCGGTTCCAAAGGACGCTACGCACGAGCGATGCAGCGATCCCATCGAACGCGAACGCGCGAAGAGAATCTTTGAAACACTAACCCAAAACCCAACAAATCCATGAAAAAAATCAGCCTACTCCACGCAACCCGAAACACACCACAACGCGCCCTCGCCACAAAACAGACATGGCTTGAGCGCGCGACAAATCCCGAGAACGTCGAACATATTTTCGGCATTCAGTCGGACGATAAGGAATCACACTTGCAATTTGAAACCGCCGCGCTCAGCGTCCCGCCGCCTGACTGGGCATCCTCCAGCGTTGCAAACTGGAACTTGGCCGCCGCCTACGCAACCGGCGACATCCTCGTAGTCATTGCCGACGATCTCACCCCGCCGCAGGGATGGGATGAAGAGTTGCAAAAACTCCCCGCAGGGAGTGAAGAGTGGGCATGTTACGTGCCAGACTCGCTCCGCGAAGACGGCCTCATGTGCCATCCGGTTCTCTCTCGGGCGCTCTACAACAAGCGCAAGTATGTTTTCCATCCGAATTATTACGGCGTTTTTTGCGACAACGATTTTACGACTCGCACGCAGCTTGAATCGCCTGTCTTGCAGGTGAAGGGCTTGAAATGGCAGCACGATCACCCGATCAACGGAACGCGCCCGACCGACGCCATCGTTGACCTTCAAAACTCCGAGCGTGCCTATCAATACGGCGTGAACGCTTTCGTTGCGCAGTGGCCTCTCATCAACATTTTCAACCGCTCGCGATCCATCGCAGGCGATATTAACGAACACATGCTCCGCCTTGCGCAGCTCGCGCGGCAATGCGAACACGTGACAGAGTTCGGAGTGCGAACAGGGATGTCCACTTACTCATTCCTGCATGGCCTCTCAAACAAGCCAAACACGAAGCTTCGCAGCTACGACTTGCATGACTTTTTCAACGTACACGGAATCAGCTCACAGCTTGCAATCGACTGGACATTCCAGCAGGGCAGCACACTCGACGCTGAAACAATCGAACCGACCGACCTGCTTTTCATCGATACGCTTCACACCTACGCACAGGTCAAAGGCGAGCTTGAAAAGCACGGCAACCAGGCGCGCAAATACATTGTTTTCCATGACACGGTTGCCTTTGGCGTTCTCGGTGAAGACAACGGCGCCGGAATCAACTTGGCAATTCAAGAGTTCCTACGTGACAACGAACACTGGAAGATTGCGGAGCACTACGAGAACTGCAACGGCCTCACCGTCCTCGCACGCAAATGAGTACGACACACTCAGTCTGGATCGGGCCGCGCCTCGGCCTCATGGAAAAACTCACGCTTCAGCTTTTACTCGAAGTCGGACACAAGCCGATTCTCTGGACCAATCAAAAAGTCGCTGGCGTTCCCGACTTGGTGGAAGTGCGCCAAGTCCCGAAGGACTACGTTCAGCCAATCGGATTCGCAGGCAATCCGCATACCGGCATTCCGAACGGTGGAATCGGCTCGTTTGCGCATTGGAGCGACTACTTCGCCTTCAAGACCCTTCACGAGCACGGCGGAATCTGGGTGCAAATGGACGTGGCGGTCACGAAGAAGATCGTCGCAGAGGATTACACCTTCACGCCGTGGCTCTCGATGATCTCGCCTGTTGTTATGGCAATTCCGAAAGGCTCTGCCTACGCCGCCGAGATGTCTGATATTATCGGCGACATGCTCAAAGACGGCATGGCTGGACGCGACTGGCACGAAGCAATGATTGCGATGATTCAAGGCCTCCAGCGCAGCGGGATTTCATTCCGCACATTCGAGAACTACTTCGACTGCGGTGGCGTGGCAGGCTCGCCCTACACGCATCCGGTGGCGACGCCCTACGACATCATCCACTGGTCAAACGCAACGCATAACACGAGCAAGGAAACGCCAACACGGGGCAGCGAATACCACCGACTCTGCAAGAGCGTGGGGTTAATTTGACGAAACCGGCACAATGTGAGCCTCGCCACTTATTTCGCTGCTGACTTTGCTGCCGTCCTCGGGGAACTACCGATCACCGTCACGTTTCAAGGCTCTACATTCTCGGCCAATCGGACAACGTTCCGGTGCGAGAACAGCGTCGGAGACGGCGGATTTATGACGCAAATCGCGATGGTAATCACCGCGCCCTACAACGCCATCACACAGCAAATTAACCTTGGCGACGTGGTGGCGATTGACGCTGCCAGCTTCCGCGTCGTCTCTGCGGAGCTGGCGCAGGATGCCGTCTCAGTGGACTTCGCACTTCAGGACGTGAACAAATGATTTTTTTCTCGACAACACCCGAACCGAAAAGCGCGGTCGCGACTACGACTCGCACGCTTGAAAAGGCAATCACGGATGCGTTCATTCGATATTTGCAGGCTGAATTTGAAAGCGACTTGACCGTCACATCGTCGGAGAACTTCGCCGCAATGACGCTGCCAGCGTGTTTTGTAAAGGCAACCCGGCAGTCGGAGTCGATTACAAACAGCGCAATTTTTCAATTCACCATTGACGTTGTTTTAGCCGTCCAAGCAGACGACGCAAACGCGCAAACACTCGAAAATCTCTGGGCTGAATTGCTGTGTGTGACACATGATGTCTTTGGAATCGTGGACAAGCTCAACGCTATCGAGCCTAAGTCCTGCCAAGTTTACGGCGTTCTGAGAGACGGGCCGGTTGCACTCTCGACAACCGACCGGCACTTTTTGCGGAGCGTCTCTGTGACGGTCCACACCGGACTCCTTTAGCGTGAGAGCCGCTCTCGCCATCCTGATTCTCGCATTGTCGGCATGCACCCCGACAAACCCCGAGCGGTGGATGGAAATGGAAAAGAACGCCTGCCTGCCGACCGCAATCGCAATGGACGCTGGGCTTCGCAGGCAGGGCGTCACCAGCCGCGTTTTGCAATACGGCTACCAACGCAACGGCAAGATCGCCGGTCATGCCGTGACGACATACTTCTTCGCGCCTGGGGAAAACAAACTTTGGGCGTACGACTTCGAAGGCAGCACTCGCATCCGGGCATTCATCGACAATCCGACCCAGATCGCGACGCAGGCGGAGATTGCGCGCGGGCGGAATACTCGCGTCGTCTTTGCCGAGTTCCTGAACTGAGTTGACATTTTTTGCGGGTATGGCCGCATCCGTCATCACCTCATCTTCTGCCGCAAGTGTTACTTTCGGCGCAACCGCCGAAACCGGCATCATCCTTTCCTCGTTCAACCGCTCCGTCCAAGGCCAGAAGGCTGAACTCATGGACGAAGATGGCGATATTGTCGCCATCTCCACCTACGGGCGCACCGCAACCATCTCGATCTCAGGCGCAATCAACGGATCAAGCGGAGTTGCCACAGCATCCGTCGGCAGTCTCTTGACCATCGCAAATGCTACGACCGAGTTCGGCGTGAGCGGCGGCAAGATCGTTGTCGATAGCGTCTCATCTGAGCAGAGCAGCGACACATTCCGCACCATGACGATTCAGGCGACGCAGTATCCGAGCATGTAATTTCTCGCACCCGCTCGCACGCGCCCGCTGACAGACCGGCTAAAGTCTGTCGCCTTTTTTAAAATATGAACACCGAAACAATACGAGACAGCGAGCAGTACTTTTACACGCCGAACCTGAAGGTCGCCACGGCGCTCGTGACTTTGGGCTTTCTGCCCAAAATGCCTTGTCCGATCACTCGCACCGT
>Ga0208975_1000614_pt1 | contig 16634 bp, 23 predicted proteins | sample GreLakmeER78MSRF_FD_187700 | JGI IMG/M metagenome (GOLD analysis project Ga0208975, IMG submission 187700) | Freshwater lentic microbial communities from great Laurentian Lakes, MI, USA - Great Lakes metaG ER78MSRF (SPAdes) | ecosystem: Environmental > Aquatic > Freshwater > Lake | place: Great... | reverse complement strand
ATGGACCATGAGATCCCAGAGACGTTGCTCTGCCACTTCGCGGGTTTGTCGATTGAGCCAAGCTACAGTGGTTGTACCAGTATTTAATTCTTTAGCAGGGTCGGTAGATTTTATTCCCTGGACCTGACCAGGGTGATCAATCCACTTGCAGGCAAAGCCTATTTTCTTAGTAGCCAAGATAGCGTCTCAATTCTTTGTCTTTAGGTTCAAATCGTTCTTTGTTGAAAAATATACGATAGCTTTCACTGCCGTATTGTCCAATACCATACAGCATCGTAGCATCTTTTCTGTCCCATGTCAAGTAGTCCTGGGTCATGCGCACTAATCTAGTGTAACGCACATTCATCATGCCTAGGCTCCATATGACATCTTTGACCGCTTGTTCAGGGGCAATTACAAAGTCAGTGGGAGTAGCCCATTTGCTAAGGAATAAAGGAAGGACCTGCTTGACAGGCTTGCGCCCAGTTTGGTTAAGCATAATAACTGCTACCATGTGTTGCCACCCCCGTATAAATAGGTTTGTGGCTGGTAGCTGTTCTTGTACCATCAAATCATCGCGTAAAGGAATAACTGTCATAGTGCTAGTATAGCACCAAATCTTGATTATGTCAATCTGCGTTCAGGAAAGTAGTCTTTTTGGGTTCCTTCACGATGTAGGTCGCTGGTAATACAATGTAGTCCACCATCCCAAAAATATCTATGACGGAAATTTACTACGTGCGGAGTAATACCAAAACGATCAAACGCATCAAAAACCTTTTCGTTATAATTGTTACAAACTACGTTCTTTTCATCGATGACCAACATGTTTACATCAAATACAGTTTCTTCTACGTAACCGACCCAATGTCCTAACCAAGATTCTACAAAATCTGTAAAATCATCATTAAGTTCTTCGCCAGGCACCCACCATTTACCTCGATTTTTTTCTTTAAGATGTATAAATGAGTGGACAGCATTCGCACCTTGTCCTGGTAAGTAAACAACTTCCCAATCAGGGAATGTATCAGCATAGCTAGGGATGTCATAAAGACTAATTATTAATCCAGGGACCACCGGACAAAAAGTAGCATCGCTATGTCCTCCGGTATTAACTACATGGCATCGATGATCTGGGAATAACAGTTCTGCTTTCTGTTTTAATAATTGTTGATCTTGACTATATAATTCGGTTCCAATATATAAATCCTTCCCAACTCTGGTAGTCATTGCCGTGTTAATCTCTGTATTATATATAATTTTATTATTTTGTGTTTTTATTAACTGTTCAGTGGACTCTAAAGAGAAAGGTATGCGATTTTCAACTATTAGTTGATTAAATTCTGTGATCTTATATTTTTCTTTTAGTTCTTGTTTGACAAAAATTGGTAGATTGTCAAATGATTTCTGATCGACAGGTCCTTCGGTTGGCCAATCTGCACCTGCAAATATATCATATCTTGCGTTTGGGCAAGGTATTGATGGCATATAAAATGTTTTACCTATCATAGCAGTATAGTCTCTAGGACACATTGGTGGTGGAACATATTTGCCAGACGATGTATCAAAATAAAAACTGAAATCTTTTTTAATATCAGATCGCACAATCTCAACGTTAAATGATTCTAATAACTTAATTAATTTTTGATAGTCCTCTTCCGTTTCTATAGCGATACGTTCCATAACAGAACGCACTTTAGGATTTATGATATAACTATAAAACTCCGGAGGATAGGATCTACCTACTGCACAGACTCGTAATGGATCCCAATGTTGGTGGACACTATACGTCATCTGGATAATCTCGATATAAAGCGTGCTGTATGGTTGATGTGTCTACAAATTGATTAAAGCTCTTATGTTTATCTTCAAGCTCACCTTTTAAGGGAGCTACTCTACTGTGTGCGGCGTCCATCTGTTGCATGTTCTTAAACTCCATTTGGATGTGCCATTCAGGAATATCCATGCTACGGAATCCTAGTTTACATCTGGTCACGCGATATTTTTCCATCAGGCCTTCATCAACTAATTGTTGTAAGAATGCTTTCATGTTAGTGACCCATTGACCATCTTCGATGTCACCTTTTTTGTCTGCCCAAATATTATAAATGTCCATTTAGTATCTCAAATCCTTGAAAATTTTGTTTATATTTGTGTGCTTCACCTAGATAATAATACTTGTAGCCTAGATTCTTATAGTAAGCACACTCATGTTCTATACTCTTAATGCCCAATCTTAATTCGGGATTTGCATAATCCCAAGCAAACTGAACAGAGTAGACGTCTTCTTTATTATACTTGGTTACCACTGACCAAGCAACCAAATTGGTAGAATCGTAATAGCCAATCACATCATTATGCGGCCAGGTGAATTCACAGTCCCACATAGGTTCAACGCTGGTAAACTTTTTATGATCGCAATACTTTTTGAATACTAGTCTAAGTTCGGTTAGATTAGGGTTGACTATCAACCCAGCTGTGTCAATTTGTATATAGGTTGTTTTGCCAAGATCGATTCGGCAGTATAATATTTCTAAGTCGTCATCGTGCATAAAATTACTTATAACGCCAAGTGACTATTTTATCTAGGTCTGAATGACTCCACGTGTGATAGTAGCCTTTTTCTTTAAGCTGATCTGCGCTTTGATTAAGTTTGCTATTTTTTTGTAGAACAATAATAGGACATAGACCAAAATTCATTTTAACGCCAGCGATGAGTTCTTCTATTTCTGGGTGGTCTTCTAAGGCTACAATATCTTTAGCTAGTAGTGTGTTGTTGGCACGAACAACATCATCAACAAATAATTCTGCGTCTATATGTTTGTACCAAAATACCACAACTTCTTTGGCCCAATCATAATAAAGTAATTCCATGCAATCAGCATAGGGGTCAGTGCCTTGGCGAATATCTATGTTGTTACTAAGTCTTGCCTGACGTGCAAACGGACAGGGTGGCCAACCACCTAGACTAGGATGTGGAACTTCTACAAATTCTTCCATCCATTTTAATAGTGATGATTCTACTGTTAATTGATCTGACATATTATTCTACTGTTCCAAAACTTGCCCAGAGAGTTGCGCCTAAGCAAACCCAACCAATGGCTGATCCGTGTCCAGGAGCTGAATTCCATACCATCTGCCCAGCAGTGCCTGGATAGTTTGGAACCGTTGATGCTGATGTCATCTGTACAGTGCCTAATACCAGCGTATCTACCTGTACACTGCCATCAACGTTTAATTTAAGATTTTCTTTACTGTTAGCACCTAATACTAATTTTTGATGCCTTGGCGTGCCGATATAACCCATATCCTGTCCACGCTTGGATACATTAATTTCAACTTCTTCGTCCCAGATGCTTAGTGCAGCATTTGGGTCCATGGTGTTGACTCCTACACGTTTTTTAGTTACGTATAGAGTATCTACTAATAGTGTTTCACCCGATGTCTGTAGATCATTAACTATACCTAAACGTCGTATGTTTGTATCAACGATATGATAGCCCAATTGAGTACCCTTGACCACATCTTTACCACCTTGCGTGATATTATCTAGATCGAGACCTTCTATGCGTATTTTTTTAAATATGATATCGCTGAAACTAGTAAACAGATCATCGTCGAGTTTGGCCTTGGTTGCAGTGCTGGCACGATCAACTAGTCTGATAAATGCTTCTGTGTTGGGATTGAAATCACCATTGACTGTTAGGGTGCCATCAATGCTTACATCACCTTTGACTTTTACCTCAGGTGTATATATAGGACCTTCAAATGCTGTGGCATGATCCATCAAGGTCATTTGGACGAATGTAGCACGATCTTCTATACCCGTGCTGCCAAAGCCAGTGATGATACCATTGGTGACTGCATCACCTGACAGTTTAAATCCTGCAAAGTCTATGCTGGTATGTGGAATACTTTGTTCTGGAAATCTCTGTGTTTGTAATAAGTTGGTTAGTTTATTTTCTACTATGCCGCCAATCACAGCATTGACATCGATCTGTGCTAGTTTTTGATTTAGATAATTGTTGATCTTAGTGTTGGCTTCTTGTGCCAATGTTCTATTGATATCGTCTGTGATCTGTTTGACGATCTTTTGTAGTTGTTCATCACTCTTGCCAACGAAATTGTATTGATCTAATCGTGAATGTGTTTGTTGTTCTACTAACTTGGTAACAACTGTGTCAAATTCTGTAGCGGCTATTTTATTAACAACTTCGTTAGATATCTGTGCGCGAAGTTCGGCCTCTATGGTACCTTTGAGGTTGTCGATGATACCGGCTACTACCGGTTGTAGGCTGTCGTTGATATCCATATATTCTCGAAAAACTAATTACTAAAAACTAATTGAAATCACATGCTCATAATTCTTTTTTATGAGACTTTTGTACATTAAATTCTTATGCACATAAAACTCTTTAGCACCAGCATCAATACTAAATTTAGCCATCTGTTTAAAATACATGCTACGACGTGCAAATGGTCCTGTTACTTTAACATCAAGACCAGACATTTCGTGAACAGTAGTTTTCCAAGCATTCTTATCGTTATAATCATAGTCATGATACTCTAAGAATATCTTGCTATCACGACCATTACGCACTGCTAACGGTTGGCTAAATTCACGATCGCGGAAGTCTTGATTCTTATAATCCCTAAGTGTAGTAACAATAACATCTTTGGCTAATCCTGCTACAGTCTGTACTTTATCCAATTGAACTTGTTCTGTAACTGCAAATGTAAAATATTCATCTGTGGCTATGACCCAATCAAACTGTTTCTTATAATCTTTTAAATCAGCTTCTTTGATATATACATATTTAACACCTGTGCTGTCTAGGACTTTTTTTATTTCATCAGTGATGTCGGTCACAGCGATCATTTTGGCTGTGGAAATCAGCATGAGTGGGCTGAATCCGTAGAATAACACGCTGGCTGGACTACTGCCATGATGTTGTGCTATTGAGGTAAGTATTTCTTTCTTACGCTCAAGAACTTCTTGGCTTTTGGGATTAAATTTATAAGCGTTCAAACTCGCTTCTGTGTATGTGGCAAATGTAGCCGGCATATAAGGTATTTCCAAATTGTAACTAATATTTACCTTATTCTCGGATTAAATCTAATGTCACACAATGGAAACTACCACCTAGTGTACGGCTGTGACGCAAGGTTAATGGAATACTTGTGATGCCTACTCGTTCAAGATCCTTGATAAGTTGGGTCTGAGCGGCGTCAATGATCACGGTATTCTCGTCAATGCTTAACATGTTCATACCAACCCATTTACTGGCATACGGGTATTCATAGAAGTCCTGTGCCACTACATCTTCAACCCAAATCTTCTCCCAACCATCAAAGACTTTAGGGCAGTTCACTTGATTAACGCGGCTGGCATTTAGGGCAACTAACCCTGGACGTAATGGAGTTATAGTTGAGTCAATATGTACGCCAGCATAGAAGTTTACTAGATCAATCTGTATATCAGGTAGTTGTTCGCACAACCATTCATAGGCCTTACGGGTACCACTTGGGCTTTCTAGGAATAACCAACGGTCTCCTAGTCTTGAAACATTTGCGGCATCCATGATCATGCCTTGATCTCTTGGCATGTAGACGTAATGTTCTGCGGCATCTAACACAGCATCTAGGGCAACTTCTTCCATGTTGCGGCAAGGATACATCATGTTAGGAACTATGACCGTTTTGCCTGCTATGATTAATCTATCACGTGGGCAGTAGTTATACATACCTCCCAATTTAACAAAGTCTAGATCCTTAGGACGATATACTGAAATCTTTAATTTAGTTAAAGTGTCTGCAAGTATTTCTAAATCTTCATTGGCTTCATCAATGATCCACTGTGGCACAGGGCCATTGGGTACAGGAGTTTCTGTCCAGGTAGTTTTCTTAGCTTCTTCTGCAAACACTGGATCATCGCTGGGCCAATTGGCATTAGTAGCTGATCCAACTACCACCGATTTTAATCGACCCCATTCATTGCTGCTGTTAATTCTCATACGTGTCCTGTTATCTGTAAGGTATATCTTGGTCTGGCACCTATGTTAGCTGCCATGTGTGGTGCATCATAAGCCCATATGGGAGTAAATCCCTTCTTCCATCCTGTGACAGGTTGTCCTTTTAATTCTAAGTAATGTCCTGACTGCCAATCTTCTAAGAATACAATAGCACGACGGATAGTGTGTTCTTGGCCTTGCAAGTCAAACAGTTCTACATATTTTTTATAGATGTCTTGATGTGTAGGTAATATAGTACCTGTTGCCATGCGATAGTAACTGGTGCCGATATCCTTCCATCCTAGGCCTGTAAAGTGATCAACGAACTTATAATTCCAACTAGGTTGTGATTTGCGCATGTCGCACATAGCACCAACAAAGTTACAACGATAGCCCATCTTAAGCCAACGTTCAGTATCTAAAGGATTATTAAATGCTTCTTCTTCGTAGTCTAAGTGTAGGTATTCGTCGTCCCAAAAAGGATCAATATTAATCACGTGGTCTAGTATTGCCATAGTGTATGACCTTATATGATGGGTTGCGTGTGGAGTATCTGCGCCACGGATCTACGATGATACTACCGTGTCCTGGACTAAAATATAATTGTTGTTGTGGAAGTTCACCAGTGTAGCCATAGGTGATCTGGCGATTGTGTGCTAGGAATACGATACCAGCTACATCATCTGAAATATCATCACCTGTCAATGGATCGCAATACATGAAATGTGCTTCATGCTTTTCTAAGTAACTGCCAATCAATAGACTATAACTACCTTCTAACATGTCTACGTCTGGCTTATAGGCTTTCCCATGGATGATAATAGGTAAATCATTCCTTTCCTGCAGATCTAATAGGAAGCAGGCTATGTTATTAGCCTGCATCTCACGTGCATGCATGACCGTGTCAAATATATCATAGCCTAGATTCAGATTCTCTGCTAGATAGCGAAGTGCGATATTATCACGAGGATGGCAAGGTCCCGCATCACCCATACCAGCAGTCATATACTTTGGACTCATGATGCGGATAGTTGATTGTGCTAGTGCTTCTGTGACTACATCAACGTTTATGTTACCATTTTTCACTGCTACATCTTGTATCATGTTGACTAGACCAATCTTAGTTGAGATAAATGTGTTGTAGAATACTTTGATAGCTTCTGCTTCATCCCAAGTGCCAATGGCATAGCGTGGATCGTTTTCCATAAGGGATGCGTAGAAGTCTTTAAGTAGTTGTGCATCACCAGTCAAGCTACCATCTTCAGTGCCAATGATCACCATCTCTGGATTGACCATGTCCCATGCTACACTACCCATGGCTATCAAATATGGGTTGTAGATAAAACGGGCATTGGTGATATGATTACGTAGCTCTCTGCGTGTTGTGCCTGGTAGAACCGTTGAGATTAATACTACTAGTTGGTCTTGGGTAACATATTTGTTAATATCTTCTAATACTTGATTAACGATTGTATAATCAAAGTCTTTATTAGCTAAATGCGTGCTGGGTGTGCTTCCATCATAGATAGGATCATGTGGTGTTTGAACAGCTACAAAAATCACATCTTTGCCTACTACCGCACCCTCTAGCGTATCAGAAACTTTGATCTTGTCTGACACCTTAGGGTAAATATCATAGCCAGTTACGTCATACTCACGTGCCATTACTTCAGCACAGGGCAGACCTAATTTACCGATTCCAATGAATCCTACTTTTTGAATTGACATATATGCTCCAAGTTGATCACATCTACGAATTTTTATATCGGGAAATCTTTAAAGATTTTCAATTTTGGCATCTATTCAACGGTGTGCCTAAAACAGATAATATTATTTTTTCTGATGCAGCTGTATTTACACCAGGGCCTGACGTTGAAAGAAAAATATTTTTTTATGATCAAGAACCTTTATTACCTTTTATATCTGAAGAATATATTAAAATGTTTAAATGTCCAACAGGATATACAGTTGAGGAGTGGTGGCAGATGACTTTACATGGCACTGCCCCATATGGATGGAGATGTTATTACCCTGAGGATTTAGATATGCATTTAAAAAATCTAGCAAATCCTAATAGATTATACAAAGAACCACATGTTTTAGTTACTAGCGAAAAATCACCCCAACTTGATTGTTATCAAACAAATTATAATCTTAAAAGATTATATTATTTCTTCCATGGGTTTGCGGCCTTGGATTGGTATCGTGGCTACTATGCCTTCAACTACAATAAATTAATAGTTAAACAGTATAAACATGATTTTATTACATTTAATAGAATTATCTACGGAGATCGAAGTTATAGAATTCGTTTTGTTAGCTTATTAAAAGAATTGGGCTTACTAAATCATGGGCAGGTTAGTTTTAATGTTACAGACAATTTATTTAATGATTGGCGAGATGAAGTTGCAGACTCTAATAGTAAATTAAGCAAACAGGCAAAACAGCACGCAGAACAGCACTTGGTTAACATTGATAAATTAATCATTGATCAAGCAGAACTTCCAGGCAGTGCCAGTGCCAATATTCCTAGAACTATAGACAGAATTGACATCATTGGTGATACATTAAATGTAGATGCATTTTGGCATATTGTAACAGAAACAGTATTCTACTATGATAAACTACATCTGACAGAAAAGATATTCAAACCCATAGTCAGCAAGCAACCATTTATGTTGTTGGCAGCTCCTGGTAATCTTGCCTATTTAAAGAGTTATGGATTTAAAACCTTTGACTCAGTCATAGACGAAAGTTATGATCTTATACAAGATCCTGATCTCCGAATTGAAGCGGTGGTGGAACAGCTACACAGGTACTGTAATCTTACCCCAGATGAAAAAATCAACATTATCCAGCAGTTAGAACCTATAATAGACTACAATTTCCACCACTTTTACGGTGAATTCAGACACATTATCACCCAAGAATTATTAGACAACACCAAGACTCTATTCAAAGAAATAGACTACGACGATAGTCATATCAACTACGCCAATATCCATTACGTCCTGACCCATTAAACTCTGCCCAAAATATAAATACTATTATAATAAAAATAGTATTTCAGGGAGCAACATCATGCCAATGTGGGAAGTGATTATTAAACATAAAAACGGTATTAAAGAAACAAAAAATATAGTATGTGGATGCAGCACAGGGGTAAAAAGTAAGATACTGTCTGACTATGAAAAATCTAAGAATACTGGCAAATACGTAGGATCTTCTGCTCCAGCAGTGCCGGATATTGTTATCGTTAGCATGACCGAAATAAAATTAAAATAATAAAAACAGTATTTCAAGGAGCATAACATGGGCGACATATTCAAACTCATTGGAGATCTAGGATTTCCTATCGCAGTTGCACTAGCAGGCGGCTATTTCGTTTATCTTACGATCAAACTATTACTAGGTGGTGTTCTTAGTTCTATCAAGGGCATGGCCGGTATCATCACAGCATTAGACAATCGCGTGAAAACAATGAATCACGATGTTATCCGTATTGATACCATCGTCAGTAATGCCTTAGGTTTAAAACCAGACACTGATCGTATTGCACGTGCAGACGGCAAGAACGATGCGAGACGTGACTAATGAAGTTTGCTGATTATATCATATTAATTATTACTGCCGGAGTAATGTTACTCTTGGGCGTTATAATTATTGGTGATTACATAATTGCTGAAAAAACTAACAGACATATTAATCCAGAAATAATAACTCTAATGAAAATGAGTATTACTGGCCTAATAGGAATTATTGCCGGGTATATTGGTGGTAAACAATCCAGGGAGAAAGATTAATGTTATTTACAGTAGGATTATTATTTAAAGGAGTAAGACTGTGGCAATTAACATGAGACCCTTTCCAGAACAAGCGGCATTATTTGCTCGTTGTAGCGAATATGCTTATCTACCTGAGAAAGAAGGTAAGGCTAAATTTAAAGAACTAGGATTCAAAGCAACATTTATTGACAACGATGGTAGTCAGGCCTATTGGTTAGTCAATGACGATGATCTAGTTATCGTTTGCCGTGGCACACAACCAACAGAATTTAAAGACATCGCCGCAGACTTAAAAGCCTTGCCTGTTAAAAGTTCAACTGGCATTGGTAAAACACATCTAGGATTTAAAGAATCAGTAGATGATATCTGGTCTGATGTAGTTGATCTTGCACATGACTATGGCAAAACTCGCACGGTATGGTGCGCAGGACACAGCCTAGGTGCAGCCATGGCAACGATATTAGCATATAGGCTACAGCGTGCTGATAATATGCCAAGTCCACAGGCCTTGTTTACCTATGGTAGCCCACGTTGCGGTGATAAAGAATATATCAAGGGTATGGAAGCCACAGGCTTACTAGCATATCGTTTCGTCAATAATGCAGACATAGTGGCTAGAGTTCCATTATGGCCATTCCATCATCTAGCTGGCGCTATGTATATCAATCACTATGGTAATTTACGCACACTGACATTTAAACAATCATTTAAAGACGTATGGCGTGGATTCCTAGTAGGTCTTAAACGCAAAGAAGGTATTAACTTCTTTACTAATCATGCTATTGGCAAATATGCTGAACGTTTAGAACACTGGGCTAAAGGTGTGGAGTATCCGCAACCATGAAAGCCGCTGACATTGTCATCGTAGTATTACTGGCTATATTTTTTGGTGGGTTGATTTTCTTTGAAGAATTTTGGAGTATACTAGCATGAAAGTTGTCCTGATTTGGATCGTTTGGTTGGCATTAGTGCTTTGGTGGTTAACTCCAGAACTGAATGAGATAAAAGATAATATCAACGAACATACCGCACAAATTGAGAAAACGATAAATGAATGATGATCAAGAAAATCGATTGGTTGTGATGAAGGACAATCAAGTAAAAAATCTATTAGCAAGTCTGCTTGTTGCCGCAGTAGGTTGTTTGGCTTTTTGGGCCTATGACGCACAGGTACGTGTTGATGAGTATAACGACAAAGTAAACAGTCTTACTGAAACTATACAGGCTATAACTGCCAAACAATCAGCTGATCAAGAAAGCAATCTTAAAGATCTAGAAGAGAATAAACTTGTTGATGATCGTGTTAAGGCGTTAGAAGCTATTGTTACAGAACAAGAGTCTAAGATAGTTGAGTTACAAACTAAAAAAGGTAAGAAAAAATAATGGATATTGCGGCATTAGTTAGTAAATATGGCTTTCCAATTGTCATGGCAGTTGGCATGGGGTTTATTATAAAATTTGTATTTGAATGGGCAACCAAAGAAGTCAAACCTGTGATCAGCGATGCTAACACAGTTCTTATCGCACTTATTGATCGTATCCGTATGTTAGACAATGATCTAATCCGTCTTAATCAGAAAGTAAACACTGTATTACATCTACGTGGTAAAACCATTGAGTATGAACGTGTTGAAGCTGAAAAGAAAATTAACGAAGAAGTATTAAAAGAAAAGAAATTAGAAGATGATAAAACAGCATCGGCTGGCGAAGCTTAATGTATCATCGTACCACAAAAAGTCTCACTTCTGGATGTAGTTTTACTGCTGGACAGTGGGAGATCAATTTAAACAAATATTTTTATCATATGGATTTAGCTTATCCTGGCGCCGGTAACAAATATATAGCAGATTCAACTATACACTATCTAAATCAATCCCAATACGATGTAGTTTTAGTTATGTGGTCCGGATTAACTAGATTAGATATACCAATATCAGATATAATTTATTTTGAAAATTACTTTAATAAATCTCTTCTTGGCCTGTCAGCCGGGACTCGTTATGTTATGTCGGGCGGGCAAGTTGGTAATTGGTTAGATGATCCAATGGCCACAATGCTATTTGAAAATACCTACAAGTTTATGCAGTATCAAGATTTAGCTTTATTATCTTTGTTAGAAATAATTAAATTGCAAAGTTTTCTAAAAGCTAAAGGTATCCGATATTATTTTATGAGTTATATAAATTATTGGAATCAACCTAAAGAATGGTTTTCAAAAAATCTCGATCAAGGTTTAAATAACTATCCTATACTTGACAGTATTATAAAAGAAATTGATTTTAGTAACTGGATATTTTCAAATGAAAATCAAGATGGAGTTTATGAATTAGCTTTACAAAATAATGATTTTTGGGATGATAATTATCACCCTGGAAAGGAAACCCAACACCAATGGGGTGAGATTGTGATAGATAGATTACGTAAAGATGGATTAATCAATCCTGATATTAGTTGAAGTAACTGTAAGAATAATTTCCTCTGCTTCAGGAATACGTGTTCGCGTGTTCTTGCTACCTAGTAATACGATCACACGCTGACCTAAATCAGTATCCAACAACATAACCACACAACCACCTGATTCATTGATATAACCTGTTTTACTTACGATAACATTTTCGCTGTTCTTGCGAACTAGGCTATTAGTATTCCAAAAGTCCCACCAACGTTTCTTAACTTGTATACTGACCAAAGGTTTACCACTGGCTTCTGTGATCTCTGGATGCCGACTTGCTACTAACACTAACTTAACCAAGTCACGAGCATTGCTCTGATTACCTTGATCTAGGCCTGTGGGATCAGTAAAGTGTGTCGAATACATACCAAACTCCAATGCTTCATGATTCATTTCCGCTATACAACGGTCAACTCCACCAGGGTAGTTCTCACATAACGTATATGCTGCAAAGTTGTCACTCTTAACTATTGCTAAATCTAATAGTTCGCCTCTAGATAATGTTTTAAGTGTGCGTGGTAATTTAGTGTGATAGACGTTAGATTTCTTAAAATCCAAACGAAGTTCTTCAGTGAGATCTTGATGTGCATTTAATACAATGATGGCAGTCATCAGTTTAGTAATGCTGGCGATAGGCTGTGTGCGGTCAGCATTCTTTTCTAATATCACAGAGCCTTTGTTGTCTGTGACTAAAAAACTTTTGGCTGTGATCGTTTTTGCATGTAACGTAGGGCAAATTAAAAATAAAAGTAATAAAATTTTATTCATATTTGATAACGTCTGTGATAACATTTCTTGTAATTAAATCTTTAAAGTCGTCTAATTTTTCTGCTTTGGGAGCGCAATATCCGCACAAGCAAGTAGATTTAATACACTGTATTACTGGCATATTTTTGTTATCTAAATAATCTTTCAATTGATTTATCATCTGGAAAGTATTTTCTATATTCCCTAACGGCTCAACTTGATTATTCAATGAGGTTCGACAGTCTTTATTAGTATAAACCTTGCCAGTTAGTTGTTGAACGAATAAGAAAAACCAATTAACGCTACAATACCAATCTTTAAATCCTTGTCGTGCAACAAAGGTCACGGAAGAACTTAATGAATTATTTAGTGCCAATTTTCTTCCACCACAGCAAGCTCTGCCCTCATTGAGACTAATTACTCTATCTGTATTACCAACAGAATTCAATCGTTGTTTAGATTCTTCAACATTTTTTGTGTTGGTATTACTAGCCCAGTAGTTTTTGATATACTCATACTGCTCATTAGAATATGATAAATCATGATTATCGTAGGGTTTGGCCAAATATCTAATATTATTAGATTTACAAAATTCGATAGATCTAATAGACTTTTCCCACAGAGTAGCATGCATCATCACTACAACTTTTACTCTTTTATTGATTTCCTTTAAACTAAGTAGATTGTTAAAAAACAATTTTTCTTGTTTAGGTAAATTTTCTGCATGATAGCTAACTGTAAATTCATCTATTAGAGGGGTAATTTTTTCCCAGATATTTTCATTTATTACTGCATTAGTAGTTGTAGTAACAGTCAATTCCCATTTGTCGACATAAGGTTTATACCTATCCTGGCAGGCTGTTAATATTTCTACAATATCTGGGTGGAATAGGCTTTCCCCTCCGTAGACATTTAATATAACTTTTCTTTGAGATGGTTTTTTATGCTCCATGTATAGATTAACATATTCATACATAAAGTCAATTGATCTGAGACACTCTTCTAATGGAGGATGTTTGGTGCTATTATTGTGTCCGCCTGTTTCGATATCAGTTGGACAATAACTACAATCTAGATTGCATTTTTTGGTTACTTCCCAATCTAAAAGGAATGTCGGGGTATTATCTGGTGCTAATGCTAACCCAATTGATTTAATTGGTATAATTTTTTCTTTATCCATTATTATACTTATTTAGAAGTTGCTACGTATGTTCCTGTCCAATTTGCAGGTAGGCCATCTTCCATACGAGCAATCATCTTGTGATAATATTCTTTGATAGTGACTTTAGGATCAGCTTCAAGTTCTTTGGCCCACTTAATTGCTCGTTTCCAATCGCCACGAGTGTATTCTTTCTTGTATTCTTCATGCTTATGTTTAACTGTCTTGCCAACTGTGTATATATCTAGTCCCACAGTCTTACCTTTGACAGCGATGTTATCTAGCCACACTACATCAAAGTCATCTTTGACTGCGGTCGCGGTATCAGGACCAAGGATCATCAATACACCATATGACTTAGTCTGGCTTTCTAGACGTGCCGCAACACTCACAGGATCACCTAGGACGTCATAGCCCATCTTGCCTTCACTGCCAATATTACCTACAAGTATCTTACCAGTGTTAACACCAGCACCCATACCAACAGGAGGTTTGCCAATCGACTTAAGATGTTTGTTGAATTCTTCCACAGCCGCAATCATTTCTAATGTTGTTTTCACAGCATTATAAGCATGACGTTCATCATCTAATGGTGCACCGTGGATATGTAAACTTGCGTCACCAATGAACTTGATCAAGCAACCATCGTTCTTAAACACAGGTTGAGCGATGGCTGTCATATATTGATTCATGATAGCAGTAAAGCCTTCTACGTCTTGTCCATACTTCTCACCTAGGCCTGTAAAGTTACGCATGTCAGTCATGACCGCGGTAAGCATCTTTTCTTCACCACCCAGGCGAATCAACTCTGGATTCTTTTGTAGGCGTTCAACGATGATGGGACTAACATAACTACCAAACTGTTTTTTGATCTGTTGTTTCTGTAAGAACTCGCTGATGAACTTGACCCCATAAGCGTGAAGCATGACCAGCACACCACCTGCTGTTGGCACTATAGCGTCAATCAAGAACTTATATGTAGCGAACACATACATACTAGCTGGGATTAAACTAGATAATAACACAATGCCTACACCTAGGCCAACGTAGACCCAACGGCTTAGTAGTAAGATGATCAGTGATATACCAATCAACGCATATAGTTCAGCACCAGGTGCCCAATCAGGACGTTCAATGTTTACGTTGTTAGCTAGTGTACCAATCACAGCGGCCTGCATGTCCTGTGGCCATACTGCGCCCATACTAGTTGACACAGGATTACCAATGCCTGCGGCACTTACACCAACGATAACGATACCTTTCTTAAAGTCTTTAGGCAAGTTGACTGCTGACACTTGATGATTTGCCTGGCTCCAGTCTACCCAGATACGACCTAGGCTGTCTGTGGTAATGGGACGGAAGCTAGGGATACGCATCTTCTCAACGCCAATCTCATTTAGTTTAACTTGGAATGTGTCGTCATTGCTCATAACACGTAAGACTTCTAAGGGCAAGCTAGGATATAAGTTGCCATCGTAGCCCGCGAATAATGGTAAGCGTCGATTGACACCATCAAGCTCTGGCATGGTATTAGTTAGGCCTACACCGACGGCACTGCGTTCTAGTTCTGGAATGTTAGCGATGATGCCAGGATAGTTGATAATAGTACCGATATGTTCTGCGCCAATAACAGCTGATCCTGGTTTCTTAGGAATGTTTTTTGAGACTTCACTGGGGATATTACTTAGGATCACTGGATGGTCTTCTAATTCTAGTGCCAGTGCTGGGTCACCACCTTGACGGTCGGCTTCTGGCATCAAGATGTTCCAAACTACTAGGCCTGCGTTACGGCTATATAAGTCACCAATCAGGTTAGCGTACTTGTCACGCTTGAATGGGAACTGTCCATACTTGTTAATAGTAGCTTCGTCAATGTTCACAGTCCAAATGTTGTTTTCAACTCGTGGTTGGCTGGTGATTAATTGATCAAAATAGCGTAGTCGAACTGACTCTACGAATGTAGGTCCTTGCATGATAACATAGACAAGTATACCTAGTGTAATAAGAGCTGTCCACGGACTTACTAGGATTTTCTTTAGTTGATTTTTCATATTAATACTTATTGCTCCTTATTTGGCGGAAACGGAGAGATTCGAACTCTCGAAACCTTTCGGTTTGCTTCGTTAGCAGTGAAGTGCCTTCGACCACTCGGCCACGTTTCCTTATTTGGTGCCCCCGGAGAGACTCGAACTCTCAAGCCTTTCGGCACTGGCTTCTAAGACCAGCGTGTATACCAATTCCACCACAGAGGCTAATATTTGGTACTCCCAACGAGATTCGAACTCGTGTTACCTGCGTGAAAGGCGGGTGTCCTCGGCCTCTAGACGATGGGAGCATTGATATATTATTTTTCTTTTTTCTTGGGTCTTCCCCAGGCTGCCTGGGGAACTCCTTCTTCTACACCACTGACTCCTCTGGCGATTTGTTGTATAACTCCGCCATCTGCTAAAAACTTTTTCATAGCGACTTCTATCGCCTGTGATTCTTCTAATTCTTGTTGC
>Ga0208975_1000612_pt1 | contig 16664 bp, 19 predicted proteins | sample GreLakmeER78MSRF_FD_187700 | JGI IMG/M metagenome (GOLD analysis project Ga0208975, IMG submission 187700) | Freshwater lentic microbial communities from great Laurentian Lakes, MI, USA - Great Lakes metaG ER78MSRF (SPAdes) | ecosystem: Environmental > Aquatic > Freshwater > Lake | place: Great... | reverse complement strand
TCTTTAACAATATCTGAGAGTCGCTTTATGACATATTCTTGCTCTGAAAGTTTTGGATTCTTGAGAGCTTTGTATTCGTCTTGGATACCTTGGAACATGGAGAGGTGGATGACTTCCTCTTCTAGTTTCTTGGCTGCTGCCCGTGACTCTTGATCTAATGCAGCATCCTTGCTTGCGGCTCTTTGTTCTCCTTTGATTGATATTCCTGCTAGTTGATTGATATCTGGAACTACAAGGTACTTCTGTCCGTTAAGAAATGTAGCTATGTATGTATTAGCGGGAGCTTGCTTGCGCCCAGTTAGCTTCCCGTAATCCTCGCTGGTAATGACTTTGGTGTTCGTTCCAGCTAGGAACCCTGCATTGTTTGCAATACCCGTTCTGATGGCGTTCTTGAGCTTCTGCGCCCTCTTGCTGAAGACTGGTATCCTGCCGACCACCTTGTCTGTAGCAGACATGAATGCCTTGAGTATCGGACGATCTGCATAGAACTCGCCAGCCAGCATCCGTGGACGTGTCGGTGTTGTTGTTCTACCAGATGGAGGTAGCCCCATCTCACGGGTTGGAGTTGTCCCTTGTGGTTCGACCCCTTGTTCGATTGCTGTTAGTTCAGCTATCTTATTCTGCTCTGCGAAAATTTGTTTGTTAACCCTATCAATGCCAGCCTTATCGTTCTCATCCAAAGCATCAAACTCTGTGTTGAGTTGTTCGACCTTGCTCTTGGCTTCTTCGATAGTAGCAGAGGGTGTTGCAGCTTCTGCGACTGGTGGCTTTATCGTTAACGATAATCCTTCAACCTCTTTGCTCACGGCATCTAGGTCTGCTCTCTTTTTATCCAATGCAGCTTGCGCGTCGATCTTCTCTTGTGATCCTTCTGCAAGAAGCGTAAGTGCCTCTTCATCCATCCCGATCTCTTCAGTAAGAGATTCAATCTTGTTATCAAGCTCCATCCGATTAGATGCAGCTATGCTTACAGCAGGAATTTCTTGATCATTACCAGTTATCTTTTGGTATTGGAGTTGTAGATCAGTTAATGCTTTCTGCCTATCGGATATATCAAAGCGAAGTTTTTGCGATCTAGGATCGTTTGGTTCCAATGCATCCAGATCAGAACGTAAGTTATCAATAGCATTCTGATTGAAAGTTATTTCATTCGACAATGCCATTGCTGCTGGATCACCGCTTGGTGTCTCCAAGTCTCTAGCTGCGTTATCTGAAGCCTTGTCTATATCCTTCTCTTCCTTCTGCTCTGGACTCATTGCTTCAATCCCACCAAGTGATCCACCAATTACTAGCCCAGCAGTAGCTTCCATTGTTGCTGCTGGGATCACACCTTGCATTGTTGGGACATCTACACCTTCGCGTTGCAATGCCACGTTAGTTGCAAGTTTTTCTTGCCCTCCTTGTATAAATTCAATCGGGGCTTCAGATAAACCACCTTTAATCGCTCCTTTTACTATACCTTCAGATACTTCTTTTCCGCTTTTCGTTAAGATACGAGTTATTATTTTCTCAGCACCAGTAGTTGATGCAACAGCATTTAGTCCTGCACCTAAAAGAATTTGATCCAAGTTCTTTCCACCATAAGATTGAGCTTTTGATGCGATTTCATCTACCTTATCTTCAGGTACCCCCTGCTGCCTTAACTCGTCTCTAACGGCAGAATAGATTTCTCCCTTCATCATTCCTGCACCTTGAGCAGCACCAGCCCCAGCTTGCAGTCCAATCACCCCAGCCCTACCAAGTTGAGCAGCCTTGCCAACTAATCCAAAAGCTATATTGGGAATCATATACCCAGCCGCGCCTGATATAGTCTCAATCGGCATGGTCTTAAACGCCTCAAACCCAGCAATAACTTGTGGCAGAACTCCCTTTCCTTCTACTTCTTTGAATAAACGAGTTACTTCCTCTGTATCTTTTTTGGCTTCAGCAGTAATAAGCTGATCCATGTCCTTCTCATACCCAGCAATCTTTTTCGATACAGCATTGTCAGCACCAAATAAATCTGAAAACCCCCTTACTCCACCAGCTATACCTTGAGCAAACCCTAGTGTCGCCCTACCTATTCCTGTTTCAAGTTCACGGGCTGTAACCTCCATCGAGTTTGTAGCACTTTCTATCTTGGGAAGTGGAGTATTAAATTCCTCTTCACTTACCTCAATAAAATCCTTTCCTCCCCCAAGATATTCTTCTTCGGAGATTTCGATGAATTCTGTAGCCATGATTATTTATAAACCTTTTGGCCTTGTTTATTCAAGTAATATCTTCCCTTTGCATCTGTAAAAACTTTAACTTGTCTTTTTTGTGAAGTTGGTTGCTGTACCGCTTTTGATTCTTCCGGTTTTTTAGTTGGTTGATCAACACGAATGAACCTAGCTTTGTTCATTTGAGCCGCAGAAGTTTGATTTCTAAGAACAAACATATTTCTGTATTGATCGTCTGTAAGACGAATATTCCCACCATCTGCACCTTGCACGGATGCTAGATTTTCTTTAACTTTATTTAGTGTACCACCAATTATTTCTTCTTTTGTTGGTGATCTTTCCTCTTGAGTTAAATTAACTTTAAGAATATCTCCACCAGCACCAGCAATTAAATCCCTAAGTTTAGGATCAACACTTACCGATGAACTAGCTTCTTGCCATTTTTCAAGCCATTTTACTGCCATTTGTGCTTCTGTGTTATTCTGTGCTTCTGGCTTTAGGCTATATGATATTTCACCATCTTTGTTTACGTTAGCCCCTGCGTTAATCCACTTCTCAAATTCTTTTGGCATCTCAACAGCAACAATACCGGGAACGCCAATTGTTGTAACTTGATTTACAGGAAAGAATGACTTATCTTTAGATGGTTGATTTACAAAGTCAGTAGCTTTCTTTTGATCTGGAAATAAGATGGATTGATTATCCATCACGGTTGCTCTCTCAACGGAATCAAGATTATTAAATTTGTCAGTTAGTTTAGTTGACTTTTCTAGGATGTTTTTGGGAGGAGTAAATTCGTCTACTTGTTTACCTTGTGCAGACTGTGGTTGCACTGGGCCTTTAGCTAATGGTTGAACTTCAACGGGTGGAGTATTGAAATCAGGTTGCGGTAATTCTCCTTCAATTGGCTGATCACCCATTGCTGGTATTCCTTGAGCTTGTTGTAGTGTAGGTGATACTTTTCTTGCTGTTGCAAATGGGAATGGTTGACCCGCTGATCCAGCAGTTACAGCTTGATTGTATAAACGCTGATCCCCAACTGGAGCACCTTGGTCATACGCTACACCTTGAGTTTCCATAGATGCGTTTGGATTATTCAAACTAGCTAAAGTTTGATTAACATCTGGAGCCACCCTTGCTTCACCACCGTATCTTTGACCATACATTGCCTCAGTAACTCTAAGGCGTTCTGTATTAATATAATCATCAGCATATTGTTTTGACAATGCTGACATCTGCTTATTCATGTTTTGAATAATTGGATTGGTTGATGACCCGTATTCAATTTGGGCATCCATTAATTGACTGTAGCCTTCACTCAGATTTCCTTGCTCAATTTTATCAAACGCACTCCTGTATGTTTGTTGCATTGCTGGAATAGCAGATCGCGCTTGGTTCTGATATTCTTTGGTTGCCAAGAATTGTCCAACTTGTTGCCCAAGTTGCCCAAGATTATCAGATAACACAGCCCAGTTTTTTGACTGCTGCTGTGATCCTAACATGATTTGTTCAGCGATACTCATAAATTTATTAGGTTACGACACTTTCTAACGTTAAATTCCAGACAGGTTTAAATCCTGCATCGAGGTAGCTCCGGGTTGTATTGAGGAAGCATACGACCCGCTAGTAAGATTTCCACCTTTAGTACCAGCATAGTTCAACCCAGCAGTTCCAATTGACGTTAGCCCTGAGCCAACGGCCCCCCCAATGGAACCCCACATATTCGCGTTTGCTTGACTGGCTGCAAGATTAGTTGCAATTGCTTCTTGATCTTTTTTGTATATGTCCAAAGCTGTTCCAGATGCCGCTTCAAATCTTCCAGTTTCTAAATTTCCAAGTGTTTTCTGTTTTTCTAAGTTCGCTACAATGTTAAGTCTTTGCTGGTCAATGTCCTGCCCTCTCTCTGACATACCAAGCTGCATTATCTGCGGAGCATTCTGCAAGAAGCCTTGAGAAAGGGTTTGCCAAGCCATATTAGTAGCTTGCATACCCCTTGCTGCCTCACCAATATTTGCTGCTGCCGCTCCCGCTTGACCATATCCTTGAGCAACGGCAGTTTGACCCTGAGCTATATTTGCCTGATTAGCACTAAACTGATTTGCTTGGCCTGTAATTTGAGCAACAGCATTTAATCCAAATCTCTGTCTTTCCTCTGCTGCTTGAGCAAGGTTTTGTGAAAGCATTCCTTGTGGCATTTGGAATCCAGAAATCCTTCCCGCGCTTGCTGGATTATAGCCAGCACCACCTGTTTCGGCGATTGCTTTTGTAATCTGTCTTTTTGTTATATCAGGAAGATCGCCAGTAAGGTATTCTCCTGCTACTGCCCTTGCTTCTTTAATTTGAGGTAATTGCTCTTGAAGAAGTTTCCCTGCTTGCTCATATTGTTTACTAGCACCAGCAAGGACTGGATATGCTTGCTGAATTTGTTGATATTGATTTTCGAGTTTGTTTTCCCACATCGTAATATCACGCATTGCTTTTTCCCGCGCAGCAGTTGCTCCCGGCAATACGTTATTTAATTGGTATAGTGATGCTTCTGTGAGTTTATTTGCCGCTTCAATACCTTCAAGAACTGCACTCGCCCTCTTTTTATCCTTAATTATTGGATCGCCATTTTTATCTAGCTTAACATTCCCATCTTTGTCCTTTTTATAAACTTCTGGATTTCCAAGAAGACTATAACTTGGAACTTGTATATTTGGATCAATTTCTGCTACCGATGCACTAATTGCTGTAATGTTTTCATTATAAATTTTAGTTGCCGCTTCTAATCTTTTAGCAAAACTCTTACCTGCTTTTTTTTGTTTATCAGCAGCTTTATCAGCAGCTTTCTTGTTTTCAGAAGCTGCTATTGATGTTGATGCTATTGATGCGGCTGCTCCTACAACAGCAATTGTTCCAGATACCCACAACGAATGAAACATCTGCTGATGTTTGTTAGTTAATAATTCTTCTGGATGATAATGACAGAGTTTCATTGAAATTATTCTATTTTCTTTTTATCTCTAAAACCCATTCTTGGATCATTGCCATCTAAATATGGGTTCATATCAGAGCAAATAAGTGTTTTAACAACTTCATCCACATCTGTCAAGGTTGTTACATGACAAGTTACCCAAATTGTATCTTCATGGTTATAAATAAGCCTTCTTGTTCCAGCTTTAGTAACTCCAGAGTACGGAGCTTTGTATCGCTCAATAGGAGAATCATAATACCATACACTAACATCTCCTTTTAAAATAAAGAATGGATGAGTAGTAAGATGTAATGCAGTAGTTAAAAGTGATCCTGCTGGCATGAAGATTTCCCTAATATACATATTAGGAGTGAATGTATGCTTTAGTGGACACACTGGTTGCGGTTGCTCAATTAGTAATGCTTCTAACTGATTGAGTTTATCCTGTGGGTCTTGATATGCAACGAACTCTCTTGGGTCTTTGTGGTTCGGCAAAAACTGCTCAATAATAGCTTCTGTAATTATATTTGTCATTGATATAAGAAGTAATCATCTGCTGATGGTGATAATAGATCAGACCCAATTATGTTTTCTGCTCTGCTATAGTTAGAAAAACGGATCGGTGCAGCGGTTGGAATTTCTACTCCCGCCATTTCATTTTCTTGCTCTTGCACGGCAAGCGCGAGGTTCTGCATATACTCTTGCGCCTTCCTATTCTCACGGGAGTTCAATGCAAGAACGGCATAAATCATTGCATCAGGAGTAAATTCTATTAGTTCTTTAGGATGGATTACATCAAAATATTTTTTTGATGCGTATAGCGTTATACACTCGCACGTTCTCGGTACTGTAAATCTACGGAATGAAGGGTGAGCATCGTTAGGCTGGTAGATTGCTATCAGCGTCTTTGTTTCTAGTGATGCGTCATAGGCATATACACGAATCCTGCCTTTGGTTACTGGCTTAGATACTGATCGAATCCCTTTTACAAGGAGATCAGACTTAGCTAGTGTTGGCGGGTTAGCTGTTGTTACATTAACCTTATGATAGGTGTCATACTGGTCTTGAGCTTCAAACATCAACTCTATTCCAATATCCTCTGCTTCTTCAGCCATTACACCAATTTGGTATGGATTTGTGGTATAGTCTCTAAATAAAACGTGAAGACCACCAACCTCAGTAATACCTCTATGGCAAGATTGCTCTGGACGTAGCGCAAATGCGTTTGTTGCGTTAAACCATTCATCAGCCAATGATGCGACTTCGTTTCCTATCCATGCTAGTTTGATTTGCTCATACCTAGATGGTAGTGCGAAACATTTGTTTACACAACATATCTGAACGTACTCTTCTTGAGTAGTCCATGCACGTTTATTCCATAGTAGTCTTCGTGCTTGGTTTACTGCCTTGACTCCACGTTCGTATGAACAAGTGCCTGAGTCACCGACGAAACCCTTCACTAGCTCTACCATCTCTTCGAGGGTATCAGCCATAGGAATTATCGTTAACGATAATTACTTGCCGCCAACTGGTTTTCCAGATTTAGGGAGTGGTGCGCTGGAGTAAGGGTTTTTTCCAGTGTTAGGTGGGTTCATGTTACCCATTGGCGTTCCGATTTTGCCACGGGTTGCTGATCCACCGCTAACGAGTTTTGGGTCTGTTCCGTTTAGTACTGTCATAGTATTGGTTTTCTTTATGGCTTTTAATTACGATGTATGAACCGCCATCCAGTCCACGCTCGTTATTTCCGCAATGTTATTCTCAATGCGGATTGAAAATCCTGTAGTTGTTTTGCTTCCAGTTACCAAAGCAAACAATGGTGTTGGTTGGATAAGGATAGTGGCATTACAAAGTGGTGTAATAGAAATCCCATAGTTTGCATTCGGCAACGCATCAAATATTACGGTACGAATAGAGTCTCCAGCAACCACTGTTGTAATAGTTCCAGAACGGACTTTGACTATTGGAATCGCATTAACTTGTGTGGTAAGAGTTGCTTGATCTCCAGCAATATCTGAAACTTGGTCTGTTAAAATAGCGACTTGTTGAGACAAAAGTGCAATTTGCTCTGGTGTTACATCACCCAATCCGGGAACATTAATAGTTCCATTTGAAAGAACATCGTCAATCAATGCTTGAAATACATTTTGCCAATTTCCAGATGGACAAAAATCATCTGGAACATTTGGAAATGTAAGTGATGCGCTAGAATCTTGATTGTCCATATTTATTACACAATACTATATTCCCAATATTTCTCTTGGCAACACAAAAATGGCTCACACTCCTCATTTTCTTCTGGGCAATCGCCAACTGGAGAATCCTCGCTATTCTTAATGTTTGCCATCAGTCTTACCCTGTCAACTGTAGCTGCTCCAGTTAGATTAACTTTAATCTGAAATTCACTTCCTTCTACGGCTGGTATACCAGCCAAGTCATTGCATTCACTTGGGTCTGGTGTATTAAATTTGTAGCGTTTATAGCGATTACCACCCTTTTGAGGAATACATTCAGTTACTTCTGGTGAACACGGGTCGCACCCGTAGGTTGTAGGTATTTTTAGTTCTGACCAGCAAGGGTTACTATCTGCTCGGAAATCAACTGAGTTTTCAACATCCCCTTTTATTTCGCTCAACCATATTTCTCCACCAGTTAGTTTCTTGCGTAGGAACTTATTTGTTAAGCCACTTTTACTGAAATCATATCTTCCAGTTGTAAAGAATGATTCTATTTTCGTTGTTCCATTTGGCCCAAAATCTTCTGTTTGACTTATTGTAAATTCATACAGACGATTTTTGTTGTCTTTGTCAAATGAGAATCCGAATCCTCGCTTTTCACCTTTGATAAATGCAAACATCAATTGCGTTGGTCTAAATCCAGTCCAGATTCCATTCCACCTAAATGAAAGTTGAGCGTCAGGTGAAGCAGATGATGCTTGATCCAAATCAAGCACTATCATTCCACGATGAAACCGATTTAATCCTTCAACTCCTTCCGCTCGATATGTTTGTGGAGCAACCGTACTGATAAGATAGTTATTGATAAACAATGTAGATGCGAATTGCTTTAACCAAGGAGTATCATTTTGTACCCATTTGTTTACTTCCCTTGAAAGTTTGCGGAGCGAGAAGTATCTATTAAATTCGGATTGGGTGTTTGAATAAAATGCCCAACCATCATGTGAACGAAACCAGAGTTCAGAGTTTGCTAATCCAACATACGGAGAAACGCATCCTCGCCCAATCAATGAAATACGTTGAATATTAGATACAGTCCATTGTGACCTCGGTAAAGATACATCCATTGAAAATGCACCATTGCTTGTCAGAACTACCAATTGACCTTGACCACGAAGATTCAATCCAATCTCTGGCATTACCTTCATGCCAGTAATATTTCCCATCATTGCTGGGGTTGCGAATGATCCGCCTCCAGACCAATAAATTATTTCTGTAAAGTTTTTTGTATTGCTTGTATCCGTGAATCCATTTCCATAGATAATATCTGATGCGTAGATATTATTAAATTTGTCAGATACAAATACTCTTCCAAACGCATATTCCATTATCGTGCCAATTGGCATTTCTCCTTGGAATGGATTTAATCTTAATGCGTTTGTATTTAGATTGCCATTCCATGCAATAGGTAGATTATATCCATTTTGGATATACAACCAATCTTCTGCTTGCACAAACCATGTGTGCATTTGACCGGGATCATTCCATGTCCAAGTTGTGATGGTTGGAAGAATATATGCGTATGCTAAATTATTTTCTATTTTAAGAAAATAAATCTTACCAGATATAGAAACTATCAATCCATCTGATGTATCATAGTTTGTTGACCTATATGAGTAAGCTCCTTGAAAGCTGCCGCCCTCAATATCGTTAACGATAGTTTCACTTTGCCCTGATCCAGCTATAATCTGGATATTTCGGATACTTGGTCTTGTTCTATTAATTCCGCCTCGGAATGTCCTATTGACAGATTCCGATACAAATGATTCTGGTAAGTACGATGGATGCGTATCTGCATCTTGTGCAATGATACTTGTGAATCCATCAAATACTGATCCTTGCGTTGGCATTAAGCGGAATAGTATGGGAGTTTATATGGAGTTCCGTTAATTGTAATTTGAAGATACCCAACTGGTACAGATGGGAGAAGGCTTGCTGCTCCAGCAGAACCTACGGTAGTCGATATAGTTGCTGATGTAAGTACGATGTTGCCAGATGTTGTCGTCCCATTAACTGTCAGGCTAGTAGAAGTTACTGCTCCTGTGCTTACAGCACCAGTAGTAGTCAGGGTTTGGCTACCAAGATCGACTGGCCCAGCTTGCAAGATAGCATTAGATGTAGCAAACTCAACATTCCCTGTTGAAGTCTTGCGTAGAATATTGCTATTTGCTCCATTAGTCCATGATATTGTGCCATTTGCGTTAGATATAAGAACTTGTCCAGATGGTGGTGTCTGAAGAGTTTTATCACAAGCCGCAGCATCTTCTACAACTAATCTTTTGGCTATTGCCGTTATCTCACGGGGTTCGCACAAGAATGGATACTCAGTATCACATGGGATTGCTGGAGTGCATGGAGTCATAATATTTATCGGATAATCTCAGGCCAAGTTGCTTTGATCCCCTCGAAATCATCTGGAAGAGGAGTCAATGTAACATCACGAAGGGCTTGCTTTGCAGCGGCGATCTCAGATGATTTTGCGATCTCTCCAGCTTCCAATGCCTTCATGTATTCAATGTCCTGCTTTTGCAGTTTTGGCAATCTAGCTGTTCGGAATCTATTAAGATGAACAGCCTTTGCTTTCTCTATATTTATTTTTACTCCTGTTTCTGAGTCATAATCATAGGCATCAAAATATTTTTTTTCTATTTCCAATGAATCGACAATTTTGTATTCTGCTCCTTCTGGAACATCTTTGACAGCATCATTAACATCTCCAAAAGGAGTTATAACTCCAGCTTGTCCGTTTGTTTGTTTGTAGATAATAAACATAAGATTAGTTTGCAAATATTCCAACATTTACCCCTAAGGCGTATGCTCCATTGGTTCCTAGATTAAGGTTAAATGATGTAGTAGTAGTTGCACCTACAGCATAATTTACGCTTTCGGGAAATGTTGATGCAAGAATACAATAGTTTGCACTGCTCATTGGTGTAGTAAAACTAATAGTGACAGTAGTTGTACTAACGTATGCAACACTCGATATATTATAGCTTGTTTTGATATTAGGTTGGTTTATAATTAAAAAACCACCAGTACCCGTTTGGACACTTGGAACTGTAAAGACAGTTGGAGATACTACCGTGACAAGGTATTGTGCTGGTGTGATTGTAGTACCAGACAAACGGTGTAGATATACAAGCTGCCCATTTACAAGGTTATGATTAGTAAGTGTAGTTGTTGTTATTATTGTTCCATCAAAAACGAATGATCCAGTTTGATCAATATACACCAAAGTATTTACTGCTCCATTTGTAAATTGTGATGTTGTTGCTATGTATGTATAAATAGTCGGTGATACGACTGTTGCTACGGCAAAGGTCAAATCAGATTGCCCACCTGTTTGAATATCTACGTAAATTATTTGGTTGTTTATTAAACCATGTGCTGTGTTTGTTGTTACTGTAACAGTTGTTGTGCCTGATTGGATATACGATCCGGGGATAGCGGGGTTGGTTCCATTTGTGAGTAGCCCACTATAATTAACCCATGCTTTACTAATTGCTTTTTGCTCGTTAGTGCCAAGTTTCGATGTGATGACTGAACCATTAACAAGTTGTGCTGTTCCAATATTCCCGCTTGTTAACGATGTTGCATCGTTGAAGATAATTCCTGCTGATGTAATTTGTGTTGGCATAATATTATTTACGGAAGATCATACAATTATCTAATTCGGCGAGCGCGGATTACAGTTGAAACTGTCATTGTTCCTACCGATGTTGTTGGTGATTTAACGACAATATAAACTGGAGTAGATGTAGTGACCGAAATATTCACTCTTGGCGTTACAAGCGCAAATGCAGGAGATGCGGTAGCGGTTGTTATTGTTCCCAACAAAATAACTTGCTGTTGGTCTGCAACAACAGTTCCAGATACCGTGCCAACAGATGCAACAATTGTGCTGTTTGCGGTTACAGTTGTTCCAGTAAAGTTGAATGAGGCGTTTCCAAAAATTTCCCAATTCCCAGCAGTTAATGTAAACGTAGCTCCGTTTGCAGTGGTAGCACTTAAAATAGCAGTTGCCACTGTGCTTGCGCTTAGAAGCTCTCCAACCACACCAGCGGCTGCTGCTGAACCATCCGTTACACCTTGCACCACACTTGATGTAACTCCACCAGTGGCAGTGCCAGCAAATACGGGTGATGTTATTGTTGCTCCAGAAGCTATTGTTGCTGGAATTGCAATGTTTGAAGAACCATTAAACAATGTTGCAACTCCAGTAACTGCACCAGAAATTGCAATTGTTCTTGGTGTTTGTAAAGTAGAAGCTGTGGTAGAATTTCCAGTTACCTCACCAACCACGTTACCAGTCACGTTACCAGTCACGTTACCAGTCACATTTCCTATTACGTTACAATTTAGTTCATTTTCAGTAATAGTCGCTGTTGTTGTGCCATTAACTTTAATATACCCTTGTGTAAGAGTAGGATCGCTTTCAAATGAGAGTGCTGTTGCCATATTTTTTATTAAACTACTGTCCACGCTGACCCGCTAGGTACTGTTACTACCGCTCCGGGATTTATTGTAATAGGCCCAGCAGACATTGCGTTTTTATTTGTTGTTATAGTGTAACTCGAAGTTACATACTTTTGGTTTTCCCAAAAAACTTCATCTGTACCTGCTCCAGTTGCGCCCCCAGCAGTTCCTTGTGGGCCAGTGCTTCCAGTTGATCCTGTCGCGCCAGAAAACCCAGTAGGCCCAGTGGGGCCAGTAGGCCCACTGCCGGGGCCAGTCGCACCAACTAAACCTGTAGCTCCAGTCGATCCAATTCCAGTAGCACCTGTTAACCCTGTTATCCCTGTTGGCCCAGTAGAACCCGTAGAACCAGTGAGTCCTCCAGTTGGGCCTGTAGCACCAGTCTTTCCATTCAATGAAACAATAATAATCTCATTACCAGATGGAACTGGCACATTCATTGTAATTGTATACGGGTATCCGCTAGTAATAGTATAGTCGAGCGGGTCTTGAACTACACCATTGATTGTAACTAAGAATGATGCGCTGTTTGTTGAAGTCGCTCCATCAATGTTGAATGTGGTTGCAGTGCCATTTCCAATGTATCCCCATCGTATGCCACCACCCGTTTCTGAAGCGGCGGTAGCTAGACGAGCGTAATAAGCTGCGCGTTCTGCAATCGCATTCATTGCCTCCTCATTGGGGCCACATGGATTGCATTTTGAACTTCTGGAATTTCCACAACTCATATTTTAATATCGTTAACGATAGTATTGATTGTTTTCATTGCAAGCATTTTTTTAAGCAATTACACTACTGTCCATGCTGCGCCACTTGGGACTGTTACTACAACTCCGGGCGCAATTGTGATTGGGCCGAAACTGCCAGCGTTTTTTGCAGTTGGAATTGTATACGATGTATTTACTGTTTGTCCATTTAGGAAGAACATTTCATCTGGCCCACCACCAGTTGGCCCACCAGCAGAACCAGTCGCGCCTGTTGATCCAGTGGCCCCAAAATCACCAGTAGCACCTACTAGTCCTGTCGCCCCAGTATTTCCAACGCCCGTTGCTCCCTCTAATCCAGTAGCCCCAGTCGCGCCATCAACTCCCGTTGCGCCAGTAGAGCCAGTGTCTCCTTGTATGCCAGTAGCCCCAGTCGCGCCATCAACTCCCGTTGCTCCTGTAGGGCCACCAGATGGGCCTGTAGCTCCAGTCGATCCAATTCCAGTAGCACCTGTTGCGCCATCTAATCCAATGAACCCTGTAGCACCTGTTGAACCTGTACTACCTATCCCCGTCGAACCAGTCGCGCCTGTGGCTCCCGTGGAACCTGTGGCTCCCGTGGAACCTGTGGCTCCATCAGTTCCTGTGGCTCCTGTGGGGCCACCAGATGGGCCGATTGGCCCAGTGCTTCCAGTAGCTCCATAACCAGTTGCACCACTTGGCCCACTAAGTCCAGTAGCACCGCGAGGGCCAACCATGCCTGTAGCACCAGTCGGGCCGGGAAGACCAAATCCAGTAGCTCCTGTAGCCCCTAGATCGCCCGTAGCTCCAATAGACCCAGTAGAACCTTGAATCCCCGTCGAACCAGTCGCGCCACTGCCAGTCGCGCCAGTAATCCCAGTTGCACCGTCTGGCCCAATCAAACCTTGAAGTCCAGTAGCCCCTTCTGGCCCAGTAGCACCAGTCGGGCCACCACTTGGGCCAGTAGCACCAGTCGGGCCATATATCCCAGTTGCACCTGTCGCACCGCTTCCTGTAGCTCCTGTGGAGCCTGTTGCTCCATCAATACCCGTTGAACCAGTTGCTCCTATACCTGTAGCTCCTGTGGAACCAACGGCTCCACTTGCTCCAATGGATTGTTGAGCAATACACGCTGATCGCGCTGCACTCGTAGCAGATGCCGCCGCTGATCTTGCATAGGATGCGTTTATACTAGTCTCATTACAATTACTCATAATTTTATCGTTAACGATAATTTAGCTTCAGTCAAGTGTTTTCCACTAATAAATAGGGAATTGTTTTTTGGTTGTATCTAGTCATTTCTGAATAGACGAGATTGATAAATCCATCCCATTGTGGAGGATAAATTGTCTGACAGCCCAGCGAGCTAGTCGTATTGTATCCCCCTTTATGGATGTTAATTGCTACCCCCATAGAATCGCCTTCACCATCTCTTGTAACAGGCACTTCTTCTTTTGGGTTAGAAGGTCGCAACGCAGGGTAGCCACCTCCGGGTTTAGAGATACCATGATTCCCCTTACGATACCGATGAATACCAGTCTTGAGTACCGCGATACCTTTTTTAAATATCGACGGGTCAGTGTTAGCGTTAAACGTAGCATGGACGCTTGGAGATAAAAGTATGATCGCATCGTCGTAGATACCTCGGTCGTTCTTTCCTTTAACTCCCATGCTGTCCATGTAGTATCCACGGATTCCGACCAAAGCAACACGATCAACGATTCCCGATTTGATTACCATCGAGAGCGTCTTCTCCTTTGCTTGCTGCGGTCGGGAGTTTGGAACCATTAGCCTTTACGGACTACGTTGATTAATCCAACAAGCCCTAGTCCTGCGACGATGATAGACTCTTGGAGTTCTGGTTCTATCTTAACCCCAACTGCAATAGCAATTAGGATCAGTCCGCGCCATGTGGAGTTTTCGCTCAGTTTTTCGAGTAGTGTTGTTAGTAGGTTTTTCATTTTTTTAATCCTTTGATTTCTGGCAGTTCATAACAGAACTTGCCGTATTGCGTTTCGATACACACGTTTGGTTGTCCAAGCACAGAACATCCCGTTAAGAATGCCATGCCCAAAAAGATAAATGATATTACTATCATTGCTACTGCTATTTTTTTTGCGTTCATTTTTTCATTATTTGTTTGGTCATGTAGATGCACGTTAGAACACCAGCAATAATACTAATGATTCCGCCCCCGATTCTAATTGACGCTTCTATTTCTGGTAACATTGAAATTATAAATCCTGTGGTCGATATGATCGTACCTAATACTCCGTGTGATGTGGTATTATCGCTCATAGGTTATTAGGTATAAATGCTGATTGTTTGGAGCAAACAATGATTGTGCTTGAGTAAGTGATTTGAGCATACGCAAAAACATAACGAGTTCCATCAGAATATGGAAATTGTGCGCTCCATGTTCCATCTCCGTTGTTTGTTGTTGTCGCAGCAATCCATGTCCTAGTTAGAGAATCTGCTGTAACTAAAGCATAATAAAACTGAATTGCCGTCACATCCGCTGGTTGCGATGGAGAAACTGTTGCTTTCGCAGTTCCAATAGAAACAATGCTAGGAATTGTATTTGGATTAGATGGCCAAGTAATAGCAGAACCTTTCAGATACTTGTCAAACCATAAGCCAATATCCTGCTCAAATCCAGAAATATTATGCGAGGCATTAGCCTTGAATGCGTAGCTTCCTTGAACTGGGGTTATTTCAAAGTTGCGGAATCCACGATCAAATTGACCATGAAAGTCATTCGTGGACATCATCCACAACATTGGATTCCTTGCGTATTTCGCGTAGGCTTGGCATTCCAGAGTTGAGATATAAAGGTTATTCCCATCAGAGAATGAAGGCTCTGAATATGGAATGTTATACAACAAAACGGAATTTGTCTTCCAATAGTGAATCCATCCATTGCCGTATTGAGCCACACAACATTTAATATCTGGATCGACATTCATGCTGTAAGCGATTTGCCCACCCCATGAATTTCCGTAGAACCCAATCTTGGTAATGTCAATGTCAGCAGTTAGCGATTTTGTATACGCAAGAACCCTGCGAGGCATTGCAAACCAGTAATACATATCTTGGTTGCGGACATCTTGAATAGTCGCCACAGACGATTGGCTGGCATAGTTCGCATTGGGGTTCGTTACTTGGTTCAGTCGATTCAACGCCGCTGGGTAAAGCGTCATCAATGTAGCTGGATAGCTATACGCCCCATTGAATGTTCCGCGCCAATCGTATTGGACTACTGCATAACCGAGATTTGCGTAGGTTGTAAAATCATCGACGGACGCACCCCAGCCATTTGAGAAAATAAAACACGGGAGGTTTCCTGCGCCTCGCAGCGATGCCTTGACCTGATACTTAACATACACGCGAATGAGATAGCCGTTGATCGGCATATCAATGAAAGAGTTCTGCGTGAATACTCCGTTTAATGTTGATGCGCCAATAATCGTTTCATTGAACGCTCCAGTATTCGGATTGTAGTTGTTGTATAACGAGCCAACATCCCAGACGCTTAACGGATTCGGAGTAACTGCTGTATTGGTGTCAGTCCTAATCCAGCTTCCGTTTGAAGCATAGGCAATAACTTGATTGTTTACACCTTGTTTGCCAAATCCTGCGCCGTCTGTGCAATAGACCTGCGCTCCATTTGGGGCAGAAGTAGAAAGATCATTAACTGGAAGTTCGACTAAGCCACCTGATTGAGCATAGTCTAATTTTCCTGTAAATGGATTGAACTTATACCCCATCTATTGGTCTTTCTGGCAGAGAATGTAAATCCAATTCGCTGGCTAATTTTGCTTCAGTCCCAGCGGGAGGTTGCCAGTCTTCAAGATTTCCATTCCAAACAACAAGATTGACTAACCATCCTCCATCTTTATCAATTAAAGCGTACCCGTTCATAAATTAAAAGTATGTCGTAACCACAACAACCCCATTGGCTCCTGCTCCTCCTGCACCCGAAGTAAAACCGAAAGCGCAACAACCACCGCCACCACCGCCACCACCATAGTTTGCTCCAGCACCACCATTGCCACCATTTGTTGTGGTC
>Ga0208975_1000610_pt1 | contig 16734 bp, 15 predicted proteins | sample GreLakmeER78MSRF_FD_187700 | JGI IMG/M metagenome (GOLD analysis project Ga0208975, IMG submission 187700) | Freshwater lentic microbial communities from great Laurentian Lakes, MI, USA - Great Lakes metaG ER78MSRF (SPAdes) | ecosystem: Environmental > Aquatic > Freshwater > Lake | place: Great... | reverse complement strand
CGGCATGCCGGGCATTCCTATCTGTGGCGGTGGAGGTTCCTTCTCTATTTGAGATTTCATCTCCTTCATTTCTTTATCCGACATTCTCAAAACATTTTTCATAACATATTCTTGACTGTAATATGCGCCCACGAACGGTTGAATTTGATTTAACAGATCAATTCTGTTTCTCAAATTCTCGGCATTTTTCATTTCTTCAAAATACTGGTCCTGCGCATATCTGTAATCTATTTCATTCTTTATTGAGTTCCAATCTTTTTCTGTTAAAACACCCTTTAACAACAACTGGGTCTTTAACAAATCATTGAATAACTCATTAAATTTTACTCTGAGTCTACCGATAAATTTAGCAAATTTCAATTCATCTCTTGTAATCTCTGTTGCTCTACCAAACGATATACCTGTTTGGGGTTGCAATCTTGATAACGGAACATTTAATGCCTGGTACAACTTAGTTTGAAAATAATTAATATCATCAATCTGCCCTAAGTTTTCTCCGCCAGGTAATGTAGTAATTTCTGTACCTCTTCCACCTTCTCTTCTAGGCAACCAGAAATCTTCCAACATAGACATAAATTTACGATCGTCTCTAATTTCCCCGGTACTGGAATCATATACAATCTTATTTCTATAACGAGCCATAATATCTTTTAAATATTGCTCTGCTTTCAATTTTGGCAAATTGCCCACATCTATATAAAATATTCTTCTTTCGGGAGCTCTTGCAAGTCTGTAAATAACCAAAGAATCTTCCATCATCTTTAATTGATTTACAGGTTTAATTGCTTTATGCAATTGCCCTAAAACTACATTTTTATCCAAATCCATCATACCCGAAGGTACAAATGTAATAGCGTCTAACGAAATTTTTATACCCTGATTTGCTGCAAGAGTAGTAAATCCTGGATTATATGTAATACCTTTTTCATTATATAAGAAATATTCTTCAACAGATTTAATAACTTCTAAGCCGCTATCTTTATCTTTTTCTTTTTTAACTTCGCGTATCTTCTTTATTTTTCTTGGATCTAACACTATTGTTTCTAAAATCCCACGCTTAGGATTTTTAGTATCTATAATCTTTTGAAAATATAATCTTCCATCTATATACCATCTTTTAAAATAATCAAATCCTTTTGAATCAAATTCAATCATTTTAATTAATGAATTAAATTCATCAAGAATAGTATCTTTAATATCGTCAGGAATATCTAATCTATCTAAATTAATTTGTACTACAGCCTCATCGTCTATAGCAGCAATTGCTTCAGTTAATATTTCATCTATTGCTGCAGATGCATCAGAATACATTGAGCATTCACGATATCTTGTAATAAGTTCATATTCAGATTTTGCAGTTGCATCTAAGTCAACATACGTCCCAAAATATCCTCCTGCTTGTACAGTGGATGCTCCATCGTCAGAAACAGGTGTAGCAAACCCCTGTAGTTTTCTATCTATAGGAGGTTCTTCATCTTCTTTACCAATAGTAAAGCCAAATAGTTTAATAGCCATAATTTAATTCACTTTTTAAAAATTAACCTAATGATGTAATTGCGTTGACCAATTGTTGTGCAGGATTATTAGAGAATTCAAAAGATTGATACTGAAATGATACGCCAAAAGTTGACAACTGATCGTTGGATCCGAAATCTAAACCTACTGCTCCAAGATCAACTGGGAAGGCACCTAATAATTTATATTGTTTTAGAACTGCGCCGTTGCGATCTAATTGAGAAATAAACATATCAGTTTGATACTGGGAAGGTTGTAAAGCACCAGTCTTATTAGCTAGGTCCTCTATACCATTCATCCATTGTTCTATTGCTGTTCTAATTGAGAATCCAGAATCATTTAAGACTGTACAATTAAAGGGAGCAAATTCTCTATCACCTGCCATCTTAACTAATCGTCCGCGATAATAAACAGGAGTAACTCCTAGAGTTTGTCCTGGCAATTCTGCTACACTAACTAAGAATGGAGCTTTAGTTACGGCCGCCCCTCTTCCCGCAACATAGTTTGGGAAGGTTAGCTGAACCGCAAACTGATTCGGTCTTGCACCGCCGTTTGTTAGTTCGGATTTAAATCTTTCTACATTAAATGGTACTGCCATTTTTAAGTTCTCCTATTATGCCCCTACTTCTTCGAAGGATACGCCAGTTCTTGTAGCAACAAAATTCAACTGAATGAAATTAATTGCTCTTGCTGGTTTGATGAATATATCCGCGACAAATTCATTTCTATCTATAACTTCTGCGGTATTATTTGTTTCATCGCATACCACTCTAAAATCTGTAACACCTCTACGACCTTGAACATCTCTCAAGAATGGTTCTACTAAATTTCGAAATTGTCCGCGAGTAAATGGATCGTTGAATTCGAACAATTGGAATTTAGAAGCGGTAGCTATTGCTTTTTCCAATACGATAAACAATCTACGCACATTGATACGATCAAATGCACTTGGTCTAGATTGTAATGTCTTATCTCCAAACAATAAAGTACCTTGTCCCGGGAATGTTACCACAGGATTTATACCTTTCTTGTATAGAGTATCTCTATCTGTTTTAGCAGGTGAGTATGCCAATTTAACTACATTTTTAATAACACCTCTATTATATCCAGCAGGAGAGAACCAAGGATCTGCAATATAATCTGTTCTTGCTGCAAGACCAGCAACATCTCCATTTAATGGGACATATCTGTATTTGTCGTTGTAACGATCATACTGATATTTCCATCCAGAATCTAAAACAGCGAATGAAGAGTCTGTTAACGTATTTCTATAAGCAACAATTTTGTCTGCCTGACCTGTAGTATTTACTACGTCTGTATATTGAGGTGATGCAAATACTACGCAATCTCTTCTTGCTTCCGCAATGGCAATAACACTATTTACTACGCTTGCTGTTGTAGTTGGTCCCATTGGAATTAGACTTATATCATACAATTCGTCATTTGAGAATAACGAATACCCTGTAGTTAGATTGCCGGCGGTTATACTATCTCCAGCTACACCTGCAGATAAATTCTGAGTTAAATTTGCAGCCAAAACATCAAAAGCGGTTGTTGAAGCCGTGCCCCAATCATCTCCACTTTCATGGTGATTTAACCACCAGATATATCTAGATTGATTGTTAATTACATTCTTGTAGTAATTAGTTGAACCGTCGGAATTTTTGGCATCCGATGCTTTAGATAAGAAAGAGAATTTTTCTAAAACAGAACCAGCTGTTCCAGAAATAGAACCTGTTCTATCCAATACTATTACGTGCAATTCGTCGCCCGAACCACCCTTCTCTGTTACATATGCAGATGTCGATGGAGCAGCATCGAATTGACTAGCATATTGCCATGCAGTAAAGCCCCCCGAATCTGCAAGAGAAACTCTAATAGAATTGCCTAAAATTCCTGGATATTTTGCTGCCCATTGTCCATATAGTAATCCGCCAGTTGAATAATTAGCATCATAATTATCAAAATTTGAAATTAAAATTGAACCTTGGGATAATACTGCATTTGCAAATACATCTCCAGATGGGACTGTTACTGTAATTTCCGGCGTTGCAGAATATCCTGTTCCTGCATTAGTGATTGTAATTCTATCAACAGCATATCTTAGTTCAGACGTTGCTACTGCTGTAACTGCGGGAGAATCAACGGGGTCGGGTGTAAATGTAATTATAGGTGCGGCAAGATACCCATTACCTCCAGTTATTACAGTAACGCCCACTACCCTTGCTTCCATTCTACCTATAGCGGAGGCATTGGCACCGCCAAACTCACTATTTTTATTTATATTTACAGTAATACCACTACTATAGCCTGTACCAGGATTAACTACATTTGCTCCTGTAATTATACCATGACCTAAAGTAACACTAATATTAGCATTCGCATTTGACCCCTCTGGGCCATTACGTAATACAGATACATTTGGCATAGAAGTATATCCAGAACCAACACTTATTACATTAAAACTTGTAATATTACCATCTGGACCCGTAGCAATTAATTGAATATTTGCACCAGAGCCACCGCCACCTGAAATTACCAACAAACTACTATTACTATAGCCATTACCGCTACTAATAATAGTTGCATTTGACACAGAAAAACTTATTTGTAAATTTCCTGTAGCACCTTCGCCGCCACCGCCAGATATTATAATATTTGAATTTGAATTATAATTATTTCCTCCAGATAATATTGTCAAACTGACAACATTACCGCTTCCTAAAATAGCAATTGCATTTGCCGCATAACCGCCGGCGGATAAATTTGCTGTAGCATTAACAGTAGGAGCTACAGAATATCCTTGTCCTAATACGGACATCGTAATTGCGTTAATTGCGCCAGTATTTGCTAGCAAGGCATTACCTGTAGCTTGCGTACCTCCCTCTACACCTGGGGCAGCTATAGCTACAGAAATTCCTGATAAAGAAGTATAAGTATTTGATGAAGAACTAACAACTATACTGGTAATAGTTCCCGATGGAGTAGAAGTTGCGTTTCTAGCAACACCTTTATCTACAACGCGAACTAAGTTTAAATTGTTTCCATAAGATAAAAAATTTGCTGCAGTAAAGAAATATCCCGCAGTTGAATCATTCGGTTGACCAAAATTAGTTACTAGATTTTTTTCCGAATCTACAGTTGTAACTTCTTCCACTGGACCCCATTGGAATGCTCCTGCAAATGCGCCAGCAGTGGTTGCAACCGAGGGAACTAAAGTAGTTCTATCTTGTTCAGTTACTACAACGCCAGGTGAAAGCTGAAATGCCATCTTCTTCTCCTTGATAATTTTATAGAGCTGTTTTCTATAATTTGATTTCTATTTATTTATAATTATAGTCTTTTAGACATTTTCAAGGAACTTTCTTTGCATTTCTTCAATTTCATCTCTATTCTTAGATCCCACGTTAAACCAGATTGCATCTGTCATAATCTGAGGAGCTTCATGTTCGGGGATGCCCGTATCTATAATACCAAACGGAGTAAGATTTTCCTCAATCTGTTTGAACTGCTCTTCATATAAAGCTTTTCTAAGATTCGAGTCAGTTAAATCTTTAAAGAATGATTCATTGGTGGCCCAGGAAAATAGCACCAAACACATAACCAAATCGTCCTGGTATCCTTCATCTGCTTTATGAGATCCTCGAACTTCAATAAATGTAGATATTTCATTAATAATATCTGGGTCATGTATTAATAATTTTGTGCCCTCAACTAAACTCTTGAAAGACGTACAACCTAATCGTTTTACTTGTTTGGTAGTTCTAACCCCCAGAGTTGCTCCCTGAGAGAATCCTCCAGATAAGAATTGTCCAGATTTACTATTACTTCCTACAAAAAACACGTTCTCATATTCTAAATCCATATACAAAGTATCTGCTACTTGTTGTCCGTTATCGTTAATCTCAACTAAACAATAAGCTTTGTTATAATCTTTGGCTACTTTATATATAATATTTGGGAAAAGAAGAGGGCTTATTTTATTGTTTCTGTATTTTGCAACAACCTTAAAAGGATATGTAGTAATATCCATGACTGCAAATGCAGAGTAATCTCCACCTACACCTCGCGAGGTATCTGCAACTAGCATGTAAACCTTATCTTCTTCGGGTTCATCAAACACATCTAAACCATCTTTACTATATACATACGGTTTAACTGACATTCTACCAATAGTATCTGGATTGATAAGTGTATTAGATGATCCCAGGAATCTACATAAAACTTCTTGATTAAACTTAAGTTCACCTAATAATGCTCTTTGTTCTTGCGCCCATTTTTCTGTTCTACCAGGAATCTCGCTGTAAGGAATAAACATAGGAACAAATCCGTTTAGACCTTGTTCTGCTTCATTCCAGAATTTCCAGAAATGATTGTATCCTAATGGTGTAGAAGTTAAAAGAATCTTTGTAGTTTCACCTGCAGAAACAACAGGATAAACAGATGTGAAAAAATCCTCAGCTACATTGTTTGGAATAATTGCTGCTTCGTCAATGTATAACCAATTTACAGATTTACCTCGAATACCGGAAGAACTTGTTGCTGCAGTAAAAACTCTAGATCCGTTTTCTAATTCTATATCACCTTTGTTAAATGTCTTTACCCCTTGCTGCATCCAAATAGGCAACATTTCATACATCATCTCATATCTGTAAAGTACTTCCCTGGCGGCTGAAGATTTGTTAGCAAGAATAGCAACTGTTTTATTTGATTGGAATAATGTATACCAAAGTATGCAGGCAGCAGAGGTAATTGTTTTTCCTTGTTGTCGTCCTTCCATTAGAATAACCTTACGATTATTCAATATAGTTAATACCTTTTTCTTCTGGCAATCGTATAATTTAAATGGGATTAACCCTTTATCCAAAGAAACAATTTGGCAATATTGTTCTATAAAGTATATAGGCTCTTGAGAACATTTAATTATTTCTTTAACTTGTTCTGCAGAATATGATATAACCGTACCAATCTGTTTTAGATTAGGATTCCCGTTGTAGGATAATTTTTTACTGGTCGATGATGTTGTCATCTTTTTTACCTAACAGCTTCATTAGCTCATTGGTGGAACCGGCAAACACAACATTATTATTTTGTGTTCCTATTTTTATAGGGTCATCCGTTTTTAAATCTTTAACTTGTTTTTGTAACCCCATTAGATCTTTAGATACATCTGATAGAGTTTTCATGAATTGTCCTGCAACTTCATACGTTCTCGGATGTTCAGAACTTTTAGATAATTCAATTAATGTGTCCAAAGTATCTTCCCCCCTCATTAATAATTTTCTCATAGTTTGGCGAGCTAATTGGTAATCTTCTTCTTGATCCATTTCTTTATTATCGTTCAAATTTTCAGCCAAAGATGCCAACGCTGTACTAGCAGGTTCATTGACCGGATCTATATTAAAAATATCATTTAAATTTTGTATGTTTTTCATATTATTTGTCTAAATGAAAATAATCAAATACTGGATAAATTCTATCAGGCTTTAATAATTCTGGGAAAAAATCTTCAGGGGTGAGATGATCTGGAGGACGTTTACCTTCCATTCTGGATTCATTATCCCCCAAATGCTCAACATATTTATCTTTTAAAAATACCGATCTAAATCCTAGCGAATGAAATCGTCTATCTATATTCCATTCATTATGCCATTTTTCTACTCGACCAAGTAATATTAAATCTTCTCTTCTTTTTAAATTAGGACTTCCCACCCACCCTATCCAATAATAATGATTGGCACTAACTCGCCAATTCTTTTTAAAATAAAATGCATTATCGAATAACTGATCTTTATAATAAGTATCGTGGCCCTCGTGTTCAAATGTTCTAAATGAGATATCTATATTTCCTATATTTCTATAAGTCTGTAGTATCTTTTTAGATTCATACATATATCCAGATTTAATAAATTCCCAGTCATCTTCTAAATAAAATATAAACTCAGTATTACAGTAGCTAACCATAAAATCCATCGCCCACCATTGTCCTCTATTATCAGGAAAACAAACTATATCGTAATAGGAGCCGTATATATTTACTAATCTATCATATACTTCAGGATTGCCGCTATCATCTACAATTACTATTTTCGTAACATATTCGCACGTATTTAGAAAAGAATTTAATGTTTTTTCTAAAAGATGCAATCTATCACAACTTAAAACAAATGTTGTAATATCAGAATCAGGTTGTTCTGTAGTGTGAACTCTCAATCGAGACATAATAAAACCTTTAATTAAAAATCTTCAAATGTATCTATATAAGTATAGCTATTTGAAGGAATTGCGTTGGCAGAAGTTGCCGTAGTTAATTTTTGCAGAGGAACTGTTAAATCAGTATCACTAAAAGAGCTAGTTATAACTTTATTAATAATACCTTGTTTATTAATTGGACCATAAAAATTAAGTTTCATTATAAAATTCATTGTCCATATGATAGATCTTCTGGTTGTTAGATCGCCTTCATAATCATCTTCAAACCCAATAGAATTTAAAAGAATTGGGAGGTCATTTTTAATATCTAATTCTGGAATAGCTTTAAGTGTAAGATTATAATCAGGATTAAAATAAGGTATTATTTGTTCTATAATTTGTAATCCGTCATCTTGATTTTTAACATAAATGTATAAAAGAACATTTAGATTATACGGAGTTGGTGCGTATTGAGTACTTGCAGTACTATAAGTATTAATTGTTCTAGATTGTTGTATAGGTGCAATTTTTCTACTAGGATCATAATCTATGGATACCATTTCAAACCCCATACGAGGAACAACAACCTGCAAATTTTGATTATCTACATTCGGTTGTTGTCTTATCCTTGTTAAGAATTTTTGTTTTGGAGAATAAGATAACGGAACTTTTATTGTTTGTATAGTATCCCCGTTTGCGTCTTTTCGTTCAACGGTTATGTTATTAAACATATTACCAAAAGCAACAATTGCTTTTCGTGTAGTTCCCCAGTAAAATCTTTGATCTAACATTATCTAAATGCCTCTCCGAATGGGTTTCTTTCCGAGAAGTCTAATACATTATCGACTTCTGAAGTAAATGTGTCATTGTCTGCGCCTGCAGTATCATTATCAATAAATGGTGATTCATTTAATATAGGAGCAATATCATTAGTTTCTAATAACAATGATTCGCCTGATTCTTGTAATAGTTCATAATCGTCCAAGGTTACACCAAACGATGCAGCAAAATTATCTATTTCTGCAATTCCAGTATTAATCATCTCATTAGAAAACTGCATCAATTCGCAACTCATTCTATATATGAATAACTTACCTACCTGAAAAAACGGTGTTTGACTATCAACTTTTCTTATTTCAAAAAAGGATTGTGTCTTTGGAAAATAAATTATATCTCCTTCAGTTGGTCTAAAATTTAAAACCGAAGTATTCGTATCGCCTATAACATCTTTCCATCTTCTTCTTGATACTACAAAGTTTGCAGTATTTCTAATCTCTAAACCAAACTTAGTAATTAATTCATCGTCTCCAGCAAATCCAGCAACCTCTTCCAAATACATTTCAATCGGAAATGCGTGTTCATATTTGTTTGTAGGATCTTCTGTTAAAATAAGATCCGGATTCGAAACTGATCGAGGCATATAATATACTTCCCACCCATAAATCTTCATGGACTCAATTATTAAATCCTCATATAACGTCTGTTCTGAAGAAACACCAATAGACCTTCCAGACTGAAAGTATGGATTAACAGTAGCCATAATTGTATTGACTTTCTATTGACATGGTGTTATCATCTTCTATGTGTCCCGGTTAATTAAATACTTAATTTTATCCCGTGAACATATCTACAGGCAATTCAAATCTAGATTGCATTTCAGATTCAATCTTATCTATCTCAACTAACGCATCTTGATAGATTATATCCGCATTAATTGTTACACCCCCAGGTAATTGCATACCTGAAAACTTCTTAAGATTCTCACCCCATTGACGTTTTAGCAATGCTGTTGTGTATCTTTTAAGAAACATATCGTTATAAACATCTCGATAAGTATCCGGATCTAATATTCTATAGCACTCGACAATAATGAAAGTTCCTACAGTTACATCGGCTGACCAATCCAAATCCATATAAAGTCTATTCATATGTCTATTAAATCGTACGGGTTTAGTACCTGTAAGTATTTGATTTATCAATTCTAATTCTGTTTTAACCTGTGCATAATAAATTAAATTTGTAGACATTAAACTATATAGGTCATTAACTAGAATTTGATATTGAATACTAAATATATTTGTTCCATCTGATCTATTAGCAAAAGGCACCATTCTACTAACACCTACTACACTATCGGGTACTGGGATATATTGATTAGCCATATCTGTAGATGTAATTTGATGTTTTAGATAAACCATTTCTACAGCATCATAATGATATTCTCTATAAAATTGAAAAGCATCATCTATACGATCTTCAATTTGATCCTCATCTAGATTTATTTCAATAACAGGTGCACCTAATCTTCTAAGGCAATAATCTTTTAATTCTTCTCTTGATGTTACTGTTGCCATTATCGTGTTACTCCAGGATTAATTGTTACTATACCTTCAGTAATTCTATATGATACATTGCCGATATTTGCCTTTATATCATAAACATATCTTCCCACTTTAAGATTTGCTGTAACATCCGCAGATAAAGATATCGAAATATTTCCATATGGTGCATTGACAATATTTGATATAAATGTTATTGCATTTGAACTATAGTATGTTTTTCTTAGTTGTGCTTTTACATTATACCCAGTTAACGGTATAGGATTTTTATTGATATCCAAATATTGTACATTTGAATAAAAATTTACACCTTGATCTATATTTAAATTTTTTACATCTGCCATTTTATTTAAATCTTCCGTAGTATACTCTGTAGGAAATATTTATTGCGACATCGCCAGCAATAGAATCGTACCCCGATCTATCTATATGTTGATTGCATACTATTTTTAAATTTCCTTGTTCTTGTACTATATTAAGAATAGAACTTCCTAGATATTCGCCAGAACTTGGTTGTGTTAATTTTCGTAATAAAATAGAACCTGCTCCGCTTGTAACCAAATTGCTAGTATATGCTTCACCTGCATCTATTTTATAAAATGGCATTATAAAACTATCCTCTTTATTTATGGATAGATTAACATTGGTGAGATTTGCAACTTCATCTACTCTATTAACTATTGCATATCTAGAACTAGCATTCGCGTTTAATACTATAGGTATAGAAGCAGTGCCAGTAATATCATGTATAATGTGAGGCATTCTTTTACTAAGAGTAAACTTAGTTTCCCCTGAAAAGTTTTTAATAGTAAAAACATCATTTTTATTAAATGATATACCCATTATTGTATTCCTAAATATAACACATTACCTGATACATTTACATCGCCATTAATATAATACGCCTGTGTATTAAATTTGTAAGTTAAAATTTTACCATTTGCTGCAATAGTGTTGTCTCTTGGCCATAATATATAAGTATTGCTTGCAGTTATAAAATTATATCTTTCATCATATAATCCTCCATTTAGGGGATTGTAATTACTTGCAGATTCAAAAGTTCTGCCTTGAGAATACCCAGTTGTTATATAATGTATTGTTGCAGAATAAGTATCATATCCGTAAATTTGTTTTAGATCAGAATATTTATTCAAATATGATATTGGATTAAATGTTATTACTCTACCTTCAGCTGCAGAATTACTTGCATAATGTGCTTGACCTAATGTATAGTCTATACCAAACAAGGTAATTAAATCTGGGTAACTTGCAATATATCTTAGAGCATCTTCCTCGGAAATATAAAATACATTAATAGGTAGAACCCCAGATGTTCCTGCCGGTTCGCCTGGAATACTTTGTACATAAGTAGAAGGATCAGCCGCAGATGCAGATGATCTTATTTCTTCCCCACCTGTTAAATTACGTAAGGCAATATTTAATCCCGACGGAGTATATACATATTTACCGTCAACAATAGATGCAGTATATAGTAAATTTTTGCTTATTTCAATTGCATATAGTCCTTGGTCAAACGATGCTTTATACCCATATTTAGATCCGAGTAATTCCCAATTGTATATTGTGTATCTTGTTATTTTTCTTATAACACCGGTAAAAGATATATTTGCAGAATCTATAAAAAAACTAAAAAATCCTGTTCGTATCGGAGGTTTATCCACAAATAATAGATTGACATAATTATCGCTACTCAATGTACCATCCATAGAGTAATTTTCTACAAACGGTCCTGATACTGGAGGTTTAGGGCCTAATGCTTCTCTTGTAGCAATTTTAGAATAATCTGTAATTACTCTACCTGTATCTGTTTCTTGATAAATTCTAAGCTGAGGGGAATATAATACTTTAGTGTAAACTAAATCTTCGATTGCCTGTTGACTTAAATTTTTAAAGATATATGTTTTACTTGAACTAAAAGTATTTCCAAATTCAACAACATCTGAGGAAAGATATAAAAGATTTGCCATGTTAAATTGCCGGTACTTCTGCGCTATTAGAAAATGCTAAAATAGAAAATCTTCTTGTTATTGCAGGTAAATTACTATCTTTGGTATAGTATTTTTCTTTAATATAAAATTTTGTAGAATCCATTAATAAAGAAATGTTTCTATAAGATACACTATCTACTACTTGTATAAAATTTCCAGAATTAATAGATTCTCTAGTATCACTATCTATTAATATTGCAACAGGAGTATATCCTAAATTATGAAATGCAACAGTTGTAATTTTATCTCCAAAATTTTCAGAACCGGTTGCTTGTACAAAACTAAAATTTTGTGTAAAGGTTGTTTGCCAAATAGTATTTAAATACTTAAATCTGGTGTCTAAATATATTCTATCTAAATAATCATACGGGGAAGTTAACGGAAGATTAGAGCCTTCTTCGCCGGTTGGATTATTAAAAATAGATACAATGGCATTACCAGAAACATTGCCCGCCCAAAGAACATTTGTAGACATATATTATAATTCAATTCTAATATATTTACTATTTAAATCTATAATCATTTTCCCATCCAAAGATTGCAAAATGCCTGAAGTTATATTACCTGCATTTGTAGATAATTCTGACAAACTATTTGCTAAAATTTTACTTATGGATATTGTATTTGGGGCTAATTGAGCACTGGTAATAGTACCTAAAATTATTTTACCACCACTAATAGAATTGCTCGCAATTTCTCTATCTGTAATAACTCCTGTTTGTATTTTTGCAGATGTTATAGAATTTGCTAATATTTTCGCAGCAGTTACTGCACCGTCTGCTAATTCTCTAGTATTAATAGTATTACTTACTAGTCTTGAACCTGTTATAGTATTTGCTAAAATTTTAGTATTTGTTACTGCATTTACTGCAAGTTCTGTATTACTTACTTGTCCTGCAGTTAATACTATATTTGTAATTGTATTTGCAGCGCCGGGCGTAAATAAATCCCAACTTGTTTTCGTAGTATTTAAAATATAAGTTTTGTCACTTACAATAATTAAATCGCCGCTGTTATAGTATGTAACATCTGCAGGTAAACTTGCTAAAGTTTTTATTGAAGCAGTTCTTGCATTTGCTGTATATTGATATAATGTATTCCACGTATTTCCATTATGTACATATAAATCTGCCCCTGCTCCAGTTTTTCTGTATAATTCTCCTATATTAGCAGTCGCAGGTAAAGTGCCACTAGAACTAACTCCGCCACTTGTTCCAGAAGAACTTACATAATCGCTCAATAATTCCCAAGCACCACTTATAAAAATATATGCAATACTTCCTACGACAACTGTTCTTCCCGAATAATTACTTGCATCTCCCACTGAGGGTAAAGATGCTAACACATCTAATCCCGAAGGAGCACTTGAAGTAATTAAACTAGATAAAGTTTTCCATGCTCCAGATAAAAATGCATATACTACAGCATTTCCTGTTTCATAAAATAATGTACCTTCGGGCGCAGTTGAGGGTTTTAGAAGACCTATAGAAAATGCTTGATCTCCCCTAAATCTTACCCATCTAAAATCTGAACCAGCGGCTCTTGCTATTGTCGGATTTGATCCTAGTCCTGCTCCATTTCCTACCGGGTAATTAGAATAAGTCCAAATGTCGCCAATATAGAACGCAATTCTTCCTGCATAATTTCCTGTAGTTGGTAATGCTGCTACTACAGGAATACCATTAACGGTAACAGATACATTACTGTTGCCGGTTGATACTACAATATTTGCAGCACTAACTCCCCCAGTAAAAGTATTTAATTGTGCTTGAACATATGATTGTGTAGCAAGAGGGGCAGCTAACCAAGATATAGTTCCATCATTATTTAATTCTAAAGAATCAACCCCATTTAATGAGAATGCGATTATACCAGAATTTTTATGAAACATTCCAGTATCTCTGTCACCCTCCCAAGTATATCCGGGTAATAATTTTCCGTCTTCACCATAAGTAACAACTTGACCATTGTTATATAAGGATGAAATACTTGTGTTTATTTTTTCAAAGGCTGTTCGAAGTAAATCTCCGTCCCCAGTATCAGCGGCGGTTCCTAAATTTACATTTGATGAATTTTTAGATGTTGTCATACTTTTAACTTATGTTAAGGTGATTTTTAATTTTTATGAGCTCTTCTTTTAACATATTTATTTCACCTTTTAAATCTTGTATTGTTTTCATTTGTTTCTTCTTTTGTTTATACTCATTCAAAGCTACCATGTCGGTATTTAAAATAGCATTAGAGTATGCATCTTTAACAAATCCTGGTTCATTTTCTATAGGTAAATATTTCATGTTAAAATACAGATGTTGCTGATAGATTTCTTATTAGTGGCACAAAATTCGAATTACTAGCATAAAATACTACTTTAACTTGATACGATGCAAATGTATCATAATTTACAGTTAGACCAGATGTTATATCGGTGTTAGATGTATAATTTAAACTTGGTTCTAAAATTTTATAAATTTCTGTAGAAAATTTATCCTCATCTATTCCTGCATATGTTTTAGCTGCAGGTTGAACTAACGGCATTTTAATCCAAGATTTTTCTTTTATTCCGAGACTTAAAGTTTTATCTTCGCGGGCTAATACTCTACAAAATACCTCAATATCTGCCCCCGGAGGTCTCATTACATCTACCGATACTTGTAATCCGGTAGAATCAAAATTATCTGCTAAAGGTACAACACTACCTATATATCTAGCTTTTGCCGACCCATTATATGATCTTAATTCGCTTTCCGATATTTCTTGAGTATAATCTGTAATATTATTAGCAAGAATCTGTGCTTTAATTAATTGATTATCCAACATTGGAGAAATGTCTGATGACTTATTTGTTAAAGACATTCTTACTTTTAAATCTCCCTCAGCCCCTACAGTTTTTCTATTAGGTAAAGGCAAATTTATTCCCGGTTTAACGGGGAGAAAATCTGATTGAACACCGGAACCTGCAGTTTTTACTGATACCTCGTAGCTTGCAGATGATATATCCCCAAATGTTACTGCAGTAGATAACAATCTAAATTTATTAAATTCTACAGGAATTGAAGCATTATTGGTTGCATCATATGCTACTGTACCTGTCTTAAATTTTGCTTTAACTATTTGGAATGTTAAATCTTCATTTTCTGTTCCAACCCAATCTCCTACGTTTTGTGCTTTAAATAAAGTTCCAGCAAAAGGTTGTTTTACAGTTGTACCTTCTCCATTTTTTGCACTCAATAAGAAATACTTATCAGACTTAGTTACAATGCAAAATGCATATTCTCCTGGTCTTAAAAATAAAGGATGAGAAAAACTAAATTTAGTAACAGGGGCGGATCCTATTGCTGAATTATATAAATTTACACTAAGAGGTTCTAATTGAGTATAACTACCAGACATATATTCTGTTTGAGAAGGTTTTCCGTTTATCATTGGTCGTATTTCTAATCCTATAGGCAACACGGGATCTTTATACAAAAAGAATAAATTTATAGATGACAAATAAATCCCCAACGGATATCTAGTAGAATCGATAATAAAAGATTGGGCCAACGGATCTAATCTATTAATAGTCTTATTATCACTAATAAGAGCTCCGGTAGGACTTGCTCTTAATTTTTGAGATGTTCTTAAAGATAGAGTACCAGATTGTTCAACAGTAATAGGTCTATCTCCGTGATTCATAAAAGTAGCTTCGGCTATATACTTGGAATTTTCCACTCCAATATTACTATCCGAAAATGTTATTGCCATCTCACCTATAGGAAATTGGTATATTCCTGAACTTGGAATATACATATATCCTGCAGCTGCTCCTATTTGATCTGTAGTTATGGGATCTCCCATACTTGCACCTGTTGTAGTAGGTGCAGTAAATTCAGTTATATTGATACCATTACAATATACATATATACGAAGATTCGGCGGCATTTGGGCTATACCAAATCCCATTAATTGAGAACCTGAATATATTACTGGTTCTTGTCCAGAATTAATTACATCCGTTGCCATTTTATTCCTTAATTAATTATTAAATTTTTATTCGAATAGTCTATCATCATATACCCATTTTTATGTTTTATTATTGCATCTGGATATAGTATTTCTACTTCATGTGCCATATATCCTAAATACCTACCGTTGCCTGCATATTTGGATTTCTTAAATTTCTTAATATATTCGTATGAATATAAATTCAATCCGTTATCTAGAGTTCTTTCAAATTTAATATTTTCTTTAACTCTTACATCTGACCATTTTCTATATCCAAATATTCTATTTAATTCTTCATCGCCTTGGGCTGCCGCATCATTCACAGAATGATTAAATGCTGCTAATCCTCTACCTACTTCACCTTGTGTCAAGACATCTACTGCTATGACAACTGCTACTGCTATTGCAACCGGAGGAAATGATGCCGAGGCCGAGAGCGCAGCGCCCCCTTCGAATGCGGCATACGATGCAACTTCTGCGCTTCCTGCGGTTATAGCGGCACTTGCAGCAGATGTCCCTGCGGCAGCAACTCCTCCACCTACGGCAGCTGTACCTATAATCTCAACTGCTGCGTATGCAACTGCTTCTTCCCCCGCCAAAATTGCTAATTCCGTGCTCAACCCTGCCGTCCCGTAGGCCGATGCGTAAGCTTCAGCATACGTTACTGCGGCAGTTCCAGTTATACCCGCTCCCGC
>Ga0208975_1000609_pt1 | contig 16738 bp, 13 predicted proteins | sample GreLakmeER78MSRF_FD_187700 | JGI IMG/M metagenome (GOLD analysis project Ga0208975, IMG submission 187700) | Freshwater lentic microbial communities from great Laurentian Lakes, MI, USA - Great Lakes metaG ER78MSRF (SPAdes) | ecosystem: Environmental > Aquatic > Freshwater > Lake | place: Great... | reverse complement strand
GCGGCCGTAAGCCTCAGGAGCCTTGAAGGAGATAACGCCCTGGACAGCACTCCAATTGGTGCTAGCGAGGCTACAGAAAGTAGCAAGCTGGTGAGCGAAGTTACATTCACGAAGCTGAGCGTCATCGCCATCTGTATCAGCGGTGCTGAAGAGAGTGCTGACAGCAGAGGGAATCTCTTCGCCTGTTAGCTGAGTGTGTGTGAGTACATGACCGCCAGCGCCAGAGGTGAAGTTGGACTGAGCCACAGCTAGAGTGATAGCGGTGCCACCGCCAGCGACACCAACAAGCTCATTTCCAAGAGCGCCCGAAGAGTGAGTAAATGCGTCAAGGGCCGGCTGGATATGATCATTGACAGCATCAGCGTTTGTATCGCCGCTTACAACAGTAACAACGATATCGAGGCCGCCGTTGCTGTTCTCGGTTATGACAGTCGCCTGCGTGGAGGCGTGAAGAACGATCTGAAGTGTATTAGCGTTTCCGCCTTTACCTGCGATAAGCGAAGTGAAAACAAGGTTTGTATTAACTGTCTTTGTAGCAGCCACTCTGGCTACCGAGAAGAAATCATCGGTATCAGTGAAGTAGGTGTAGACACGGCCTTTGTATACGTACTGCCAAAGGTAGCCGAGCTTATCTTTCGAAGAACCGGCTACAGGAACACCGGCCCAGTAGTAACCGTAGGTGGCTACTGCAGCGTCTTCTGCAATATTCTCATCATCAATAAAGGCATCCTTCGCAACTACGAAGTCTGCATCTTTATAATCAAGGCCATGATACGAAGTGCTGAGGGCGGCATAGCGCTCGACCAGAGAAGGGTTCGTGCCATCGGTGCCCTCGGTACCTGCAACATCGGCGGGCTCTACGTTACCGCCGCTTGAGTCAAAGTCGCCGGCAACAAGGTCGGCCATACTGACAGCAGAAGTAGGGTCGGTGCGATCATTGACCTGCCAGAGATCAGCAATGTCCTCGATGCCCTCAACTTCGAGAGTATCGTCATTGATACACTCAATCTCTGAGCTATCGTAGACGAAAGCCTCATCGGTGAGGTCATAAACGAGGTAACGGTTGTCCACGCCATCATTCTCTACGATAAGAGCATAGCGAGAGAGGATCTCATCATCAAAAGATGACGGGGTGATAGTGAGGGTCGAGCCAGCAGTGTCCTCTACTACGAGATTACCTGGGCTTCCACCAGATCTCATAACGGCTACGTTAGTAGCACCCTGAGCGAGTAGCTCATGGACAGCACGCATGACAGAGGATTCTGCACCGAATTCTTTCTCGGCAGAAGCGCTGTTTGCCACGAAGAAGATTTCGTTAGTGAGTCCTGATTCAGCAGGAGCTACAACGAGAACACGAGGCTGGCTGGAAGTGCGGGGGGTCTTGAGTGACCCGTCGATGAAGGACGCTTTTGCGCCACCGAGGCTTTCATAAGGCATATTAACAACCTCCTAAGAAGGGATTAGTTATCATTTTCTATACTGGTACTGAGACCCAATTCAAAAGTGATGTGACGAATCATTGAATCAGCAATTACCTGGAACTCCATCAGGCGAACCTGAAAACGAAGTGCGCGCTCATATATTGGCTGCCCACCAGTTGTGCGGTAATTGTCTGCGAGTCGTCTTTCAAAAAAGAATCTGTCTGCTCCTTGAATCTTGAATGCCCACGAGTGGGCGATGAAAAGTCTTTCTAACCATATGGCTCGGCGGTTGGCCTTACCAGCATCCTTCGACCAAACAACAAATTCAATGATGTGGTCTAATGGACGGGTTTGTACAGTGATTACTTTATTCGGATACGTTGGATTCTGCAAGTCGTAAGAAAATGCAGAAGCTCTTTGTGGTCTCCCGGTACCCTTCGAGTTCATTCTTGCCGGCTCACGAGAGACCAACCGCCACGTTATTACTTCCTCGCCGCCTCTATAGCGGCTAAAGTCATCACGCGGATACTCGCTTATAAGCTCTACTATTTTATCTTCGGGCACATTCTCTCGAGTTTGGGCGTAGGAAATAACTTCTTCTGCTACCTCAATAAACCTGTCAAGGTCCATTGGCTGGGCATTAGGAATAAATCTCTTAGTATCGATTTCAAAAGGGTTGTCAACAGTGACAGCATCCTGGTGATGCTCCTGACCAGTGGGATCTATAAGTGTAACGCTGAATTCGTTGTCTTTGCTAAGCAAAGACTCTCGAACACTCTCAAAGATTTGCGTTGTTGACTTTACACTCATACTGGATTCTCATTTCTGATAGCATCTTCTTCGCGACAATAGATAGCAAGATATTCAATCCGGCCGTTGTCTGATCGATACTTTACTATAGTTTCCGGTTTGTAGATAGTTTCTCTGATAAAAGTTCCAGAATTGTTTAGAACAACCTCTCCCTCTTCATCTAGAACGACCTCGATGATCTTATCGTCGTACTTAATACCAAGATCATAACGCAAAAAGAACAAAAGATAATCTGTCTTAACGTTACCAGGCTGCATTCTGACATAGCGGTTCGCCTTACCTCCGTCAGGACCCACAAACATAGAGAATGTTAAAGCCCACTCTTCGTCCCAGAGATACCCTTCACCCAGGCAGTATTGACAAGATGGGTTGCCTTGACGGTTCGAAGAAGCCTCGGCACAGGTGCACCTTGTAGGATAGCCATCGTCGTCTCTCCGAACTCGTCGTATAACACAAGGATGTCCATGCCGAGCCTCCCCATCCCCATTAGGACCGTAGACTAGCTTATCAAACTCTGCCCGAAGATCTATCTGGCCGTTCATATATGTGCTTACAGAAGTCGTTAGAGATGGCCTAGAGCTTGTTCCTCTACGGAACATAGAGGGTCTACTCATCGTCCCCTCCTATACCGCCCGGCCTCCCTCTGAATCCGAATCTACCCCGCAGACGCTTTCTCCCGTCTGGTGCGTAGCTAGTGCCTTTTCTATTCACTGTGGGGATCGCATAGGAGACCTCTCTGGGGTCCTCCCAGAGCCTCCCGGTACGCCTCTGGTCTGGGTCATACTTGCCCTTCATCGCGAAGGTGGGGCTGAAGGAACCACCAGGAACTATAGTAGCTCCAGCATTCACGACCTTGAACCAGTCTCTGCGCTGCTTCTGAAGCCAAGCCATAGTGGCTTCATCTATTTCCGCAGCAGTACCAGACCCGCCCTGGATTAAGAGGTCACCCAGCTGCTTCTTTCCCCCGCTACTGGACTCGGCTGCAGTCACTGCCCCGCCACCAGGCATCATTAGGCAGCGTAGTGCAGCATCATAAATAACAAATTTAGTCTTGGCAAACCTAAGATCGGCAGCCCGATTAGGCGCTGCCCCGTTAACGAAATCTGCTTCTTTTGAAGCCCAGTGGATCATTAAGGCTAAGGTGTCATCAGAGATGTGCTCAATCCACCGTCCGACTTCCATTCGAACCAAGTCGGGAGAAGCGTAGAGAGGAGAATATATAGTAGTGAAGAAGAGCTTGACGTCTTCACCGAGAGAGGCCTCTCCATCCAAAGAAGCAATTGTAGAGTCTAACTGGATAATAATCATAGTGTTATTACCAATACTCTGCGTGCTTAGAGTCACAGCGGTACTAACATTAAAGCTTAGAATATCCGTAGACTCTACAGTCTCGACTTCCGCCACCCAAACATCATGCCAGGTGCCAGAGGTACTGCCAGAAGGAACAGTGTATTCTAATTTATAATACCCAGTAGATAGCAGCTCAGGTTCCAGAGGCCCAGCAAAAGCGTTATCGAAAGAGCTTGAGTCCACTTCATCCTGGATCGTAGTTTCTGAGACGGAGTCATCGTAAATATAAATCTCCGGTAAGCTGTCAGCATTGATCAGATTCCCCGCATTATCTAAAAAGATAGCGTAAAGAATGATTTCTTTGCCGGCCTGAACCCCACTCTGTCTAGTATATACAGCCATTAGACCTTCTTAGAACTTGATAGTAAGAGTGCTGTCTTCAACAGTCAGCTCTTTACGAAGTTCGCGCAAAGAGCTGGTATCATCATAGTGTCCGCTAACAGGATAAGCAAATAGCCTTACGGTACTGTCTCCAATAGTATCTGGATCAAGGTCATTGTCGAAAACAATAGTTATGACTCTGGTAGAGTTCTTGTTGTTATATGAACCATCTTCCGGAGTCATCTCAAGAATAGAAAGGACTGTAGACGAGTCGCTGACAGAGGGAAGTACACTACTTGGAGGGGAGCTTGCGGCGGGCGTAGACGGGCTGGAAGGTGCAGCAGACCAACTACCGTCATTGGTAGTAAACTGGATGGAACTGCTCTCGGCTAAGCGATCTGAAGCCGTTACATTAAAAGTGTAAAGATCATCCTCTTCAAAAGCACTGCCAGTAAACCTAATCTGGAGCCCATGCTCTAGGTTCCGAAAACGTCTTGACGTAAGCCTTCCGACAGTAGCGGAGCCTTCTCCAAGGCCATCGTACCACCATTTATACTTAGCCGTACCAATATCCCCTGCTGTAGTGATCTTGATATTTACAGTATCGTCAGAACTTCCTGTCCATGTTCCGAAGATGCTGAAAGAGCCTGTAGTGCCTGTGTTTCCGGGGTCGGCCTCGATATCAAAAACAGTACGAGCACTAACACCCACAAGAGCATTGCTTTCGGTATCGCCATTGACATAAAGGGTATACGCTGTATCAGGAGCTAGGCTCCCGCCCTGAGCCGTAATCTTAACGAGGTGCCCTGCATTCGCAGCCAGCTCTGCAGCCTGGCCATCGATGACGCCAACCTCTAATTCGGCTTTATCGGGATCAGTAGTATCGTAATATACAAGCTCGAAGTTCAGAGGTACTGTGCCCTTGAACCCAGGGGACGAAAGCCAATATTTATTGTTACCAGTATCAGCATCTATCCAAAGAGCCTGATCTGGTCCAGAGGTCTGGTCGTAGTCCCTGCCGAATAGAACTATAGAGTTCTTTACAGTTTCTAAATCTAGTCCAACGTCAAAGTAAAGCTTTATTGTAATTCCAACTGGAATATCAATATCAGTATCGGAGGGATAATTCGAAACAAGGGTCGGCGCAGCCATTACGTACTCCAGAACTAATAGTACAATACAAATAAGGGGGCCCACAAGGAGCCCCCTTATTTAGTCCATAGGACTGACTAGACTACGGGAGTAGTCGAATCGATCTCGCTAGCTACATCCTGAGATATGACCTTAACAGTGCCATCCCAGTAGTTGCGGACAGTGGCGATGTTCTTGAGAACGCCAACAGCCTGGCCTTCGTTAGCTACGCCGTAGCCATAACGCTCGCGGAGCTTAACCTTGACTACGTCAACGTTCTCATCGCGCCACTCTACCTGAGTAAGGTCTTCGTCTACAAGGAGGAAGCCAACCTGGCCACTGGCGAGAAGGAACATATCGGTAAGACCGGAGGTCTCATCGTATGGGACGAGAGGAGAGCTGATCACGCGAAGGGGCCAGGGGAAGTACCCAGGCATTGCGGGGACAGAGGTCATCCCAAAGGCACGCTCGTTAAGATCGGTGGGGGTCTCACCAGCAGCGTTCCCATAAGGGGTTACGCTATTGCCAAGAGAGGGGCCCATACCGCCGAGAGCGCCGTTCGACCAAGGAGCGAGGGGGCCGGGGTTGCCGCCGTAGCTACCGAACATCGAGCCCTGACCACCGCCCATCATGAAGATGTTGCGCATGACAGGATCCTGTACCCACTGTAGGAATACAATTGGGTTTACGAGGAGTATGTCAGGAGTGAAGCCTTCCTGTGCCATGTGGGAGACGCCTTTGAGAAGGTCATCCATTACAAGGCTACCGTTTGCTGCCATATCAAGACCGCGACCAGTTGTTACGCCAAAGAGCGAAGTACTGGGAGAGGCGTTGTTAAAGAGTTCGGTACCAAGCTCAAGGAGGAATGCAGCAGCCTTCTGCTCTTTGTGACGCATAAGGGCATTACGCATCAGACGGAGGTTGGTTGCCATGAGATCCCAGGTGCTGGCGCGGAGAGCTTCATCGGTGAAGCTCGCAGCAAGACCGGACTTGCCGATATAGGCAGTCTGGAGAGCGCCGCCGATCTGGAACATTACCTCGGGGTAGGTGCCATGCTCAGGGATATCGCCTGCAGTTACAGCGCCGATTGCACCGGCGAGAACGTTGACTTCGAGTCCACGAGCTTCAATGCGAGTGAAGAGGCTCTGGATAACCATGAGGGGCTCGACTGGCTCACGAATGAGTAGCTGCATTGCAGACTGAAGAAGAGGGCGAATCTCAGAGGAGGTTACCGCGTCACGAGTAGGGCGTAGGTGTTTCACTACGTCGCTATAATCGAGTGCGGTATCCTCATTGGGAATCCGACCGTTGGAGAGAAACGCATCCGCTAGTACTCTAGCGGCCTGGTTCTCGTTAGTGGGAAGCTCGAAATCCGAGCCGTCACGAAGCTTTAGTTTCATATATTTATGTCTCCTTAGAATTAGACAGCACGAACGAGTAGGACCGCACAACGGTCAGCAACATCTTCCTGCGACAGGGTAATCATATCGGTAAAGCCCTTGGTGGCGGTACCGGGCATCTTCCCAGATGCACTCATGTTGGAAAGGTTATAAGCAGTCTTAACCTTGTCGAGAAGAGTACGGGGCTGGCTCTCGATAGAGAGTACGCAGCCGAGGCTTACTGTACCGTTAAGTACGTCAGGGGTCGAGTTCGATTTGACGAAGTTACTCATCTTATCAACACCGAGTTTGTCACCAGGGACAGCAAGACCGTCGAAGTGTACATAGCGGTGAGCGCTAGCAACGTCGGTTACCGAGCTACCTTCCTCGTAGAAGTAGTAGCTAAAGGTGGGGTCGCTGTTGTCGGCTACGAGAGTAGCATAGGTGTCGGCGTGGACGAGGATTACACCTACGTCTGCATCGAGGTACCAGTCGCCTTCCGAAGAGATCTGGGACACAGAGGACTTCTGACGAACGAGGACGGTATCAACGTCACACTCGATTGGAGTGCGATCAGTCTTGGCGGCTACGTTATCTTCTGCAAGACAGAAAGCAACGACTTCCGAAGAAGCGGTGATGCCAAGGGCGCTATAACGGGTAGTAGCAGCTAGCTCAGCAGCTTCCCAGATCTCACCTGGACGGGGGAAGTCACCAGCGTTGTCAGCGGTCTCAGGAACAACTGCGGATACGTCGAAGACGTCCGAAGAGGTAGAGTCGGCTGCACGGTGGGGGACAACCATCTGTGCTTCGGTAAGGAACTGGATAAGATGCTGCTTAGAGTAGTTGGTGTACCACTGATCGCCGTCTTCTGGACGGCCGGACCATACGTAGACGTCTACTGCGGAGATACCAACAGGCTTGCTGATAAAGGCAAGGAAAATTGCCTTGCACTCATCAATAGTCATGGTACCAGCACGGGTGGGCATGTCGGCTACAGCGTAGCCGCCAAGGCCTGCGTCAGCAGCAGCCTGAGTAGCCTCTTCCTCAGTTACAAAACCGCGCTCTACGAGAGCGGCAGCTACCTGAGTGGTGGTATAGGCAGTAGTGCCAGCTACAGAGTAGCGTGCGCCGGTGGTAATATCCATGACGCCCCACTCTTTATCAGTGGAGGTGTAGGTGATGCAAACGTCAGAGGTTGCGGCTACAAGTGTTCCGAAGAACAGGAGGCCTGCAGGTACGACGTGACCCTGGCGGGAAAGAGAAACAACCTTGCCTTTCGAGATGACGAAAGCATCCGAGCCGGCAGAGATATTGCTCGAGGTCCACTGGACGGGGAGCCAAGGGGCGGGCTTCCACTCGCCGTTGGGGGCGCTGATATCGCGCTGACGAATAACGTTCGGGGTGATGCTATCAAAAACATCGCTACGAGCGTTGAAGTTCGAAGAGAAACGGTTTATAGCCATTAGTTAGTCTCCTTAGAGAGATGTAAATCTACATTGAATTTTCTTGAAAGCTGCCCGCGGCCCTTTAGTCCGCTGATATATGCATATGCCGATGCAGCTCCATTTGAATCTTTAATCTTTTTGAACTTCTCAACCACGCTTTTTTCATAGCCGTCTAGTGATGTCTCACCGAGATTGGCATCTCTAAGAGATGGCGATCCGCTCTCTGAAGGATTCTCCACTGTTCCTGGCTTCTTGTCAAGCAGCTGCTGATTAGCTCCATCCTGATTTTGCACAGAAGATTTTGCTGTGTCAAGTTTTTCTGTTAAGGCGGTGACTTCTGCACGAAGCTCATCAACGAGCGTGAGGGCAGAGGTGTGATCTTTCTGAGAATCTTCAAGCTCAAGAACCTTAGCTTCGGCTGCGTCTTTCGCAGCTACAAGTTCGGCAATCTGAGTTTCTAGGTCAGAAATTTTCTGACAATCCTCGGGGTCTTTCACAGTGACCTGCTTTTCTACTTCGACCTTACTGTCAGTGAGGCTCTCTTTGAGAGCAGCGCAAGCAGCGTCAAATGCAGACCAGTCAACCGAAAGGGGCTTGGCAGCCTCTTCCTGAGTGGTATTCTCTGAGTCATTCTGGGTGGTATTCTCTGAGGTATCCTCAGTTGTTACCTCTTGGGCGTCCTTGACTTCTTTTAGTCTCTCAAGCAGCTTAGGCATAAGAGCATCAAGGAGTGCCGCAATTTGTTCAGCGTCCATTGTTTTCTCCTGGTGTGTGTCGGTAGAGTCCTCGGTGGAGAAGTCCACAACACCATCGGTTATATATATCGTAGAAACGTCAGTCAGACAATCCGACTGATCAATAGAATAATTTAAGCTATCAGAAAATACAAGACTTCTGACGGTACTAAAATCATTGGCAGGGTTTGTAAGGACGGATCCTTCCTCTCCGTAGAAACCTCCGCAGATGAATACTGCAACTTCACCGTCAACAATTTCGCCTGGACGGTGGTTGCACTGCTCACCATCAGCCCAGTCGGTGAAACAGCGACTACAGGTATAGCGATCAGTATGAGAACCAGCAGAGAAAGTCATGTACCTGCCATCAAGAAATTTCTCAATAGCAGCTTCATCTGAGATGCGAGCAGTTGCGGCAAGCTCCCCTATACCAGTCCACTTCTTGCTCAGGAGAAGTTTGTACTGAGAGAGCACGCGAGCGATCTTGCGAGGATCATCGCTCTCCATAGCATCTTTGACAGCCATGTAGTCTCTGGCATTCTTGAAAAAGCCTAGAGCTTTATCGTCTAGATCGTGATAAGTGACACTCTTGAAGCGACCGATGGGGTCTTCTTGCTTATTGTGATTTCTGATAATGGGTCGAGGGAATGGCTGAGTCCAGGAATCAATCCCTTTCCGCTGGCCTGCAGGAGTGTAGATACGGTTGTTTATTCTACGTCCTGCACTGGAGAGGTTGAAGTCTACAAGAAGTCCACGCTTTTCCTCTCTTTTGGCATCGAGAATTCTATCCATAAATCTGTGCTTATCAGATTTGGACAAATCCGTCAGAGCCTTCTCGGGGCTAATCTCTACGATATCGTAAAGCTTAAATAGTGGGCTGTTCATTCTTCACCAAGTCTCCAGGCGGAGACTTCAGCAATAGTGTTTAGGGAAATCTTTTTGTCAGACATACAATACTTTTTGTATACGTAGTCCTTCCAGTCCTGGAGCTTAACATCAGAAACTTCAGAATCGCAAGTTATTGAAATCACCTGGCCATCAGTAAACTCGACGTCCCGATTGGTTTTAGGGCCACTCCGAGTTCCTCTCTGGTTCGTAGGACGAGCCTTGTTGGCACTAGTCTTGTTTGTTTTAGAGGTTGGTCTACCAGTAGCCTTGGTCTCTGTCTTTCTCATCTGCTTCGCAAATGCCTTCTCTTTCCCTACTGCTGCAGTCGTAACGTTCGAGGTAGGTAGCCCGGCGAGAGTCTCTCCGGCGGCACTACCCGGAGTCATACCCTTAAGTAGAGCGGCCGGCTCAGCAAACATCTTGTAATGAGTACGTTCGAGCATCTCATCTGTAAATGGTTTATCCCCAAGAGAGATTCGAACCTCATCCATGGTTCGCACATTGTTAGTAAAGAGCTGAATCTGTTGGTTCTCATCTGCCCTACGATCGTCCTTATCTATGACACCAAAACGAAGCTTAACTTCATTTTGAGGGTCAAAGGGATCGAACCCGCCCTCTAGCAGAAGCTCTTGGATGACAAAGAACTCCAGGAAGGATCTAGCCTGAATACAGGCCGCCTCGATATCCATTAACATTCCCTTAGACAGAGTGCTAGCAGTACTCTTATTTGCGGAATCACCCTCACCCATGTCTAGGGCGGATGTACCAAGAGAAGCGAATACACGGCTCTTGAAGTGCTGGATATAATAATCTATACGAAGGGACTCGCCTTCAGCGCCCACAACATTAATTTCGTGGCGATGATCTGATACATACATACCACCACTGGGCATATACTCTACTGTAGCCTTAACGAAATCAGTCTCTTTCGCTCCGTCAGGAGTATAGGTCTCGGGGTATTCGTCATTTCCTACCTTATAGTGGTAAATAGGAAAGAGATTCGCCTCAATAAGACTTTCAACGTTCTCCTCAATGCGACGAAGTAGCGCAATATCATCTAGTGCCGGAAGAAGCTCTGGTGTGCCTACAGAGAACCCTGGCTTACGATTTGTATAGAAGTGCACGATATCTTCAGGGAAGAACTCCTTGTACTTTCCAGAAGGCATTTTCTGCATGACCTTCTTAAGCTCGCCATTCGGCTTACTCTTAAACTGTAAAGTCTCGAAGGCTACTGGGAAGTAGCCAGCTACAGGCTTCCATATAAAACCATCTACGTCTTCACGAACTGCCCCTGAGTTACCATTCTCTTTTCGAGCCTTTACCCAGACGTGGTTGTTAAATCTAAAGAGGTCATAGAACAAAGCTATGATCAAATGGTCTGAGGGGCGGTTAGTCGCCCAGGCCATCTCTTTAAAGCGTCTCTTGATATAGTCCACCGTCTCGTCGTTATTTCCGACGAAGTCCCAACCAGCGACGATAACTCTGTTCACCTTCTTGGAAATCGAACGCCCGATATATCCATCGGCATCTTGAGCTATCTGGATCTCATCAAAGTCATATTCTGGATATGACCATTGTCCACGATTTCGTTCTGTATACGAAAAGGTTTTGTCAGAGACCCGAGTGACTCTCACGGGGTCTCTAGTGGGTTTCGTCTTGGGTACAGCATCTCTGAGAGGGAGTCTGTCCAAAGCCATATCAATTAGGTGCGAGTACATTATCTTCCCTTCTGCAGATCATTGATCCACTGAGCGAGAACACCGCTTTCAAGATCAGTTCTATTAGATACGCAGGACTCTAAAGTAGTAGTGCGTCCGTTAACAGTAACGGACTTTCTACTGACCGAGGCATTAGGATCTAAGGATTTCTTCAAAGCGTCCTCTAAGATTTCGGGGTGCTCTTCGAGATAGGTGCACCAGTTGGCTGGTTTAATCCCCGAGCGGAGTAAGTTAATAATCATCATTACAACACGCACAAGCTGTATTATCAAGGTCATTAAGCCAAGACCTTGAAGTTGTAATGAAAGCCCGCCGCCAACAAGCCCTTTTACGCTTTTTATAGTAGCAAGGACCTTGGCAACCTGCTCATCAATCCAATCCTTGGCTTCTCTTACGGCTGCAGTCAGAACGCCAATGATACTGTCAGTATCAGCGTCCACTAACATTCGCTTCTCTGTCGAGGCTTCAAGGCCGGAGACTACAGAAGCCCAGGCATTCTCGTGCTGAGGCTTGTCCGAATCTCGGACGGAGCTTCCATACATAATACCAGCTGCCCCTACAGGGCTATCGGTAGTTAGTGTAAAGTCTCTATTCTGAGTGGAGAATTCTGCGTTCGGGAGGAACTGACCAGCCGCCACGTCTGTAGCGAATTCATCCACGCCCTTCTCTATAGCCTTGGCAGAAGCCCCAACGTCCCGAGCGGCCCTTTCTAAGGCTTCAAGACTTTCCAGCACAGAAACAGCGCAGTCCAGCGGGGCGAATATTACGCCTGCTACTTGGTGAACGAGAGAAGCAATACCGTCTACAATAACATTTAGCAGTGGACCGAGGATTACAGTCCAATCTAACTGCACAGAAAGGCCAAACTGAAGATACTTATTAAGCAGCATCTTCAGAGACATTAGAATCATAGTCCAGTCAGGGATGCATATGATCTGGAAATCATTCATAGCCTTACAGAAACCCTGGAGCAACTTGGTGGGATCAGTTAACTCCTCAATCTTATCAAGTGTAAGATTGATTTCTCCAATCATATCAGCGATGGGACCAAGCAGATCATAGGCTGGTACCTGCCAGTCAAAGCTTATTCTAGAGTCACAGCCTAGACAGTCCTTTAGGTAAGCCTGGATAGCTTCAGCATCCTTCCCATTCTCGCCAAATATCTCAGCAAGATCGGCGTCAAGGCTAATTCCCCCTGACAGCTCTATGGAAGGCGGAGCAGGAACGAGCCCCGCGGAATCCCTCTCAGTGACCTTTACGGCGAGCGGATTCTGAGAGACTTCAATACCAGAGGGGTCACTGGAGTCTGCGTGAGTACGACCACTTTTAGTTCGTGCAGCCTTGTGGGGTTCAGGAGCTGAGCGCTGACGCTTTGCAGAACCTCTTGTCTGCTGAACCTTATTTAGGGTCTTCTTGGAGCCAAGAAGGACATGGTCCATACCATCTAAAGGTGCGTTCATCACAGCCATGATACCAGCACGTTTCTGAGTATTTAGGGCCGCCTTCTCAAATTGATCAATTATCAGACTGAGATTCTGATAGGTTTCCTGGGTATTTAGGTCTGCTACTATCATTCTTCATCCTCATCCAGATTGATCAAATCCTTAAATATCTTAGAGCCGTCTTTTCCAGTGTCTTGGATCTCCTTGTACTGAGATGCTAAGTCACGGGCCTCTACGTCCTCTTCTAAATCAATCATGAAAGCCTCTGGCTTCTCTAAAAGCCAGAGAACTCTTTGCATGATATTAACGAAATCGCGCCGGCTAACAAAATCTCTACCTATTTTAGGGAATAGCTGCTCGTACTGATCCTCAATTTTCTTTCTCTGAGAGCCAGTTGTATCTTTACCTTGGGCGCCATCTGTTAGAAAAGACATTATTCACTCCATTCGCCCTTAAGGTACTCATCAGACTGCTGCTCTTCGATGAGCTTCTTAGCTGCCCGAGCTTCAAGATACATAGAATAGGTAATAGTATTCACCTTTTTCCCAAAAACACCAATAACCGCCCTCTTTAGGGCAGGCTTTTTAGCCAATGACACTGAAAATGAGAGTTCTCCACCATTGGGGTCTCGAACCTGGTCGTCTATATACTCTTTAAACTTAGAAATTCGGCTTCGTGTAGCATCTATAGCATCTTCTAGCTCATCGATATGTCTATCAAGAGCTTCTGCCTCAAAAGGTGTGAGTTTCTTCTTCGAAGAAACGTCAGAACCTGTAGTCCGGATGGCCTGCTCGGCTTCTTGAGTCTTCTTCGCGATCTCTTGCTCAACTGCTTCCGCAATAGCTTCGGGGTCGAACTCAGCTTCATTAAGAGTATCGACAATAGGTTCATATTCCGGTCTATACAGACCGGAGAGGATGTTATTAGAAACTTTTCTAGCCATTAGGTACCTAGGAGCTTAGGGTATCCATCAATTTTTAGAGTATACCCAGTGCGATATTGAGCACCTATATTACCCGGTACGTAAACTCGTACCCAAACTGGCATCATAGTACTCGTGTCTGCAGTATCTGTAGTCCCGATATCAGGAAGTTCAACTGTCTCGCCAGATCTAATAGTATCCCACTCAGCTTCGTTGGGACGGCGCTGGCCGTAATGGAATTTAAAACTCCAGCCAGAACTACCATATTCGCCTTCTTCGTCGTACCCGCCGGCACTAATCAAAGATATTTGAAGACCAGTGTAATAAAGGGTCGGGTCATCATTAGCTATATACAATAGCTGCTCATAACCGCCCCCTAAACGACCATCGTGAAATGTTCGCATAGGGTTCGCCCCGTTCAAAAGATCTTCATCTGCATTAAAAAAAGATAAACCCATTATCCACCAAACCTGTTGCCACGGTTAGCGTTTATACCATGCGCCTTGGATCTACTGCTACCACCTAGCGTACCGGCAAGCATAGCCCCCGCGCCCCAAGCTACAGCTCGAGAGTTTGCAGACTGGGCCATGACCGCCGCTCTATGCGCCCCTCCGGCCCAGGAGATTGCAGTCTCATTTCCCCCTCTCTTCGCCGCTCTTGCAAGTGCGCCAGTAGTACCGCTCATGATCTTACTACCCATAGCCATATGCATACCAAGGCCGCCGCCGGCGCCAAAAAGTGCACCCTTCGCGAAGGTGCCTAGTCCTCGGTTCTCTTCAGAGGAGAAGAGGTTAGCCGTCATGCCACCGGCTATCATGGTAGCAGGAACAGCTCCCCAAGCACTCCACTGAGGCTTAATCGGGGCGTTGGTAGACGCCACCTTATTGATAGGGGGAGTCGATGAGGAGGAGGCTGAAGGAGGGGGCGGCTGCTTTGGTCCCTGCATCCGCCCATAGTCGCTATAATCAGAAATAGAGCGTGGCAAAACGGGTGGCGTATTAGAGGGTGCCATAGGCATAACCTCCCCAGGCTCAGGTTTCCAGCTGTACTTGCGCCCTTCCCGCTTTTGCGTTCTAGCCATCTCGGAGGGGCGCCAGCGATCGGCAGGCCTCACCCCCCCTCCCCCGCTAGTAAGAATGTCTTCCACCATACTGCCACTGTGGAGCGATCGACCATCGCCTCCCCTCCACATATTTGTGCCAAAATGTGTAGTGTCCTGAGCCATGGCCTTCGCTCCCTTGCCCGCAGCCTGGACACTGGGCTTGTTGGTCGCAAAAATGACTCTCCGCATCAGAGTCTCTCCAATGTTTGTATAGTTCACCATATTCCTATCTCCTTAACCAGTCTCGTCTTGATCCACGAGAGTTATTATTTGGTTTACGTCGTCCAATCATAGGCTCACTTATCGGTCTATACAAGTGCTCTTCATCCGTGTCAATACCTTTATTACCTTTTAGCTTCTTATAATGATCGTAAACATCGGTATCTGGCGCCGAACCACCCCGCCTAGTGACTCTATTTTCTTTAGGAGTCATACCTGGGCTACCGTCACCTATCGACCGGACTATTTCCATAGCATTACCATTTACGCTAGTGGCTCTCTTAAGACCCTTAATAGCACTAATACCAGAAGCTTCTTTTACTGGTGCGCGCTCTTCTAGAACCTGCTTACTCAAGAACGTAGGTTTGCTAGAGCTTCTCATATTAGGACTATATTCAGAGTTCTCTAGATAGAGTCCACCAACCGCAAGCATGAATGCGTCTAGTCTATGATCTCCAACACCACTGTTCTCAGGACCATAGATAGGTCTATTTGTAGTGGGAGTGCGCCGGAGCACCTTATAGTTCAATAGCTCCTTCCTTAGCTGCTCGTCACCAACAGCAAAGGTTATCTTTTGGTCTTCGAATATACGGACGGCATTCTCCACTAGGAAGTCCTTACCACTCTTCTCGATGATACTCCGATCAATAGGTGATCTCAGTTCTACCTTGGAGGAGAAGTTAAAGGAAACTAAACGATCTACAAGCTTCGCTGTCTCTACGTGCTGGAGTGTAGGCTTGGGCCCAGCCCTTACATTGTGGGCCATCAGTTTGAGGTCCTCAATAATTGTATGCCCGTATCCTTCGTCAGCATAGATATAATCGGGCTTCCACTTATAATTAAGTCTAATTACTTCTTCCTTCCATCTAATGGAAGAGAATTCAGAGGCACTCACATTCACGGTCTCTAGTACTATCCACTCACCCGCATCAATATCAAAACCAACAACACAAAACTCAGAGCCAGCATTCTTGTTCCAGTCAATACCAATACACTTAAGCATCATCTCTGGTCTTTGAACCTTGAGTTTCTCCTTCAGGTAGTGGTTTTGCGATGTGAAGTCATATGAATAGTCTTGGCGCGCCTCCCACACTAACGAAGGCTTAAAGACACCAAATCCACCATCTATAAAGGTGGCCATATACTCTGCAGCGAAAGACTCTGGGGTACTATCTCCGATAAGAAGATCCTTTATTTCGTTCCATTGAGGGAGAACCGTAGACGGCAGGTGGTCCTCCTTAAATGTTGGATCCTCTAGAGCCCACTTGTAGAAGGTCCCGCGTTTACCGATTGGAGTACTCGTGGCAATCATGGAGGTGCCCTTGCGGGTTGCCATAATAGGGAGGACTACTTTCTTCAGCACTTCATCAGGAATCATATCCATCTCATCGAGATAAATGATATCTGCACTCTGTCCTCGGAGCGTACCGCCGGCGCTGCCGTCTGTTTTTGTACCAACGCCAGAAACGAATCCGCTTATCTTTCCCCCATTAGCAAATTCCATACGAAGGAATGGAGTCTTTACATAAAGGTTTCCATTAGTGCCGGACGTGACCTCCTTGGCCAAGTCGGGACTCCGGTTCAGAAGGCTTTCTATTTCTTCGAAGATGTTAGTAACCTGAGCTTGGTAGGGGGTAACGATAAGAATCGATGGGCCAGTTAATCTCTCACTGCCATCCGAGTTCCCTCTCGAAATAACCTGGGTATAAGCCATATAAATAAGCTTCAGCGCCACAATAAAAGACTTGCCACTACGACGGCCTTCGCGAATAACGATACGGCGGGAGCTGCAATTATGGACGATGAATCCATCAGCAATAAAATTATGGAGACCTTCCACTTCGATATCATAGGTT